>Ga0071330_1065081_pt1 | contig 90791 bp, 93 predicted proteins | sample GBScel77sediment_FD_63802 | JGI IMG/M metagenome (GOLD analysis project Ga0071330, IMG submission 63802) | Hot spring sediment microbial communities from Great Boiling Spring, Nevada - Cellulolytic enrichment Sediment 77C v2 (version 2) | ecosystem: Environmental > Aquatic > Thermal springs >...
CAACACATTCTTAATAGAAGGAGCAACCGTATTAAGAACCGAAACAGAACAACCACTACACGTGCCACCTTGAATCCATAAAACTGGTACCTCCCTCACCTGAGACATCTCAAAGCCTCCTTGTTAATTTTGGCACAAGGTAGTTTTAAAAATCTCTTACTATCTTGTCAAGCCTCCAAATTTTATTCTCGGTATCTGATCTTCCTTCATGCTCCAAGCCCTTGTCCAGAAGAAGGCCTCTCCTTCTTTGATTCGGAATATGGCTAAAAGTGGATCCTCCGGACCTTTAATGCCCATTTCCCGAAGGAAGGGCCTTTCTTCAAGACACTTCTTTTTAAGTCCCATATCTTCAAGGAACTCGGCCTTTCCAGTTACCCTTAACATCTTTCCCTCTTTAGGATCCCAGAAACACAGTTCCACTTTGGGATTCTCCTTAAGCTGCCGGTATAAATGCTTCACCGTTTGTGTTTGGAAGTAAAAGCCCGTCTCATCCGCAAACCACATCAAAAGGGCCCTTACCCTCGGTTGGTTTCCTTCACAGGTGGCAAGGTAACAAACCTTGACTTTATTAGCAAAATCCACGCATTCCTTGAAATCACCATTCATGACCCTTCCTCCTCACGCTGCTTCTTTCTTCACCGCTCTTTTTTCCTCAGGTACAGGTGGAGGGACAGGTTGTCCTATCAATTTCTTAACCGCTCCGAATCGGCAGGCTTCCATACAGGTTCCGCATTTTATGCATTTCTCTTGGTTTATTATGTGAACCAGTTTCTTACCCCCATCTATGGCATTGGCGGGACAACGCCTCAAGCAAGCCATACAAGCCCTACACTCCTCAGGATCAATCCAGTAGGAGGGGACGTTATTGAAAAGTTCGGTGATTTCTTCCCGAGTAAAATGACCTTCCCACAAGGAAGGGTCTTTAAGCTTTACGGTCAGTTTTTCGCGCATAGCTATCTTTATATAAGGGATAAGCTTTAACACCTCTTCGATTTTCCCCTTCAAATTGCCATTCTCAAGGGGACCTATCTGTCTTATAGTCTCGACCATTTCCTTTACTGTCCTTGCGAAAAGGGGACCATCGGCTGAACTCATGAACTCGACTCGCAAACGCCTCGGATCCATCCCTATGTACTCCATTATCCTCTTAGCCAAAAGTCCCACGTTTAACGCATGGTAATTGCCTTCGGTGGCGAACTTACACTCGTTAAGCCTACATCCCACAACCAGAACCCCATCTATGCCTTTGTAAAAGGCGTAAAAAATGTGTTTCAAATCCACCCGTCCCGTACACATCACCCTTATTATCCTTAGATCCGTTGGGTACTGTAGTCTGGAGACCCCAGACATATCCGCGGCGCCATAGCCTCAGTAATGGCAGCAAAAAGCTATGATCTTGGTTTTCCTTTTTTCCATGTTCTTCCTCCTTTAAGCCACTTTGCGTCTAATCTCAAGTAACTTTTCTCCCATTTCCTTTAATTTTTCCTCACCTTCACTTAAGGCCTCTATTTCATTCAATATCTGTTGATCCTTAAAATGGCCAACCTCTATAGCCCCTGTTGGACACTGAGAGGAACATAATCCGCATCCTTTACAAAGAACGGGTATAACCCTCGCCTTTTTCCCCCTTTTCGTCTCTTCAAGGCTTAAGGCCCCATAGGCACAAACCTCCACACACGCTCCACAGCCCATACACGCCTCTTCTCTCAATGTGGCCACAATGCCCGAAGAGAGGACCTTTTCTTTGCTTAGAAGCGTCATAGCTCGTGAAGCTGAGCCATGGGCTTGGTCTACAGCTTCGCGGATGTATTTAGGATAGTGGGCCATACCGCAGAGGAAAAACCCATCGGTAGTGAAGTCTAAGGGCCTAAGCTTGATATGGGCTTCCTTGAAAAAGCCGTCTTCATCAAGGGTTACCTTAAACAGTTGTGCCAACTTTCCATTGTCAGGATTGGGAGCAACCCCACTTGCCAAAATTAGCCGGTCCACTTTTAACTCCAATTCCTCGTTAATGAAAAGGTCCTTTGCTTTCACCTTAATGCCTTCTTTCTCGCTTTCCACAAGGGGTGGATTTTCAGGAGTATACCTCACGAACTTAATTCCAAGTTCTGAAGCCCTTTTGTACAAGAGTTCCAAAAAGCCAAAAGCGGTAAGATCGCGATAAAAAACGTAAATCTCACATTGAGGGTTAAGCTCCTTGAGCTTAATGGCATTTTTCAAGGTTTCCCCACAGCAAATGCGAGAACAGTACTTCCTTTCCTCATTCCTTGACTCAACGCACTGTATGAAGGCAACGCTTTTTAGGGCCTTTGCCTCTTCCTTTGATTCGGAAAGGAAAGCTTCAAACTCAAGCCCTGTTACAACCCTTTCGTCTTGACCGTAAAGGTACCCTCGAGGCTTATACTCAATAGCTCCCGTGGCAATGATGGCGATGCTGTGTTTTATCTCGGAAACCCCGTGGGGGGTTTTTACCTTGGTTAGGTAATTGCCAAGGTAACCACTGGTTTCGAGGATTTCACTTTGGGTAAGGACATGAATCGAGGGATTTTGATAAACCTTTCTTATAAGATCCGTGAGAAATTCCCTCACCTCTTGGAAATCAGTCGTCCAACGGATCCTGCGAGCCATCCCACCAAGTTCCGCCTCTTTTTCAACAAGCCAGACCTCAACTCCCTGTTGGGCCAAATCCAACGAACAGGTCATCCCCGCCAAACCGCCTCCCACTACAAGGGCCTTGGGGCTCATGGAGATCTCGTAGAAGGGAAGGGGTTCTAAAAAGAGGGCTCTTGCCAAGGACATCCGGATCAAGTCCTTCGCCTTCTCAAAAGCCTCCTCCCTTTCCAAGGGATGCACCCACGTGCAGTGCTCCCTTATGTTTGCCATATCCACCAAGTACACATTAAGTCCCCCTGCCCTTATGGCCTCCATGAAAGTGGGTTCATGGGTTTTAGGGGTACAAGCCGCTACCACTACCCGGTTAAGCCCTTTCTCTTTTACGACCTCCGTTATCCTCCTTGTGGCTGAGGTTGAACACCAGAAAAGGTCTTCCTCCGCATGTACCACATATGGAAGTTTAGAAGCCCATTCCACAAGCGAAGGCACATGAACCACCTTTCCGATGTTGGCCCCGCAATGGCAGATGAAGACACCAATTCTGGGTTCCTCATTCTCAATGGCTCTTTCTTGAGGATAGGTCTTTTGAACGATGAGCTTATTCCTACGGAAAGAGAGGAGACTCGAGGCCTTTGCCGCCGCAGCACTTCCACTCCACACCGCTTCAGGTATATCCCCTGGGTTTCTCACACTACCTGAGACAAATATACCCTCCCGTGAGGTCTTAACCGGATCAAAGGGATCGGTTTTTATAAAGCCGTTTTCCTCAAGTTCAAGCCCGAGTTTCTGAGCCAAGGAATCAAGCCCCTTAGGAGGCATAAGCCCTACCGATAAAACCACAAGATCAAACCTTTCCTCCTTAAACTCGCCTTCGGCAGTGACGTAATGAAGGATCACATTTCCGTCTTTATCCTCCCCCACCACCCGCGGATAAGCCCTCACAAACCGCACACCGCTTAAGCCCTTGGTCCTTTCAAAGAACCTCTCAAGATCCTTTGAAGGAGTACGGATGTCATTGTTAAAGATCACGCATTCCCCTTCTGGGCTATGGATCTTGAATAGAAGGGCCTGTTTCTGCGTATAGCTACAACAAACGCTCGAACAATAGGGTTTACTTCCCTCGTATACCTGCCTTGATCCAACACATTGGATCCAAGCTACCTTATGAGGATGTTTCAAATCCGAAGGTCTTAGCACCTCTCCACCATAAGGACCGGTGGAACAGGTAATACGCTCAAAATCCATGCTGGTAATAACATTGGAGAACTTCCCATATCCCCACTCTTCCCGAACCCGGGGATCATAGGGGTCAAATCCACAAGCTAGAATTATGGCTCCTACCTTTATTTCCTTCCTTTCAGGGGGCTGCTTGAAATCTATGGCGTTATTTTTACACGTTTCGGCGCAGATCCCGCATTTCCCCTCTTTTAGATAGAGGCAGTACTCGGGGTCGATATAAGCGATAAGGGGTATTGCTTGGGAAAAATAAATGTGAATGGCCTTTTCCTTGGAAAGGTTTTGATTAAAAACGTCGGGGATTTGAACGGGGCACTTCTCGACGCAGTTTCTACAAGCCGTACAAAGGTGTTCCCGAACATACCGCGGGTTCCTTCTCAAGGTAACCCGGAAATCCCCCACTTCCCCTTCAACAGCCTCGACTTCGGTCAAGCTCAAAATCTTAATATTTGGATGCCGGTCGACCTCGACCAGCTTGGGGGAAAGTATTCAGATGGAGCAATCAACCGTCGGGAAGGTCTTATCCAGTTGAGCCATCCTTCCCCCAATGGCCGGAGCTCGATCGACCATATAAACCCTAAATCCCGAATTGGCCAGATCCAATGCCGCCTGTACTCCGCTTATCCCTCCTCCGACGATGAGAACGTCCCCATAAGCGTACCTTGGAAGAAGCCTTAAAAGCCTTTGAGAAAAGTTCCCCATTTTAACCTCCTAAGAAACTCCATAAGCCTCGTATAAAAGTTCAACAGGGTGTTTTACCCCTACATCAAGCCCTTCTCTCTTCACGCCGAACTTAAATTGGGTGATGCACCCTGGACAACCCGAAACCAATACCCTCGCTCCGGTGGACTTTAAGCATTCCATCTTTCGGTTTAAAACCTTCATTGACTCTTCGAAGTGAAATATCCCGTAAGTTCCCGCGCCGCCACAACATAGATCGCTTTCCGGCATCTCTCTAAATTGGACTCCACTTATGCTTTTAAGAAGCTCCCGAGGTTCATCCTTTACCCTTTGTTCTTTCTTCAAGTGACACGGATCATGGTAAGTTACTTGGAGATCCAAATTGCCTTTGGGCTTTTCTCTTAACTTTAAAATTTCCATTAAAAAATAACTCACATCATAAACCATCTTTGACAATCTGGAGGCCCTAAGAAAATAAGCAGGATCATCAGACAAAAGTTCCTCATAACGCCTCAAAAAGGCCCCACAAGTGGCACAGTCGGTGATCACAAAATCGGCCCCGATTTTTTCTAAGACTTCTATATTGCGTTTTGCTAACTTTTTAGCCCGCTCCAAATCCGTGTAACCCAAATAAGGCATCCCACAACAGACCGTTTCCTTTGGTATGAATACCTCACACCCATTTAAGGCCAATACCTTTACAGTAGCCTTCCCTATCTCTCCATAAACCACATCATTGGCACACCCAAGAAAATAGGCGACTTTATAAACGGGTTTGCCCTTAGCAGGAAGCCTTTCGGGCAAGGACTTCCTTAAGGGAACGCTCATGGGTTTAATAAGGTCCAAAAAGGCCTTCCCACCTTGAGGGATCAGAGGAAGGCCCTTCATGATCCCCAGAAGGAAAGGACTTTGGAAGCGGGAAAATAACCCCAAAACCTGTTCGAGGTTTCCGCGTTTTTCGATTAGACTGTAGGCGATTTTCTTCACCAAATCCACCCTGTGTTTTCCATTCCTTATGGCCTTATCCCTTAAAAGGGCCATAAGATCACTCGGTTTTACCCCGCGGGGGCAATTGTAAGTGCATGTACCACAAAGAAGACAAAGCCAAATCTTAGAAGATCCAAGAAGCCCTTCCCCCTTTCCGAGAACTACCGAACGCACGAATTTACGGGGGTCAAATTCCGGATCTACAAGCCTCTTTATCGGGCAACTGGCACTACAAAGACCACAGGTATAACACGGATCAACACCCATCTCCGAAAAGGAAACTTGAGGAGAGATCATAGCCCTTCCTCCCCCATTTTGGAAAAGAGCATCCGACCAAAGGCATCGCTCACCTTTTCCCACCCGTAACGGTCAATCAAGGCTTCAATGGCCATATCTAATTCGCTGAATTCCACTTCCTCCTTCACCTCTTCCTCGAACTCCTCATGCGTTATGGCATCTACAAAACACCATTTGACGCACATGGGTTCCTCAAGGGGTGGGTCGTTTTCGCACATGTCGCATTTTAAAGGAAGTCCTGTCCCCGGTTCCTTAAACAGGTCCCTCGAAGGACAGGCAGCCCCACACATGCTACAGACTACATAGGCCTCCCTTTTCCAATCGCTCAAAGGGGTCTCATTTTGAAAATACAAAACTCTCGAGGGACATTCCGCCTTTGTATAAAAGCTTCCTTTAACCGGTACAAATGTTCCCCTCAGTTCATCGCGAAAAACCCTTATCCTCGAAAACTCAGGGCTCGCAATGCTATATTTAGGCGCAGCGTGAAAAGCCGAACAAATGACCTCACAAGCCCTACATCCCACACACTTATCAAGATCGATTTTCAATACCTTGACCTTCTTCTTCATGGCTTACTCCTTAAGGATTCCTCTTTTGATAAAATCCTCCGCCACGAAATCGAGCTTGAGCTTCTCCAAGGTCTCCTTCGTGGGGATTCCCTCTTCGTTCCACCCTCGATACCGATAATAGGTGGTGAGAAGCTCTTGCTCATATTCTGGGAATCGCTTTTTCCAATGATCTTCCGGAGGTTTCTCCTCATCCCTTCGAAGGCCTCGTCTTATGTTGATAGCCCTCACCAGATTCCTCACCCTTGTAGCTGCAGTCCATAGGTCTTCTTCAGACATCTCGATCCCCGTGGCGTAAGAGATTAAGAGAGGAAGGTTATGAATATGGTAAGGCGGCTTTATGGGGAAGGAAGAAAGCCCCGCACAAATGCCTGTACAATCATCAATGTAATGCATGATCTCCTGCCATTCCACAAGCTCGCAACACAAATCAGGGGGAGGATAAAAAGGAAAGACCTTATCCCCTTCGCCCCATTCTAGGATGAATTGTTTGAAACGTTCCTCTTTACCTGTCGGAACTTGTGGCCAATCCCTTACGAATTCTTCCTTGTATTCTGGGGGAAGAGGTGCTTGAGGGATCTGTCCTTCGATCTGAGTAATATTCCCCTTTTCCCCGGTGGCATACATCAGAAAGTAGATGGGGTTCAACATCCCCAGTTTTATAGTCATCTGTTCGTGCTTTTTGGTAGTATTGTGATCAAACTTCTCCGCTCCACGCCCTATCTCTCTGGCGGCCCAGTAAACTCCTTTAGCCAAAACATCTCCGATCCCTTCTCGACGTACAATTCTATCCAGGAGCCAGAAAAACCTCTCCTGAGGATCACTTGGGAAACCGGGCATGTCCTGATCTGTTAAGATCCCATTTTCGTAAAGCTCAACCGCAAAGGCCATTACTTGAGGAGCCGTGAAACCATCAACTCCATAATGCTGTGCTCTTGCAGCTATCCTTAAACCGAACTCCAGGTCATCCACCATGGCGGCCATAAGATACGTGAGCTTTGAGTAACATTTGAGAATGTAACTCGGCATCCCTGGCAAGGCTAAAGTGGCGGCACACCCTATGGGGCAGTTATAACAGCCCACAAATTTCTTTATGGCACTTTTCTGAGCCTGAGCAAACCTCTCTTCTATTTCCTTCGTCCATACCCCTTTACGTCTCACTCGAGCGTGGCCCCACGCGAAGTTCTCCAAATGCCATTGTTCGTCGTAAATCTTCATCTCCTGAGGCGAACCGATGTAGGCTAAAATGGGAGGGACCCCTTTAATGGGATTGTTGAGCCTGTAGATTATATAATCTCTTATCTTTTCACATTCCTTGACGAAAGGTTCCGGTTTATAAATGTTCAGCGGTTTTGAACCCTTTACCGCTATGGCCTTGAGGTTTTTATCCCCCATAATGGCCCCAAGCCCCAAACGGCTGGCACTTCCTCGGTAAGTCTCAATGGAAGCGAAATAAACCCGATTCTCCCCGGCAAGCCCAATCGCCAAAATCTCAACCCGAGGATCCCGAAGTTCCTCCCTTATAAGTTCCATGGTCTCATAGGTGCTTTTGCCTTTCAGATGCCTTGCATCCCTTATCTCCACTTTATCGTCATTTATCCATAAGTAGACCAGATGAGGCGCCCTTCCCTTCACCACTATCCGATCATAGCCAGCAAGTTTAAGCTGAGCCGCCCAATGACCACCCGACATGGAAAAGCCCAGGTAAAGCGTCTGAGGGGAAATGGAGGTTATGATCGTCCTATTGGCCCCAAAAGCAGGAGTTCCAACCAAAAGTCCCGAGCTAAAGATGAGAATATTATCAGGAGAAAAAGGCTCCACTTCAGGCCCAACCCGATCCCACATAAGCTTCGCGTTAATACCAAGGCCACCCAAAAAAAGCTCCGTCCACTCAAGAGGCGTCTCCACCTTCTCTATATTACCGGTGGAAAGATCTACCTCTAAACTCACCCCTCTTTCTCCATACCTCATAAAGAGCCTCCCTACTCCGTTTTAAAAACTTTGTGAACTATAGTACAATTTTATTCATAAAGTTGAAATTTTGTCAAGAAGAGGCCAATTTATGTGGGGCCTTTCAGGTTTTAAGTTGACACTTTAAGGGGGCTTAGTTTAAAGTCTTCACTTAGGAGGATTTTATGGAGGTGAGTCTTACCTTTAAGAATTTGGAATCCAATGAGGGGATGAAGGATTACGTTGAGAGGAAGGTTCAAAAACTAAAACGCCTTCTAAAGGAGCCGATAGAGGTGAGGGTTGTCTTTAGTTCTGAGAAATTTTTATACCATGTGGATCTTTACGTGAATGATGGCGAGGGCATAAATGCGAAGGCTCGAGAGAGCCAAGAGGATTTGCAGTCGGCCTTTGACCTTGTGCTTGATAAGGTGGAGAGGCAGATTAAGGATCAAAAAGGCAGGTTACAGTCGAAAGGAAAGGAAGTGAGAGTTCATACGGTTGTGGAAGTACATCCTTCTCTTAAGTTATCAAGGGGGGAACCTTATCCTTTAAAATCCATGGCTCTGGAAGAGGCTTTAAGGGAATTGGAAGGGAGGGAGGAGGACTTTTATGTCTTCATCCACGAAGAAACGGGGAAGGTGAACCTTATTTACCGGAAGAAAAAAGGAGGGTATGGGCTTATCGAGCTTGAAGGATAAGAGATGCGGATTACGGATTTTCTTAACAAGGATTCCATCTTGGAAGAACTCACCTCGGAGACAAAAGAAGGGGTTTTGAGGGAATTGGTATCTTTACTGGCAAAAAATGGGAAAATAAAGGACGAGAAAAAAGCCTTAGAGGTCCTCTTTGAGAGGGAGAAGCTCGGTTCAACAGGTATAGGAGAAGGTATAGCCATACCTCATGGGAAACTTTCCGATTTGGAGAATATAGTTTGTGCCTTTGGTCGAAGCAAAAAGGGGGTGGATTTTGAATCCATCGATGGGGCTCCGGTTCATCTGGTGTTTTTGCTTTTGGCCCCTGAAAATTCCACCACCGAACATCTCAAGGCTTTGGCGAGCTTGTCGCGGCTTTTAAAGGATCCCCATTTTCGCAAGAACCTTTTAGAAGCTCCAGATAAAGAGGCGCTTTATAGGATCATTGTCGAACAAGAAGAAGCGACAGAAGGATAAAAAGGTCGAGTATTTCCATGGAGTCCTCGTGGACGTCTCAGGGGTTGGTGTGCTTATCCTTGGCCGAAGTGGAATAGGCAAAAGCGAATGCGCCTTGGAGCTCATATTGAAAGGCCACAGGCTTGTAGCCGATGATGTGGTGTGCCTTGAGCTTGACGAAAGTGGAAAACTCTATGGTTACGGTTTAAACCCTGGAAGGACTTTCATGGAGATAAGGGGATTGGGGATCGTGGATGTGGAGAAGCTTTTTGGGATCGGGGCCTTAAAACCGAGGAAAAGGCTACACCTGGTTATCGAACTGGTAGACCCTGAAGAAATGCAGGATAGGACGGGGATGGAAAGGCGAACCATGAAGATCTTAGGGGTTGAGCTTCCTTGGAAAAGGATACCGGTGACCCCTGGACGGAACTTAAGCGCCATAGTGGAAGTGGCGGCGAGAAATTTCCTCCTTGAGGAAAGGGGTATCAAATCTCCCGAAGAACTTGACGCCTTGATCAGGAAGAAGGCCGAAGAAGAATGAGACTCGTTCTGATAAGCGGTCTTTCGGGAGCAGGTAAATCCACGGCCTTAAAGGCCTTGGAGGATATGGGGTATTTCTGCGTGGATAACCTTCCTCCTTCGCTTCTTCCCGTACTTTTGGAATTATGCCTTCATTCTTCACGCAATATAAAACGCACAGGTGTGGTAATTGACGTAAGGGGAAGGGAGTTTCTTGGGGATTTGGAATGGGCCTTAAGGGAACTTCAGGCAAAAGGCATTGAGATTAAGCTGCTTTTTTTAGAAGCCCAAGATGAGGTGATCATTGATCGATACAAGGAAACCCGGAGGCGTCATCCCTTAGAGGAAGGGTTAACCCTTTCGGAAGCGGTAAAACGGGAACGGGAGGTTTTGAGCTTTTTGAGAGATAAAGCGGATGAGGTAATCGATACCTCTCAATTAAGCGCACAGACCTTAAGAAGGCTTATCTTCGAGAAGGTGGAGGAATTCCCCCCGCGTTTGACCTTACACCTTATCTCCTTCGGCTACAGTTTCGGCATCCCTCAAGAGGCAGACATGGTGTTTGACGCCAGGTTTTTGCCTAACCCCTTTTATGTGAAGGAGCTTCAGAAATTAAGTGGTTTAGACCCCAGAATATCCGATTGGATATTTCAACACCTCGAGGCCAAAGCGTTCCTAGAAAAGGTTATGGAGTTTCTCGAGTTCCTACTTCCCCTATACCTTAAAGAGGGCAGAAGCAAGATAACCATCGGGATTGGTTGCACTGGAGGAAAACATCGTTCTCCTGCTTTGGTGGAAAGGCTCGGCTTGCTCTTGAAAGAAAAAGGGCAAGATGTGATCATAACTCATAGGGAGATCAAGGGGTGAGAGATGATAGGGGTACTTATCGTTACCCATTGTGGGATAGCCGATGAGATGCTTTTGGCTGTTGAACAAATAATCGGAGAGATAGAAGGTCTCGAATCCATCTCCATAGACCCAAGTGAGCCCCCAGAGGTGATAAGGGAAAGGATAAAACGGGGTATAAAAAACGTGGATAAAGGAGAGGGGGTTTTAATCCTCACTGATATGTTTGGGGGTACGCCGGCTAACATAAGTCTTTCCTTTTTAGAAAAGGGGAAGGTGGAGGTCGTAACGGGGGTCAATTTGCCCATGCTTCTTAAGGTGGCGTCATTGAGGGATGAGATGTCGCTTGAGGAGTTGGCCGATTACATCGCCAATTACGGTAAGAAGAACATCAACGTGGCCTCTAAGATTTTGGAAAAGATACCGGAGGGTTCTAAAGGATGAGTTATGCCGAGAGGGTCCTCGAGATAAAAAATAAACTCGGCCTTCATGCAAGGGCTGCCAATCTTATAGTGAAAACAGCAAGCCGTTATAAGGCCCATATCACCTTCGAAAAAAACGGAATGGTAGCCAACGCGAAAAGCATAATGAGCCTTTTGATGCTTGCCGCAGGAAAGGGGGCCAAGTTGGTGGTTAAGGCCTCAGGTGAGGATGCTCAAGAGGCTATAGAGGAGATAGCCAAGCTGGTGGAAGGAGGATTTGGAGAACCTGATTGAAGAACAAGTTTATGACGGTATACCTATAACCCCTGGGATTGGAATAGGAAAGGCTTGGATTTTCCCGGAAAGGGGATTTTGTTACCTACCCCGTAGGATCTCCCATTTGCTGATTGAGGCCGAGTTTGACCGCTTAAGAAAAGCCTTTAAAAAAACAGAGGAGAAACTCCTTTCCGTTCAAATGAAGCTCCTCAAAAAGGGTCTGAATAAAGAAGCGAGCTTCATTGAGGTTCACCTTCAGATGCTTAAGGACAGGAGTTTACTCCAACAGGTTGAAGAAATCATAAGGGAAGAGCTCGTATGTGCGGAATGGGCTTTGGAGATCGCGTTGAAGAGAGTCCTTAAGGACTTTGAGTCTATAGAAGAGGAACACCTTAAAGAGAGGGGGCAAGACGTAAAGCATCTCTTTGAGATGGTATTAAAAGAACTGGTGGGGTATTCCCCCGAGGTCCCTCCTGAAGGAGAGGAAGAGTTTATACTTGTAGGTCATGACGTGCCTCCGGGTGATGTTGCTCAACTAGCCTCTCATCCGATCAGGGGGTTTGTCATAGATGTGGGTTCGAGTACCTCCCATACTGCCATTGTCATAAAGTCATTGGGCATTCCCGCGGTGATGGCTTTAAAGGACTTGAGTTATCGCTTAAAAGGAAGCGAGATCCTTATTGTAGATGGTAATCGGGGCAAGGTCATCGTTAACCCTCATGCTTCAACCCTTAAGGCCTATCAAAAAAAGAGGGATTTTTACCTTTGGTTTAGCAAGGAGCTCTTAAAATACGCCTCATTGCCCTCTGAAAGCCTTGACGGTTATCCCTTACCTCTAAGGGCCAATATCGAGTTTTCCCATGAAGCAGCTTTAATAAGACAATATGGCGCGGAAGGGATAGGCCTTTACCGAACAGAATACCTGTTTTTAGGGCGAAAGGAACTTCCTGAAGAGGAGGAACACTTCAGGTGTTATAAACAAGTAGTTATGGAGGTCTCGCCTTACCCCACTACCATAAGGACCTTTGACTTGGGTGGGGAAAAGCAGGCCCCTTCAATGCCCATCCCAAAGGAGAGAAACCCCGCCTTAGGCCTTAAGGGTATAAGGCTTGCTTTAAAGGAGAGGGAACCCTTTAAGGCCCAACTGCGGGCCATTCTGAGGGCGAGTTACTACGGAAAGACAAGGATTCTTCTTCCCATGATAACGTCCTTGGAAGAGTTGAGAGAGGTTAAAACCTTCATAGAAAACTTAAAGGAAGAACTTGCAAGAGAAGGCATTCCGTTTGATCCCCAGATACAAATAGGGGTTATGATAGAAGTGCCTTCAGCAGCTTTAATAACCGATTTTTTGGCCCAAGAGGCGGATTTTCTATCCATAGGGACCAATGACCTCATTCAATACACGCTTGCAATAGATCGCGAAAACGAAAGGGTCACTTATCTTTACAATCCCCTTCATCCCGCTATATTAAGGCTCATATGGACCATAGTGGATCAGGCTCACCGAAAAGGGAAAAAGGTAAGCATATGTGGTGAAATGGCCGCCGATCCCTTCTATAGTCTGATCTTTTTGGGAATGGAGATAGACGAACTCAGTATGACCCCAAGCGCCATACCTCGAATAAAGCGGATCTTGAGGATGACAAGTCAAGACTTCGCCCGTAAGCTTTTTCGGGAACTCCTCATTTCTCCGGAAAAGGAGAAGGCCTTAAGAGAAGAGGTTCAGAAACTTTTCCCCCAAGCCTTTCTTAAAGAGGAGGCATTATGATGAGTTTTAAAAAAGGAGTCATGGTAAGGAGGATTTTAGCAATCGCTCTGGGCATATGGTTTTTTTCCCTCATCTCCCCCTCTTTCTCTCAGGTTGAGGTCCTGCTTTTACCCATGAGGACAAGCGGGCTTTCCCCTTCCCTTTCTCAGGAACTATGGGAGCTTATTTCTACAAGGTTGATCTCCGAGGGTATACCAGTCGTTGAGCGATCTGTAATGGAGAGGTTTTTGGGGAGATTGGATCCCGAGGCCTTGAACGAGGATCAGGCACGCCTTTTGGGAAAAAAGGTGGGGGTAAGGTGGGTCCTCATTGGTAAAGCCATAAGGATAGGAGGGGTGATCTCCTTGGATGTGAAGATTTTGGATGTGACCTTAAGCTCTTCCCCCCGGGCTGTTTATGCTCAATTTCCTGACGAAGGAGCTTTGGTCTCAGGTTTAAAGGGAATCGCCTCTCAGATCAAGGAGAGGGTCCTCGGGCAAAGGGAAATTAGCCTTAGAAGTAAGGGGACTTTAAGGGCTCAATTGCTTTACCAAGCTTTGGGTTACTCCAAGCTTTTGAGATTTCCGGGGAAGTTCATAAAGGGACTAAGTATAGGCGATGTGAATGGCGATGGGCAAAACGAACTGGTGCTTATAGAGCCATATAAGCTTTCGGTTTACCGCGATACAGGCGAAGGCCTTAAACTGGTAGCGGAATTCGAGAAGCCTTCAACTTACAACTTCCTTAACGTCAACCTATCTGATTTGGATGGGGACGGAAGAGCGGAAATAGCGGTAAGTGCTTCCATCGAAGAGGGGGACCTGAGGTCCTTTATCCTTAAGCTCAAGGGTAATGAACTTAAGGAGATAAAGGGGAACTTGAACCGCTATTTTCGATCCCTGCGATTGGGAGGTCGAAAGGTGCTCCTTTCCCAAGCGATAGGCCCCGATAGGGACTATGTGGGGGGTATCGAAGAGGTAAGGCTCGAAAAAGGTAAGCTAATTTTTAAGTCCCTTAGAGACCTCAAAGGCGTAGAATGGGTCCTTTCCTTTGCGGTGGGGCGATTCAGCGGAACCGAAAGGCCTGAAATAGCACGACTCAACGAGCTTGGCGAGCTTGAGATTTTGAACCCCGAGGGCGAAAGGCTTTGGAAGGGTTCGAAGAAGTACGGGGCCTCGGATAATTACTTTGACCGCCCGAAAGTTTTTGCTGATGCCAAAGGAATGCCAGCGGGAATGCCAAGAAGGATTTATCTTCCCCTAAGAATGGAAGTGGTTGACCTTGATAACGATGGATATGAGGAGCTACTTTTAGGGGAGAATCAGTTTACCTTGGGTGAGACCTTTGAAAGAGTTAGGCTTTACAATGCCGGTAAGATAGTCTCTTTACTGTGGGATGGATTGGCCATGGCTGAAGCTTGGAGAACCCAAGATATTCCCGGTTGCATCTTTGACTTTGAGGTAGGGGATGTGGACAATGATGGTTTAGTAGAACTTGTTCTGGTGGTAGCCGATGCCCCATTCTTCAAGAGGGGTTCGAGTAATTTAGTGGTCTTTGAACTTTATGAATGACCTTTCTTGACGAACCTTAAAAGGTGTGATTCTCTTTTCAAAAAGCCCCTTCAACGGAGGGGCTTTTTGAAATAAAGGGGGTTAAAGATGAAGCGGACCTATCAGCCGAGCATCATAAGCGGAAAGCGCACCCACGGGTTCCTCAAGCGGATGTCCACCAAAGCAGGCCGAAAGGTCTTAAAAAGGAGACGCCAGAAAGGAAGATGGCGCTTAACAACGGTTTGAGATGCCGCAAGACTTTTAAAAAAGAAGAGAGAATCCATTTGGATAGGGATTTTCAAAGGGCTTTTAAACAGGGAAAGAGAATACTTTTGTCCTTTTTCACGGTCATTATGAGCCCGAACGAACTTCCTTGGAGCAGAATGGCCGTTATTGTGCCCAAGAGGGTGGGAAAGGCGGTTAAGAGGAACAGGATCCGTAGACTGGTGAGGGAGTTTTTTAGGTTGAACAAATGTAAATTTGCTCCTTCTCACGATTACATCTTTTTAGTCCACAAAGGGGCCGAAAGCCTTAAAGGATATTGGGAAGTGGAGAGCATCCTAAAAGACCTCTTTAAGGAAGAAGCCAGATGAAGATAATCCTGAGGTTTTTAATCCTTCTCATAAAAGCTTATCAACTCATTTCCCCCCTGTTTGGGCCTAAATGCCGGTTTTACCCCTCCTGTTCCAATTACGCCCTTTTGGCTTTTCAAAGACACGGACTTCTAAAAGGGGGATGGCTCACCTTAAGGAGGATCTCAAAATGCCATCCTTTTAACCCTGGTGGTTACGACCCCGTTCCCCCGAGGAGGATTTGATGGGAGAAAAAGATACCTTCTTAAGGATGATAATAGCTTTGGCCCTTTCGATTTTGATACTCATCATCTTTGAGCACTTCTTTTTTAAGCCTTCTCCTCCACCACAAAAAACCGAAGAACCCTCTCAACCCCTTTTACCCTCAAAGGGAAAAGAAGACCTACCCCAACAGTTCGGAGAAGTAGTTATCGAGACCCCTCTTTATCGAATGGTCTTAAGTGAGTACGGAGGAAGGCTCAAAAGTTTGACCCTAAAACATTACAAGGACAAAGTTGAGCTTCACCCACTTTCAAAAGCAATACAAGGGTTTATCGCCAAAATTCTGGGTAAAAAACTCGACCTTTCGCCCCCAAAGCCCGTAGAACTGGTGAGTACCCAAAAGCTCAATGAACTACCCTTAGGCCTCCTATTGGAACAGGGTCTTCCCTATAATGAAGAGATACCCTGGCGCTTCTCCAAGACGTTTCTTGAGGTAAATGGAAAACCCGAAGAACTCAAGATGACCTGGGAGTGGGAGGGGCTTTTCATCGAGAGGACCTTGAAGTTTTATCCCGACACCTATGTAATAGATGCGGAGATAAAGCTCAATCGGGAGATCCCCTTATACCTTTCTTGGATCGGAAGGACTGACCTTAAGGGAAGCTATTACGGTTTTTTCGGACCTGTCCTTATAGGTCCTGAGGGAAGGCTCAAGATTAAGCCTAAAAAGATAGGTTCCGAACCCCTTACCTTCCAGGACCTTAACCTATTTGTCTTCGATCAGGATTATTTCGCATCCATCATCAAGGCCGAGGAGAAAGGGAAAATATTACTCGGTCGCATAAATGAAGCGGTTATCTATGGCCTTTTCGGAGGGGAAAAGTCCCAGAGGCATCATTTTCAAATTTACCTCGGTCCAAAGGACGAAAAGGAACTGGAGAAGCTTTCGCCCTTGGCCAAAAAGGTGATAGATTACGGGACCTTCGGCCTCATAGCCATACCCATCCTTAAGTTCATGCAGCTTACCCATCGCTTAACGGGAAATTGGGGGCTTGACATCATCCTTTTAGCCCTTTTGATAAAGCTCATCTTCCTCTGGCCAACCCAAAAAAGCTATGAGGCCATGAAGGAGATGCAAAAAATAGCCCCCGAATTAAAGATGCTTCAGAAAAAATACGGCCATGACAAAGAGAGGCTCCAAAAGGAGATAATGGAACTTTACCGAAGAAGGCGCATAAACCCCTTGAGCGGCTGTTTGCCCCTTTTGCTACAGCTTCCCGTATTTTTCGCCCTTTACCGAGCCCTTCTCGTTTCAATTAACCTAAGACACGCTCCTTTCGTCCTCTGGATAAGGGATTTGTCTTCCAAAGATCCGACCTACATAACCCCTATTCTTATGGGCTTAAGCATGATACTGCAACAGAAATTAACACCCCAACAGGGTGATCCAGCTCAACAAAAATTGATGCTCTTTATGCCGATTATCTTCACCTTGCTGTTTTTGAACTTTCCTTCGGGATTGGTCCTTTATTGGCTTGCATCAAACGTATTTGGAATTATCCATCAACTTTACGTCTTAAGGAGGGGGAAAAATGTGGATCATCGAGAAAGAGGGTAAGGATCCGGAAAAATTAATAGAGGAAATATGCAAGCAATTGGGCAAAGGCCGAGATGAGTTGGAATTCGAAATCGAGGAAAGGGAAGGACTTTTAGGAGTCTTGGGGAAAAAGGTGATAGTGAGAGCAAGACCCAAACCCGTCCAAGAATGGGAATTGGTGCTTCTGGCTGAGGAGTTGGCCGACAAGATCTTTCTTTATATCGCTCCAACCGTGAGGGTCAAGGCGAGAAGTGATAGGGGAAGGATCATAATAGGCTTAAGCGGAGACGAAATCGCAGGGTTAAAAAGAAGAAAGGAATTATTCGAATCTATCGTCTATTTGATTGAACTTGCTCTTTCCAAAAAGGCCAAGACAAAAAGACAGGTGAAACTGGAACTTCCCAGGAGTGTTTCACGTGAAACGTCAACCACAAGATGAGGACACCATTTGTGCCATCTGTACCCCTTTTGGGATCGGCGGGCTTGGCGTTATAAGGATGAGCGGATCAAAAGCGTTGGAGATCGCCCAGAAGGTATTTGTTCCCAAGTTGCCCCCTCAGGAGCTTCCTTCCCGTCGGGTCCGTTATGGGCATATTGTGGACCCTCAAACGGGTGAAGTAATCGACGAGGTGCTTTTGGTTTACATGAAGGCTCCCTGGACCTATACGCGAGAGGATGTGGTTGAGATAAGTGGGCATGGGGGGTATTTGGTTTTGAGGAAGATCCTGGAACTGCTTGTGAGGATGGGGGCAAGGCCTGCTCTTCCCGGGGAGTTCACCAAGAGGGCCTTTTTGAATGGGAGGATCGATCTCGCTCAAGCCGAGGCGGTTTTGGAGCTGGTTATGGCCCAGAACGAACAGGCCCTAAGGCTTGCTCAGAGGCAGCTGGAGGGGGAGCTTTCGGAGAGGATCAAGGCCTTGAGGGATCGGCTTTTTGACGTTCTTGTTCCCATTTCCGCTTGGCTTGAGGTGCCTGAGGAGGACATTCCTGCTCCTTCCAAAGGGGAGGTTTCCGAAGGGATCGATTTGATATTAAGGGAGATCGAGAACCTTTTGAGGTCTTGGGAACAGAACGTGATCTTTAGAGAGGGGGTTAGGACCTGTCTTTTGGGGAAGGCGAATGTGGGGAAGTCCTCGCTTTTTAACAGGCTTTTGGGGAGAGACAGGGCCATTGTGACCCCTATTCCAGGTACTACAAGCGATGTGATTGAGGAGACCGTGTTGATCGATGGGATACCCTTCTGTTTGGTTGATATGGCGGGCTTTAAGAAGGAGCCCAAGGACTTAATAGAGGAAGAGGCGATCAAAAGGGCTAAGCTCCAAATAGAGAAGGCAGATCTTATTCTTTTTGTGCTTGATCAAAGTAGTCCCCTTGAGGAGGAGGATTTGTCTCTTTTGGAGGAGTTTCGAGGAAAACGCGCGATACTTGTCCTTAATAAGAGCGATCTTCCGCCTTATCTTTCGGAAGACGTCCTTAAGGGATTTGAAGAAGTCGTTAAGACTTCGGCCTTAACGGGTGAGGGGATAGAGGAATTAAAGCAGAAGATGGTTTCGGTCATAAGGAAAAGCTCTTCACTTGGACCTCCTTCGGAGATCGTTCCCTTGAATACCAGGCATAAAACGTTGCTTGAGAGGGCTCAAGCACGTTTAGTTTTTCTTAAAGCACATCTAGAGGAGCTTCCCTGGGATCAAGTGGCGTTAGAGCTTGAGGGGGTGATGGATGATCTTGGGGAGGTGATTGGTGAGACCACCTCTGAAGAGGTCCTTGAGGAGATATTTTCGAGGTTTTGTGTGGGGAAGTGATGAAGATAAGGGTGGGAACAAGGGGTTCTGTTTTGGCCCTTAGGCAGACCGAAGAGGTCATAAGGGCTTTGAAATCCGTTTGGCCTTCCCTGGAGTTTGAGCTTGTTGTGATTAAGACTACTGGGGATAAGGTGGTTGATACTCCTCTTTTTAAGATCGGTTCGAAGGGATTGTTCGTCAAGGAAATTGAAGAGGCCCTTCTTGAGGGAAGGATCGACATAGCGGTTCATAGCCTTAAGGACCTTCCCACTAAGCTTCCTTCAGGTCTTACTATAGGAGCCGTTACCAAAAGGCTTGATCCGAGGGATGTCTTGATCCTTCCAAAGGGGGAGGGTAAAAGGATAGGGACCTCCTCTTTGAGGAGGATGGTTCAGCTTAAAAGGCTTTTTCCGGAATTTGAGGTCATTCCTATCAGGGGGAATCTTGATACTAGGTTAAGGAAGCTTGAACGTGGGGAGGTTGATGGGCTTGTGGTGGCTTTGGCGGGGCTTTTGAGACTTAATTTTGAGGTTAAGGAGATGAGATTTCTTGATCAGTTAATCCCGGCTCCAGGTCAAGGGGCCTTAGCGGTGGAATGTAGAGAGGATTTTAAATTAAGGGATCTTTTAAGAGAGATAAATGATCCTTTGAGTGAAAGGGCCGTTTTTTGTGAGAGGGCCTTTCTGATGGAGATGGGAGGAGGGTGTCAAGTTCCGCTTGGGGCTTTTGCCGAATGTGGGGAGAAGGAGGTTAAGCTTAAAGCATTTGTTTCATCCCTTGATGGGGAAAGGTACTTTTATGGGGAGTATAAAGGAGAGGATCCAATTGAGGTAGGAAGTTCTTTAGCCAAGCTTTTAAAACAACAAGGAGCGGAGGAGGTTTTAAAGGGGCTTTATGAAGGCACAGGTTTTCTTTCTTCCCTTTAAGGGAAAAAGAAACGAACTTTCACATGGGATAGGGAAGCTTTTTGAGCTTTTGAGAGTCGAAGAGGTGGTCAAAAAGGGGGATTTATGCGCGGTTAAGGTTCATTTTGGGGAAGAGGGGAATTTCACCTATTTAAGACCCGATTTCATTAGGCCGGTGGTGGATCAGCTTAAGGCTTTGGGAGCAAAGCCATTTCTCACGGATACTTCAACCCTTTATAAGGGAAGTCGTTCGGATGCGGTTAGTCACATTGAGACGGCCTTAAGGCATGGTTTTACTATGGAGAGCGTTTCGGCTCCCATTATAATAGCCGATGGACTTAAGGGGCAGGATGTGGTGGGGGTGAAGATTGAAGGGAGGATTTATAAGGAGGTGGATGTAGGTACGGCTATTTACTCTGCTGATTCTTTAATAGTTTTAAGCCACTTTAAAGGGCATGACCTCTCGGGGTTTGGCGGGGCTTTGAAGAATTTGGGGATGGGGTGTACGGGGAAAAGGGGTAAGATGAGTCAGCATTCGGAAGTGGCCCCACGGGTAATTGGGAAAAGGTGTAAAGGGTGTGGGAGATGTGTGGAGGAATGTCCTAGTGAGGCTGTAAGCCTTAAGGAAGGAAAGGCCGAAATAGAAGAAGGTAAGTGCATAGGTTGTGGGCAGTGTATAGTGTGTTGTGAGGAAAAGGCCATTGAAATCAGGTGGAAGAGGGATTCGGAGCTTTTCCAAAAGAAGATGGTGGAACACGCCTTGGGTGTCCTTAAGGGGAAGGTAGGTCGGGTTTTGTTTTTGAACTTTTTATGTTCTATTACCCCCCTTTGTGATTGCTGGTCTAAAAGCGACCCTCCAGTAGTTCCAGATATAGGCGTTTTAGGCTCAAGAGATCCGGTAGCTATTGATCAGGCTTCTATTGATCTAGTGAATCAAAAAGCAAAAGAAGACATCTTCCATAGAATCCACCGCTTCGATTGGTCCGTTCAACTCCGCTACGCCGAAGAACTCGGTTTAGGCACAAGGTCTTATGAGCTCATCGAAATAAGTTAATTCAACTTAAACATGGAGATCATCTCCCTTAGGGTATGGGCTTGGGCTTTCATCTGTTCAGAGGCGGCGGCACTTTCTTCAGCACTTGAAGCCACCTGTTGGGTCACATCGCTTATCTGTCTCAAAGCATCTCGGATTTGGGAAATGGTCCTTGCTTGTTCGGAGCTTCCGAGGGATACCTCAGCTACTACCTGAGCGACCTTATGGATATTTTGAGCCACCTTATTGAAACTACCCTCTGTTTCATTTAAAACCTGCCTTCCCTGAGAGACCCTTTTTCTCATCTCCTCGATTAACTGAGAAGTCTGATTGGCGGCTTCGGCACTTCTTTGAGCCAGAGCTCTTACTTCCTCGGCGACCACCGCAAATCCGGCTCCTGCCTCTCCGGCCCTTGCTGCTTCAACAGCGGCATTTAAGGCCAAGAGATTCGTCTGGAAGGCTATCTCATCGATGGTCTTTATAATCTTCTGAGTCTGATCAGACGCCTTTACTATCTCATCCATGGCTTCAAGGAGTTTTCCTACGGAAGTAGCCGTTTGTTCCAAGATCTGTAAGGTATCCTTTAAGAAACGATCTGCCTCTTGAGCGTTTCTAGCATTTCCTTGTGTTACAGATTCCACTTCCTCCATGGAGCTCAGACTCTCTTCAACTGCCGCTGCTTGTTCTGAAGCCGCTTCAGCGAGTCGGGTGCTTCCTTCGGCTACCTGAGTAGCTGCTCCTAAAACTTGTTCAGCCGCTTCGTGGACTTGTGTCAGAAGTTCTTTTTGTTTCTTCTTCGTTAGATTAATTCTTGACGCAAGTTCTTTTAGTTCCTTGAACTCCTCTTCTTTGAGGAAGCTTACAAAATCACCATTTGCAGTAAGTTCCATAACGTGGTTTATCTTTTCGATCTCATCAAGGAGCCTTTTTGCCTTCTGTTCGGCTTCTTGCTTCAATAACTCCACTTCTCGCATTTTTTCCTGAAGGGCTTCCTGTTGTTTCTTGAGTTCTTCGGTAAATCGTTTTTCCTTTTCCCTCTCTTCCTTGAGGTCCCTTGCCATACGGTTTATGGCCTCTGCCAAATGCCCAAGTTCATCGTCGCTTTTAATTTGAAGCTCAACGTCCAAGTTGCCTTGGGCGATTTCTTCGGTGGCTTGGGTCATTTGGCTTATCGGAAGGGTAAACTTTCTTGCCACAAAAACTGCAATAACCATTACCCCCAGAAAAGCCACAACGCTTATGAGTAAATTAGCGAAATTTGCCTGGAGTTTGGTTCTGCTTGCACTTTTTCGTAAATACTCAGATAGGCGAGCAATTTTTTCCTTAAACTGGGAAGATAGTCCCTGATGTGATATTTGGATATCCTTGAGTTTTTTATTAGTCTCTAAGAGCTCCTTGAAGGAAGCAACATAAGCCTCGAGGGCAGTTTTAAGTTCTTGATCCGTCACCGATTCCATGAGCTTATTAGCAGCATCTTCCCAAGCAATCCCATAAATGTCCTTCTCATAAACGAGAAAATTTTGTTCCTCTGAACGAGCCTGGAGAAAAATGGGGTAAGTCGTTTGTTGGTAAAGACCAAAAAGAGGCCCCTTGAAGATCTGATCTGCCGCAAGGGCCTTTTCAGATACTTGTTTTTTTAACTCCTCGTATTTATCCCTTAGAGAAATCCTTTCTTGAGAGAGTTTCTTATATTCTTGAAAGGCCTCATCAAGCTCTTTTAAGATCTGCCTCTCTTCTCCTATGAGTACCTTATTCTTTACCTTTTTGATCCCCTCTTCCACTTTCTCCATCCATTTCTTTTCTTCTAAATCGATTTTGAAAAGCATGTTTCCGGTGGTGGCATAGAGCTGGATATCTGAATCCAGTTGATGAAATGGTCCCACTATTTCCTGCTGGGCAAAAGTTTGAAGCTCAATGCCTTTGCTCATTATATGACTTGCAAAAAAACTCACCACTCCAACACCTATGGGGAAAAAGGCGACGGGGAGAAAATAGAGCATTAATTTTTTTCTCAACCCTCCTTTTGCCCACTTGAGGCCTTCTTTTTTCTTTCTCACCCACTTCCGTAAGTCCATGAAAACCTCCTCTTAAGAAAGTTTTCCCTCATTTTAATCGGCAAAAATAAGGCCATACTTTACCCAAGCCTCAATCTCCCTTCAAACCCTTTTTGCCCCTTTGCGCCCATTGGTCAAGTCTTTTCGATTCTTTGTGGCGTTGAGAGGCCTTATGATTTAAAAGTTCCTTCTCTTTTGCTTTTTCCAAAAGTTTGACCTTCCTTGAGGCGTGGATCAATTCGCCTTTTTTGGCCTCAAGGTTTTTCTTTACTTCCAAAACCCTGCCTTTTTGAGAGCGGATCTTTTCTCGAAGGAGAGTCAAATAGTTTTCGAAAATGAGAAGTTCTCGAGCTTCAAGGGGATCTTTCTTTAAGGCGGGGAACCTTTTCAAATGCGAAGAGTGGACGTTTTCAAGTTCCTTTAAAGTCTTTTCTTCGCGATCAAGAAGTCCTTTGATTAGCTTAAACTCCTCTCGGAGAAGATCGAACTTTTCTCGCGCGATTTTGAGAATAGTTTCTAAAGAGAATACAAAGCCCATCTTTCTTTATCAAAGGAAAAACAACATACCAAAAAACGGATTTGCCTTCAAGAACGAAATGGGTTATCATCGGCTGTCCAGATGGTAGGGAAATTTAAAACAGAAATATTGGGAGAAGAATATCTGGTTTTTGATATAGAGGTGTTTGAGGAGTTCTTCTTGGAGAATCCTCTCTTTGAGGCAGACCTTTATATCAAAAAGGGGAAGAAATTGATTTTTTATCGGAGAAAGGAGCTTCCCATTACGATGGAAAGGATTTCGGCCTGGAAGGCTATGGGGGTGAAAAGAATATACGTAAAGATCCCTTCCATGGACATTTATCCGAAGTATCTTAGACCAAAACTCAGAGAGGTGATGGAGAGTACCGGATATCCACTTGAAAAAAAGGCCAAGGTCCTTTATCGGGTTGCAGAATCTATCCTTGAAAGGGCTTTTAGGAGATGGGATAAGTTTGCTATAGAAAATACGTGGAATTTCGTAAAGGACACGGTGAGATTCCTGGGGGAAAAGCCTGGACTTTATAAATGCCTTGTAGAACTTATGGATCATGATTTTGTTTCCTATTTGCACTCAAATAATACCTTTTTCCTCGCCACAAGTTTTTCCCTTCATAGGAAAATGCCGCTTGAACAGGTAGAAGTTTTGGCCTTTTCCTCCATATTTCATGATATAGGAAAAGAGATGATACCTCAGAGCATTCTTCAGAAGCCAGGGCCTCTTGATCCTTATGAATGGAGCGAGATGAAAAGGCATCCCCTTTTAAGCGTTAGATTGCTTAAAGAGAGGGGATTTGAGAATAGGGAAATTTTCGAGATTATAGAACAGCACCATGAATCTCCTGATGGTTCAGGTTATCCCCGAGGGCTTAAGGGGGAAGAGATTCATCCTATGGCCCATTTGCTAAGGGTTTGTGACGTGTTTGAAGCCTTATGTGGCATTAGGCCTTATCGACCTCCTTATAAGCCCAGAGAGGCCATAAGGGTTATGAAAGAGGAGATGAAGGGTAAGTTAGACGAGGAAGCTTTTTGGGAATTTTTAAGCTTTTTGGGTTATGAAAGCATCGACTAATAAAGAATTTCGTTTTTGCCGATTTTAATTAGGGGATGTTTGATCCTGAACTTCTCAAAGGGTTTATTTCCGACTCCCTGGAGATGTTAGATGAGGTGGAGCCTCATATCATTCAACTTCAGAGGGAATTCGAAGAAAAAGGGATCGTCAACAAAGAGACCTTAAATGAGATCTTTCGGCTTTTCCATTCCCTCAAAGGTGCTTCGGCCTTTTTAGGCCTTGAGAACATAAACAAGGTAATGCATGAGGCGGAGAATTTACTTGGAGCCCTAAGGGAAGGGCGAATAAAGATCTCCGCAAAGCATGTGGAAGCCATCCTTTTGGGGTGTGATTTCATACGAAAAGTCCTTCCCGAACTTCAAGAAAAAGGAACGGATAAAGAGTTTGAAGGGGAGAGTCAGAGGGTAATTGGGGAACTTCGGAAGTCATTAATGGAGCCCTCGGAAGATTTTCAGGAAGAAATCCCCTCATCCGAAGCTCCAAAAGAAGAACTTACACCTGAAAGAGTTTCTTCAACCCATAAAAAGGTCAAAACCGACATAAGGGTTGATTTGGATAAGCTTAATGAACTTAACGACTTGGTCGGGGAACTTGTAATCGCGGAGACCATGGTGGTTAGGAATCCTGATCTTAAGGGATATAGGTTTGAAAACTTTGAAAAGGCTGCCCATCAGCTTCACCTGATCATTTCAAGCCTTCAAGACCTTGCCATGTCTTTAAGGATGGTTCCTATAGGGGGGCTTTTTAGGCGGATGATAAGGGTTGCTTACGATACTGCAAGAAGAAGCGGTAAAGAGGTGGAACTTATCTTGAAAGGGGAAGAAACGGAGGTTGACAAAACGGTAATAGAAGCCATTTCGGATCCTCTGGTTCATCTGGTGAGAAATGCTGTTGATCACGGGATTGAGCTCCCAATGGAAAGAGAACGCTTAGGTAAACCGAGGAAAGGCCTAATTGAACTTGAGGCAAGACATGAGGGGGGTGAGGTGTTAATAAGCGTTAGAGATGACGGTAGGGGGCTTGACAAAGAGGCCATTCTGAAAAAGGCCCGGGAAAAAGGTCTAATTCAGCCAGGGGCGGTTATACCCGATGAGGAGGTCTTTCAGCTGATTTTTCTTCCGGGCTTTTCAACGGCCAAAGCAGTAACGGAGATTTCGGGACGAGGAGTGGGGATGGATGTGGTCAAAAGTAGAGTTGAAGAGTTAAGGGGGTGGGTTGAGGTAAAAAGCGCTCAAGGGGAAGGTACAAGCGTGATACTGCATCTTCCTCTCACCTTAGCCATCATAGATGGGCTTTTGGTTAGGGTGGGTGGTCACATTTATGTTTTGCCCCTTTATGCGGTTAAGGAGTTATTTCCTTTGGATTTAAAGGACATAACCTTCTTACCTGGCGGCAAGAAGGTGATTAAACGTCATGGGAAGTTACATCCAGTTGTATCCCTGAGGGAGCTTCTGGGTATAAGAGAAAAGGAGAGAAACGAAGGAGAGATTTTAGTACTTTTAGAACAAAAGGGGAAAGAGTTATGTCTTGGAGTAGAGGAGGTATTAGGCCAAAGGGATACAGTTATTAAACCTTTGCCAAAGCGATTGGGCAGGATAACGGGTATATCGGGTTGTAGTATATTGGAGGACGGAGGGGTATGCTTGATACTTGATGTTCAGGGCATATTGGAAAGGGTGGGGTACGGGAATTTTCAACATTCCAAAGAAGGAGGTGAGATATGTTGATGGAAAAAGGTCGAGAAAGGGATGAGGAGATGATTAATGAGGGGGGCACTTTGGAGAAATACCTCACGTTTAGGGTGGGAGAAGAGGATTATGGGATTTCTATCCACTATGTTTCCGAGATAGTGGGGCTTCAAAAGATAACACCTGTTCCGGATGTGCCTCCTTATGTTAAAGGGGTTATAAACCTCAGGGGGAAAATAATACCAGTTCTTGACATGAGACTTAGGCTCGGGATGCCCGAGCGATCTTATGATGAAAGGACGTGCATTATTGTGGTTAACGTAGAAGGGGATCTGCTGGGGCTTATAGTAGACAGGGTTAACGAGGTAACTGATATTCCTCAAGAGCAGATAGAGCCGCCTCCTTCCGAAGAAGGTGGCTTTGTTATGGGGTTGGGCAAGGTAGGGGAAGGGGTTAAGATACTCCTTGATGTTCACAAAATTCTGAGATAAGGGGGTAAAGATGATAGGGAGGCTTTTTAGGAGATCCAAGGTGGAAGAAAATGCTTTTTATGAAAAAGAGGCTTTTTTAGAGGAAAGACGAGGAGAAGAGGAACATCTAAAAGGGCTTGACCTTTTAGTTCGAACTTTAAACGAGCTCAAAGAGGGGCAATTTCCAGAACTTCCTTCCGAGGTATCCCCGGATCTTATGCCGATAGTTGAGGCCACAAGGGCTTTAAAAGATGGGATTATGTCCTTTTATGAAGAGATAGAAAGGGTCACGAAGGTTCTTCACGAGGATAGGCGTTTTACCAAATGCGATGAGACGAGGTTTAAGGGGTTTTGGCAAAACATGCTCATTGACGTGAACAAAATCCTTGGAGGTTTAGGGGATTTTTTAAGAGAGATAAGGGAATGGCTCTCACGAATCCAGGAAGGGGATCTCACCGTAAGAATGCCCCAATCGAATTCCTTAAAAAAGGCCTTTGATAGGGTCGTTTTAGACCTTAACGAGATGATTCTTCAGATACATAGTGCTGTTGATCAATTAAGCCTTGGGGCCTCTCAAGTGGCTCAATCGGCCCATATGCTCGCCCAAGGAGCAGCCCAGCAAGCCGAAAGCATTCAGGATATTACCACTTCCGTTAACGAGATAGAAGTTCAAGCGAAACAAAACGCGCAAAAAGCCCACGAGGCCAATCATCTGTCCCAAGTGGTGAGAGAAGCCGCCATTGAAGGACAAAGGGAGATGGAGGAGATGGTTCGAGCTATGACTGAAATAGAGGAATCAAGTGCTAATGTTTCCAAAATCATAAGGGTGATCGATGAGATTGCCTTTCAAACAAACCTTCTCGCCTTAAATGCAGCCATTGAAGCTGCCAGAGCTGGGAAATACGGCAAGGGATTCGCCGTTGTGGCCGAGGAAGTGAGAAATCTTGCAGGTCGAACCACCCAGGCGGCAAAAGAAACTTCACAACTTATTGAAGGGACCATCACTAAGGTCCGTGAGGGCGTCAATAAGGTTCAAAAAGCCCACGCCTCTTTTAACCGAATAGTGGAGAACGTGGATAAGGTCACTGAACTTATGGCTGAGATAAGCGCTTCCTCCAACGAGCAGGCTCAGGGCATAGGGCATATAAATAATGCTTTAAGGCAGATAGAGAGCGTAGTACAACAAACAGCAGCCACAAGCGAACAAAATGCCGCTGCGGCCGAAGAGCTTTCGGCTCAGGTTAACCATATAAAAGAGCTCTTAGGGAGGTTCAAGCTGGGTTCTTAAGAAGCTTAAGTATCTGAGAAGGGATTTCCTCTAAGGGGACCACATGGTCGACGGCCCCTAATTTTAGGGCTTCCTTGGGCATGCCAAAAATGACACAGGTGTTTTCGTCCTGGGCTATTGTTTTTGCCCCGGCCTTTTTCATCTCCAAAAGCCCCCTTGCTCCGTCGGAACCCATTCCGGTCATTATCACCCCGATGGCCTTTGGCCCAGCGGCCTTGGCCACGGAGCTGAATAAAACGTCCACCGAAGGGCGCTGGTAATTGACGAGAGGGCCTTCTTTAAGTTTCACGTAATACCGGGTTCCACTCCTCATAACAACCATGTGAAGCCCCCCCGGGGCAATAAGGGCTGTTCCAGGAAGTACGGGGTCTTTATCCCTTGCTTCCCGAACTTCGATCTTACAAATTTCGTTAAGCCTTCGGGCAAAAGCTTCAGTGAAGCCAGGGGGCATATGTTGCACTATAACTATACCGGGAGAATTGAGGGGCATTTGCTTGAGGACGACTTTTAAAGCCTCCGTTCCCCCGGTGGAAGCTCCTATCGCTATGATTTCATCCCCCACGTACTTTAAGGAAGTCTCACTCACCTGTTCTTCATCTAAGGGAGGAAGTTCGGAGGAGGGTTTTAAGAATCGAGCCTTGGCCGCAGCCCTAATTTTCTGAGCTAATTGGGCAATCGCTTCCCCAACCGAGTAGGATCCTCCGGGTTTTACCATCACCTCGACGGCCCCTTCTTTAAGCGCTTCAAGGGCAAGCTCACTGCCCTGGGGGGTTAAGGAGCTGAAGATCACCACGGGCATGGGCCTGTAACGCATGAGCTTTTTGAGAAAAGTAATGCCATCCATTCTCGGCATTTCTACATCGAGTATCAATACGTCGGGATTAAGCTTAACGATCTTATCCCGGGCGATATAGGGATCTGGAGCTACTCCTACTACTTCTATATCGGGTTCCTGAGAAAGGCGTTCCTTAAGAACCTGCCTCACTATAGCCGAATCATCGACCACAAGGACTTTTATCTTGCTTTTTTCCATATTAACTCTCAAGGTAAAGGGCTATTGTCTCGCCTTCCACGTCGTATTCTAAGATGGGGTTTTTACCGATCAAAAACCCTAAAGCCTCAATACTTGTATAAACTTGAGGAAGCCCCAATTGCCACTGCGAACCAAGGAGGCTTATGAGGTTTCCTCCTACCATATTGGCCAATTCTCGTAACATATCCTTGAGCCTATCTTCTTCAGGGTCTTCATCCGGGAAGAGGTTTTTGAACATCATCAACCCAAGTGAACGAGGTACAAGGATCCTTATGGTGAGTAATTTGGGCCCTTTTAAAATGATCTCCGCCACATAATCACCCCTTTGACTTGAGGTTCCTCCCTCAAGTTCTTCGGCTACAAGGAAAAACATCTTCTCCATTATCTTAGGAAATATTTCACGAAGAAGCTCTTTCATTTTTCGAAAACTCCTCACCTACAAGGTTTTCTATAACCTCCCTGATTTCCTCAGGGGAGAAGGGTTTTTTCACATAAGCCCTAATGCCCAAGGCTTTCACCTCTTGAACGATTTCCTCACGCCCTTCGGTGCTAACCATTATGACGGGTATCCGGGAGAGGATCTCATCTCGTTTTAACTCTCGGAGAAACTGGATGCCGTCCATCTTGGGCATGTGGATGTCACAGAGTATGAAATCCACCCATTCTCTCTTTAGGACTTCCAAGGCTTCAACCCCATTGGAAGCCTCAAGGACTTCACCCAGTTCAATCCCCGAGAGTTCTAAGACTTTCTTCAAAAGACGCCTTATGGAAGAAGAGTCATCCACTATAAGGATGTTAAACCCCATCGCCCATCTCCATAGAAAAAAGTGATTGGGTTTTCTCAAAAAGTTGCTGAATTTCACAAAGCAACATCATTACATCCCTTCTGCTTAAACCTAGTTCCTTTAAGACTTCCGAGTCAAAACGCTCATAAAGTTCGTCCACCCCGGCTCCTATTCCCAAACTGCTACAAAGGACATTACATACGTGGACCTTTCGGGCATAAAGAGCACCCTTTCTTGGTTCATGATGATATTGGATAGCATCGATTATCTCCTCAGGGAAGTTCCACCTTTTAGCTATGTAACCCCCGATTTCGGCGTGATCAATTCCCAAGGCCTCCCTTTCCGCTTCCACAAACGTCATACCTCCTTTTACCTTTTTTATAATCTCATCAAAAGTTTCTTTCACAAAATTATTCAAGACGATTTTTCCGATATCGTGAAGCAAAGAGGCGGTGAAAAGCGTATGGTCGCTCTTTTGATTAAGCCTTTTGTTTAGGACTTCTGAAGCTAAAGCACAAGCGACCGAATGTTTCCATAATTCACCTCTTCTGAGGTCATAACCTTCGTGAGCCGATTGGTAATACCTTTTTGAAGCAGAACGAGTAACAATCTCAAGTAGGTACTTTTCTCCCAAATAGACCACCGCTTCTTGGACCGAAGAGATCTTTCTCTTTAGGCCGAAAAATGGAGAATTGGCGATCTTCAATATCTCCGAGGTAAGGCCTTCATCAACCTCCACAACTTTAGCGATCTCCTTAAAAGGAGCCTCTTTCCCTATTAACTCCAAAACCTTAAGCACCACAGGGGGAAATGGAGGAAGTTCTTGGATTTTTAAAAGTACCTGTTCTAAGGCCTTCATATCTCCTTTACCCCTTCCCCGGGTATTTTTACTAGTACCTTACCAGTTGCTATTTCTAATGAGACGGTTCGATTAACATGTCCTCCTACTTCTTGCGACCTTATGAAGAGTCCATTCTGCCATAATATTTTTCGAGCAGCAGTTACATTGCGTTTCCCTATCAAAAAAAAATCGCTCGAACCTAATAACTCCGCTCCTCCCACAAGTTTGACCTGGAGCTTTTTCAGATCGGCTCCAAGGGCCCTACAGCTTTGAAGAAGAAGGGGTATACCCGTATCGGCAAATACTCCGGGTTTTTCCCTTGCCCTTTCCAAGTTTATTTCGGAATCGGGAAGCATAAAATGAAGCATCCCTCCCACTCGCCTAAAAGGTTCATAAACCACAACTCCCACACAGGAACCAAGGCTGTAGGTGACAAGTATTTCTTCCGGGTCATCGCTTACTTGAAACTCACCTATTCCTACTACCTTCAGTTTCATCCCTTTTCCGATAAATCGAATTTTTCACCAATTCCAACCCTTTTATTATCCTCCCCAAAAAAGCTTCAACGTGCCCTAAAATGAGATATCCTCCTGGCTTTAGGGCTTGGAGAAGGTTTTCCAGGGCTTTCATTCTCGAATTTTCATCAAAATAAATCATCACATTTCGACAAAAGATCACGTCAAAATATTCCCTCCAAGGAGGCGGAGAAAGAAGGTTAATCTGCATGAACTTAACAAGGCTTTTTACTTCGTTTTTAACCCTAAAACCTCTTTCTTCTTTAACGAAATATTTCTTCACCAGAAGAGGAGATATCCCCTTCAGGCTCTCAGGAGGATAAAGCCCTTCTTGAGCCAACTTTAAAGCATGTGTGGAGATATCGGATGCAATTAGTTCTACTTTATAGAGAGATGGATTTAGCGTTTCAAGGACCGTTATGACTATACTATAAGGTTCCTCCCCCGTAGCACAAGCCGAAGACCATATGGAAAAGGCCTTTTTTCGAAGGAATTCCTTTTGGAGTAATTCCTTTAAAAATTCAAAGTGTTGTTTTTCCCTGAAGAAGAGGCTGAAATTAGTAGTTAGGGCATCCAGGAGCCTTCTCAATTCCTGGCCACTTTTATCGCTTATTACCCTTCGGTAATACTCCTCGTAGGAAGGTATTTTTTCGTTCCGCAATATCTTTCCCAAGCGCAACTCTATTAGGTGACGCTTTTCGGGCCCAAGACGTATGCCTGTGTGGTGGTAAACTAGATCGCTTATGAGCTTGAGTTCTCTTTCACTTATCCTTGGGGTCTCGGGATGCAAGGTCTTTTACCCCTCTTCTTTGAGAAGTTCTTCGGGTTCAAGGATTAAGCCCACACTTCCATCTCCCATGATGGAGCCCCCCACTACTCCCCTTATGCCTCGAAGGACTTTCCCCAAATTTTTCACCACCACCTCTTGCTTGCCTTTAACTTCATCCACTAGAAGGGCAAATTGTTTATGTTCTTTCTCTATAACGATGGCCACAAGCTCCCATACCTTTTTGCCATTTTTACCCAACAGATAGCCATGTAGGTTAATAATCGGTATTAGCTCATCTCTTATCTTTAAGGCTTCCTCCTTCCCCGATAGAAATATCACGTTTTCCTTTTTAGGCAGATAAATTTCCCTCACACAATCCGCGGGGATTATGAACCATTGTCCTCCCACCTGGGCTAAAAGCCCGTCAATTACCACAAGAGTGAGCGGGATTCTAAGGTTGAGGGAAGTTCCCTCCTGTTGGGCTTCGATCTCGAGACTGCCCTCAAGGGCTTGCAAAAGTTTTTCGGCTTCTTGAATAAGCAAAGAATTTGGGTCAAGGCCTTTCCCGTCTGTCCGAAGGTTTATGTTTATATATCCTGTTTTTCTTTGAACGGTTAGTTTTAAAGAAGAGGGGCTTTGAAGGCTCTCTTCCAGGAGAGCCCTTACGATCCTTGTCAATACTTCGTAAAGAGCGCCTTTTTTCTCAGCCTCAAGTTCAGTCTCTTGGAGATCGAGCCTTATATCGATCTTTCTGCCCAGTGAGGTTGCGAGTCCTTGAGCGAAGAGGGAAAGACGTTGGAACATCTCGTTTAAAGGTTCCATCCTTAATGACATAACCATTTTTTGCAATTCGGAAGTTATACGGCCAAGTTGTTCAAATTCCTGTAAGAATTTAAGATCAGCCACCGCGAGAAAAGTAGGGTTTGAGCGCATAAGCGCTTGAAGCACTACGAGCTCTCCCACAAGATCGGTCAATTGGATGAGTTTTTGAATTTCTACCGAGACCATTCCCTCGGTTTGTGTTTTGAGGGCCCGAACTAGATCTTGAGTTGTGACCTTTCCCTTCTCAAGTAGAATCTCACCTAACTTCTTATGGGGTTTTAACTTCTGTTCCTCAAAGGCTTCCTTGAGGTCCTCTTCCTTTAAAACCTTTTGCTCAAGAAGAAGTTCGCCGAGAAGCTTCTTTTGAGAGGTTACCTTTTGAGAAACCTTATTTATAACTTCTTCCACCTTTGGAAAAGGCAGATCTTCCCCTTCTTTAAGATCTTTAAGGAGATCTATAGCCAGGGCAAAGGTTTCAAGATCAGAAGAAGAAAAGCCCTTTACGTCTGAAGATAAAAGTTTAGAAACACTTTGACAGAGCCTTTCCGCTTGAGGGGCTTTTTCTTTAAGGATATATGACATCTCCTCGAAATGAGCTTTCAATTGGCCTAAAAGCCCAAGATCTTGAGGCGAGGAAGCGATCTCTAAGAGAACTTTTTGCGTTCGTTCAAGTAAAGACGCGAACTTTTCAAAGGGTTTCTCTTCCTTGATTTCTTCTTGAGGTAAAAGACCTAGCTCCCTTGCTTTTTGCTTTAAGGAAGGACTTAAGGGTTCGCCAAAAAGGAAGCCTTGAAGTCCTTTAAAAACCTCATTTACGAACGCTACGGCTTCTTCCATCCCCACCTCTTCGAGGATTGCCTTTTCCAACGCCTTTTTGGCCAAAAGCACAAGCTCTTGGGGTTCCGCCTGTGGGGAAAAACTTTCCGCCAACTCTTCCATGCCCTTTAAAATCTCTCCAAGGGCAGGAAGATCGTAAGGCTCAACGGTTAAGAGTTTGTAGGCAAGGTCTTCTAATAAAGCCGTGGGGTCTATTTCTTCCTTTTGCGAAAGCTCTTGGAGTCTGAGAAGCCCCTGGTGAATGATTTCTCTTGCTTTCTGAGGAGGGATTTCTTCGAAAATGGCCTTATCGAGAACATTCTTTAAATCTTTGGCTATGTTAGAAAGCTCTTCTTTTTCACCTGTGAGCTCAACGATTTTTTCGAGTTTTTCAAGCAAAGGTCCTAATTCCGGCAAATTCTCGAAGTCAATCTCTTCACATAACTTAATCGCTTCTGAGATGGTTTCCTTCAATTTCATTTTGCAGGCCCTTTTTCTTTCTGGGCTATGACTTTTTTAATTTTTTCCTCCAAAGTTTCGGGAGTGAAAGGTTTAACCACGTAACCATTGACCCCCAATTTCACCGCTTCAAGGACCTTCTGCTTCTCGGCTTCGGCAGTTACCATCATGACAAGGGTGTCCTTGAGCTCGGGGTCCGAGCGGATGTTCTTAAGGAGAGTTAAACCATCCATTTTTGGCATATTCCAATCGGAGATAACTAGATCAATCCTTTCAGATTTTAAGATCTTTAAGGCTTCTTCTCCGTTTTCAGCTTCAAGGATTTCCTTAAAACCCAAATCCTTGAGAATCTTCTTTGTAATAGCTCGCATGGTGGGGAAATCGTCAACGACAAGAATCCTCATAATCCCTTCATGTCCTTAATTTTCAACTCCTAAATGGTATTTTATCTGAGCAAAGAGATCAAGGTCTCGTCAAAGAGTCTTTTTACTGCCAGTAGCGTCGCCTGATAAGCCAATTGCCGAGAGGAAAGTTCGGTGATGACCTGGGCCAAATCCGCATCTACTATTTCGGAAAGGCTTGAGTTTACCCTTATCGTTTTATCATCCAGAATTGCCTTATAACCTTCAAGTTGAGAAGATAAGGCTCCTATTTTGGATCTGGCCTCGATTACGCGGTCCAAATTAATTTGGAGTTTATCGAGCATTTGGCGAATTCCTTCAGGGTCGTTTCCTTCAAGGAAACCGGCCAATTCATCAAGGGCTTTTATAAGATTTTCTTCGTCCTCACCAAATACCTCGGGACCCGTAAGGTTTATCCTTACCAGGACCCCTTCTCCGATACTTATTTGGAAAACGCCTCTATCGCCTAAAAAGTTTCCTGCCTCATCGTAGGCTTCTTTTCCGCTTAATCCCGCGAATATATAGCGTCCCTCAAAGTTAGAGTTGGCAAGCTGGAGGACCGTCTGTTTTAACCCCCGGATGAAGACGGCCGAAGCCTTTCTGGTATCGGAATTGGCAGTATCCGAAGCTTGGCTAACGGCAACTTCCATGGCTTTTGAGATGTTCTCTTCAAGATCATTTAAAACGGCCTCGTTATAACTTAACCACCTCAAACCAAAATCTATGTTTTTCTTGTACTGCTCGAATCGGTTAAGTTGTCCTAAAAGTCTAAAACTTATCATCATCCCCGTAGGATCATCAGAGGCTCTAAGGATCTTTCTTCCTGAAGCAGCCTGTTCTTGTAAGCGTCCGAGGTTTCTACTTTGTTTCCCCAACTGATAAAGGGCTTGAAGAAGTAGTAAGTTATTTGTGACCCTGTAAAACATGGCCTCTCACCTCAAGGAAATTAAAGTTTCAAGAAGTTCATCCACAATTCCTACTATCTTAGCCGCTGCTTCGTAAGATCGTTGGAATTTGATGAGGTTTAACATCTCTTCATCAAGAGAAACCCCTGAGATTTCCTCTCTTCGTGCCTGAAGCGATTGTAAAAGCCCCTCCGAAACCTCAAACCTTTTCTGGGCGTCTTTCACCATAAGCCCTATTTCTCCTACAACTGAGCCGTAAAATTCCTTAAAGGGACCTTGTCCGAGTTCACCTATTAAGAGGGCATTTAAATTGTCATCAGGACTTTTGGGCTTTGTAGCTACGCTTATATAAGCTGGATCATTTCTAAGAAGGGGATTTACGCCTATAGTGGAAGCGTCCCACCCGGTGAAAAAGAGGTTAAGGCCTAAGGCGGAGACAATACCGGAGCTTTCTCTTTCACCTCGAGCAAAGCTGAAGGAATACCTGGTATCGGTATAAATATGAAGTTTTCCGTTTTTAATCTCCGCGTAAAGCCCCGTAATGGTGTTTAATTGGTCGATGAGATTTTGAAGATCCCCATCGAAGAGAATCTGGTGGATTCCCACATCACCATTAGGACTATAAACGCATATTTGAAAGGTCCCTTGAGGGACTTGGAAGGGGGGATTAGTTAGATCATAGAGGCCTTCGATCCGTGTATAAGTCTTTTGCCCTTCTGCTTCACTATGGAGTTTGTTCACTTCCGAGATTATCATTCTGGCGAACTCATCGAGTTTCTCCAAAAAAGAGGGCACGATTTCGTTTTCCGCTTTGATTAATGCTCCGAGTTTCCCGAGCGATACGAAAGAAGTAACGTCAAAGGTTCCAGGTCCTTGAAGTTTTATTTTTATTTTGCCTGAGGGATCGGACTCCAAAGTCAAACTATGAGCTTCAAGCCCTTCAACAAGACTTATTCCCCCAACAAGTAGCGTAACCTTCCCTTCGCCATCTTCAAGCACTGTAAAATTCAGATAGGATGAAAGCTCTTTTAGAAGGCGGTCCCTTTCGTCAAAAAGGTCATTTCGCCCAAGGCGTATTTTGCCATTAATTTGGGCTATTTCGGAAAGGAGGCGGTTTATATCGGTAAGAACTGATTCTATCTCCTTTATTAAATCCTTTCCCGTTTGAATTAACGATTTTGCCTTGTAGCTAATTAAATCGCTCAGGTTTTCCGCGATCCGCAAAAGCGCCACCCTTTCTCCATACCCTTGGGGGTTCAAACTCAGTTGATGCCACGCGTTGAAAAACTCGTCCATCAACGCTCCAAGCCCGCTTTCTTCTGAGTCACCTAAAAGTGTTTCGATTTGGGAGAGGACTTTATTGTTGGTTTCCCAGAAGCTTTTTTCCGAGTATTGGAAGTTGACCTGGAGCATTAAGAATCGATCGTAGATACGCCTTACTTCCTCGACCCAAACCCCTCTTCCCAAATACCCCACCGGGAGGTTAACCGGGCCAAGGGTTGAGAGGATCACCTGTTGGCGGCTGTAGTCGGGCGTATTTACGTTAGCTATGTTGTGGGAAGTGACATAAATGGCTGTCTGCTGGGAGAAGAGGGCGGATTTTGCTACTTCCAGAGCCCATATGAACATTAGGCCTTACCCCTTGAACGCAAGAGTCCTCCCATAAAGGGTTTTCCTTCAGGCGTATAAGTGACAGGAGGCGAAAGGATTGAAAGAAGGGCCATAATCAACGATATGGACTCCTCAAGTAAGACCCGGTTCTTTTCCCCTTGACGGGAGATCTCCTTAAGGAGCGATTTTAACTCCTCCTCAAGCTCCTGCGGCCTTTCTCCTACTTCAAGTAGCCTTCTTTTTTCTCCCTCTATAAGCTTTATTTTAAGGGCCAAGGTCTCCTTTTTCTTGTTGTTTTCCAAAAGCTCCTCAAGCTCTTCTCTACGACCTGACCGTATGATCTCCGCATCCCTTCTGAGAAGGAAAAGCAATTCCTCAAGAAGCCTTATTTGTTCTCGGTAAAGTTCCTTAAGCTGTCTCATTTTTCAACCAGTTCTTCAAGTGCATTGAGTATCATTCTTGTGGCGACCTCTTTGGTCGGTACCTTATAGGTGCCTTTCTCTATTGATTCTTTCAACTTTTGGATCAACTCCGATCGGACTTCGGGAAGTTCCCTCAGGGTTTGGAGCAAGGTTACAAACCGCTTGGCTTCTTCCGAGATGGTGACCTTTTCCCCTTCGCGAGCTTGAGAGGGAGAAAAAAACCGAACTTCTCCCTCTTTTAGCTTGCGCTTAACCTCTTGAACCTGTTGTTTTATGTAATCCTCAAGCCCTATTGGTGGTTTTCCGTTTATCTTCATTTTTCACCTCCCCTATTTTTCATCGGCATTTTTCGTCTGGACTTTAGGCCTTTTTAATGCCTCAAGGAGCCTTTCACTTAAACCCAACCTACCCGATTTGGAAAGCTCCAAAGCAAGAACCTGAGAGAACAAATCCTGATATATCTTAGTTTCGGTCCTCTGGGGAAAGAGGTTCGATCGTAACACGGTTTTATTCATTCCTCGAAGAAGCATCTCCAGGAAAAGGGCTTCAAAGGCCTTAGCCACTCCCTCCGGGTCTTTTCTGGACAGATAGGGATTAAGCCCCATAAGCAGGATCTCCATCAGATGACCTCCAATTCACCTTCTAAGGCCCCCGCGGCCTTTATGGCTTGAAGTATAGAAATCAAATCCCTTGGGGTGATGCCTAAGGCATTTAATGCTTCCACAAGTTCTCCGACCGTGGTCCCCTCGATTTTCTGTAAATGTCCAACTTCTTCCTCGACTTTCACTTCTGTTTCAGGGACCACCACGGTTCTTCCCGGAGCAAATGGTTGAGGTTGGACTACTCGAGGTCGCTCTTTTATTTGGACGCTAATATTCCCATGAGCGACAGCCACGGGTTTTATCCTGACTCCCTTCCCTATTACTATGGTGCCCGTTCTTTCATCAACTACTACCTTGGCCACTTCATCCGTAATCACTTCAAGGTTCTCTATTGTGGCCAAAAGTCCCGGGACATCGCTTCTCATCGAAGGAGGGATGAGTATCAAGACACTTGAACCGTCTTCTACCTTACAGATTCCCTTCCCCAGGACCTTCTCGATGGCCTCTTTTACCCTTTTTGCGGTCGTAAAATCGGGCCTGTATAGATTAAAGCGGATCTCCTCTCTGAAGCTAAGATCAAGGAAGGCTTCTCTTTCTACAATGGCCCCTCCTGGGATCCTCCCTACAGTTGGAACGTTAACGATGACTTGTGTTGCTGCTCCTTTAACCCCCATTCCTCCCACAAGGATCGGGCCTTGGGCTACAGCGTAAACCTTTCCGTCTGCTCCTTTTAACGGGGTGAGAAGGAGGGTACCTCCCTGTAAACTTGTGGCATCCCCTATGGAGGAGACAAGAACATCGATTTTTGTGCCGGGCTTGGCAAAGGGAGGCAGTTTGGCGGTGACCATGACTGCGGCTACGTTTTTGACTTTAAGTTGACTTACGGGCACACTTACCCCCATTTGAGAAAGCATATTAACCAAAGATTGAACGGTAAACCAAGATCCCCTTTTATCACCAGTCCCGTTAAGCCCGACCACAAGCCCATACCCGATTAGCTCATTAGGCCTTACGCCTTCAAAGAACCCTATGTCTTTTATCCTTTCTGCCTGACCGAGAAGGGGCAAAAGGCATAATATTATACAAAGCACCCTCTTCATGGCTCCTAAAAAGGCCACAAAAGATCAAGAAGCCTTCCCAAAAAACCGGGTCCTTGTTTATCCGAAACTATGCCCTTCCCTCCGTATTCGATCCTGGCATCGGCCAAAAGGGTGGAGAGCACCGAATTATCAGGTCCGATATCCTCGGGTCTTACTATTCCTCTAAGCCTTATATATTCCCTTTCACGATTTACAAGGATTTCCCTCTGACCTTGAATTAAGAGGTTTCCATTCGGAAGAACAGCCACTACCTGACAGGTCAAAGTGGCTATAATCTTAGAACTTCGTGAGGTGGTTCCTTCACCTTCAAAATCGGTTTCGATTTTGGACCTGATCTCTGGTCGGAAACCTTGAGGCCAAATGTTTTTCAGGCCGAAGTGAAGAGGAGCGTTAAAGAAACTGCTTATTCCCGCATCAACGCTTGAAGAACGGGAGCTTTCGGTCTTGGCGGCCTGGGTGGCAAGGCTTGATTCAAGGATCTTAACCGTCACCGTATCTCCCACCCTTTTCGCCTTTCTGTCCGAGAATAAAAACCCCCTCCCATCATCTCTCCATAAGGACCCTTCCGAAAGGGCCTCTTCCTTAATTGGGAAATCGGGGAAAAAAACTTCCTGCCTTTGAACCTCCCTCATATTAGAGCATCCCAAAAGAAACAGGAGACCGAAAAGAAAGGCTCTCCCCTTCATCAAAATCCCCCTATAATAAGGGTTCCTCCCTCGATGACCTTTCCTTTAAGTTCCTTATTGGAGACGGGATTTTTGATCCGGATAACCTGGCCGATCCTTCCATCTTCAAGAAGCACTACTTTTATGGAAATTCTAAGAGAAGGAGTTTCAAATAAGGCATTGGCAAACTCCCCCTTTTTTAGGATCGGAGGCTCTTCAAGATGATCAATCCTAAGTGGAATGCCCGGAGGTAAGGAGCTTTTTGCCCTTTTATTCAAAATAAAATTAGGATCCGTTATAACCCCCCTTGGAAGGCCTGAAAGTTCCACTTTCCTAAGGATGAAGTCCTCGGGGCCTATGAGCTTGTGTTTTTCGATCCTTCTTGCCGTAAATGGCACCTGAGCCCATATTTTGACCTTCCCGGAGGCGATGAGTTTTCCCTCCCTTTGCCCCTGCTTGAAGATTACCGTAAAAGAGGTCCTCCCTAAAAGATCTTGAGAGTTTTCAAAGATGGTAAGATCTACTTTCCCCGGAGAAAAGGAAGGGATGGAGGAAAGCTTTAGGTCTTCGAGTTCTATTTCTTGACAATAGGGGAATTGTTCCTTGAGGTGTTTGATGATCGCTTCCCTTATGAGGTCAATTGGGTTAAGGAGAAGAGTAGTTAAAAGAAGCCAAACCATTGGAGTTACCTCTTCAGATTTACAGTTGAAGTTAACATATCGTCTGCTGCCTGAATTACCTTAGAGTTTATCTCATAGGCCCTCTGGGCCATTATCAACTCCACCATCTCTCCTACCAGGTCAACGTTTGACATTTCCAGAAAACCCTGGGCTATTGTGCCAAACCCTTCCTCGCCCGGGTTCCCCGTTATAGGATCGCCTGAAGCCTCGGTGGCAACAAATAGGTTCCTTCCCATTGCCTTAAGCCCGGCGGGGTTAACGAAATCGGCAAGTTCTATTCGGCCCAATTCCCGAGGTGCGGTCTCTCCAGGAAGAGTTACGCTTACAGTTCCATCGGGCAACACCGTTATAGTCTGAGCCTCCCGAGGGATCACTATTTCGGGTTGAAGGGGGTAGCCTTCGGAGGTTACAAGGGTCCCATCTTGGGATATCTTAAAGGCCCCCGCCCTAGTATAAGCCAGGGTCCCATCTGGAAGCATTACCTGGAAGAACCCCCTTCCCTGAATAGCCAGATCAAGGGGGTTCTGGGTCTGCTGATAATCACCCTGAAGGAAGTTCTTTTGAATCGCGGAAAGCCTCACGCCTAGTCCTATCTGGATACCCGTTGGAATCTGCGTGCCCCCTGCCGCTTGGGCTCCTTGGGCCTTAAGAGTCTCATAGGCCAAATCCTCAAGTTCGAGCCTTGAAGCCTTGTAGCCCGTGGTATTCACATTGGCCAGGTTATGAGCGATTACATTAATTCTCATTTCTTGAGCTTTCATACCAGTAGCTGAAATCCAAAGGGCTTGCATCTTTCTCCTCCTTTAAACCCTTATTACTTCATTGATAAGTTTACGACTTAAATCCTCAAAGGACGTTTGAAGGGCCTTTTGATAAGCCTCAAAAAGCCTCACCACATTCATCAACCGTACCATTTCCTCTATAGGACTTACGTTGGAACTTTCCAAGAATCCCTGTTTTACGGCAAACTCCACCGAAGCGATGGCTTCGCCTTTTTCAACTCTTATTAAGCCATTTCCCTCGGGTATAAGCTGGGCTTCTTTGGGAAAAGTGACGATTCTCAGAGTATCGATAAGCTCTCCATCGACTATTACATTTCCACTTTCGTTTATGACTATCTCCCTCCCTCGTCCTATCTCTATGGGACCTCCTTCTCCTAAGACTTGGAATCCCTCTTTGGTCACCAAAAAGCCGTTTCGGTCAACTGAAAAATCACCCTTACGGGTGAACCTTTCCCCCACGGGGGTTTGAACTACAAAAAAGCCCTCTCCGGAAATGGCCAAATCCAAGGGGTTCCCCGTGGCTTTTATGAGACCTTGAGATAGATCTAAAGTGACTTTTTGAGGCCTTATTAAAAAGCCCTTTTCCGTTTCAGAGGTTTCATACTCTTCACTTTCAAAGCTCAATAGGTGCCTTTTGAAGCCGGGGGTCTGGAGGTTAGCTAAGTTATGACTTATGACTTCCAACCATCCCTCAAACCCAACGCTTGCCCCAACAATGCCCGACACAAATTCTATCGAGGCCATGGTTCCTTTTCCCGTTTTTGTGTAAAAGCAAGGAACGTGCCTTAAAGTGTGGGGTTTAAAATTAACCCCTTTTAAAAGGGGGTCATTTCTTTAACTGGGAAAAATTTTCCGCCGCCTTTGATTTTTCGAACTCTTCAAGCATCTTCAAAAACTCTTTGGTGTAACTCTCCTCATGAGTTTCTACTGAAAACACAAACTCCACTCTTCGGTTTTGAGCTCGATTTTCCATGGAGGTATTTGGAACTACCGGTTTTGTATCGGCGTACCCTACGGCCTTAAACCTTTCAGGGGGTATCCCCTTGTCTATGAAATACCTCACGACCCTTGAAGCCCTTGCGGTGGAAAGTTCCCAATTGGAAGGAAAACGAAAATAAATGGGAAGATCGTCCGTATGGCCCTCTACGGCCACTTTATAACTGGGAAACTTCTTTATGAGTTCAGCCATTTTTTCGAGAAAGGGATAGGCTTCGGGTTTAAGATCGGCTTTTCCCAGGTCAAAGAAGATCTTTTCCTCTGCCCTAACGATAACCCCCCTTTCTGACACCAGCACTTGAACGCCCGGGATTTTTTCCAGTTCCCTTTTGAGTTCCCGATAAAGTCTTGTCTGACGGTAAAAGGTCTCTATTATAGAGTCGAGTTTCGCATAATCAAATATTTGAAGCGGAGTTGATTCAAACGTTTGAAAATTCCCCCTTTTTGTCACCTTCTGGACCCCCAGAGCCTGTTGAATCGAACCGAGGACCATTCGGAATTTGATAAGGTCAAACTGGGCGAAGGTGAAAAGGAGTACAAAAAAAGTAAGCAATAAGGTAGTCATATCCGAAAAGGTGACCATCCAATGAGGGGCAGAGTCTCCTATTTCTTCGCTTTCAGCTTCCCTTCTTTTCCTGTTTGCCATGGATTTCAAGCCTCATAGATGGAGGTAAGAAGCTCAGGAGTTTTTCTCTTATCATCCTTGGGTTTTCCCCAGCCAAAATCGACAAGACACCTTCAAGCATCATCTCCCTGAGGATCGCTTCCCTTTTTGAACGTTCCTCAAGCTTTGAGGCAATCGGAAGGAAAACCAAATTGGCCGCTACCGCTCCATAAAAGGTGGTAATAAGAGCTACCGCCATAGCCGGGCCTATCTTTTTGGGATCGTCAAGGGATCGTAACATCTGAACAAGACCTATCAATGTTCCTATCATCCCAAAGGCAGGGGCAAAGGTGCCCATTCCTTTAAATACCTTTTGGCTACTTTTATGGCGTTCAAGCATCATATCGATCTCGGTTTCAAGGATCGTTCGAATAAACTCGGGTTCCGCTCCATCGACTACAAGCCTTATGCCCTTTTGCAGGAATGGATCCTCTATGGGTTCATTTTCCAGAGCCAAGATGCTTTCCTTTCTTGCCTTTTGGGCTAAATAGACGATCTTTTCTATTAACTCAAGGGGTGAGGTTTTGGGTTCTCTTAAGACCACTTGAGCTAGTTTCACCGCCCCTATTACGGTCTTTAAGGGGAACATGACGAGCGTGGCTGCCAAGGTTCCTCCGAAGGTTATCATCACGGAGGGGAGGTTAATGAAGGCCTTAATATCCCCTCCCATGGCGATACCACCACCGATTAAAAGGATTCCTAAAAGAAGACCTAAGATAAGACTTATGTCCATCTTTCAAGCTCTATTTTATCGTTTTTTAGGAAAAACCTAACGGGTCCTTCAATATCCTCTTCGATTCTTAAGTTATGATGACCAATTATAAGAGTCACCCCCTGGAAAACTTTTCCCTTAACTTCAAGAAATGTCTTCTCTAAGTTCCGATAAAGGGCTTCTTCCAATAGCTTGGTTTGAAAATCAAGCTCCAAAAGCTTTCTTTCGTACTCAAACCTCTCTTCGAAAGGAAGGTTCTTATCTTCGAGGATCCCAAGGACAAGCTCCCTTTCCTCTTGGATTGTCTGAATGTGCCTTTGGATCAGTATTTCCAAAAAGGGATCTATTCCAAGCCTAATTGTGGTATGGGCCGAAAAGGAAGATCCGATCACATTTGCTTTTATTCCCCTTTTGGCCCACAGAGTTCCTCCTACTATGGTTCCGGGTTCACCCGAAACGATAATACTTCCTCCAGCTTTTACCTCGCTTTCCCTTATGAACTTTGAGACCTCTATATCCCCAAAGGCCTCAACCTTAGAGCTCAAGATGTAGTTAGCTTTGAGATTTCCTCCTGAAATTACCTTGTGCTTTTTACTTACAATCCCCCCTCCAACAGTGAGGTTTTTCCTCGTAAAAATGGTTCCTTCCACATCGCCTCCGATTTCGGCCTCTTTAGCCTCCACCAAGAAGCTTTCCCTTACCGTTCCTCTAACAATTAGAGTTCCCACAAAGTGAATGTTTCCGGTCGAGTGATCTATATCCCCATTCACTTCATAAACCGGGGAGACGTGAATTTTTCCCTCTTTAAAAAAGACATGCCCGTCAACACTTGAGACCAAAACCCGTGGGTTTTCAGGTGGGACATATACGTTTTCACCTTTCGGGAATTCACTTGGGTCAAAATCCTCCCCTTCTCCTTCTGCCAGGATCTGCCCCTTTTTCACGTTTAAAAGCGACTTCCTCTCAAAAAAATCTACCCTCTCATCTTCGGAAAATTCATGAGCTTTTGGAAACAGAAACCTAATTCTCGAACTCAAGATTCCCCTACTTTTTATTCGGCAAAAATTTCCTTTTTCTTAAATTTCTTATAACTTTCTGTAAAAGATGTGTCAAAATCCCATTTGGGGCATAAAGTTTGCTTAATCCTTCGGTGAGGAGGGTGAGAATGGAGGCTCGTTTATCCCTTTGTATGATCGTCAAGGATGAGGAGGAGCATCTTCCCTTTTGTCTTGAGAGCGTAAAGGGGTTGGTGGATGAGATAATCGTCGTCGATACTGGTTCTAAGGACAGAACCCCTGAGATAGCAAAAGAATATGGAGCCAAGGTTTTCCATTTCAAATGGGTCAACGATTTTGCCCTGGCAAGAAACGAATCCCTTCGTCATGCCCAAGGTGACTACGTTCTTTGGCTTGATGCCGATGACAGGATTCCTCCCGAAGATAGGGAAAAATTTTTAAAGTGGAAAGAATCCCTTTCCCTAAAAGAGCCAAAGGCCTATTGCTTCACCATAGTTTCTCCTGAGAGCGGAAATGACCTTTTTTCCAAGTACGCAAAACAAATAAGGGTTTTTCCAAGATTGCCTGGGATAGCCTTTATGAGGCGGATCCACGAATCGATCCTTGAGAGCCTCCTTTTCTTGGGAATTCCTATTGAAGAGACTGATCTTAGGGTTATTCACCAAGGGTATTTGGATTCCGAAAAGGTTAAGGAGAAGGCAAAGAGAAACCTAAAGATGCTCCTTACTGCCCTTGCCGAAAACCCCAAAGATTTTGTGGTTCACTGGCATTTGAGTATGACCTACGCTGTTTTAGGGGATTATGAAAGGGCCCTTTTTTACGCTAAAAGGTTTTTAGAAGAGGGGAATTTTGAGGGGCAAAAAGAGTGGAAAATAGCAGCTCTTGTAAATGTGGCCCGTTGTTTGGAGCATCTCGGAAATTATGAGGAGGCAGAACGTTACTTAAGAAAGACCCAAGAAGAGGATCCCGAAGATCCCCTGGGGCTTTTCTTTTTGGGAAGTCTCTTGGTTAAAAAGGGGAAACTCGAAGAAGCAAGGGAGATTCTTGAGAAGTTTAAAGAAAAAGAAGTTCGTCCCTCAAAGGTTCCTTTTCCCTTGAAAGTGGCAAAGGGCTTTTCCCATTTGTGGCTTGGCCAAATTTACCTTCGAGAGGGAGAGGAGGATAAGGCCGTAAGGGAGTTCGAGAGGGCCTTTCAAGAGGGGATTGAGGATCCTTCCTTTTACTCTGATTTTGGAGTTGCTCTGAGAAGAAGTGGCGATTTTAAAAGGGCCGAAGAACTTTTCCGAAAGGCCCTTTCTTTAAAGGAGGATTATCTTCCGGCCCTCATTAACTTGGGTCATCTTTTGCTTTTTGAGGGAAGAAACGCTGAGGCAAAGCCTTATTTCCTTAAGGCCTTTGAGATGGATCCAAACGCCACAGATGTCCTTTTGGCTTTATGCCTTATTGAACTTGGGGAAGGGAGAATAGAGGAGGTTCTGGCTTATTTAGAAGTCATCCTTTATAACCTCAATCTGAGCGTCAAAAAAGAGCTTGATTCCTTTAAGGACATAGGTGAAGTCTTTAAAATGGTCCAGGAGGCCCTTCTTGAAAAAGGCAGAAACTACGAAGCCCTTTTGGCGCAGAAGAGTTCAGAGCTTTTGATGAGGTTAGATGGGCTTTTTCCGGGTTAAAGTTTTCCCGCCTCTTTGCCGATATAAAGAGATGGAAGAAGCCCCAAAAGCCGCCTGCCGGGTTGGGGGCGAAGAGGCGGGGTAAAAATAGCCCGGCCCAAGGGCCGAAAGGCCCTTGGAAAAAGGAGGTTTGAGGATGGCTGTTTTAAAGGTAGCTCACAACATCTCGGCGCTTGAGGCCCATAGGTGGCTTTCGATCGCCGACACCAATCTGGCTCGTTCTTTGGAAAGGCTCTCCTCAGGTTACAGGATAAACCGAGCAGCCGACGATGCAGCAGGCCTGGCTATAAGCAGCCGATTGAGGGCCCAAATAAGGAGCTTACAGCAAGCCCAAAGAAACACCGAGCAGGCTATTGCCATGATCCAGGTGGCAGAAGGGACCCTGGACCAAATCCACAACATCCTTGAACGTCTAAAGGAACTCGCAACTGAAGCAGCCTCGGATACAGTAGGTGAAAGGGATCGGGAACAGATAAATAAAGAAGCTGAACAGCTTTTGGATGAAATAGATCGAATCTCTGAAGCTACAAAATATGCGGATCAACCTTTGTTGTATTCACAGGATCTTGCAGGTAACTGGGATGTTCAATGGACTGCTACTATACAGGTAGGCTATGGGAACATCGACCACGATCAAATCCAAATCAAGTTCTATCAAATTGACACGACTTCGTTAGGGATAAATGGGCTTAACCTTGAAGGTTTGGAAGGTGCCCAACAGGCTCTTGAAGCCTTAGATGCGGCCATCTTTTCAGTTGCGGCTTTCAGGGCCGATCTTGGTGCCTTTCAGAACAGGCTCCAGTATACGGCTTCGAACCTGGCAGTAACGGTGGAGAACTACATAGCTTCCGATTCTACAATTCGCGACACCGATATGGCTCAGGAGATGGTGAACTTCACCAAGAACCAGATCTTGGTTCAGACCTCAATGGCCATGCTTGCTCATGCGAACGCTTTGCCCCAAAATATCTTGGCTTTAATTGGGCGTTAGTAAATTTGAGGGGGGAGACCCTATTAGGTGGGTCTTCCCCCTTTTTAATGGCTTAAGCCATGAAGGTCGAAGGGATCGATAAGGGAATGAGGGATCTTTGGGCTTCTAAGGAAAGGGAAGCCCAGGGGAAAGTCAAGGAAATTCAGAATGGTTTGTCCTTGAAAGAGAGGGAGAATGGTTTTTCAAAGGGAAATTTCAAAGATAAGGCCCTAAAGGAAGTCCAAGGAGTTAAGGAGTTAGAAAAGCTTACCGAAGAGCTTAAAAGGCTGAGGGAGAAACTTCAAGAAAGAATGAGGGAGTTTTTGGAGAGAAATGACCTCTCTTTAAGGTATTTAATCGATCAAAAGACCCAAACCCTTTTGGCCCAGCTTGTTGAACGAAAAAGCGGAAAGGTAATCCGCCAAATTCCTTCAGAGGAGTCCTTGAAGATAAAGGAAATAATCGAGGAGTTTTTAAGCAATTCGGAGGAGTCTAAATGACTGAGCCAACCCAGTATATAAGCGGCCTTATCTCCTCCCTTAATTGGGATGAGGTAATAGAGAAGCTCGTTGAGATTAGAAAGAAGCAACTTATTAACCCATTGGAAAAGAACAAAGAGGCCCTAAACGAAAAGCTCTCCCTTTGGAAAAGCCTTTCGGAAAAGCTCTCTTCTTTAAGGGACTCTGTGTGGGACTTTTATATGGGTTATGCCTTTCAAAATTTCAAAGTCCTTTTAAATGCTCAAGCAATAGACCCTCAATCGGTTATAGAAGTCTCAACAAGCAGATTCGCGGAAGAGGGTTCGTATGAATTAGAGGTTTTACAGCTCGCTCAAGCGGACCTTTGGGCCTCAAAGGTCTTTTCTTCCAAAGACCAAGCGCTTGGACTTGAAGGCCTTTTGAGGATTAATGGTCTTGAGATTCAAGTTTCAGCGGATGATACCCTTGAAACAATCCGCGATAAAATCAACAGTTCAGAAGGCGACTTTAAAGCTTCCATAATAAAACTTAAGGAAGATGAATTTGTCCTTCTTTTGAAGGGTGAAAAGACCGGAGAAGCCAATGCCCTTAATCTTGATGATCCCAATGGTCTTTTCGAGTTTCAAAACCTCATTCAGGCTCAAGATGCCCTTTTGAAGGTAAATGGACTTACGGTCCAAAGGCCTTCTAACACCATAAATGACCTCTTTAAAGGCTTGACCATCCAATTAAAAAGAGCTCTTCCGGGAACTACGGTTTACTTGGAGATAAAAAAGGACACGGAGAGTCTGATTCAAAAAATCGAAGACTTCGTTAAGGGGTATAACGAAATAGTGAGCTTTTTCCGCGAACAATTTTCCTATCAAGAGGGAACCATAAAGCCCTTGATGGGCGATGTGACCTTAAGGGGAATAAAAAGTACGCTCACTTCCCTGATCCTCCAAAAAGTGGATCTTCCCGAAGGCTTTAATGCCTTAACTTTTATAGGCATAAGGCTTCAAAAAGACGGAAGTTTAACCTTTGAAAAAGAAATTTTCCTTGAGAAGTTCTCCAGTGACCCAGAAAATACCACCTTACTTCTCCAAAAAGTAAGCACAAACCTTAAGGAATACCTGGACAAGTTGATTACTCCCTTCGCGGGGCTTTTAAGCGTTAAGGCCGGCCTTTTGGAAAGACAAATAGAGAGGATAAACGAACAGATCGATCGTCAAGAGTACCTTATAGAAAAGGAAAAGGAAAGACTTAGGCAGCAATTTTTGGCCCTTGAGGAGGCCTTGGCCCAATTGAAATCCTTAAGCAATTGGTTGAGTCGACAAATAGAGGTGAGTTTTAAAAATTCCAAATAAGGAGGTGAAGAAAGATGAGATCGGCCCTTTCCGCGTATAAAGAGACAAGCGTTTTGACCTCCGATTCTTTGAGCCTTGTACTCATGCTTTATGAGGAAGGGATTAGGTATTTAAAGGAAGCCCTTGAGGCATATGAAAAAAGGGATTACGAGAAAAAGGCCGAAAGGCTCATTTACGGTATGGAGGTTATCTCGGAGCTTCTGGCCTCTTTGGATTTGGAAAAAGGTGGGGAGATAGCGAAAAACCTGAGGGACATTTACACCTTCATGTTAAGGGAGTTACTGCTTTTTGACGCCGAGGAAAAACCAGAGAGGATGAAAGGGGTTATCGATATGCTTCAACAGTTAAAGGAAAGTTATGAAGAAGTGAAGAAGAGGAGTTCCTGAAGCTTGTGCCTTAAAGAAGAGGAGAAAATTTTAGAAAGGGCAAGGGAACTCCTCATAAGAGGGGAATATGAGAGCCTTCCAAATGAGATTTTGAAACTAGGGGAACTTCTTTTAAGAGAAAAGGAGAGGGATACTCAAGCTCTTCTTTTATTTCTTGACAAGTTAAAAAAGTTTGAAATACTCCTTATTGGGGCGAAAGAAGAAGTAAGGCGTAAGCTCCGCTCCCTAAGGGAAGAGGGACTTCTCCTTAGGGGTTATAAGGTGAAGTAAAGATGTATCCGCTTCTTTATATAAGAGAGATCCTACGGATTTATAAGGGGGAGGTTTATCGTAAAGAGGCTCAAGAACGTCATAGCTTAAGAAGGCCTTATTTTCAAGCCCAGGATAAGGTCACCATCTCCAGAGAGGCCCGGGAGCTTTCCCTTAAAAGGTCTAAGAGTTAGAGGGATCAAGGATTCCGTTTTTTTTCATCTTGTGTAACAGGGTCGTTCGTTTTATGCCTAAAAGCTTTGCCGCTTTGCTTTTTACCCCATTGGCTCGGCGAAGGGCTTCAGTTATCAAATAACGTTCGAGATTTGTAACTGCTTCATTAAGGTTGAGCCTTTCTTCATCAAGACGTAAAGACGAGTGTAAATGGCCATTCCCTCTGATCTTTTCGGGTAAATCTTCTGGCAATATGATCCCTTCTCCCTTAAGGACCACAAGCCTTTGAACCAGGTTCTCCAGTTCCCTTATATTGCCGGGCCAGTCGTAATTTAGGAGCAATTCCATCGCACTTTCGGAAAAACCGGAGACCTTTCCTTTATAGCGGTCATTGTAAATTTCCAAGAAATGGGAGATTAAAAGGGGTATATCCTCCTTTCTTTCCCTCAACGGAGGAAGATGAATGGGTACTACGTTTAAACGCCAATAAAGGTCATGCCGAAATCGGCCTTTTTTTACCAGTTCTTCCAGGTTTTTGTTAGTAGCGGCAACAACCCTTATATCCACCTTTATTGACCTTGTGCTCCCTATGGGTTCAAACTCCCTCTCTTGAAGGACCCTTAAGAGCTTAACCTGAAGAGCTGGACTCATTTCCGAGATCTCATCCAAAAAGACGGTGCCACCATTTGCCACCTCAAGCCTTCCCTTCTTGTCCCTTAAGGCTCCGGTGAAGGCTCCTTTCACGTACCCAAAAAGCTCACTTTCCAAAAGCTCATGAGGGATGGCCCCACAGTTAATGGCCACAAAAGGCCCTTTAGCTCGAGGACTTTTAAAATGAAGGGCCTTTGCAACAAGCTCCTTCCCGGTGCCACTTTCTCCGGTTATTAAAACCGTGCTATCGGTTTTGGCAACCCTATCGATAAGGGAAAAGACCTCTCGGATCTTAGGACTTTCGCCAATGAGAACGGGTATCAACCCCTTTTCTCCATTCAAAGACCTTAAGGTTCACCAATGATTAATGCATGATCTATACCACTGGACCTTCCTTTCCTTTTTAACTTCGTTGACCTTCATTTGTCAAGTTTTTAACAACTCTTTTGTCAAAAAATTGACATATTCTTTATAAATGACGAGTTTTATGCCTTATAATAAGACGGCATAAAGGTTGCGGGAAGGAGTAAAGGATGAAGCTTTTGGGGAAAAAGAAACGCATTTTTGTAGTTCTGGGGGTTTTAATATTACTGGGAGGGGTGGGTTTTTTGGTATTGGGAAAAGGAAAGGGCGGTGCTTCGAAACAGAGTGAGAAACCCAGTAAGCCAAAGGTTATCAATTATGTGAATCTTGAACCCTTTGTGGTGAACCTCAAGAGTGGGGTTAATTTTTTAAAGGTCACCATGAGCCTTGAGGTGGAAGGAGAAAAAGGCATTGACCTTATAAGCAAGGAGATTCCGGTTTTGAGGAATCAGGTAATCTTTTTACTGACCGAAAAAACTTACGAGGAGATGATCACCACTGAGGGGAAAGCCCTTTTGCAGCAGGAGATACTGAAGAGAGTCAATCGGGTCTTGGAGGAAAAGGGGATAAAGGAGGTTAAAGTTACGGGCGTTTATTTTACGGAATTTATCGTTCAATAGGCTATGACTGATCGTATGGACCAAAACGAAATCGATAAGCTCCTTGAGGAATTTTCCGAGGAGGGAAAAGTTCAAGAAGAACCCCCCACGGAAAAAGTAGCGGAAGAAGAAAAAAAGCCCGTTAGGAGTGCGGAGCTTTTAAGCCAAGAGGAGATCGACGCGCTTCTGAAGGGGCTTGAAGAGGGCGAGATTCCCTTAGAGAAGGCTGAAGAGGTTGTCCCTGAGGCTCCGGAAGGAGCTTTTGAGAAGTTTGACTTCAGGAAATGGGAACTCATTGAACTTGAAAGGAGCAAAGAGATAGCCCTTATGTTCGAGCGTTTTGCCAAAAAGGCCAGTGCGGATTTAAGCGATTTCTTGCATCGTCCGGTCTCGGTGGATTTTTCCGAGTGGAAAGCCATGTACTTTGAGGAGTTCATAAAGAAAGTGCCCGTTCCTACGGCTTTGATAATTCTTAGGGTTGAACCTTTAGAAGTGGAAGCCCTTTTGGTAATGGATGCAAAAACGGTCTTTTATGCAGTGGATATCCTTTTTGGTGGAGGAAGAAGGGGAAGGATAAAGGTTGAGGGTAGAGAATTCACCCCTATAGAAACGCGGATAATAAGGCATATTTCCAACATATTGCTTGAGGGTTTGCGCCTCATTTGGGAGCCAATTTACCCTTTAAGGTTTCGGATGGAAAAAATCGAGCTGAGTCCGGAATTGGCTCAAGTGGGATTTCAAAGGGAGTCAATCCTTTTGGGGCGTTTTGAAGTTGATTTCGGTCCGACCATCGGAGCTTTTTCCTTTTGCTTACCGGGTACCTTGGTGAAGATGTTGAGGGATCAGATGAAGTTCCGCGTTAAGGAGGAGAAGGCGTCGGATCCGGATTTTAAGGCACGTTTTTTGGAAGCGTTAAAAGAGGTTCCGGTGAGTTTGAGGGTCACGTTCTTGAAAAAGGAGATTAGAGCCGAGGAGTTTTTGAGATTAAAGGTAGGGGACATGATCACTTTCCCCTCAAAGCCCGATGAGGAGCTCACAGTGGAAGTAGAAGGGATCCCCTTATTGCGGGGTAAGGCAGGCATTTCTCAGGGTAAAAGAGCGGTTAAGATTACAGGTCTTTTGAGAGGAGGTTCGTGAGATGGAGGAGAAAGAATTCGAAGGTATAAACCTTGAGCTCCTTTTGGATATACCGCTTGAGCTTTCAGTTGAACTCGGAAGAAGGAAGCTTCCTTTGAGGGAGCTTCTGAATCTCAGGAAGGGCTCGATCCTGGAATTGGAAAAAGAGGCATCTGAACCCTTCGACATTTTGGTGAATGGCCAACCGGTGGCAAAAGGCGAGATAGTGGTACAGGAAGAGAAACTGGCCGTAAGGATCCTGGAGATCATATCCCCTGCAGAAAGAATAAGAAAGCTCAAATAGGAGGTCCTTTTATGGAGCTCGGGAAGATCCTAAACCTTTGCCTCATAATCTTGGGCTTGGGGATAATAGGCCGGTATGTCCTCGGGGAAAAATTAAAAAGAGGGGAGAAGCCTTTTGGTAGTTTTAAGGTTAATTTTCCCTCTTTAAAGGACCTTTTTAAGCCCAAGATTCCTGTTTCAGATTCACCCCTGAAGGTTCTGGGTGAGGTGAGGTTCGGTTTGAGGGAGAGGCTTTTGCTTTTAGGGTTTGGCTCAAAGAGGTTTCTTCTGGCTTTCCATAAGGGGGAGATACACCTTTTGGGCAGTTTCGAGGAGGAGCTATCTCAAAGAAAGAAGAAGGAACTGGAAGAAGACCAAAAAGAAGTTAAAGCGGTTTTTCCTTTTCCCTTGGAGGAGGAAGAGAAGGAAATCAGATTAAGACCTCTTTCAGAGGTTTTAAAACACGTTAGAAGGGATTTTCCATTTTTATTTGAAGCTGAAAAGGAACATTCCCAATGAGCGGAACTACCATAACAATAGACCTTGGCGGTGGAGGGATGAGCCTTCCGGTAAAGGTGGTGCTTTTACTCACCCTCCTTACCCTTCTTCCTTCCCTTCTTTTGTGTCTGACCAGTTTTACCCGCATCATAATCGTCATGTCCCTTTTAAGACAGGCCCTTGGGTTAATGCACATGCCTCCAAATCAAGTCCTAATCGGACTTTCTCTGATCTTGACCTATTTCACCATGCAACCGGTGCTCGATACGATCCATAAAGAGGCCCTTTCGCCTCTTTTGGAAGATAGAATCACCCTCAAGGAAGCCATAGACAAGGCCGTTCCTCCTCTTAAGGAGTTCATGCTTCGACAAACAAGAGAAAAGGAGCTTTCCCTCTTTGCGGAGCTTTCTCATCTTGGGCCTTTTGAGAACAAAGAAGAAATCCCAATGAAGGTGGTAGTTCCAGCCTTTTTGTTGAGCGAACTAAAGAGCGCCTTTCAAATAGGATTTTTATTGTATCTACCTTTTTTGGTAATAGACATGGTGGTTTCGAGCATCTTGCTTTCCCTTGGCATATTCATGTTACCGCCCATGTTGATTTCGTTGCCTTTGAAACTGTTACTGTTTGTCCTTGTTGATGGTTGGAGTCTTCTTGTGGGATCCCTCATTAGGAGTTTTGGATGAGTACGGATTTTGCCGCTCAGATGCTTCAGGAGACCCTGAAACTTATAGGCCTTTTGGCGGGTCCGGTGCTTCTGGCCTGTTTGGTGGTGGGAGTGATGGTGGGGTTGCTACAAGCTATAACCCAAATACACGAAATGACCCTTACCTTTATCCCCAAGATGGTGGCAGTGGCTTTGGCGTTGTTGGCGCTTTTACCCTGGATGTTGAGGACATTGAGCGATTTTTCGAGAGAAATCCTTTTGAACTTTCCTCAATACCTTAAGTGATGGTCATCGGGCTTAATGACATTATGGCATATTTTGTGGCTTTCATAAGGGTGAGCGGGATCATCCTGTTTTTGCCCATTTTAAGTTCAAAAAACGTCCCCTGGCAGAGTAAGATACTTTTGGTCCTTTTGACAACTATACTTATCGGTCCCTTTGTTCCAAGTCCTAAACCTTTAAACGAATTGAGCGAGTTCTTTGGGCTTTTTTTAAAAGAATTTGCTTTAGGACTTTTTATAGGTTTTACTACAAGGCTTCTTTTTGGGGCAATTGAAATGGCGGGCCAGATCATGGGCTTCGGGATGGGGTTTGGCTTAAGTGAAATCCTTGACCCTACGGGCGAAACCCAACTTCCACTTTTGGGAACTTTCTTTGCCCTTTTTGGGATAATGATATTTTTCTGCGCCGATGGTCCTTATTGGTACATCAAGGCCCTTCATGAGAGTTTCAATATTGTGCCTCCAGAAGGAGCAGAATTTTTGAAGGCTTCAAGGGATCTTTTGGGGAGGGGGAGTCTCCTTTACGAAATTGCCCTTAAGGTGGCTTCACCTCTTTTGGCTTTAAACCTTCTTCTTTATCTGGGGCTTGCGGTGATGGGAAGGGCTTTCCCTCAACTTAACATTTTCCTCATCTCTTTACCGCTTCAAGTGGGAGTCGGGCTTTTAGGCATGGGAATAGTGCTTCCTTACTTAGGAGCTTTTTTGGGAAGACTTTTCGGTAAATTAGCTGAAGATCTCTTAAAGCTTTTGCTCCTTATGAGGGGTTAAAATGGCCGAAGATTTTGAAAGGACAGAACCCGCAACCCCGCGACGCCGAGAAGAAGCTAGGAAAAAGGGACAAGTTCCCCATAGTGGTGACCTTCCTTTGGCCCTGGTTTTAGGGTCTGGGCTTTTGGGGTTGTGGTTTTTGGGCTCACACATATTCCAAGGTTTAAGCGAATTCCTCGGTTTAAGCCTTCTTAACCTTACGTCTTTTGAGCCCGAGAAAGCTTTAGAGGAAGCCTTTTCGTTTACTTTAAAGCTTCTTTTCCCCCTTTTTCTTATGGCGGTTCTTGGGGCAGTCTTTGGCAATTTGATCACCAAAGGATTTGTGCTTTCCCTTGAACCTTTGAAAGGGGGGTTTTCGCGGCTAAATCCCATTGAGGGGCTAAGGCGGATCTTCAGCCTTAACGCTTTGTTTGAACTCGGGAAATCCCTTCTCAAAGTGGCTTTACTCGGGGTTGTGGGCTTTTTGGTTCTTAAGGGAAGGCTTTGGGAAAGCATAAACCTTTTGGACCTGGATCTTTTAAAGATCGCATCAAACCTAAGAGGTTGGGCCTTTGACCTTTTGTTAAAGATGAGCCTTGTGATTTTGGGCATTTCGCTGCTTGAAGTTCCTTATCACCGCTGGAGCTACGAGAAAAGGCTTCGAATGACAAGGGAGGAATTGAAGGAAGAGCTTAAGCAATATGAGGGAGACCCGAGGGTTAAAGCCCGAATAAGGTCCTTCCATCGGAAGTTTGTAAGACACCGTATGATCCAGAGGGTTAAAGAAGCCGATGTGGTGGTCACTAACCCCGTTCATTTAGCCGTGGCCCTCATGTATAAACCCGGCCAGACTAAGGCTCCGATGGTGGTGGCCAAAGGTAAAGGATGGCTTGCCGAAAGGATAAGGGAAGAGGCCGTAAGGGCCTGTGTGCCCATATATCAGCATCCTCAATTGGCACAGGTGCTTTATCGAAGCGTTGAGGTTGGGCAAATGATACCTGTTGAACTTTATCGGGCGGTGGCGGAAGTTTTGGCTTGGGCATACCGTTTGAAGAGGTAAGGGATGATGAGAGGGATCAGCCGAGACCTTCCCGTTATGCTATGGGCCATCGGCTCGTTGGGGATAATGATATTGCCCCTTCCCCCGGTTTTCCTTGATGCCCTTATAACCACCAATATTGCCCTTTCCATACTTATGCTATTTGTGGCCTTTTACATAAGGAGACCTCTTGATTTTTCCGTTTTTCCCACTTTACTGCTTCTTGTGACGCTTTTCAGGCTTTCCATCAATGTGGCTTCAACTCGTTTGATTCTCCTCCGAGGTGAACATGGGATTGAAGCAGCAGGAAAGGTCATTAAGACCTTCGGTTCCTTTGTGGCTGGTGGGAACACGGTAGTTGGGCTCATCATATTCTTGATCCTTATAGTCATAAACTTTGTGGTCATCACCAAAGGAGCTGGCCGTATAGCCGAAGTTGCCGCCAGGTTCACCCTGGATGCTCTTCCTGGAAAGCAGATGTCTATTGATGCTGACCTTAATGCCGGTTTGATAAACGAACAAGAGGCAAGAAGGCGCAGAAGAGAACTCGAAGCCCAGGCGGATTTTTACGGGGCCATGGATGGCGCCTCCAAGTTCGTAAGAGGTGATGCTATAGCGGGGTTGATCATAACCTTTGTGAACATATTGGGTGGGTTAATAATAGGTGTTTTGCAAAAAAAGATGGCCCTAACCGAGGCTTTGAGAACTTACACTATCCTAACAATAGGCGATGGCTTGGTGAGTCAGATACCGGCTTTGCTGGTCTCGACAGCGGCTGGTGTTGTCATTTCCCGAGCAAGCGCTGAGACGGAATTTGCCAAAGATATGGGTAAACAGCTCTTTTTTAACCCCAAGGCATTGGCTGCAGTGGCTTTGATACTTTTCCTTTTGGCCTTTGTCCCAGGATTCCCCAAACCGTTTTTCTTCTTGCTGGCAGTTCTTGCTGGAGGGGTCTCCTATGTGGTTTCCGGGAAAGAAACCAAGGCAAAGGAGGAATCAAAGGAAGAGCCGGAAGAAGAACCAGAAGTAGTTGAGCCATTTATTCAGTTAGACCTTTTGGAACTTCAGATAGGTTATGAACTGGTCCCTCTTGTGGATAAGCTTCAAGGAGGCGAGCTCCTTCAGAGGATAAAGGCCATGAGGATGCAACTGGCAAAGGAACTGGGCATAGTGGTTCCTCCAATTCACATTAGGGATAACCTTCAGCTTAAGCCTTCGGAGTACGTGATACTGCTTAAGGGGGTGGAGGTCGGAAGAGGGGAGCTTCGATTGGGTTACCTTTTGGCCTTAATTCCCGGGCTTGAGGAGAAGTCCTTGGAGGGCATAAAAACCAAAGACCCGGCTTTTGGCCTTCCGGCCCTATGGATAAAGCCTGAGGATAGGGAGAAGGCCATAAGGCTTGGAGCCACAGTGGTAGATCCGGCAACGGTTTTAATAACCCATATGATGGAGATCATACGAAGTAACGCCCATGAGCTTCTGACACGGCAGGATGTACAGAACCTTTTGAGCACCCTTGCCCGACATTATCCCAAGGTGGTGGAAGAAGTGGTTCCCAATTTGGTTTCGCTCGGGACGGTTCAAAAGGTCTTACAGAATCTTTTAAGGGAGAGGGTCCCCATAAAGGACCTTCTCACTATAATTGAGACGATAGGAGACTGGGCTCCCTTTACCAAAGACCCGAATCTTCTCACCGAATACGTTCGACAAGCCCTTTCAAGGACCCTAAGCCACCTTTACCAAACTAATGGCACCATTTACGCCATCGTGCTCGATAAGAGGCTTGAGGAAGCCTTAAGCGAATCTATTCAAAAGGGAGATTTTGGGGAATTTTTGGCGCCTGATCCCATCTTAGCGGAACGGTTTTTGCTGAAGTTGAAGGAGGCCATGGATAAGGTGCCACCGGAGGTGGGGCAGGTGGTTTTGATAACTTCTCCTAAGTTGCGTCTTCATATAAGAAGGCTTATAGAACACCTATTGCCCCTTCTTCCTGTTCTTTCACCGGCAGAGCTTTCACCAGAGGTGAAGATAAAAACCGTTTCGGTGGTGAGTTTAGATGATTAGAAGGTATAGATCAACCGATTTGCAAAAGGCCATCGAACGGATAAAAGAGGAGCTCGGGGAGGATGCCCTTATAATAGAGACCCGTTCCTTTCGGGAAAAATCCTTCGGACTTTTAGGGAGGGAGGTCGTCGAAATTTTGGCAGTCCCTGGAAGGAACCGGACCTTGGAGAGGCTCTCGAAGCCGTTGCTCGGGATTTATCGTCTCCTTGTCGAACAGGGGGTATGTCAAGAAATCGTCAATTCCCTCCTTGAAGGTTTAAGGGGTAAAGACCTCAAGGATGAGAGAGAGGTTTTAGAAGAGGTGGCCAAAATCATGCTTAAGAGCCTTCCCCCAACTCTGAATGGAAACGGAAAGGCTTCGGGAAGGATTGTGGTCCTTTTAGGACAAAGCGGAGTTGGAAAGACCACAACGGCCTTAAAACTCTCTACTCTGGCGAAAGAAAAGGGTAAAAGGGTGGTGATAATAAGTTTGGATTCTGAAAGGATCGGAAGTTTTGAGCTTTTAAAGCTTTACGGAAAAGTCCTCGAGCTTGAGGTGGAATTGGCCTTTGAGGCGATAGAGCTTCAGAAGTTGCTTTTAAAACATAGGGACAAAGACCTCATAGTGGTGGATACTTCTTCTTTTTCTTTCCTCAAAAAGGAGAAGCTCAGATCCCTTTTAGAGCTTAAGGGAAGGGCCGAATTTTACCTTCTTATAAGTGCTACAACCCGGGAAGAAGAGGCCTTCCGGATTATAAAAAAACTCGATGAGATACCCTTAAGAGGGATCATATTTACGAAACTGGATGAGGCTTCAAGTTTTGGTCCTTTGTTTAATTTAGCAGTAAGAGCGAATCTTCCGCTTTCTTACTTCACTACAGGGCCGAGGGTTCCGGAAGACATAGAAAAAGCCACAAAGATCCGCTTGGTCGATCTCATACTCAACCTTTCCTCCCGGAGGTTAGGATGAGATCCATCGCTATAACAAGCGGTAAAGGAGGAGTAGGGAAAAGCACCGTAGTGGCCAATTTGGCTTACTTAATGGCTAAAATGGGGAAAAGGGTTATGATACTCGATGCGGACCTCGGGCTTGGGAACATCGATATCCTTTATGATCTCAAACCCTCCCTCACCTTGAAGGACGTGATAGACGGGAAAACGTCCATTGAGGAGATAATACTCTCCGGACCCCTGGGGATAAAAGTGATCCCAGCGCCATCAGGGGTCGAGGAGATGGTAAACCTTCATATAAGCCAAAAGCGCTTCCTTTTGGAACAGGTTCAAAGAGTCATAAGAGACGTAGATATTCTCTTGATAGACACCGCTCCCGGCATCACTTCCAATGTCATCTTCTTCAACCTGGCAGCCTCCCAGATCTTTTTGATAGTCTCGCCCGATCCTTGCTCCCTTATCGATGGCTATGCGTTGATGAAGGTATTGGCGTTAAATCATCACAAACACCAATTCAACCTAATCGTTAACCACGCAAAAACCGAAACTGAAGCTAAAAGCATTTACGAACGCTTGGAGATGATGGTGAGCCGTTTTTTAAAAGGAACGCTCTTTTATATAGGACATATACCTTTTGACCAAAGGGTCTCTATGGCCTCAAGGAAGAAAAAATTGTTCGTTGAACTTTATCCCGATTCAGAAGCCACCCGTTCGCTTACGGAGATCACAAAAAAAGTTTTCTTTCTCCCTGAGGTGGATTTAAAATCTGAAATAGTGTTTTTCAAATGAGGCGAATATGGGATCGGATTTTGAGAGGATCATGGAGCATTTGCCTTTAGTCAAGCAGATCGCCCAGAGGGTCTACGAGAGGATTCCGAAAGGCCTGGTTCAGTTTGAGGATCTTCTTCAAGCGGGTATTTTGGGGCTTATTGAGGCCGTAAAGCGTTATGATCCAAAAAGGGGCATAAGGTTTGAAAGTTTTGCCCATTTTCGCATAAAAGGTGCCATTTTGGATGAACTAAGGGCTCATGACCTTTTGCCTCGCACTTTGAGGAAGAAGGTTAAAGTCCTGGAGGACGCTTATTTGAAGCTTGAGAGGAAACTGGGGCGCCTTCCCTCTTTGGAGGAATTGGCTTCGGAGCTCGGTTTAAGTTCGGAGGCTCTTGAGGAAGAGTTTCGGCAGTTTCTCTTTTTGAAGGTGGTGAGTTTCGATGGACTGATCGAGGATTTTAGTGGGGAGAAGCTTGAAGAGATGCTTTTGGAATCTTCCTCCAAGGATCCCTTGGAGTTACTTGGACTTTCGGAATTGAGGGATCGCCTTGCCGAGGCTATTGAAGAGCTACCGGAAAGGCACAAGCTGGTTCTTTCCCTTTACTATTTTGAAGAGCTCACCATGAAAGAGATTGCGCTGGTGCTTGGAATAAGCGAGGGAAGGGTTTCTCAGATTCACAGTGAGGCCATTTTAGCCCTAAGGGCCAAATTGAGGAGGTCTTATGAGGAAAGCTCATAGTCTTCTAAAAAAGGCTTTCGAAGACTTTCAAAGGGCATCCCTTGAGCTTGAGAGGTATTATCAAAGCCTTGAACAAAGGGTTAAGGAGTTAAAGGAGGAGCTTGAGAAAAGCAGGATCGAAAAGGAGCATTTGGCCCAGATGTTTCAAGATCTAATGGAAAGTCTTTCCAATGGGGTAATAGTGATCGAAAGGGGCAAGATAACCGCTTTGAATCCTCCGGCCGAGGAGCTGTTGGGACTTTCAAGGGAAGAACTTATAGGGCAAGGGATTGATAGCTTGATGCTTTTTGAGGATGCGTTTTCAAAGGGAGAGTTCACCAAGTCTTTTGGTGGGAAAATCGTGAGGGTTCAACTTTTTCCGTTACGGGGCAAAGAAGGGATGGTGATTCTTCTTGAGGACATAACGGAGCTTGAGAAGTGGAGGTCTCAAGCGGTAAGGGAGGAAAGTTTTAATGCAGTGGAGGAAGTAGTTTCTCACCTGGTTCATCAAATAAGGACACCCTTTTCGGTGGTGAAGCTTTTGTGCTCGCTTCTGGAAGAGGACTTGAGGGATGACCCCCGACATGAGCTCGCTCAAGAGATCCTACAAGGAGTCGAGCAGATAGAGGGGATTCTCTCCCAAGTTTCGCTTTTCATAAGGCCCCTTAATCCAACCCTTAAGCCTTTGGATTTGAGGGATCCCCTTCGGGAGGTTTTGGATTTCGTTAACCGTTTGCTCAAGGAGAATGGCATAGAGTTTGAAAAGTTTATTTATGATGAGCCACTTATCATATTGGGGGACGGGGAGCTTTTGAAGCACGTGTTTTTCAACCTTATCATTAACGCCGTTGAGGCCATGCCCGAAGGGGGTAGGCTTAAAGTGGAGGCTTTTCCGAGTTCTTCGAAGCTTAAAGGGGAACTTGTTCAAGTGGTCATCGAAGATACGGGGGTTGGTATTCCCAAGGATAAGCTCGGTCAGATCTTTAAGCCGTTTTTCACCACTAAGCCAAAGGGAATGGGTTTGGGACTTGTGGTAGTTCACAAGGTGATGGAAGCTCATAAGGGTTTGATAGAACTTCAGAGCGAAGAAGGTCGAGGGACTCGATTTGTGCTTTCCTTCCCTCAACTTAAGGAGGGGGAAGATGGATTGGAAGGTCCTTGTTGTTGATGACGAGATAGGCATTTGTAAGGCCATAAGGGCCGCACTTGAGCGTTTAGGGCTTGAGGTGGCAACGGCTCTGGAGGGCAATGAAGCGCTTTTCAAGTTCCGACGGGATCCTTACGATCTGGTTATTGCTGACCTTAAGATGCCGGGGATGTCGGGTATGGATCTTTTAAGGGAGATAAAGAGGCTCTCCCCGAGGACCCCAGTGGTTTTGCTTACCGCCTATGGGACCGTGGAGGGAGCGGTTCAAGCCATGAAGGAAGGGGCTTTTGATTTTATCCAGAAGCCCTTTTCCTTTGAGGTATTGAGGGAAGTGGTTTTTAGGGCCTTACATCCTAAAGAGGAGGTTCGGAAGGCTCGAGTGATCATAACTCAAAACCAACAGATGCTCGATCTTCTTGAGATGGCAAAGAAGGTGGCAAAAAGTTCGGCCCCTGTTCTCATTACGGGCGAAAGTGGTACGGGTAAAGAGCTTTTGGCCCGGTATATCCATGAAGGAAGTCCCAGAGCCAATTCCCCGTTTGTGGCTATAAACTGTGCGGCTTTACCTGAGGGGCTTTTAGAGAGTGAGCTTTTCGGTTATGAGCGGGGGGCCTTCACGGGAGCCGTGGCTCAGAAAAAGGGGAAATTTGAATTGGCAAATGGTGGTACCATTCTACTTGATGAGATCTCCGAGATGCCCCTTTCTCTTCAAGCAAAGCTTCTGAGGGTTCTTCAAGAGGGGGAGATAGACCGACTCGGCGGTCTTAAGCCAATAAGGGTTGATGTGAGGCCCATTGCCACTTCTAATCGTGATCTTCTTCAAAGGATCAAGGAAGGCAAGTTCCGAGAGGATCTTTACTTTAGGCTTAACGTGGTTCATTTGCACCTTCCACCCCTGAGGGAGAGGAAAGAGGATATACCCCTTTTGGCGGAGCATTTTTTAGAGAGGTACTCGAGATTAAACCAGAAAAACCTTAAAGGCATAGAGAAAGAGGCCATGAAAAAGCTCCTGGATTATCACTGGCCTGGAAACGTGAGAGAGCTTGAGAATGTGATTCACAGGGCGGTTCTTTTAGCCAAGTCCGATTTTATAAGGTCAGAGGAGATAGTGCTTGAAGAGATTGGACATAATGGGGATCACCTTTCAACTAGAAATCTCAAGGAGATAGAAAAGGTCCTCATATTGGAGACCTTAAAAAAGGTTAACTGGAACAAGGCGAAAGCGGCAAAACTTTTGGGGATAACCGCCAGGACTATAAGGAATAAACTCAAGGAATATGGCATCGATGGTAGATCTGTTGAAAAAGGAGGGGAGAATGGGGCTTTTTGACAAGACTACTGAACTTTTAGGAAGGGGAGCCATTTTGGGGTGGTTGAGGCATTCCCTTGTGGCTTCCAATTTGGCCAATGCGGAGACCCCCGGTTTTGTCCCCAAGGATATAGATTTTTCGGCGGAATTGAAGAAGTTGATGGATGGGTTTCGTCTCCTAAAGACACACCCACATCATTTTGCCCAAGGAAGATTTGAGCTTGTTACCTTTATAGAGAGGGGAGAGATTAGTAACCCCGATGGGAATTACGTAAACCTCGAAGAAGAGGTGGTAAAGCTTTCTGAAAGCTATTTGAACTACATTTCCCTTTTGAGGATTCTTCAGAAGAAATTGGACCAATTGAAATATGCCATTCAAGAAGGAGGTAGATGATGGACATCTGGAAGGTCTTTAGGATAGGGGCGTCGGCGATCTTCGCCCAAAGAAGGCGAATGGAGATTCTGGCCTCGAATTTGGCAAACATCAATACCACCAGAACCCCACAAGGAGGTCCCTACAGGAGACAGGACGTTTTATTTCAAGCCGAGCCCATGGAAGAAGGAGCTATGGGGGTTAGGGTTGTAGGGATTGTAGAGGATCAGAGGCGCCCCTTTCGGATCGTTTATGACCCTTCTCATCCCGATCGGGATGAGAAGGGCTATGTGAAGTACCCCAACGTGGACCTGACGGAGGAGATGGTTAATTTGATGCTGGCCATAAGAAGCTATGAGGCAGCTCTAAAGGTCATTTCCACCTCGGAGGATATGGCTTTAAAAACCATAGATCTGTTAGGGAGGTAAAAGATGAGGATTGAGCTTGATCCGAGGCTATTTAACGTTAATCCTTTAGAAAGGGAGAAAGAGGGTGAAGAGGGGAAAGATTTTATTAAGATCCTTAAGGAAGCCATAGAAGAGGTTGATAAACTTCAACTTGAGGCCGATCAAGCTATAAAGGAGCTCATGGTGGGGAAGGGTGATCTTACCTCTACGGTTCTTGCCTTGGAAAAGGCGGATATCTCCTTTAGGCTCATGATGCAGATAAGGAACAAACTCATCCGAGCTTATGAGGAAGTAATGAAGATGCCCATTTAAGGGTTTTAAGAAATGGCTCGGATTCTTGATTTTATAAAGGGAATTAGTTTCCCCAACTCTAAAAGGTTGAGCCTTCTTATCGTACTTTTGGGAACCATTGGGGTTTTGGTTTTTGCCCTAAAAATGGGACAAAAAATAGATCTTGTTCCCCTTTACCGGGATCTTCCCCCTGAGGACTTGGCTTCGGTGATTGAGTACTTAAAACAGCAGAAGGTCCCTTATTCGGTTGATCCCATAAGCGGAGAGATAAGGGTTCCGAGCGATAAGGTATATCAGCTCCGAATGGAGCTTGCCTCAAAGGGTTTCCCTTCAGGCGGAAAGGTAGGGTTTGAGATATTCGACAAGACTAAATTGACCTTGGGTGAATTCGTCCAGAAGGTCAATTATCGAAGGGCCTTAGAAGGGGAGCTGGCCCGTAGCATAATGAAACTGGAACCGGTTAAGGACTGTCGGGTTCATATAGTTCTTCCCAAGGATTCGCCTTTTATAGGAGAGAGGATTAAAGCTAGGGCTTCGGTTATGGTGGACTTAAAAATGGGCAGGAAATTAAGCGAGGAACAGGTTGAGTCCATAAAATACCTTGTGGCAAGTGCGGTGGAGGGGCTTGATCCAGAAGACGTGAGTGTGGTCGACAGCAAGGGGAGGCTCCTCTCCCAAAGGGTTAAGGATCCTGCTTTGGTTCTCGCTTCAGATCAGATGACCTTTCAGAAGCAATGGGAGAAGGCCTTGGAGGATAAGATTACGGGTCTCCTTGAGCCCATTGTTGGCCCCGGTAAGGTGGTGGCCAGGGTTTCAAGCGAGTGGGATTGGAGACAAACAAGACAACGTCAAGAACTCTTTCAAGCAGAGCCGGTCACAAGAAGCAGACAAGTTATAGAGGAGACTTCCGGAGGTACTTCCCTGGTTGGAATTCCAGGTGTTGCTTCAAACGTTCCAATGGGGACAAGGCCTCAAGGGATTGCAAGTGGAGTGGGTCTTCCTTCGGCGACTTCCGCAAGGCGAAGCGAGATCGTAAACTACGAGGTTGGTAAAAGCTTTATCGAAACCGTTGAACCAATGGGACGACTTAAGAGAGTGAGTATAGCAGTAATTGTGGATGGGAAGTACCGAACTGTAAGCCAGGGTGGGATTCAAAAGGCTGAGTTTGTGCCTTTACCCCAACAGGAGTTACAACGGATTGAGGAGATCGTAAAAAACGCAGTAGGGATCGATCCATCAAGGGGCGACAGTTTAAGCGTCCAATGCCTTCCTTTCACCGTGCCCTATGAAGAAGTTCCTCTCCCTCCTTCAGGCTTTCCTTTGGATAGGGTTCTTTGGGCTTTAAAATACATGATGCCCCTTCTTGTAGCCTTTTTGGTGATCTTTGGCGTCTTAAGGCCGCTTCTGAAAGGGGTCACGCAGAGAGAGGAGATGCCTACACCCTTAGCTTCTCCTTCTCAGCCGATAGAAGAAAAAAAGCCCGAGCATTTGACCTTAGCCGAGACCACTTTACGGCTGGCCAAAGAGGATGTTGACTATGCGGTGGGGATCATTAAGAAATGGATGAAGGAGGAGAAGGGTGGCTCAGGAGCTTAAGGATATCAAGAAGCTGAGCGGTCCTCAAAAGGCGGCCATTTTGCTCCTTTATTTAGGAGAGGAAGTGGCAGATAAGGTCTTAAAACGTTTAAAGGAAGAAGAGGTACAGAGGCTTGTTCTTGAAATGGCGAGGGTTTCCCGAGTTTCTCGAGAAGTAGTAGCTCAAGTTTTAAGGGAATTCCTCGAGTCCTATGCGGAAAGGGAGTTTTTGGTGAAGGATCGAGAACATTTGGAGAAAATCCTGGTTAAGGCTTTTGGTCCGGAGAAGGCAAAGACCCTTATCGAAGAGTTGTTGGGAGAAGAAGAGGAGAGGCCTTTTTCTTCCTTGAACAAAATCGATCCCTTTACCCTTTCAAACTATCTCCGAAATGAACATCCTCAAACCATAGCTTTGATATTATTCCATCTCGATAAAAACAAAGCTGCTCAGGTCCTGGCGGAATTTCCCGAAGAGCTTCAAGTGGAGGTCATAAAGCGCATATCCACCCTTGATCGGGTTTCCCCCGAGATGATAAAGGAGTTGGAAGAGGCCTTAAAAGAAGGCATAAAGGTCAAGGCCTTTACCTCCATTAAGAAAGATCAAGGTATTAAAGTGGCAGCTGAGATCCTTAACCAATTTGGCACAATGGCTACTCCAATCCTTGAGAGACTAAGGGAAACTGATCCCGATATAAGTGAAGAGGTTGAAAAGGCCATGTTTGTATTCGAAGACCTCCTTTATGCGGATGATAGGGGCTTACAGAGGCTATTGCGAGAAGTATCGAAAGAGGATCTGGCTTTGGCCTTGAAGATGTGTTCGGAAGAACTCAAGGAGAAGCTATTTCGCAATATGTCAGAACGAGCCAGGGAGATGCTCCTTGAGGACATGGAGGCTTTGGGCCCGGTAAGGATAAAGGACGTGGAGGAGGCACAAAGGAGAATTACCGCCTTGGCAAGGGCCATGATGGAAAAAGGAGAACTCATTTTGGTTGGCAAAGGTGGAGAAGAAGTCCTCGTTTAACATCTCTTTTGTACTCCCTGTATTTAACGAGCCCGAAAGAAAAGAAGACCTTAAAGAAAGGGCCTACAAAGAAGGCTTTGAGCTTGGTTTAAAAGAGGGCAGGGAAAAGGCCCAGAAGGAAGTAGAAGAAATACTCGCGAGGCTTGAAGGTCTAATAAGATCCTTGGAGAAAATTAGGGAAGAGATCTATAAGAAGGCAGAGGAAGAGATCCTGCAGCTTTCAATAGCTATAGCAAAAAAGATCTTGAGGAGAGAACTCGAACTCAATCATTCTTCGGTTCTCCAATTGGTTAGGGAAGCCATAAGAAGGCTCACCGAGGAGGATACCATCAAGGTCTATCTATCCTTTGAGGACTTCGAGCTGGTGAAACGCCATAGGGAAGATTTAATAAGAGAATTGGGAGAATCGAAACACCTTATAATCTCCCCTAGTCAAGAGGTATCTCCCGGAGGATGTTTTGTGGAGACCGACTTTGCCCAAGTGGATGCTAGGCTTGAGACCCAGCTTGAGACGATCATTCAGGCTTTAAAAAATGGATATTAGTAAGCTACTTAAGAGGTTAGAATCGATTGATCCCTTAAGGGTTAAGGGGAGACTTACGCAGGTAATAGGCCTGGTGATAGAAGGTCGAGGAATTCCTGTTGCGGTGGGTGATATATGTAAAATCGTTGATAAAAGTGGAAAACTCAAAACGTTTGCTGAAGTAGTGGGTTTTAGAAGGGATTCTTTTTTGATGATGCCCTTAGGACCTACCGAAGGGCTTGAGCCAAAGGGTTTCGTTGAACCGTTGGGGAGAAGGGCTTCTTTTCCTGTAGGATGGAGTCTCTTGGGGAGGGTTATCGATCCTTTGGGTGAGCCCCTTGATGGAAGAGGGCCTATTGAAGGTGAACTTTTTTATCCCCTTTATTCCGATCCTATAAATCCGCTGTTCAGGCGTCCCATAAGGGAGCCCCTGGATGTAGGAGTAAGGGTGATAAATGGACTTTTAACCTGTGGGAAGGGGCAAAGGGTGGGGATAATGGCTGGAAGTGGCCTCGGTAAATCCACCCTTTTGGGCATGATTGCCAGACATACTCGGGCGGATGTGATCGTCATAGCCCTAATTGGGGAAAGGGGCAGGGAGGTTCAGGAGTTCATAGAAAGGGACTTGAAAGAGGGCATAAAGAGGTCAGTTGTGGTAGTTGCTACCTCGGATCGTTCGCCCTTAATAAGGATGCGAGGGGCCTTTGTGGCCACCGCCATCGCCGAGTTTTTCCGGGATAAGGGGAAAGACGTGATTCTCCTTATGGATAGCCTCACCCGTTTTGCCATGGCTCAAAGGGAGATAGGACTTTCTATCGGTGAGCCCCCTACCTCCAAGGGTTATACGCCTTCGGTGTTTGCCACAATGCCCAAACTTTTGGAGAGGGCAGGAAGCATCCAAGGCAAGGGAAGCATCACCGCCTTTTATACGGTCTTAGTCGAGAGCGATGACTTGGAGGATGATCCCATAGCTGATTCTTCAAGAGCGATTTTGGACGGACACATAGTACTTTCCAGACAAATGGCCTCTCAAGGGTGTTTCCCAGCTGTGGATGTACTTCGGAGTTTAAGTCGAGTTATGCCGGAGGTGGTCGGAAAGGAGCATTATGAGCTATCCATGAGATTCAGGGAGGTTTTAAGCGTTTATAAACAATACGAGGACTTGATAAGTATAGGCGCCTATACTCCTGGAGCAAATCCTAAGCTCGATTATGCGTTAAAGAAATTGGATTCCCTTTTCTCTTACATTCGTCAGGACCGTGAAGAGGGTGTCTCACTTGAAGAAAGCTACAGGGAACTTGAAAAACTTTTCACCGATTGAGGAAACTTTTTCCATAAAAGAAAATGGGGCTCTTTCCTCCATCCTAAGGAATAAACTTCACTTTTAAGACTTTTCCTTATTGGTATTACTTTTGCTTAAGGAAAAATCGCCATGATTCCCTTTGTGACGCTGGATTCCTTGTTTAGTAAAGAAATCCCTCGAGTTCCCTCCGAGATCCTTCAACTCATTAAACAACTCTCTTCAAAATACCAAGTTCCTTTTGAGCTCATCCTTTCTTTGGTGAAGGTGGAATCCGACTTCAACCCTCAAGCCATTTCCCCGAAAGGGGCAATGGGGTTGATGCAACTTATGCCTTCTACTGCTACCTTTTTGGGCGTTCAAAATCCCTTTGATCCTCAAGAGAACTTAGAAGCAGGGATAAGATACTTTAAAACACTTTTGGAGAAATTTGGCGACTTGTCCCTTGCTCTTGCTGCTTATAACGCAGGCCCCAAGGCCGTTATGGATTATCAGTGCATACCTCCTTTTCCGGAGACAAGGAGTTTTGTGAATAAGGTTTTTGGATGGTTCAAGAAATTCTCAAGCCTTTTCTCAAACGAAAGGCTTTCCGAGGGAAAAATGGAAGAAAAAACCGTTACTTTACTTCCATTTCAACCTGAGAAGGCGAATCTGCAACCCGAAGGAATAAATTCAAAGGAAGTGGATTCAGATGCAATTCAACAAAAATGCCTACAGGACCAGAAATCACGGATAAATTCGAAGGAAGTGGATTCAAGTGAGGGTTTTTATAATTTGAATCGCCTTTTTCGTCCTTTACTATCGAAAGAAGTAGATAATAAAAACCCCGAAACACTTCACCTTCCTCAAAACATTCCCAATTCCCTTTCGAAAGCCCCTGGGAAAGAGGTCCTACGGGTATTACTTTCTAAAGTTCGAGAGGTTTCCGAAGGTTTTCAAGACGTGCCCAAAAAACCGGAAGCCCTTCTAGGTTCGGAGGGTTCTTCAAAGTTTGATCTTCCCGTGCTCTTAATCTCTCTAAGGGAGCAATTCCAAAGCGATTCTTCATCCTCTAAAGTCCAAGGAGTTTGGAAAAGTTTTGCTTTTCAAGAGACTGATCCAATCAAAGGTCTTGTGGATGAGATTGTAAAATGGGTGAGATTTGAGGATGGTCCGGTTTCGCAGAAGGTCCAGATACAGCTTAAACCAGAGGTATTAGGAGGTTTAAGGGTTGAGCTTGAGGGTATGAAAGAAGAGTTAAAGCTTGAGATAAAGGTTTCGAGTAAAGAGGTGAGAAACTTAATTGAGGCAAACCTGGGAGAGATCCAAAAGGCCTTAAATGCTCAAGGATTAAGGCTTGTCTCGATTCAAGTTCATTTGGATCAGTCCTTTCAAGAAGGACATAAGGATAGAGGAGCCCGAACAAAGGGAGAAGGGAATTCTAAAAAGAAGGGAAAAGGCGAATTTGAGGAATTTAAATTGACCGTTTAAGGAGGGAAGGGATGATCAATTCGGTGGAAAATTATCCGGATATATGGCTTAGGCTTTTCCTCGCCCAACTGAAAAACCAGAGCCCCTTAAACCCCTTCGATGTTTCCGAACTTACCTCTCAACTTGCCCAGTTTTCGCAGATGGAAGAACTTTATAACGTTTCCAAAAAGTTGGAAAAACTGGAAGAAACCACAAGAATGAGCCTTTTGGGATCGCTTTTGAACTTAATTGGAAAAGAGGTTAAGGCCGAGAGTTCTTCCCTATGGTTTGACGGAGAGGAAAGTACCCCTGTTGAGGTCCATTTCCCCGAAGGGATAAAGGAAGTGACTTTAAGGGTGTTTGATAAGTCCCTTTTTCCAGTAAAGGTTTTGAAGTTTAATCCTTCCACTTCTCCCTTTCTCATCCAATGGGATGGTACCGACTCTTTGGGAAGGAAAATGGAACCTGGTCTTTACTACTTCACCCTTGAAGGGATAGACCAAAGGGGTCAAGTCGTTGGGCTTGAGAGTTACATTCGGGGGAGAGTGTCAGCTCTGGAACAAGAAGGGGGACAATTTTACGTCTCCGTTGGGGGATTGGTCTTACCCCTTTCCTCTATTTTTTCGATAAACCCTTAAAGGAGGTGTAAAATGGGGCTTACTAGTTCTCTTTATTCCGCGGTTACGGGGCTTAGGTGTTATGGTACCGCTATTTCGGTTTCGGGTGATAACATAGCTAACCTTAATACGGCGGGTTTTAAAGCCTCAAGGATCACCTTCCAAGATGCCTTGAATGAACTTCTCGCCACTGCTCAAGGTACCTCTCAGGTTGGTCGAGGGGTTATGGTGAGCGATGTGGGGCTAATGTTCACCCAGGGATCCTTTGAGACCACCAATGCCCCCACGGATCTTGCCATAAACGGAGAGGGACTCTTCATTTTAAGGGATCCCACAAGCATGCAACTTTATTACAGCCGGGCTGGTCATTTCCGGTTGAACCCTGATGGGAAGCTCATAAACCCCGAAGGGTATATACTTCAGGGATGGGCTGTGGGAAGCAACACTTTGACGGATGTTATAGTTGATACAGCTGCTTCGGCTGCTCAAGCTACAACAACGGTTAAATTAGCCGTAAACCTTGATGCAAGATCAGAAGGCCTTGATCCTAATGGGTTCGATCCCAACATCGAAGGTACCTGGAATTATCAAACAAGTATCGTCGTTTACGATTCCTTGGGAAATAGGCATCAGTTGATCATTTATTTCGTTAAGGATCAAAATGCGGAAAGGACATGGAATTGGTATGTGGCCGAAGTTACCCCCAGTGGGGTTGGAACTTATCAGGAGGGTGGTCAGTTGGTCTTCGATGAGTATGGGGCTTTACAACAAGGAGGTTCGGCTACTTTGTCCTTTCAGTTTGAAGGTGCTGCTGTTCAAGAAATAAAGTTCGATTTTAACCCTGATGTGGCAAAGAGTACCCAATATGCTGCTGATTTCTCGACGCTTTATCAATATCAAGATGGTTATCCCACAGGGTTCCTCGAAGGCATTACCGTAGAGACAAATGGCCTTATTTATGGACACTACACCAATGGACAAACGAAACCCCTTTATCAGGTTGTGCTTGCAAAATTCGTGAACCCTTCAGGGTTGACCAAAAGGGGTGGCAATCTTTACCTTCAATCCCCAAGAAGTGGCGAGCCCCTGATCGGTACACCTGGAAGTGGCGGACTTGGGACTATAGTGCCTAATAGTTTAGAGCAATCAAATGTCGATTTGGCCGAGGAATTTACCAAGATCATCATTTATCAACGGGCCTTTCAAGCAAACGCACGGGTGATAACCACAACTGATGACATGCTCGGGGAGGTGGTGAACCTTAGGCGTTAAGCTTTCTTGGCTCGATCTACGTATTCGTGTTTTTCCACGTCAACGACCACCAGGTCTCCTGTTTCTATAAATTGAGGGACCATGATGGTGATGCCGTTTTCAAGCTTTGCCTCTTTCCAAGTGTTATCAAGTTGTCCCCTTATGCCTGAACCCGTGGACTCAACCCTCAGAACAACAGTTTTAGGAAAATCAAGTCCTACGGGAATGCCATTATAAAGCTCTACTCTTACTTTTGAGCCTTCTTTTAAAAATGGCAGATAAGTCTCAACTGCCCCTTTTGGGAGGGAAACCTGGTCAAAGGTTTGGGGGTCCATGAAGACCACCTCCTCCTTGTCAAGGTAAAGAAATTCCATCTCAACCCTTTCAAGGTGTACATCTTCAAGGCGTTCCTCGGGTGAGAAGCGATGTTCACTGGTTTTGCCAGTTCTCATATGTTTTAAAGTAGCCTTAATCAAACCTCCGAATTGGGCTTTTCCACTATGGCGGGTGAGGCCTACTACCTTGTAAAGTTCTCCGTTTAAAAGGATTACGTCTCCTTCTTTCAAGTGGTGTGCTTCTTTCATTTTCTCCCTCCTTTTTAATCACCCTCTTCCCCTGAGCTTTTACTTCTAAAGGGAAAAGGGTCCCCTGCCGGGTTTGAGAGGTTTTTGGTTCTTTTTGGGAACATGAACTGTGCTTTTCCGAGAAGCGTTCTTCCATCCTCTTAAGGAAGGCCTCCGAATCCGTGTAGATTTCGTGGATCTCCCGACAGAAAGGACATTCCAGAAGGGTTCGATCTTCCTTTTTAGTGACAATTACTTTCATCAACGACCGCGAAAACTCACTGCGTCTAACACCGTTTTTAATAATATAAGAATGTCCAACCACAAGGACCAGTTCTTTATGTAGTAGAGGTCGTACTGAAGTTTAAACAGGGTATCTTCCTTTGAAGCAGCATACCCATATTTTACCAGGGCCCATCCAGCCATACCGGGTTTGACCATATGCCTTAACCGGAAAAAGGGTATTTCCTTACTGAGTTCTTCTACAAATTCCGGTCTTTCAGGCCTTGGCCCTACTACGCTCATATCCCCCTTTATGATGTTAAATAGTTGAGGGAACTCATCAAGATGCGTCTTTCTCAAAAAACGCCCGATTCTGGTTATTCTCGGATCGCTTTTTTGAGCCCACTTGGGGCCTTCTTTCTCGGCCTCAGGGATCATGGAACGAAGCTTATAAAGCTTAAAAACCTTTCCGTTTTTTCCGATCCTTAATTGGGTATAAAAGATCGGGCCAGGGTGATCAAGGTAAATCAAAAGGGCCAAAAAAGGCAAAAGGGGCAAAAATAAAGCCAAACCTATGGAGGCGAAGATTAAATCAAAGCACCTTTTTATAGCTCTATTTAAAGGACGGTTTAAGGGATGATCAAGAGGAAGGCTCATCAACCACGTTTCTCCTATTAGCTCCACGGGTATCCTTCCGGTTATTTCCTCAAATAAAAGGGACATAGGGACGATTCTTACCCCGAGCTCGAGTAAATCCTGGAGATCTTGAATAATTTCACCCTCCACTCTTCTTTCTGGGGCAAGGACAATGGTATCTATACTCTCTTTTAAGGCTATTTCCTTTAACTCTTTAAAAGAACCAACAACAGGAGAAAGGCTTCCTTCTTGGGGTTTTGGGACTTCAGTTTCGCTCAAATAACCAATTAGTTGATAAGAGGAATTGGAGGGGCCCTTTAAAACCTGAGAAAGGGCTTCGGCCTTTTTGCCAGTTCCAAGCACAAGAAGGCGCCTGGAGAAGGAGGGATGACGGAGTAAAACCCCGGAGAGAATTCTCCCTCCGAAGACAAAAAGTAAGAGGATTCCAAAGGCCCCGTATAAAAAGTGCCTTCTTTGGGGTAAAGGTGGAGTAAGATAAGGGATGAAAAGGATAAAGGAGAAGGTAAAAACGGAGGAGAAGAAGAGCCTTTTTACCCAATGAGAAAAAGAAAAGCTCACTTCCTCTTCGTAAAGGTCCAATGCCCAACTGGAGAGTAACCATACCAAGCTCGGAAGGATAAACCAAAGGGGGTATTCTTTGAAGATGTCAACCGAAAAGGAATATTCAGGCCTAAGGGTGAGTCCTACCATAAGCCCTAAATTGAGGGCAAAAAGGTCTATAAGGCAAAGAAAAAGCTTTTTCTCACCTGAGGAAAACCTAATGGATCTCACCCCAACTTCTCCCGAGTCCTACATTTACCTTAAGAGGCACCTTTAAAGAAACTACGCCCTCCATAATCTCTTTGACCCTTTTAGCCAGATCCTCTGCTATTTCCTCCTTTACCTCTAAAAGCAATTCATCGTGAACTTGAAGGATCAATTTCGCGGGAAGCCCTTTTTCCTTTATCTCCTGCCAGATCTTTAGCATGGCCATTTTTATAATATCAGCACAGCTTCCCTGAATGGGGGTGTTTATGGCGATCCTTTCTCCCAATTGTCTTTCACTTCCTTTACCCCTTAAAAGCCATGGGACTTGGCGTTTCCTACCAAATAGGGTTCTCACGTATCCATTTCTCTTGGCCTCTTCGATTGTTCTGGTGATGAAGGATTTGACCTTGGGGTGTTTCCTGAAATAATCCTCGATGAAGCGTTTACCGATTTCGGGTTCGACGCCCAGTTCCTTAGAAAGTCCGAAGGGCGTCATTCCATAAATTATCCCAAAGTTTACCACTTTGGCCTGTCGCCTCATTTCGGATGTGACTTGATCCTCAGGTACCCCAAAGATAAGGGAAGCCGTTTCAGCATGAATATCCCTTTCTTTTATAAAAGCCTCAATCAACCCTTCATCTTCCGAGAGATGGGCCAAGATCCTCAGTTCGATCTGGGAATAATCTGCCGAAAGGAGAAGCCATCCCTCTTCGGCTTTAAAGGCCCTTCGGATCCTTTCTCCCAATTCGCCTTTAACCGGTATATTCTGCAAATTGGGTTCGGAAGAAGAGAGCCTCCCCGTGGCGGTTCCCATTTGGTTAAAGGAGGTATGGAGTCTTCCTGTCACGGGGTGGATAAGTCTTGGAAGGGCGTCAAGGTAGGTGGATTTGAGTTTGCTCAAGGTTCGGTGTTCTAATAAAAGCCTTGGAACCTCATGAAAGGCCGCAAGACTCTCGAGGACTTCCGTATCGGTGGAATAGGCCTTTGTAGGAGTCCGTTTTAGGGGAGGTAGTTTGAGTTTTTCAAACAAAATCCTTCCCACCTGTTGAGGGGAGTTGAGGTTAAAGATCTCTCCGGAGAGACTCCAGATTCGGGATTCAAGTTCTTTAAGCCTTCCTTGAAGCTCTTGTGATAACTCCTTTAGGATCCCCGGATCGATCTTAACGCCCCATAATTCCATCTGGGCCAGAAGTTCTACAAGGGGAAGTTCGACTTCATAAAAAAGTCTTTTAAGTCCCTCTTCTTCTATCTTTTGAAGCAGTTTTTCTTTAAGCATCCATACACTAAAGGCCTCCTCGCAAGCGAAATCCTTGGCTTCGAGGGGGGATGCCTTTTTTAAACCCTTCGCACTTGTCAACGCCCGTGAAGGGCCAAGGTCAATGGAGAGGTATTTGGAAAAAAGCGTTCTTAAGCTATAGTCCTTGGCCTCAGGGTCAAGCAGATAGGCCATCAAAGCAGTATCACCGAGTAAGTTAAGGTTTTTATATCCTTCTTTAAGGAGTAACCTTATTTGAGGCTTAGCATCGTGCATAAAAAGAAGGGAGTTTTCCAAAAGCCCCCGGAACCTTTCGAGTTCCTTTTCTTCTTTAATAGGGATAAAAAAGGCTCCTTCTTCGGGGTTATAAATGGAAATTCCCATTGGCCTCTGAAGAATTACGTCTTCCCCCGAGGCGTAAAGATAAAAGGCGAGCTCTTTTCCCTTAAGGTTATCCAAAGTTTGAGAAATTTCCTCTTCACTTTCAAGGAGCCTGAAAGGGGGGCGCTCAGTTTTTGGTGGAGGGAAGAGTTCCTTTAGGAATTTTCTAAATTCCAATTCCTCAAATATTTTTTTCAACTTTTCCTCATCCCAAGGGCCAAGTAAAAAGGCTTCCCACTTTATCTCAAGGGGAACATCCTTTCTTATTTGGATAAGTCTTTTATTCAAAAGGACTCGATTTCCCGCTTTACGAAGCTTTTCCTTAAGAGAGGGTTTAAGAAGCGAATCGGGTATATGATCGAGGTTCTCCAAGATTGACTCAAGGGAATTGTACCGTTCAAGAAGTGCCTGGGTGGTTTTTGGCCCTATACCCTCAATACCCGGTATGTTATCCGATTGGTCTCCCACAAGGCCCAAGAAATCGGGGATCTGTTCAGGTGAAACCCCAAATTTTTCCCTGACCTTTTCAGGGGTGAAGCGTTCGTTTTTCATAGTATCTAAGAGAGAGACCTCTTCTGAGACAATTTGAAGCAGATCCTTATCACCTGAGACAATAACTACTGAGATTCCTTCTTTCTTTGCCTTTTCGGTCAAGGTAGCTATCACGTCATCCGCTTCAAATCCCTCTAATTCCAAAACGGGGATCCTCATGGCCTCAAGGATCTTCTTCACATAAGGGATCTGAAGCTTAAGGTCTTGAGGAGCAGGGGGCCTATGGGCTTTATAATCCGCAAAAAGGTCCTTTCTGAAGCTTGGCTTTGGTCCATCGAATACAACCGCTAACCCTTCGGGCTTTTCTTCCCTCAAAAGCTTAAGAAGCATAGAGGTGAATCCGAAGATGGCATTAGTTGGAAACCCCTTTGAGGTAGAAAGGTGAGGAAGGGCGAAGAAGGCCCTGTAAAGATAAGAGGTTCCATCAATCAGATAAAGCTTTTGGAAGGGCTTATCCAACCTTTGGCTCATAAGAACAATTGGGTTCTTCTTCTAAAAAATCACCCTTTAAAGAAAGGGCCCTTGCCCTACATCCTCCGCAGACAAATCGATATTCACACCTTCCGCACTTCCCTTTTAAATTATTAGGGTCTCTCAAAAGGGAAAAAATCGGGGACGTTTCCCATATTTCCCTTAAGCCTTTTTCCCTTATAGATCCACAGGAAAGTTCAAAATAACCGCATGGTTTAACCTCTCCTTTTGAGGAGAGAAAACAAAAGCTTATTCCACCAAGACAACCCCTGGAAAAGGCGTGAAAGGGACCTTTTCCAAGACTTTTCAAGTTCTCTCCCTTCTGTATAAGAATCCTCACAAAATGGGGAGCACAGGTTGGTTTTATCTCCATAGCTCCCTTTTTCATCTCTTCATAAAGCAAATCGAAAGCCTCCTCATACTCTTCCTGAGAAAGTTCCTTCCCCCTTAACCCTCGCCCTATACCTGTAGGAACCAGAAAAAATACGTGGAACGCTTGAGCTCCCATTTCTTCGGCCAAACGTAACAGGGAGGGAAGTTCCACCAGGTTTTCCTTCGTAAGGGTCATATTTATTTGAAAAGGAAGCTTGTTTTCCTTTAAGTAATTTATCCCTTCCAAGGCTTTTCCAAAGGCTCCCTTTTCTCCTCGAAATTCGTCCTGTTTTTCCTCCTGAGCGAAGTCAAGGCTTATACTAACTCTTCTTACACCTGACTTTTTGAGTTTTTTTGCTACCTCTGAATTTAGCAAAGTACCATTCGTCGCAAGAACGACCCTTAAGTTTTTGGAAGTGGCATGTTCGATAATCTCAAAAAGGTCTTCTCTCAGAAGAGGTTCTCCGCCACTTAAAATGAGGGTTGGGTTGGCCCATGGGGATAGATGATCAATTAAAGAAAGGGATTCCTCGAGGGAGAGTTCCTTATCTTCCATTTGGTCATCCATTCGACAATGTTTGCACTTTAAATTGCACCTTTGGGTAAGTTCCCAAGCTAAAAGGCGAAGCTCTGCTTTCATCCGAGTACCTTTGCTAAGTCTTTTGCAAAATAAGTTATGATAAGATCAGCCCCAGCCCTTTTTATGGCTGTATGTACCTCGTAAATCGCTCTTTTTTCGTCCAAAAAACCAAGGGAAGAGGCAGCCTTAATCATCGCGTATTCTCCCGAGACGCTATAAGCGGCAATGGGCAGATCGAACCTTTCTCTGGCGAGCCTTATTATATCCAAATAAGGTAAAGCGGGCTTTACCATCAAAATATCAGCTCCTTCTTCCACATCAAGGCTCATCTCCCTTAAAGCCTCTCTCGCATTTGGAGGGTCCATCTGATAGGAAGCTCTGTTTCCAAACTTAGGCTGGGACTGGGCAGCTTCTCGAAAAGGTCCATAAAAACAAGAGGCATACTTGGCCGAATAAGCCATAATAGGAATATGGGAATAACCTTCTTGGTCAAGGGCTTCTCGAATGGCTCGGACCCTTCCATCCATCATATCCGAAGGAGCCACCATATCGGCTCCTGCTTGAACATGAGAAAGGGCACAGAGGGCGAGAAGTTCCAGGGTTGGGTCATTTAAGATCCTTTCGCCCTTGGGGATTCCGCAATGGCCATGGCTTGTGTATTCACATAAACACACATCCGTTATGACAAGTATCTCGGGTACCTTTTCCTTTATGGCCTTAATGGCCCTTTGGACGATCCCTTCGGCATTCCAAGCTTCAGAGCCGATTTTATCCTTTCTCTCGGGAATGCCAAAAAGCAAAACTGCTGGAATCCCCAATTTGAAGACCTCTTCCACCTCTTTTACGACCATATCTACGGAGTAACGAAACTGGCCCGGCATCGAGGGGATCTCTTCCTTTATTCCCTTTCCTGGTCTGACGAAAAGGGGATATATGAGGTTCTTAAGGGAGAGCCTTGTTTCTTGAACCATCTCCCTTAAGATGGGGTTTTCTCTTAAACGCCTTGGCCTCTTTAACACCTTTCTTCCTCCAAACGCTTATGGAGGTTTAAAAACTCTTCCACCCCGAGCGTCTCGGGCCTTCTTCTCGGATCAATTCCCATACTTAAAAGCATCTCCTCGATTTTCTTCCTCTTTCCAAACCCGCTTTCCACAAGGGCGTTTAAAATGGTCTTTCTCCTCTTCGAAAAGATCTTTGTCACAAAACGCCTTAGACTTTCTATATCCCCTTTAGGGTTTTTGTGCAACCGGAAAAACACCACGCCTCCTTCTACCTCCGGAGGAGGCCAAAAGGCTCCCCGAGGCACTTTGAAAAGGAATTTGGGCTCACAGAGGGTTCTTACCGTAACGCTTAATGCTCCGTAAGCCTTCCCACCCGGAGAGGAAACGATCCTTTCTGCCACTTCCTTCTGAAACATGAGGGTCAAATCCTTGAGGACTTCCCAAAAAGAGAGGAGGTAAAACAATATGGGAATCGAAAAGTTATAGGGAAGGTTTCCCAGGACCTTAAGCGGGCCATATTTTTGATAAAACTCCCTTAAATAGACTCTCAAAATGTCACCTTGAATGACCTCTATTGGTAAATTAGAGGCCTTTTCTTTCAAAAACTCGCAAAGTCGGCTATCTATCTCAACGGCGATGACCCTTTTTGCCCTAAGGGAAAGGGGAAAGGTCAAACTTCCAAGCCCTGCACCAACTTCCAAAACCGTATCCTCAGAACTTACTTGTGAGGCTTCGAGGATTTTTTCCACATAATTTGGGTCTATGAGAAAATGCTGGCCCAAGGATTTTTTTGGTTTTATCCCTGAGCTTTTAGCCTCTTTTAAAAGCTCCTTAAGGTCAAACATCTTTTAAAGCTTTCCTAGAGGCCAACGGGGAAGTATCCCCGTGTCCCATGAATCCCTTTTTCCTGCTTTGAGTAATTCATATCCTGCCAAAGCGATCATAGCGGCATTATCGGTACAGAATCTGGGTGAAGGGAAATAGATCTCAAAACCTCCCTTTATCCCTTCTTCAAGGAACTTCTCCCTCAATCTTCTATTAGAGGCCACTCCCCCAGACACTACGATTCTCTTAGTGTTATAGAGGCTTGCTGCCCTTAAAGTTTTTGTCACCAAAACGTCACATACTGCTTCCTGAAAGGATGCCAAAACATCTGAGGGTCTATTTACAGCCGAAGGGTTTGTGGAGAGAAAATGTTTAACAGCCGTTTTAAGCCCGCTGAAACTAAAAGAAAGCCCTTCGTTTAACATGGGCCTTGGAAAGTTCACAAAATTGGGATCGCCTTCCTGAGAAAGCTTATCTATTATGGGGCCTCCGGGATAAGGAAGACCGAACAAAGATGCCACCTTATCAAAAGCCTCTCCAGCTGCATCATCCATGGTTTCACCTAAAAGCTCATATTCCAAAAAACCCTTGGCCAAATAAAGGGAGGTATGTCCTCCTGATACCACCAACCCTATAAAGGGAAAATCAACTTCCCTTTCCAAAAAGATCGCCAACAAATGTCCCATCAAATGGTTTACGCCCACAAAAGGCACCTTTAAGGCGAAGGCCATGGCCTTGGCCATCATGAAACCCACAAAAAGCGATCCGGGAAGTCCTGGTCCTCGGGTGGCCACAATTGCTTCTATTTGTGAAAGTTCTACCCTCGCTTCCTCCAAGGCCATTTTTATTACAGGTACGATGTTTTCGAGATGACGCCTTGAGGCAAGTTCAGGCACAATACCCCCGTACTTTTTGTGCACCTCCTCTTGGGAGGAGACAACCGAAGAGATGAGCCCCCTTGGTCCCCTAAAGATGCTACATGCGGTATCGTCACAGGATGTCTCGATGCTTAAAATCAGCATATCCTTATGGTTTTGGCTTTTTTAAGAAAGCTATAAGTAATGAAGATATCATCGAAAAGGTTCCCAAGTAGTAACACACATATCGATAATCCCCCGAAAGGTCCAGTAAGTAACCGCTAAAAGAGGGGCCGAGTAAACCGGCTAAAAATCCATAAGCCGTGAAGACGAGCCCAAAAATGGCTCCAAAGTGCTCGAGGCCAAAATAGTCGGAGACCAAGGGGGCAGATACCGAAAAGAGCGTTCCAAAAGCAAAGCCTATTCCCAGACAGAAAAGACTAGTTCCTACGAAAGAAAAGCCCTGGGGCAAAAGAAAGTAACACAATCCGGAGACTAAGAAGGAAAACCCCATTACGGGCTTTCTACCGATCATATCCGATAAGAAGCCTGAGATTAAGCGGCTCAATCCGTTTGCTATGTTAAAACTTGAAAGGAGAAACACCGCTTCTTTCATCCCGAGTCCCAAAGAAAGTCCAAACGGTACTGAGAGGATGACCATGCTTATTCCTGCGGCTCCTTGGAGGGCCCATATGCTCCATATAACCCAAAAAGAGGAAGTCTTTAAAGCCTCTTTCGGCCTTAAGGAAAACCCCCTAAGGCTTTGCATAAGCTTTGTTTCTTTAGGTTCCTTTATCAAACTTGAGGCCAAAAGGCCAAAACCTAAGGTAAGCCCCAAAAGCAGAAGTATCATATTTTCGTAACCCCATTTTTGCAGTAAGAGCCGGAAAATTGGAGCCATTATAGCTGCCGAGAGACCGAAGACCATATTGACTATTCCCGAGACAAGACCCCTTTTCTCGGGGAATGCCCTTTGTACCACCGTAAGACCTGGTATGTAGACAAAACATGAGGCCATCCCTATGAGAAATGCCCAAGAAAGAAGTCCCAAGGATGATTTTACCCCACTAAGATAAAAGAGGCCGAAGGCGTTAAGTAAAATTCCCAAGGAGATTATCTTCGAAAAGCCAAGCCTCTTTTGCCATTTTCCCACGAGGAACATGAATATGCCAAGGGAGATTAAGAGAAAAAATAAAACATTTCCGAGTTCGCTTTTACTGATTCCCAACTTCTCTATCCAATAAGGTGCCATTACTCCTGGAAGTCCAAATACAAAACTTCCTGGCCAGAAGATGGCCGAAGAAGCACCTATCAATGTGAGGATTTTTTCTCTCATAGGAGTAATTTAAACAAACCTTTTTTCTTGTTACAATTTCCAAAAAGGAGGTTCTTATGTCGATAAAAATAGGCTTTATAGGAGCAGGGCGAGTCGGGACGGCTCTTGCAGTTAAACTGAAGGAAGTTGGGTATAGCGTTGTAGGGGTTTCAAGTAGAAGTGAAGAGAGCATAAGGAGGTTTCTTAAGTACGTGGAAGGTGCGAAGGGTTTTAAAAACCCTGAGGCCCTCCTAGAGGAGGTTGAGCTTATATTCGTGACCGTTCCGGATGATGCTATCCGAGAAGTTGTAGCCTCTCTACCTTGGGAAAAAGGGCAAAAAGTGGTTCACGCAAGCGGTGCCCTTTCCCTTGATGTCCTTGAAGGAGCTCGGAAAAGGGGAGCGGAGGTTGGCTCATTTCACCCTTGTCAAGCCTTTGCCACCATAGACCAGGCTATTAATAACATCCCTGGTTCGGTCTTTGGGATTGAGGCCTCTTCTGAGGAATTGAGAACTTTACTTGAGAGAATGGCCCTTGATTTGGGCGGTTCCTATGTGTTTGTGCCTCCGGAGGGGAAGGTTTTTTATCATGCTTCAGCTGTTTTTGCCAGTAACTATCTTGTGGCCCTTGTGGGAGTGGCCCTTAAGTTACTTGACTTCATAGGTATAGGGAAAGAGGAGGGCACCAAATTGTTACTCCCTTTGATTTGGGGAACTGTAAACAACATCCAAAATATAGGGCTTCCCACTTGCCTAACCGGCCCCATTGCCCGTGGGGATATAACGGTTATAAAGAAACACCTTGAGGCTTTAAGGGAAAGGGATCCTCAGGTTTTTAAGCTTTATGCCTCCTTGGGCCTTCAGACCATACCTATAGCCTTAGGAAAGGGGACCCTTTCAGAAGAAAGAGCCAAAGTCCTTAAAGAACTTTTTGAAAAAGCCTTAAATTCTTAAACGAATACTTGGATTACGTGGGATCCTTCGTGTGCCTTGGAATTTTCGGATTTTAATTTTCGAAATAAATAAAACTTACCCTTAAACTCATTTAAAACTTGTGAGGTTTCCCCCTTTAAAATGGTGATGTTGATATTGGGGTCATCCAAAAGGTTCAGGTTTCCGAGAAGCTCTTGGGTTTTCATCATAACTTTTTCAGGGTCTTCTTTTGTGGTGAGGATGACGGGTAAGGATTTGAGACGGAAATGCTTGACTAAATAACTCAAAACCTCCTCTTCATCTCGGTTCCATTCGAGCAATATATAAGGATGGTCTTTAAAAAGTGGATAGATCAAATTTTCCGTGGGGATTAATCTCCTTCTTAGGACTTTACGGTATAGGTCGCCTTTCTCGTTGACTTGATCTATATTCCATTTTTCCATAAAACGCATCAAGTTTTCCAAAAGCGTCCTCTTGTAATCAAACCTCTCTCCTTCAAAGGTCTTTTCCCCAAAGTGATAGATGAAGGTATCGCAGGCCATTGCTATTTCAAAACCCGCAAGTTTTGTCCTTAAACAGAAATCATCATCTTCAAAATTTCCGGGATAAAACCTCTCATCAAAACCACCTATGGCCTCAATCACTTCCTTCTTTATACACATACAAAGACCAATAACAAAATCCTGCTTTACGTATTGACCTTCGTTTTCCCTTTTAAAACTTTCCGAATAGAGGGAAAGTTTTTCCAGATCCACATCTGAAGGATTTTTAAAGTGCAAGGGACAATCCCTTATCAATTGGGGGCCAGATACGTAATTGCTCCGTGGCCCAGTGATCCCCATTTTGGGTTCTTTTTCAAAAATTCTCAAAAGCCCAGAAAGCCATCCAGGACTCACAATTGTGTCATTATTTAAAATGACCACAAAATCGCCCCTTGAAAGCTCAATGCCCCTGTTACAACCGCCGGCAAAGCCGAGATTAACTTCAGACCTTATGTACTTCAAATCTACCTGTGGGTTTCTGTTCTTAAGCTTGAGAAGTTTTTCCAATAAAGGATTCCTTGACCCATTGTCAACCAAAATGACCTCATATGGAGAATCCGTATACTTGAAAATTGACTTAAGACAAAGCTCCGTATACTCCCAATTGTCCTTAACCGGAATAACTATGCTCACCATTATCAAGTAACTTTAGCAAAATTTATGCCCATATTAAATTAGGCCTCATAAAGCGAAGACCTGCTTTATGAGGCCTAATTTAAGGTAGTTAATACCAATGAAGTCAAGTGTACCAAATCAATGCTTCTTCCTTAAGGTCTACCGGATTTGGCCTTGAGCAAAACTGTCTTTGCCATTTGGGCATAAAGCTGGGCCTTCGCGTAATTGGTCATTGCCTCCGCCCAGAGGGCATTTCTTTTTCTCATGTCCTTCGTCAAGGTTGCAAAGGCCGCCCGGTCCATAGCAATGGAATATGCGAGGAATGCTTGGTCCAATTTCGCCCTAATATCACTCACAAGAGCTGGTGTAAGGTAGGCAGCCTTTGCGTTTAGCTCACGTTTCAAAGAATCCCTAACCTCCCAGTAAAGATTAATGGTCTCGGTATCCATTTGCTCGATGACCTTTTGTGGATCGTCATCCAGCTTTATCTTCACATATTCACCTGTAGCATAGGCGGGCAACCCAATGCCGCATGGCGTACCAGTTTGTAGGTAAGCGATTAAATCAGCCGGAAGGAACACACCTTGAGTTATCGATGTGTGGCTGTTAGATACTTCTCTTGCGCCTGGTTGGTTTCTGTGCCAAACCCCCTTTTCTGCATCATACCAATCTTCTAGGGCGAAAAACTCCTTGCAAAATTCAAAATTGACGGAACCCGGTGCTGCGTCCTGAAGCAACTTGAATATAGTATCGTAACGAGCATAGGTACCTATTACGGGAAGCCACTTGGGGTTAAGTGGCTTTAGAGAAGGATGTATGAGATGATTCGTTTGTACGATAAATTGGTCCGACTCTCCCCTATCACCTGGTTTTGCAAGTTCGAACTTATCGGCATTGCCCTCGTAGACGACCATGTTCCCAGAACGGTCAACAAGGATGAAACCTCCCGTAACCCCGCCTTTAGGTGTAGCTTTGAGATAGGAGAGTGCCTCCTCAACAGATCCTACCATCTGAGAAAGATAATGGAAGTAAACTTCAGGCGGCATCCCCCACACAGGATTGTCTGACATTATCGCCGTCATGGTCCACGAGAAGCCTTTGCTATTCATCCCGTAATTTCCACAGACTCTTCCTGCATAAGTCTGACAAACAAAAGACGCGCCTTCCTTTGGGAACGCGAGAAGGATGATGTTGTCCATAGTTTCAATGGGAGACATAGAGGTTATCGCATGAATTGGTTTACCATCAGGTGTTTTTCTACCTGCTGCCGCGAAAGTCGTGCATGCATGATAATAGTCTTGTGAAGGAGGTGAGTAAATAATTTCATTCTTGGCAACGCGGGTTTCTGCTGGATATGGCGCCTTAGGTCTTGCCCAAAACTCGGTGGGGTAAACCATAAGGGCAATGAGGTCGAGATAGCTCACCGTGTAACCCTTAAGTCTACAACCATCTATAATTCCTCGCAGCCAATCTACATAGCCCGGATCATATCTTCTCAGATACCAATCCCACACCATCATGTCTTTTTTTACTATTTCGCTTCCCAACTTGCTGAAGAGTCGGCTTTTAAAGAGGGCCACATTATGAACGATGGCATTAGCAGCTTGCATTCCGTATTGGACACCCATTTCATAGTTGGTTCCTGAGACAAAAACTACTTGCGGGAAACCGGTATTTACATAAGGTTGGGGTAGCTGAGCAGCAAATGCCTCCTCAACTCGGGCCACCTTTTGTGCTTCTCTTGCATTTGCATGAAGACTGGAATGAAGCACACTAAAAAAAATTACAGCCTGTAAAACCCACCAAATAAAATTTCTTTTTTCTTTAAACATCCTAAGACCTCCTTCCTAAGTATGGGTTCCATAAAAGCCTTATAAGGCTTTTGGGCTAAGGTGTCAACTATTTTATAAAAAGTTTTTTGTGAATGTTTATAAACACCTCTAAAATGTTTTATGTTATGAATCGCCGCCCAGCGTGTTTTTAAGAACCTTTCCCTTTTATATAGGGATACTTGACACCTTTAAAAGGAAAGGGAAAATTAAACTTTAGAAGGCCTGGATGGCGGAATTGGCAGACGCAAGGGACTTAAAATCCCTTGGGGTTTTCACCCCGTGCGGGTTCGAGGCCCGCTCCAGGCACCAAGTTCATCTTGGAAACCGTTTGAGAGAAACTTGGTTTTCTTGATCGGGACAAGGAAGGATAATCTCATCCCCTTCCCACCAGGGCATATTACCACCAAATTGAAAGGTAGAAAGCATGGGAAAAATGTCATGATAGAAAAAACCACAGAGCCCTCCTGAATCATAACAACTTAACCCTATCAATTCCCCGCATAATGACCTGCACTGCACTTTCCCTTTACGTTTATAACCTCTCCTATCGCCCTCAAACTAATCCCCGGATCCTTAGCCATAAAAACCCCTTGCCTTCGTTTTTCTAAATTATAACCCAAAATTTATTGACTTTCAGTCAAAAATCGGCTATAAGTTGAAACCATGGGGGTTTATGAGAGGCGCACGAGGGAGAGGGAATTGAGGAGAAGGGCGATTCTTGAGGCGGCCAAGGAGGTTTTTTTAGAGAAGGGGTTTGAGGCCTCTCGGATGGAGGATATTGCTGAAAGGTGTGAGTTGGGGAAAGGTACTATTTATTTTTATTTTCGCAGTAAAGAAGAGCTTTATTTAGCTCTTCTTCAAGAAGGGGTTAATGAACTTTTTGAGAGGATTGAAAAGAAACTGGAGGAAGAAGGAGAACCTGAGGAAGTTCTTAAAAGAGTTGGAGAGGAGTTTTGGAATTTTTATGAAGATAATAAGGCCTTTTTCAGGCTTTTTGTTTTTGGTCGGAGAAAAGTTTCCTTTATTCCCGAGGAAGTTCTTCAATCCAATGTTGAAAGGGGCAGGAAGTATTTGCAAAGGTTTTCAAACCTTTTAAAAAAGGGGATTGAAGAAGGGTCTTTTAAGAAGGATGATCCTTGGAGGCTTGCGGTTTTATGCTGGGCCATTATGATAGGGGCCTTATTCCTTTACGACGATGATATTCACAGGGGCATGATAAGGCTTGAGTCGAGAGAATTAAAAGAAGCCGTTTTGGAGTTCTGTTTGAGGGGCCTTAAGGGATGAAGCTGCCAGAGATATCCGTAAGGAATCCCGTTATGACGGTGATGATCTTTTTTGGGATCATTCTCCTTGGGGCCTTTTCCCTCACAAGATTAAAGATCGATCTTATGCCCGATATAGAGCCTCCTCAGGTAAGCGTTATAACGCTTTGGCCCGGTGCTTCGGCCACCGATGTGGAGGGAAGCGTTACCAAATACATTGAGGATCAACTCACGAAAGTGGCAAACCTTGAGAGGCTTACTTCGAAGTCTTTGGATGGGCTTTCCGTTGTAAATTGTCGTTTTAAATGGGGGACCGATCTTGATGCGGCGACAAATGATGTTCGTGATGCCTTGGAGTTAGCGAAGAGAGACCTTCCTTCTGATATAGAGCCTCCCATGATCTTCAAGTTCTCAACGGCCATGATGCCCGTTCTTTACATGTTTCTTAATGCCGATGAGAGTTACCCCCAACTTTATCACCTGGCCGATAAGGTTGTGGCCGATGAGCTTAGAAGGATTCCAGGGGTGGGGACCATTGTGATTTATGGAGGCCTTAAAAGGCAGATTAACGTGAAATTTGACCCAAAGCGCCTTGAGGCATATGGGATTTCGTTAGAAGAAGTGGGAAGGGCTTTAAGATCGGAGAATCTAGACGTTCCTGCGGGTGAGATAAAGTCAGGGAAATTGGCTTATGCCATAAGAATTCCAGGTAGATTTTTAGACCCCCAGGAGGTCAAAAGGACCGTAATTGGAGTCAAAGCGGGAAAGCTTATAAGGCTTGAAGATGTGGCGGAGGTTTCTGACGATTTCAAAGAGCCTACCATGATTGCCTATGGCAACGGAAAGCCCTCGGTCGTTTTGGGGATCCAAAAGCAAGTGGGCGCTAATACTGTGGAAGTGGTTGATAGGATAAAAGAGAAGCTCAAAGAGGTGGAAAGGTTTTTACCTCCGGATGTCAATATGGTTATAGTTTTTGACAGTTCGGAGTTCATTCGGATCTCGCTTCAAAACCTTAAGGAGACACTTTACATAGGGCTTTTTCTCGTAAGCCTTGTCACCTTCTTCTTCCTCCGTCGTTTCTGGGCAAGTACGATAATCCTTTTGACCATCCCGTTTTCCTTGATCGGTTCCTTCATTCTGATGCTTCTTTTCGGTTACACCATAAATGTCATAACCCTATCAGCCTTGGCCATTGCTTCGGGAATGGTGGTCGATGATGCCATCGTGGTCCTTGAGAACATCATGCGTCATATAGAGCGAGGGGCAAGGCCCAAAATGGCTTCCATATTTGGGGCTTCAGAGGTTGGGCTGGCGGTTACTGCTGCAACCCTTACGATCGTGGTGGTATTTGTGCCTTTGATGTTCATAAGCGGTTTAACCGGCATCTTCTTTAAACAGCTTGCCTTTGTGATAACAGCAACTATAATGGCTTCCCTTTTCAATGCCTTGACCCTAACGCCTATGCTCTCCTCCAAGTTCTTAAGACCTCCCCATAAGATGGGGGAGGGCTTTTGGGGTAAAGTTGATCAGAGGTTTGAAAGGGCTTTTAGGAAAATTGAGGAGGGTTATAAGAGGGTCATTGGATGGGCCTTGGAAAATAGAATTAAGGTAATAGGGGTAACGGGGCTTGTGTTTTTTATATCGATTCTTTTGATTCCCCTTATAGGTACTGAGCTTACACCTGAGATGGATTCGGGAGAAGTAAGGCTTAACTTTAGGCTACCAGAAGGTACCAAGGTAGAGGAGACCCAAAGGGTCCTTGAGGAGATCCAAGAAAGGGTAATCCGACTTGTTCCTGAACGGAAGAATTTTTACGGTCATTGTGGACAGACCGAAAAAGGGATAGCTACAGCCGTGGGATTTGAAGAGGGTTCGAATGTGGGAAGTGTGGGGTTGAGGCTTGTTGAGAAATCACAGAGAAAAAGATCGGCAAAAGAGGTGGGTCTTGCCTTAAGGGAAGCCGTTTTAGAGATCCCGGGTATAAGTGAGCTTTATGTCTCAAGCACCCCTGGTATAAGCCAGGTCCTTTCAGGGGGTGCGAGGAGAATCTCGGTTGAGCTGTGGGGGAGGGATTTGGATCTTCTCGTTTCTTATGCGAATGAGCTTAAAAAACATATGGAAAAAATACCCGGAACCGTTGATGTAACTATAAGCCAGAAGCCTCCGAGGCCTGAACTTTGGGTTGAGGTTGACCGAGAGAAGGCTTCCCAACTGGGGCTAAACACCGGCCTTATAGCTTCTGCGTTGAGACAGTATTTTTACGGATTTACCCCTACTCAATACCGAGAGGCAGGGGAGGACTACGATATATTTTTGCGTTTAAGGGACGAGGATAAAAATCGCATAAGGACCCTCGGGGAGGTTCCCATAAAGACCTTAAGTGGAGCGGTAATTCCCTTAAGAAATGTGGCCCAAATTCGGGAGGCCTTTGGACCTGTGTCAATCGAACGCCGAGACAGACAAAGGGTAGTTAAGGTGGAGTCTGATGTGAGAGGAAGACCCCTTGGGGATGTGGTGGCTGATATCCAAAAGGTCATAAAGGGAATGAAGATCCCTCCGGAAATAGGAGTAAGGTTCGCCGGAGAAACCGAGGAGCAACAGAAGGCCTTTAAGGATTTGAGAACCCTTTTTGCCCTAGGAGTTATCCTGGTTTATATGGTTATGGCTTCCCTTTTTAAATCTTATAGGCACCCCTTCGTGATAATGTTCTCTCTGCCCTTTGCGGTAAGCGGAGCCCTTTTTGCCCTCTTTTTCACGGGAACCACCCTTTCCCTTTATTCATTTTTGGGTTTAATAATGCTTCTTGGCATTGTCACCAAAAACGCCATAGTCCTTGTGGATTACACCAACACTTTACGCGAGAGGGAATTTCCTCTAAGGGAAGCCATAAAAGAAGCAGGAAGAACGCGATTAAGACCCGTTTTAATGACCACCTTGACGACCCTTTTCGGAATGATCCCCATGGCCCTTTCGCGAGGCGAGGGCTCGGAGATGTGGTCCTCTTTAGGCATAACCATGATAGGGGGGTTGACGGTCTCAACGCTTGTAACATTAGTGCTTGTTCCTGTGGTTTATTCCCTTGTCGAAGAGCGAAGGAGATGAAGCTTCTATTTCTCGTTTACGATGTGGATTTCGAAGAAGAGGTCCAAGAGACCTTAAAAGAAGCGGGTCTTAAGGAATATACCCTGTGGGAAAGGGTCCTTGGAAAAGGTGCAAGGAGTGACCCTCGTTTAGACACTTCTGCTTGGCCTGGGTTCAATCGATTGATGATGATCGTTCTTTCCGATGAGAAATGGGAAGAGGTAAAAGGCAAAATCTCAAACTTAACCCGAAGGCCGGGCATAAGGGGCTTTGTCTGGGATTGTGAGGAGGTGGTAGGATGAAGAAGCTACTTTTTATACTCTTTTTTGTATTTTTACCGACTTTTGTCCTTTCCCAAGGTCCCTTGACGCTTGATGAAGCGATAAAAATCGCCCTTGAAAAAAGCCCGACCCTTGCGGCCCAGAGAGAGGTGATAAGGGAGGCCGAATACAAACGAAAAGAAGCCCTCTCGAAGTTTTTCCCTAAGCTTGAAGCCAAATACTATTATCTGCGCTTAGACGAAACACCCAAAATGGTCATACCACCTTTAAAAGGGATGACCCTTAGGGAGTTCGAAGACGTTTTGACCTATCCCCTCTTTTTTAAAGTTGGGACAAAAGATAACTGGGGGCTTGATCTTTCAGTGAGTCTTCCGGTTTTTACCGGTGGTGCTTTGAGAAATGGGTACGATTTGGCTTGTTTAGGGCTCGAGAGTTCCAAGCTTCAGTACGAGCTTTCGAGGCTCGATCTAATTTTGAAGGTGAGGGAGGCCTTTTACAATGTAATCAAGGCCAAAAGGCTTCTTGAGGTAGCTCAGAA
>Ga0071330_1060440_pt1 | contig 90786 bp, 87 predicted proteins | sample GBScel77sediment_FD_63802 | JGI IMG/M metagenome (GOLD analysis project Ga0071330, IMG submission 63802) | Hot spring sediment microbial communities from Great Boiling Spring, Nevada - Cellulolytic enrichment Sediment 77C v2 (version 2) | ecosystem: Environmental > Aquatic > Thermal springs >...
GGGCCCTTTAGGGCCCCCTAAATTATTTATGATTTCAATTTTCGTAGGAAATCTTTCAAGTTTCCCATCTCTTCTTCTGTCTTTTAACCACAAAAAAGAGTATTTCATAAAATCCTTCATAAAATACTCGCATCAGGAAAATATAATTCTCCTCTTAGACACACTTCTCAAATTAAAAAAAGCGACCTCTGAGGACATTGAAGAACTCATCATTTACGAAGGTCCGGGATTATTCACAAGCCTCAGGATTGGATACGCATTGGCAAAGGCCTTCTACCTAAAAAAAACAAGTTACAAACTTTACACCATAAAATCCCTCGACGCCCTCGCCATCACTAAGGGACAAGGCAAAGAACATTACATACCCTGTCTTCCAGCGCAAAAAGGGGAAGTATTTTACGCGCTGTATGAATCAAAAAAAAGAATCTCGGAAATTGGCATTGAAAAAATTGAGAATCTGAAGGCCAACTACCCCGATTACGAAATTGAGTACTTTACGGAATTTCCCGATGCCGATGTGCTCTACGAGGCTTTCATGCAATTAAAAGACCAGTTACAACCTGTAAAGCCAATGGAAGCGGATCCTTTCTACGTGAGACTACCTGATGCATATACAAAAATAAGAAGAGGAGAATAAATGATCTTTATTCCCTTTGGAATTATACTCCTTTTAGTGATTTTAATCTTTACAGGGATTTTTCTAACCTTATGGATGCTGGGCTTAATCCCCTTTGCTTTTACAAAGCTGGGAATTAGTCCACAAACTGCTATCTTTCTTTACCTCTTTACCCTGCTTGGAAGCTTCATCAATATACCTTTAGCAAGGCAGACTTCCTATACCCTAAGGAGAAACTTCTGGTTCGTCATCCCTGAAGTTCGAGAGACCATTGTAGGCATAAACGTTGGTGGTGCTATAATACCAGTAATAGTCTCTCTCTACCTCCTTACTAAAATCAATCCAATTCACTGCATAATCCCTGTAATCATCATGGCACTTATTTGTAAATCAATGACCAGAGTTATTCCAGGTAGAGGCTTCGTAATGCCTGCACTTATACCACCAATTCTCGCAATCCTCTTATCTTACATATTCTACCCTGAGAACCCTGCAGCCTGTGCCTATATCACCGGAACCCTTGGAACTCTTATAGGAGCAGATTTGTTGAACTTACACAATATTAAAAATTTACATAGTACCTTTGTAAGTATTGGGGGTGCCGGAGTCTTTGACGGAATATTTCTCACGGGGATCCTTTCCGCTCTTTTAGTTTGACTACCTTATTTTTATAATCTTTCCTAAGATAGTTCCCCGTTCATCCCTGACGAAATAAACTCCGGGGTGAACTGTTTTGCCCTGAAAGTCCCTGCCGTCCCAGTACTTTTCTTCACCTATCCTTTTTATCTCCCTACCGTTCACATCAAATACCGAAAGATTAGCCCTTGAAAACTTAACAAAACCCGTGAAAGGATTCGGCGAAGCAATAATACCTCTTCTTGAACTAAATTCGGAGATGTCCAAGTATCCCCCTGCCGCTGTATAATGGAATTTGAACCAGTCCCAGTACAACCTCGCAATTTCAGAATTCCTTATTATTACCAAGTTCTCGTCATTATAGCTCGTGCCATTATTTGACCAGTTCATTGACCCCGTTATAACATAGGTCGTATCAATAATCATAACCTTTGCGTGAAGAAGGTTGTAAGGCGAAGAAACATTTGCCCAGTAAACATCAAGTCCAGCATTCTGCAAATCTGTAAAAACGGGATTGATGCCAGCATTATCTTCATGAACCCCACGGACAGAAATTCCACGATTGTGAAGGGAAATCAGTGTATCTCTCAAATCTTCTCTGGTAAAACTATAAATAAGATAGGAAACCGAAGATCTTGCCCTTGAGGCAAAACTGCAAACGTATTGAATGGGATTATCCTGGGGTGAGAAATAGACCCATACCGTATCACTCCCTGAGACAAAACAGTGGTTTTCAAGTACATCACTTTTTCTTGTGCCTGTTCGAGAAGCAAGGGTATCAGGCTCATCTGCCACACTACCCCACATCTGTTCAAACTCTTGGGTGTATGCTCCAGCCACTTCTGTGCTTTTGATAATCAGGACATTATCAACATGTAAGATATCCCCAGCATTAAAGCTTCCAGTCCACACAAAATCATTGGAAGGGTCGTTATCTCTAAAATCTCTAACGATAAACTTATTGTGCATGATGTGATTTGTTGAGTTAGGACCTACCCCCTCGTGTATAACCGGAATTCCACTCTGGATTAACCTTGTAATTCCAGATTTATCGTAATATGTCGAATCAGTTATTATTCGGATTTTTACCCCCCGCCCTTTTGCTGCTATCAGTGAATCTACAATCACATCATTGAAGATTTCATAATAACAGCAATCCAGAGAGTATGTAGCGTTGTGGATGAACTCACCGAGCTTGTTTAGTAAATCGTCGTTCTCAAAATATACGGTAAAGGAAAATCCTCCCACCTGAAATCCAAAGGTGTCAGAGTAGACTGTATGATATTGATCGCTGGCAACGAGGTAGTATCTTACAAAGCTTCCACTGGGCTGGCCTGGAATGGTAAAATAATAGGAGTAATTCTGCTCGGAGTCTGGGACAATAGATTGAAACGCACCAAAATTAACGCTACAGTAAAGATTACAAGATTGTACATCCCCATCAGGGTCAATGAGCTGAGCCACAACATTGAAAGATTGATCAGGTTCAGGGTATTCTGGAATTCTGACAATTGAAGCAAAGCTGGGAGGCGAACCCTGAGGAGGGGAATCCGTTCTATAAAAAGATGCCTTATCTGCATAGCCGCCAAGGGCATTATCAGCGTAACACCTGATCCTTAGGCGAGCGTAGGCGGCATTGTCTGGGGCGGTAGCTACAATGGAATCAATTACCCATGAATTCAGAATATTCGCATATGTAACTGATGTTGATGATATAAAGGATCCACTCGCTGTATACCAGCTTATTAGAAAACCTACCCCCTGGTTCCCTGTTCCGTTCACCGCATAAAGGGCTACTTTAAATGTATAAGAGACACCTGGAGTAACAGGAACATCTTGATATATCCCAGCGTTAGTAGCCCCTGTTGCCTCTAAACCCACGCTGTAATTCCCATCATACACTGGATTGCTTGATTGAGTTATATTAACTCCGCTTTCCTTGGTCCAACCTGTTGGTAATCCTCCACTCCACTCCTCAAAACTACCATTGGTAATAAGTTCCTGTGCATGGGAAAAAGTGGCAAAAGCCAGAAAACCCAATTTTACTAATATTTTAACAACTCTGCGGAACCTTTTCATAATATGAACATTCTAATATGTGCGAAAAAAATTTCCAAACTAATGCCTGAATCGCCTTATGCCAGTGAAAACAAGGTTAATTCCCAGTTCCTTTGCTTTATCAATTATTTCCTGGTCTCTTACCGATCCTCCCGGTTCAACGATAAGCTTAATTCCATGGCTGTGGGCAAGCTCTATACTATCACTGAAGGGGAAAAAACCATCAGAAACAAGGATTGAATCCTTTGCTCTTTCTCCTGCCTTCCTAAGGGCAATTCGCAGAGCCTCCACTCTGCTCGTCTGACCCCCACCGATTCCCACGGTCATTCCATCTTTAACGAGAACTACAGCATTAGATCTTACGTGTTTAACAACCTTGTCTCCAAAGTATACATCCTTAAACCAGGCTTCATCAAACTTTCCTGCTACAACTTTTAAATCCTCTCTTTTTAATTCTCTCGTGTCTCTTCTTTGAACGAGTAAATCCCAATCTACGAATCTACATTCCAGTGGAGATAAGCCTCCGTCCTTCACCCTTACAATCCTTCTTTTCTTCTTTTTTTTAAGAATTTCAATAGCTTCCTGCTTGAAGTCGGGTGCGACCAGAACCTCAAAAAAGAAGTCATTTAGCAAATTGGCAAGCTTTTCATCTACTAAACCATTGAAGGCAACAATTCCACCGTAGGCAGACTCCTCATCTGATTTTAATGCCTTCCAAAAGGCTTCATCCAGACTCTCCCCAATTCCCACACCACAGGGGACATTATGTTTAATTATAGCACATGAGGGCTCTTTAAATTCGTCTACAACCTGCCACGCAAAGTAAAGGTCAAGAATGTTATTGTAGGAGAGCTCTATACCCCAGAGAAGTTCACTTCTTTTTAAAAAAGTTTCTTCAAAGATAGAATTGTAATAAACTGCCCCCTCTTGATGTGGATTTTCACCGTACCTGAGGTCAAAGGCCTTGTAAAAGGCTCCAGCGATGAAGCCATCACCCACGTCAAATCTTTTTGAGAGTTCATTATAAATCGCACTATCATACTCAATGACCTTTCTAAACCCTTTGAGGGCAAGGATTTTTCTATCATCAATAGACAAACTGCCGCTCTTGACTTTTTCTGAAACCCATTTATAATCTGAAGGGTCGCAAACAAGGGTGACCCATAAGTAATTCTTCGCGGAAGCTCTTATGAGTGAAACTCCTCCGATGTCAATGAATTCAAGAAGAGCTTTAAGTTCAAGATCTAACTTCTCACTAAAAGGATACAAATTGACAACAACAAAATCTATTAGAGGAAGGTTATGACTTTCAAGGAATTTTAAATCATCTCTATTATCCCTTCGGGCAAGGATACCGGCAAAGATTGCAGGATGAAGGGTTTTAACCCTTCCACCCGGTGACTCTGGAAAACCCGTTATCTCCTCAACACTGGTAACATCAAATCCCTTGCTTTTCAGGTATTCAAGGGTGCCTCCTGTTGAAAGGATTCCGTAGCCCGAGTCCTTTAATGCGTTGACAAGTTCTTCGACTCCATCTTTATAATAAACGCTAACAAGGGCGAAGGGTTTCATATTAATCCCCCAGCAACAATTTTTTGATTACATATGGATAGGTTTTGTGCTCCAACCTATGGATTCTTCTCTCAACGCTTTCCAGGGTTTCACCTTCCCTCACCTTAATACAGGCCTGTTCTATAATTGGTCCAGAATCGACACCTTCATCTACATAGTGAATGGTTATTCCCATGACCTTACAACCTGCCTTATAAGCCCTTTCTATAGCATTCAAACCGGGAAAGGCCGGTAGAATGGCGGGATGTATATTTACAATTTTCCATCTAAAACGCTCAACGATGGAAGGGGGGAGGATTCTCATATACCCTGCGAGTACAATAAGGTCTGGGTTTAACTCTTCAAGTTTTTTCATTAGCGCCTCGTTATAAGCCCTCTTACCCTCAAAGCTCTTGTAATCCAGTATAACATAAGGAACCTTCAGTCTCTTGGCCCTTTTTATTGCCCGGGCAGAAGGATTATCGGTAATCATTGCGACACACTCAATGGGCCAGCTATTCTTCCTTATAGCCTTTATAATGGCTTCAAAATTACTCCCGTTTCCAGAGGCAAGGATAACAATTTTCTTCATATTTATCTCATATTTGAAGATCAACTCGTTGAATCTGTGTCAAAACGTAACTTCTTATCTCATCTACAGTGGGTAAGGGACGCACCATCTTTCCATTTTCTATATACTGTACCAGCATAAGCTCCATATTCTGACCACAAGAAAAACATTTAACAGAGTCAACATTATTAGAGGTGACTTTAAGAGTTAGACAATTATTGCATCTCCATACCTTCTTTTTTCCACTGAACTTGCCCTTCTTCGCCAGTGGAATCCCCTCTACTTCCACTATGTCCATAGCAAAATCAATAGTCGGGGCATTGGAAATAGACGTTCCTACACCAAATCCGAAGGCACCAGCCTTCTTTAGAGGCGGAATGTCGTCCTCATCAAGTCCTCCCGAAACATAAATCCTTACATTCTCAAACCCCCTCAAATTCAGCTCCCACCTAACTTCTTTTACAATTCGTTCCATATTACCCCGTCGGGATGCTGGAGTATCAAGCCTAACCCCAAGAAGATCTTTTATCTTGGAAGCTGCCTCCAATGCTGCAAATTTTTCATCACCAAAAGTATCTATGAGGGCAATTCTTGGAATGTCCTGAGGAATCACCTCATCGTAAGCCTTCCAAGCTTCTTCTTCCCCCATAACAAGCATCAATGCGTGTGGCATGGTACCTGTTGGCCTTTTGCCAATAGCCTCGGCTCCTAATATTGAAGAAACACCGTCACAACCGCCAATATAGGCATTTCTATCAATAAAAGGAGCAAGGGCAGGATGCATTCTCCTTACTCCAAAGGACAAGACCACCGAATCCCCAGCCACCTTTTTAATTCTCGCAGATTTTGTAGCTATGCCTGAAGCCTGACATATAAAACCCAGGGCAGGAGTTTCAAATTCAGAAAAAACAGAATATTCACCTTCAATGAACATAACGGGTACAGGAATTCCTTCTGGGTCCCTTGGTGTAAACAACGTACCCTCGGGTATCGAATACAGATTTACTGGAAGCCCTTCCAATAACCTCACGACATACTCCAATCCTGCAAACACCGCCCAGGGGTAATTGTCAGGTAAAGACCCGACGGTGAACTCTGCAACCACCCGCTTCTTAACGTTTTTACGCTTTAAAATCTCTACTGTACGTTTGAAATAAATGTCCGTAGTTAATCCCTTTTTAATTTCATCATCGGAAGCGGTGTGGAAAGGTCCCATATTACATTTCCCCCTTTAATCTCGCAAAAACAATACGGCCGGTTTCCGTCTGCAAAACTGAATGAACCACTACTTCAATCTCCTGACCTATGTAAGAACTCGCACCGTCAACAACCACCATAGTGCCATCCACAAGATATCCTACTCCTTGCTTTTTATCCCTTTCCTTACCTTCACGGACTATTTTGATCTTAATTAAATCTCCTGAATTTAAAGGCAACTTCAACCTTTCCGTAAGCTCGTTAACATTTAAAACAAAAACACCTTGATGTTCTGCAACTTTTTTCAAATTATAATCGGTAGTAATAAGCTTGGCACCGGTTTTTCTCGCCAACTCGATAAGTTTTTCATCCACATCATGCCTCCCTGGCATATCTTCACGAACAATCAATAATCTATCTTTGAGCAATTCCTTTAATTTATCAAGCATCTCCATCCCTCGCCTTCCCTTTTCCCTTTTATCTGGGTCCTTAGAATCCGCAATATTTTGAAGCTCCTTTAGCACAAAGGCGGGGATTGCAAGATTACCCTCAAGAAATCCAAGTTCCACCATATCCACTATTCTACCATCAATAAGTGCGCTTGTATCGACAATTTTTGTGTATTTTCTAATCTCCCCTTTGCTCTTCTCCTTGGATTTAATAATCTCATCCTTTCGTGACAAAATGTAAGCAACAAAGAGGTATATTGTCGCTGTATTGGTAATCAGGAATATCCACCCTCTGGTCTCTGGTCTCCTGAAAAGAGGAAATTGAATTATTAAAAAGCCAATAAAAGAACCGAGAATGGCACCTGAGATGATCGTTGCAAGGTATATAGCAACCTCTCTTAATGTCCTCCTATAGAGAAGCTTTTCAAGAGCAATAATTGAATAGGAAATGAAGAAAGCAACTGCAACCGCCAAATAGTAAGATAAATGAACTCTTATGCCCACAAAGGCGATAAGGCCAAACAACACAATAAAAACGATAATACGCCGAATGTTTAACCAAGACATAACTTAACAACCTCCTCAACACTTTTAAATTCTAATGGTGAAAACACATTTATAAAACCAAGCCTTCTGGCTTCTTCAATTCTTTTTTGAAGGTTTACAACCCTTCGCACTTCGCCGCCAAGGCCTACTTCTCCGATAAAAACAGCATTTTCAGGCAAAGCCTTCTTTTTATATGAAGAAATGACAGAAGCCACCACCGCAAGGTCAGCAGAGGAATCGCCTATCCTTATCCCTCCCGTCACATTCAAAAATATGTCCATACCCCTCAAATTTACTCCAGTAAATCTTTCAACAACGGCAAGAAGCATATAAAGTCTTTTGGTGTCGAAGCCTGTAGTTACCCTTTGGGGAGAAGGGAAAAAAGTCGGGAGTACTAAAGATTGAATTTCAGCAAGTATTGGTCTTTTCCCCTCCATAAGGACTGTGTAAGCAATTCCTTCCTTCCTCACGTGGTCCTTTGAAATAAACAGTGTGGCTGAGTCACTCACCTCTTTTAAGCCACTGGAAGTCATTTCAAATATACCTATTTCATCGGAACTCCCATACCTGTTTTTTGTACATCTTAAAATTCTTAAATCCGATCCCTTTTCGCCTTCAAGATATAACACAACATCTACCATATGTTCCAATGTTTTCGGACCCGCGAGGGTGCCATCCTTGGTAACATGACCCACAATAATGGTGCTCATAAACCTTTCCTTCGTAAGCCGAAGAAGTTCTGCTCCACACTCTCTCACCTGGGTTACGCTTCCCACAACCTGTTCAACCTCCGGCTTAAAAATCGTTTGAATAGAATCAATGATAAGAAGAAAAGGGTCAATTTTTTCGACAACTGCCTTAATTTCGAAGACGTCCTGTTCGCCTATTATATACAAAAGATCACTAAAAACTCCAATACGCGATGCCCTACCTTTCACCTGTTCAGGTGATTCCTCTCCCGAAACATAGAGGACTTTCAGCCCCTTGTCAGTTATAGCCTTTGCTATTTGGAGCAACAAAGTAGACTTGCCGATTCCGGGTTCACCCCCCAACAATATCAGACTTGAAGGGGTGATTCCCTCCTCCAATACCCTATCAAATTCATATATACCCGTAGGAACTTTAGCGTACTCCTTGGTCTCTATTTCGCTAATTCTCCTTACCTTATGCACACCAGAATTAGCAGTAGAATCCAAAGGCTGGTCTCTAAACTCCTTAAATGTATCCCATTCACCACAATTCGGACACCTACCGAGCCATTTTACGCTCTCATACCCACAATTCGAGCATACAAAATAGGACTTCGATTTCTGTGACTTAGCCATTTTAGAATAGTTTAAGTCTGGCTTTTATTTCAATACCCTTCCTAAGTTCCTGTGAAATCATTTGCATCATCTCAAAAGCAGAATTAATTTTATTGTAAAGAGAATCATTTGATAAAAGTGGGTTTCTTCTTAAAGCCTTCATTGTTGAATCAGCTTCCATTAGCACAGCATCAAGCCTCTTTAAAACCGTAGTAATGTTATTATTTTGTTCTGAGATCGCAACAAACGCGGTGTCCCTCAATCCCCTGAGCATCTCATCAACCTCGGTAAGAGTTCCGTCCAAACGCATAACTACAGGTTTTATCTCCTTAAAAGTGTTTTCCATTTCCTTTAAAAAGCTCACAAGTGTATCGGAAAGGTTCAAAAATTCCCTTACTACATCATCGAAACTCCTCGTCCTAAGCCCTTGAAATCTGTACCTCCCTTGAACAGGTTTACCCTCTCCAGGTATCACCAGAAGCCTTACTTGCCCCAAAAGCCCGAAGGATTCGAGGATAACATTGGATCCTTCATTCAGTTTGTAATTCTCTGTGTAGAAGGTTATGACAACCTTCTTCCCTTCAATCCGAACATCGGAAACCTTGCCCATTGGTACACCGAGAACCGTAACAGCATCGCCCTTTCTGACATTAACTGGACCTTCAAAAATTGCCTCGTAATAGGTTCTACTTTTGCGGATATTAAAATCTCGCGTCAGAAAAAGTCCCCCAATGAGAAGCAAAAGGAGAAAGGCAATAGTTAAGCCTACTTTTTCTTCAAGAGTCATCTTAAATCCTATTTCCCTTTTAACTTTTCCCAATCTTTGAGAAACCTTTCAATTCCTATGTCTGTAAGTGGGTGATTCACGAGCTGTCTAATGACCTTTGGTGGAATTGTTACAATGTGTGCCCCCATAAGCGCAGCCTCAAGGACGTGGAGAGGATGCCTCACGGAAGCCACAATAACTTCCGTTTCAAAACCGTAATTCTCAAAAATCTGCAAAATTTGCTCCACGATGTCAAGACCGTAATGACTAATGTCATCAAGCCTCCCTACAAAGGGTGAAACGTAGGTCGCCCCTGCCTTGGCGGCAAGCAAAGCTTGTACAGGTTGAAAAATTAGGGTCACATTTGTCTTAATCCCCTCCTTAGACAGAGTCCTCACTGCCCTTAAGCCATCAACAGTCATTGGTATCTTTATAACCACATGCTCATCAATCTTTGCCAGTTCCCTCGCCTCCCTTACCATTCCTTCATAATCGGTAGAGACTACTTCGGCAGAAACCGGCCCCTTCAAAATCTCACAAATCCTCTTTATTGTTTTGATCGGGTCCCCACCTTCCTGAGAAAGAAGTGTGGGATTTGTGGTTGCACCTTCAATGATACCCCACTGAGCAAGCTCTTCAATTTCCTTAACATTTGCAGTATCTACAAAGATCTTCATTACAATCCTCCTTTTAATATTTGACTTCCAAAAGAGTCAACCCCTTTGCAGGAGCAACAATAACCCTTTTTTCTTTCCCCTGCAAAAAATTTTCAAAAAACTTGCAATTACTGAATTTTCTGTATGAATAAATCATCGAGCCAACGAGAACCCTTACCAGTCGGTAAAGGAAATGGCTTCCCTCAACATAAAAAACCATCTCATCCTTTTCCCTTTCCCAATATGCGGCGTAAAACCAAACCTTTTTAACCTCTTTTTCTTTAACCATCTCAAGGAAGGAGAAATCTATTTCACCCCTGATTAACTTTGCACACTGTGAAAGAACCGCTTCATCTAAACGGTAAGGCAACTCCCACACGTACCGTGATCTGAGAGGTGAACGTTTGCCATCTAATATCCTGTACCGGTAAATCTTTGACTTTGCAGAAAACCTTGCATGGAAATCATTGGATACAAACTCGAGAGATTTTACATAGACATCCTGAGGCAAAATTGCATTCAGAGCCTTTTTAAATTTAGGAAGTTCAATATCCAAATCCTGTTGAATATGCAAACTGAATACTTGATTCTCCGCATGAACTCCTGTGTCTGTTCTGGAGGCTCCAATTAACCTGAAATCAATACCCTTAAGCAGAGTTTCCAGTGCCTCTTTTAGCACGCCCTGAACAGTTCTCTGGTCTTTTTGAATTTGCCATCCGTAAAAGTCGGTTCCATCGTATTCCACTATACCTTTTATAACCATTCACTACTTTTCCTCAGGTGTAAACCCCATCTTCCTCTGTTCCATTCCAAAGAGTTTTACTTCCCCAAATTTTGCTTCGTACTGCTTGATGTTGTCTTCCAGCGCTTTCAACAACAATTTTGCATGCTGTGGCGTCATCAAAACCCTCGCCTGGACCTTGGCTTTCGGCAGTCCCGGAAGGATTTTGGCAAAGTCAATAACAAACTCGCTGGGTGAGAAAGAGATCATAACCATATTAGAGTAAACACCTTGGGCAACGTTTTCATCCAACTCTATTTCAAAAGGTTTTTGAATATCCATATAACCTCCTGTACTGCTTTAATTTTACATGATTTTTTCAAGTCTTTCAAAAGACCTGTAAAATTTTTATATGCAGGAAAATTATTATACGAGAATAGGCCTTGAAATCCATATTCAATTGAAAACTAAGACAAAGCTTTTCTGTGGGTGCAAAAATGAGTACGGTGCTATACCCAACACCAACGTTTGCCCTGTTTGTCTCGGATACCCTGGCGTACTCCCAGTATTAAACGAAGAAGCGGTAAGGATGGCTCTCAAAGTTGCCCTTGCACTCAATGCAACAATCAATAAGCGGTCGAGATTTTACAGAAAAAACTATTTCTACCCAGACCTTCCTAAAGGGTATCAAATTACCCAGTACAGTGAATCCATTGCAGTAGAAGCCTACCTTGACATCAATGTAAATGGTGAAATAAAAAGGATTGAAATTGAACGAATGAATATAGAAGAAGAGGCTGCGAGGTCCATACATACTCCTCAGGGTGAGGTCCTTCTTGACTTTAACCGGAGTGGAATTCCTTTGCTGGAAGTCGTTACAAAGCCCAGCATCTCTTCTCCCCTTGAAGCTAAACTTTTTCTTGAAAAATTCCGTGATTACCTCAGATATTTAAAAATTTCTGACTGTGATATGGAAAAAGGTGAACTCCGTGTGGATGCGAATATCTCCCTTTCCCAGAATCCAGAGATTTACGGCACCAAAGTGGAGCTAAAAAACCTCAACTCATTTAAAGCGGTTTATGATGCGCTCAACTATGAAAGGGAAAGACAAGAAAAACTTTTAAAAGAAGGGAAAAAAATCCATCAGGAAACGCGAATGTGGGATGAATACTTGGGTGAATCAAGGCCTATGAGAACAAAGGAAGAGAGTATGGACTATAGGTACTTCCCTGAGCCTGATCTGCCCGTACTTATTCTTGATGATAAATTCATTGAAGAAGTTAAAGCCGAAATGCCAGAATTACCCGATAGAAAATACGCAAGGTACATTGAAAACTACAAACTCTCTCCTGAACAGGCGAGACTCATTGCCTTCGACAGAGAATACTCTGAATTTTTTGACAGGATTGCCAGAGAAGTAAAGGATAAAAAATTGGTTGCCAACTGGATTACCGTGATCTTTCCAGCCTACATAGGCAAAACCTGTCAATTCTACGACCTGGACCCCTCTGAATTCATAAGACTGGCCCACTCCTTGGAAATTGGAGAAATAAACAACAATCAAGCAAAAGAGGCTCTTACGAGATTTTTTGAAAAGGGTGTGCCCCTTTCAAAGAGTATTGAAGAACTTGCTGAATCTTCAAGAAAACTGAGTGAAGATGAACTGGAAAGGATAATTGACGAAGTCTTGGAAGAACAAAAAGAGTTGGTAGAAAAATATCTTTCGGGCAAAACAGGGGTCTTCCAGGCTATTCTGGGTCAGTGCATGAAAAAGCTAAAAGGAAGCGGAAACCCTATCCAGGTAAAGCAAATCCTCGAAAAAAAACTGAAAGGTTAAATGTAGATTGATGTAGTCTCTTATACCGCGACATCGGATTTTTAAAATTCCCAACTGCCCAAGTTGTGAAATTCTAACTTCTAATTGCAACACAAACCTGCCCTATTGACAAAACACCCCATATAGTATACAATTGTATACATAATGGAACCCCTCAACCAAAAAATAAATGTAATTGCCAGGTTCAACAGCGCAGGTACTGTCTATCCCATATACATTGAACTTTCTGGAAACCTAATTAAACTTAAAAAACCTGATGCTATATGGAAAGAGAGGGTTGGACGTAATCTTATTACCCGGTTTTCTTCATCGGACGGTGCAAACAGGTACATCCTCGCTTTCAATCACGAAACCCTTGAATGGAAACTGGAGGTTATAATCGATGAGTAGAAAATTTCTCTTGGTTGATATGGACGCTTTCTTCGTGTCCTGTGAGGTCGCTGCGCGTCCAGAGCTAAAGGGGAAACCCGTAGGCGTGGTAACAGGAGCCCAGAGGCACGGCGTAGTTGCTTCTGTATCCTACGAAGCGAGGAAATATGGAGTCAAAGCGGGGATGCCTACTTACAAGGCAAAGGACCTTTGTCCTTCCATAGTATTAATACCCGCCGACATAGTAAAATATGCTTACATCTCCGAATCCATAATGGAGTACTTGCAAGCAAACTTTCAGAAAGTAGAAGTCTTTTCTATAGATGAAGCCTTTATAGATGTCACAGGTATACCAGAGCCTATAGAGGCGGCTAAGAAAATTAAGAAATACATAAAAAAACATTTCCAGGTTCCGCTTACCATTGGCATCGGGCCATCAAGGGTCATAGCTAAAATGGCCTGTGAATTATCAAAACCTGATGGGTTGATGGAAATAAAAGAAGAAGAGATCCTTGAAAAACTTGGTGAATTAGACGTTGAGGAAATACCAGGTATTGGCGAAAGAAGTGCAGAGGCCCTGAGGTCCATTGGAATAAGAACAGTAAGAGACCTATGGGTAACTGACGAGGATGTTCTGGTAAGAAGATTCGGCATCAGGGGAAAATGGTTCAAAGATATGGCCATGGGAAAGGATGCAGGATATTTTACTCTCTTAGAAAATGGCCTCCAGATGAAAAGTATCGGCCACTCGGAAACCTTCTCAAGGGATATAATAGACCCTGATGAAATTCAGGCCTATCTATTATATTTATGTGAAAAAACGGGTAGAAGATTGAGAAAACACAACCTTATGGGATACGGAGTATCGGTATATGTGAGATACTCAGATTTCACCGGCAATGGAATTTCAAAGAAATTTTCAAAACCCGTAATTACCAGCACAGAAATTTATAGGAATGCACTCTTTCTCCTAAGCAGAATACTTGAAATTAAGCCCATAAGGCTTATAGGAGTTTCCGTCTTTGCCCTTGAACCTTTGAAACTACAGCTTTCTCTCTTCGAAAACAAAGAAAAAGAGATAAAACTTGAATTCTCCCTTGACAGAATAAACGATACCTATGGTGACTTCACCGTAAAACGTGCCCGCCTTGCGGGGTTGAAAATCTCCCACACCGTAATTCCGCCCAGGGGAATACCAAGATAGAAATCAGGTCTCGAGCCTTTCAAATCTCACCAAAAATTTTCCGAAAGTTGGTCTTTTCATTTCTGTGATCTCAAAATCCATCCCAGTAAAGTCTTTAAGATAATAGATAAAATCCTGCGCATGCTCATCGAAACAACAACTGCAAGAGGCAGCAGTACCGGTGAATTCAACCAGCAAAGAGTCACGTTCTAAGGAAACAACCTTTGCTTCACACTCGGGGGAACGGGTTTCGTTAAACTCTTTGACGAGCCTATCTATAACTTCTTTAAAATCCTGCATACTGCACCATCCTTTTAGTAGTAAAAACGAGTCATTAAAAAATTAAACTACCCCTTCCTTATTTAATTGCCTTTTCTACTTTGTCAAGATCACTCTCGTTGTAAAGCTCTTTTTCGGGGTGACCATCTTTATTATGTAGATACCCGAAGAAAGAGAAGAGCCTGAATCGGACCTACCGTTCCACCTCACTGAGTAATACCCCGCATCCTTAATGTCTTTGCACAATGTTGCAACCTTTTGCCCTGTAACAGAATACACCGATATCTCTATATTTGACCTTTCAGGGAGAGCATAGCTAAACTCGAATGGGCCTTTCGAAAGATTAGCGCCCTTTATTGAAAATTGGTAAGTTTTTGGTAGGTTCACTTCTATTCCAAGAGGCATTATTTCAATATAGCCCGTATCTGGATAATTTATCGCATACTCCCACCTTGAATTTTCAATGAAACGGAAATAGAAGCGCAGTTTGGTAGAAGAAGATGCGCCGGGTATCGTCACCGTATAATAGTAGAAGGAATCCCCGGGAGTGGCCGTTGCCACAACGCTATCATGGGTTACCCCACTCCATTCTTGCTTGGTGTTTAAAACCTGATAATAGAGAGTATCGGCTAAAAAGCCATAATTGTTCTCACTTACCTTTATCCTAAACCACCAGCTATCGGTCTCTGGAATCCTACCGTAATCACTTTGAGGGTCAAAGGTAAATATAGCACCGGGTTGAGTAGCATATATCCAAAGAGAGTCTATGTAAAAATTCTGACCCCATCCACTTTTCGCCTTCAAAGAAACTTTCAAGGTGGTGCCAGAGGGTATGTCTCCAAGTAAAATTTCACAGGGAACCCACTGTATAATCATAGAATCCGTAATGTAAGGATCAATGTTGTTTGAATCAACGCCTGCAAAGAGGGTATCCCCGCTTATAATCTTTTCAAAAACCAAAAGATTGTTTATATTTCCCCAAACATTACTCTTAAGCATGTAATACCTTGCTACAAGCCTTCTGCGTTCCCCAATACCTATTGTGTGGGAGATCAACCTCGCTGTAGAATCACCGTCATAAGGAAGTGCATACCAACAGGGAAAAGAAGCCAGACCCACGAAAGGAGAATCAATCTCAAACGGCTCATCAGGAGGAATTTCCCACATCTCGTCTCCATAAATAATTGCGTATCTACTCCATTCCCAATTGTAGCCGTGGACACAGTAACTTATTCTCTCCCAGCCTTTGGGCGGGAAAACAGTTGAATCCGGGAAGTTTGATGCCGCGACCGTAGACTCTGGCCAAATATCCATATAAAGTTCCAAAGTATCATTACCAAAGTCTTGTTCTCCATAATCTCCAACAATATACACAAGCATCGTATCCGTTCCAGTAAAGTCGTAATTAATGGAAAAACTGTACTCCTTCTCCTGAGAGGGGAATATAGTATCATTTGCTGGAATGCTTACGCTGCCATTGTATTCCTCACGGTTTTTGTGGGTGTAGGCGATGGAAAATCCTGCAACAGGATTGGTTCCTTGATTCTTAACCCTCACAGTGAAATTGGCGAGGTTCCCTTTTTCAAAATATAACCCTCATAATCCAGACTGGTCAGGGCAAGGTCTATGTATCTTTCGTGGTAGTATAAGACGTGACCACCTCCCATAACCACAAACTCGTCACGGTAGTCGGTGTACTTATTTATGTTACCGGCACATACGCCATATTCGGTAGTGTTATAACGTGGTTCAGGAAGCGGATAATAATAACCTGTTCCATCTGCATCAAGCCAGAACAAGATAGGAGTAGCTGAAGTACTTCCACCCACTATTATTACCTCAGAAACAGGTTCCTTGTCTGAGACATCACCTATATAGAGATCGCCTTTTTCATACCACTCACTGGTACTACTTGCCCATTTCCACGCCCTACCTTCATAATTATTCACATTCCAGCTCCACACAGAAACCTGATAACTAAGTGGATTTGCCGTCCTACCATGGGTTAATACCAGTTCATTTCCTACCCTACCTGCATCAACGTCTCCAACCATAGCTGACCAGGCAGGGTCAGAGAAGCCGCTGTAAATTGTCTGCACATCCCACTCACTTCCGTTCCAGTAAACTCTAAAAAGATTCGTTCCCGCCACGTAAACCTCATTTCCAGGAAGGTTAGGATTCACATCACCCACAGCAATTGCATAAACTGTGTTTCCGAGATTTATGGAATCTTTAACAAGACCATTATTATACCTCACTATGTATAGATAGCTACCCGAAGGGGAGTATGCCTCTTTTGTTCCGTCGTTATCACCGTCAGCATAAGCGATATTCCAGATTGCGCCTGAAACATCGGTAGAGTCGCGTGGTATAAAGTTTGTGCCGTTCCATTCAAACCAATAAAATCTAAAAGGGGATACAGTTGTGCCCGCAAAGAGGTCTATGTAATAATCCCCATCGAAATCGCCAATATCAAGCCCACAAGGAGTTGAACCTGACGGAAATGTATCAGAAGACGTCGTACTCTTAAACTTAACAAATCTCCCTCCAGAGGAAGTATCTGTTAAGGTGATAATCTTCCGAGGGGAAGCACTTTGAACAGTGACTATCCTTATAGTATCGTCATCTGGTCCATTGAAGTTTTTCCCTATTCTAACACGCCTAATGGTTGCAGTTGAGGCGTCATACAGCTTCATTGTATCAATAACCGTGCTTTCAGCACTCGGTGTGCTTACAGTAAAATCTTTGCTTCCCTCTAAAGCCGGTTTCGCACTGTAAATCGTGAGATTTCCCGCCCCTAACAAAAGGGGGAAGAGGAGACCTATAAATATCCACTTTATTTCATTTCCCATTTCCACCTCCCCAACTTTAAAATTTTTGAGCATCAAGGGCAATAAATCAAAAAAATCCAAACAACTCTATACTGAAATTAAAAAATAACAGGAAATTTTTTATACTAAAATTTTCAGGTCCCAATTAAGAAAAATGTAGATTGCAACATTGAAAACAAATTTTAATTACGCCTAAAAGCACCACTTATTAGAAAAGAAAAACAATCTTAGTATAAGCAGGCTTTGAAACAACAAAAAGGGGCTTCCATACGGAAGCCCCTTCTACTCTCCGTAAGTTAACTTTAATTAAAACTTTATCACCTTATACTGTTTTCTAATTCCCTTTCCCCTTACATCAACGAAATATACCCCACTACGTAATTCTTCAACTGGGAAGTCGTACCTAAAGGTGCCATTTAAAACGCCATTGTAAAGTTCCATTACCTTTCTACCATCAGCCCCATAGAGAGATATGTTAATGTTTACAGGCCTATCAACTGAAAACTTCAAGGGCAAGGTGTTAAAAACAACCCGCGGAACACTTGGATTGAAATTCAGAACTTCAGAGACCGAGGGAGCAAGAGGCCCAAAATAGGCATTGTCGATGTAAACAGAATCTTCATCAGTTGAATATTTATATATCCTCAAATCATACTTAAAGGTTACAGCAGTAGTGTCAGGTCTTACTGTTTTCACTGTAATTTCCTGCCAATCTGCTAAGTTAGTTGAGTATCCACTTGAAACCGCACTGCCAACGTAGTTACCAGCGGAGTCCTGCCAGTAACACCAGAATCTTGCGCCGATATTTGCTGAATTTTCCCTAATCCAGATACTCACAAGAAAAGTATCATCAGCAAAGGGTAAAGTGTCAATTCTGTTAACATAGTGATAGAAGCTGGCATCGTATCCAGAAGTGTCTCCAGTTACTACAATTTTTACTCCAAATCCTTCATAACCATCAACCTTGGTGGCATAACCTGAAGTTCCACCACCCGTGCCTCTTATGTAAAGGTGCCAGTATTTTGGCATAGAATCTTGCCCGGTAGAAGAGGTATCCCACAATTCAAAACCAGGATTAAGAAGCAAATTATACCCCTCTGCCCACAGAGGGACGGCAAGAGACAAACCAATTACCAACATCAATTTCTTCATCAACACCTCCTTGTTTTACTAAAATATAATCCTTAAAAACCCAAAAGTCAATTAACTTGTTTGGCTTTAAGAATTATGCAAAATCCTTCACAGGAAAGCGAAAGGATTCAAATTTCTTTAGCGTAATAATAAAAATTATGTCTAACTATACACAAAAAAGCAACAACAATCAAGAAAGAAAATTTCCAGTAGGAAGCCCTACTTTTGCAGTGAAATCATTTAACTAAAATCCGCAACCTTTTTAAAACAGCCTTCTCTGGTTCAAAATCTGAGGGCAGTGGCAACGTCATATATTCGGCATTCTTTGTTGGCTTACCTACGTGGAAAATCACATTACCAAGCCAACCTCCACCAAATAGAAAACCCCTTATGGAGCCTTCCATGTTAGAAAATGCACCAGAACTGATGTAAGGTCCATTATACGGCCAAACATACAAGTAACTCCTATAAAAAGCAGCCCCGGGAACGTTATAAAAACTCTCAGGAATTGTAAAGGTTGTATCAACTCCTATTGTATCAGCGTACACATTTCTAATCCACCTTCCAGTACTGTCATAGGCATAAAACCCATATTGTATCAAATAAAATGTTGCATTTCGAGGTTTATTCCATACCGCAATAATATCACCAGCAGATTCCAATGTATCCTCATCCGATGGGCGAATTATCCGCAGGGTGTCCGGTATTACACACATTCCCCGGCATTCTCCAAGATTTGATGACAATATTATTGTGCAGGTATCCCCACAGGTTAGACTTAAAGAGTCTTCAAAGTAAATACTTGGCCCGAGTCGGACACTCTTTTTAGAAAAATTATGATTATTATTACCCCACTTAATAGTCACATTAGAAGCTTCTAAATCAGCAACAGGGTCTGACATAAGTGAAGCCATTTGCACATACTCATAAACAAAACAGCGAAAGACTGCGCTTGTATAAACAGTATCAATATCGTGCTTAATCGTGCATCCGGAATGTGTGATTGTTGAAAAGGGCAGAAATATTGTCAACATAAATACTGCCACAATTAATGCCCGCTTCAGGGTATTCTTGTACATATAACCCCCTTTTTGTTTAAATAAAAGAACCCTTATTCACATACAAACTAATCACGTTTTCCACATAAGTTAAAAAAAATATAACTGAGAAAGCCAGCTCCTAATTCTTTTAAAAATTAATATAACGGCTCCCTTAGTTGAGACATATTATCTCAAACCAAGACGGCTCAAGATTGCCTTATGAGCATCTTTCTTAGTAGGTTTAGGAAATTCCATAACGGACAACTTTTTATAAGGCGTGCCCACATAGAAGTAAACCCACCCTTCTTCACCCTCGGCATAAAGGAATCCCTTCACAAATCCCTGCATATTGCCAGTCGCCCCTGCTTGCGGAATAGGGCCATAGTAAGGGTATACATATACTCCTCCTTGGTAATAAGCTGCACCAGGCACATTAAAGAAGCTTGCTGGGATTGTGCAGGTAGTATCGAGTGCGAAAGTATTTCCAGAAATATATTCAATCCAGTAACCTGCACTATCGTATGCACCAAAACCATAATAAATATAGTAAAAATTAGCATTTTGAGCTCTATTCCAGGAAACAAGCACATTCCAGCCCAATCTAAGTGTATCGTTATCCGAAGGGTGGGTAATCTGGCAAGTATCTGGGATAATACAATTTCCCTCACATCCACCTAAGTTTGAAAACAAACTAACCGTATATGTTACTCCAATTGATAGTAAGAGCGTATCGCTAAATTGTATAGCCGGTCCCTCTCCATAACCTTTCCGAGAAAAAGTGTGGGTGTTTGAACCCCATCTGATCTTCACATCCGAAGAGGATAGATCCGCCATCGGATCAGAAAATAAAAAAGCTGCCTGATAATTCTCATTTATAAAAGCGGCAAAGCAAGCCCCCAGATTGGTCGTATCGTGCACAAAAAGAGTATCTGTTTTTACTGTACAACCAATGTTCGTTACTGTTGAGACTGAGAACATTATAGCCATTAAGGCCAATACTATAGCAACTATTACTTGCCAGAGTTTTTTTAACATATTTACCTCCTTTTTAGCAAATAAAGGCCACTTACTATTATATTACACATCACATTCTTATTCAAGAATTTGAGAAAACTCATTAATTAAAATATAATTTTTATGATGGAGGGAGGATGTCTTTACTAAAACTTGAAAAAGTTGAAAAATTCTACTTAACAGGTAAAGTTCAGGTCCATGCCCTCAAAGGGATTGACCTTGAAGTTGAAAAGGAAGATTTCATTGCCCTCGTAGGCCCTTCGGGTTCTGGGAAAACCACACTTCTTAACATCATTGGGTGCATTGACAAACCGACCAGGGGAAAGGTTATTATGGAAAACATTGTTTTAAATGAAAAAAGCCCTGATGAACTTGCAACTCTGAGAAGATATTACTTCGGGTTTATCTTTCAAAGTTTTAATCTAATACCCGTTCTTAATGTTTATGAAAACATAGAAATAGCTTTAAATCTTAAGTATCCTACGCTCTCAAAAAAGGAGAGGGAACACAAAATACTTGAGATCTTGGAACTCGTCGGATTAAAGGACAAAAAGGATCTAAAACCCCTTGAGCTATCTGGTGGCGAACAACAAAGGGTATCAATCGCGAGGGCATTAGTGAAAGACCCAGAATTTGTACTTGCTGACGAGCCAACGGCCAACCTGGACTCTGAAACAGGAAAAAACATAGTTAATCTTATGAAAGAACTCAATGAAAAAAGTGGCGTAACCTTTATCTTTTCCACCCACGATCCTCTAATAATGCAGTACGCAAAGAGAATAATAAGGCTCCGAGACGGAAAAATCGAGGTATAACATGATAAAAACCGCTTTCAGAAATTTATTCAGACACAAAAGAAGGACCCTACTAACTTTTTCTATTTTAAGCATTGCGATAATGTACTATATTGTAATCCAAGGTATGCTTGATGGATTCGAAATTGAATCAACAAAAAACTTTATAAACTTGGAAACGGGGCATCTGAAAATAACATCGGCGGAATATAATCACGAAACCTTTGAAGGGAGGATGTCTAACTATATTAATGTAGAAAACGCACTAAGGTCATTACCTTTCATTAATGGAATATGCCCAAGACTTAAAATAGTGGGGTTTATAGACAATGGAATAGACGAATATCCTGTAATTATAGTGGGAATCGACCCACACAAGGATACCACAGTTTTTGAACTACATAAGTACACTAATGGGCTGATCTCCCCTTCAGGGCTTTGGATTGGAAGCGTAATCGCTAATAGATTTAATGTAAAGGAAGGGGACATTCTATATTTAACTTTCAAGGGTAAAAGAGGCACTATTGTTTCTAAGGAGTTTACTATAGAAGGCATTATTGATGCACCAAGCTTTATCATCAACAACCTTCAAGTCTTCACACACATAAACTCCCTAAACGAAATCGGGGAATTTGAAGGTGAAATTTCAGAAATATTTGTCAAAACAGACAATTTTGAAAATTCCTTTAACTACAAGACCGAAGTTGAAAAAATTCTTCCAGCATATTCAGTAAAGACCTGGCAGGAAGAAGGAAAAGATTTTCTCTCTATAAGCGAAGCGAAAAAATTTTCACAAAACATCTTACTTTTCTTTATAGTTCTTATTGGAATAATAGGAACAGCCAACACCTTGATGATTGCAGTATTCGAAAGAATAAGAGAAATTGGCACTCTTAAGGCAATTGGTATGAAAGATAACGAGGTTATGAAACTTTTCATAACCGAAGGGGTACTTATTGGGATTGCAGGGTCTCTTTTTGGCGTTCTTTTAGGTGTGATAATAAATTCTATACTGGTTAAATACGGAATTGACTGGTCCCCATTGCTTCCAAAGGAAATGAACTTCGGCTACAGAGTCTCCGGGGTAATAAAAAACACTTGGAATTTAAAGAGTATCTGGATTTCACTAATTCTCGGGCCAATTTCTACGTTGATTGCCAGTTACTTACCAGCAAAAAGAGCAAAGAGTCTATTACCTGCGGAGTGTTTAAGATGGATATAAAAAAACTGGCATTAAGAAACTTAATGAGAAACAAGCGCAGGTCTCTTTTGACTGCCTTATCCCTCTTCGTATCAGGATTTGTAATAGTCGCATTACATGGATACCTCAAGGGCGCACTCAATGCCTCAAGAGAGTTAATAATCAAATTGGACACTGGACATGTTCTCATCACAACAAAAGACTACTTCGAAAGGAGGATTTTCTTACCACAGGAAGAGTACATAGAGGAGCTTGATGAGGTCATAAGACTTCTTGAAAATTCAAAATATGTGGACTTTTACACCTTTCGGATCAAAGCCGGAGGAATGGTCTTTACTAAGAATGGAATTAATAAGACCGGATACCTTTTCGCCATAGACCCAGAAAAAGAGTCAAAAACCTTCGAACTGAAGAAAAAGATAGTAGAGGGAACGAGCGATTTGGAGAAGGGATGTGTTATTGCTTCGGACTTAGCGCGCACTTTGAAGTTAAAACCCGGGGACACCCTTACAATTCTCACACGAAGTGTATCAGGCGGCTTATCTGCTGTAAAATTACCTGTCTCGGGAATTGCCAGCATAGGCTATGCCACTCTGGATCGTTCACTTATAATCTTATCCTTCCAACACGCTAAAAAGCTTTTAAAAATGGGGGACGGAACCCATGAAATCCTTGTATTTCTGAAAAAGGAGAAAGACATCAATAGGTTCATAAAATCCCTTCATTTACCCGAGGAACTCACCGCCAATCCTTACACTTTTACGCTTGGAGGATTTGCCTTTTTCTACAAATTTGCAGATGTTTTTTACCTCAGCATTTATATACTCATCACATTACTCGCTGCCTTTGCCATTGTAAATACTATGACCGTTGCGGTTTTCGAAAGAATGCGGGAAATCGGTACGCTAAAAGCCCTTGGAATGACTGATAACGAAATCTTTAAACTATTTGGATTAGAAGGAACCATTATTGGTTCTACGGGAGGGCTTGCTGGCGGGTTGGTAGGTTTACTCACCAACGCAATTTTGCATGCTAAGGGAATGAACTTTGAATCTTTAATAAAAGGAATTGAATTTCCATTCCCTTACATAATAAGGCCTTCTGTGAATCTGTGGATTCTTGTACTTGCCTTCATAATTGTCACCTCGATGTCCTTTTTAGCCTCAATTTTCCCTGCTCTGAGGGCGAAGAAGTTAACACCTCAAGACACTTTGAGAAGCATTTAGGAGGGGTTATGAAAGCAATTTTTATAATCATGGTTCTGTTTCAACAAATCTCCCCAGAGGAAGTTTTAAAAAAGTTAAGAAATAACCTAAAATACAACACCTCACGCTTCACTGCCGAGATTGAGATTAAGAAGGGCAAAAGGGTCCTCACCAAATCTTTTAAGGGATACAGCAAAGGAGAAAATTTTTACCTGGAATTCACAAACCCTGAAGATAAAGGAGTAAAATACCTTAAACTTAAAGGTAACCTTTACATTTACTTGCCCGATATTGACGATGTAGTAAGGCTTTCTGGTGACATGCTCAAGCAATCCTTCATGGGAAGTGACCTCTCTTATGAGGACGTGATGCAAGAAGACCCTCTTAAATATTATATCCCAACATCTATGAGAGATACGATGATTGAGGAAAGGAAATATGCGATTTTAGAGCTTGAGGATACAACGGGAAGTGCCCCATACTACAAAATAAGAATGATTGTAGATCTTAAAAAAGACACCTGGCTTAAAGAGGAGCTAATTACAAAAAACGGGAGAAAAATAAAAGAAGTGGAAGCTGTTGAATTTAAAAATCTCAAAGGAAGAGAATTTCCCACCCAGATTGTCATGAGAGATTTACGGCTTAAAAACTCTTATACAAAGTTTGTTTTTAAAGAAATTGAATTAGACATTCCCATTCCCGAAAAATACTTCTCCTTGAGTGAACTCAAAAAATGAAAGTTCTGGTGTTAATCTTTCTTTCTACCTTAAAATTCGAAGTATCTGCTTTTGGACTTTATGACTTTAAAAGTGAAAACTTTACAGGGGTATTAAAACCTTCAATTAACATTAACTTAAAATTTAGCGATTTCAGGCTTTATTCAAACTTTGGGCTAAATGCAATTAAAACAGAGGATTCCACCGATATCAAAAGCAGGCTTTACCAGTATTACTTAAAATACCAGCACAAGAACTTTGAAATTAAAGGAGGAAAAATCCTGTTCATCCCTGGATTTCCTGGGCTCTTCAATCCCTTTTTCTATCCTGTAGCTTTCAAAACTATTGAAACAGAATTTGAGGGAGAAAAAGGCCTTTTCTTGAGATTCATAAATGATATAGTAACGCCAACTTTTTTTTACACGTTTAAAGAGAACACATATGACATCTTGAAGGTTCAGCTGTCCAAAGGATTTTCAAAATTTGAAGCAGGGGCCTACAGCGAGATAAAAAATGGCTTAAATATTGGAGGATATTGTGGCTATTTTGGTAAACTGACTGCAAAAATGCAGAGCTTCCTAAAAGATTCTTTATTGAAAGTCACAGCTAACGTAGAGTTTCCAGTAAAGAAAACCCTGCTTTCAGCAAGCTTCTCTCACAGCAATTACCCTGAACTCACGATAATTCCTGCATCTTTCATGCTAACAAAAAACCTACTCGCTGTTGAAATAAAATTCCAGGATTGCATCTTTGAAATTCCATATTTGCTTTGCTTCTTTGATATAGACAATGATACGTATATATTTATCCTTGATTATAGACAGATAATAAGCAATAATGTTATTTTAGAGGCCGGTTTTACCCTAAGTTTAAACCAAACAAAAACCGACTATACAATCTACGGAGGAGTTAAACTCACAAAGGGATTTTAATACCGAACTCCCTTCATTTAAATGGTAAATGTGGGAACTTTAAAAACTTAACAGGAAGAAAAAGATTTACACTTCGGCTCCTGTTTATCCGTTAGCTTAAGTGAACATATGGTATCAAATGTTAAAATTTGAGTTAAGGCATCTAAACAAAGAAAAACACCATTTAAATTCTGTTATTAAAGGCTTTTGCAAAATAAGTTTTTCTATTTTTTACAGCTTTTCTTAAATTAACAGATTTAAACGCAATAACAAGGCGAGCCAAGGATATTAAGACTCCCAAAACTTATCAAAGTTGAGCGGAAGCGTAAATAAAATTCTTAAACTCAAAGCAATACATATTAGTACCCAATATTAAGACCCAGTTTTAAGCCGTCAAAGGAAGGCAAAATCCTGCACATTCCACCTGAACAGACGAGTCCTCCCCTCTTTTTTCCATAAGACAAGGAAAAACTTCCATTTTCAAAGCGGTATATGACTTCAAAAGTCGCCCAAAAGTTTTCGTTATTGTAACGGGGTATTCTCTCGGTAGAACACTCAATCTGGAAAGATGCGCTAAGATTTTCAAATAGGTTCAACCCACTATTAAATTCTGCCATCCAGTATTTTTTGCTATCCTCTTGATTCCGAGCGATCTTAAAACCAAATTCAATTGGCACCTTGAAATTAAACTCTGAATGCGCCTCAAGGTAATAGGACAATAAGGTTTGGTATTCAGGTTCCACTCTAAGGTACTTCTCCCTTGCGCCTTTCAGATTTAACGGAATTCCATTGAAAATTCCATTAAATTTTAAATATCCCTCTTGAAAGGCTTTGCCATAAGTTGGATTTAGAATGCTATTATCCTTTAAATTAACTATACTGGCAAGCTGTAGTTCAAAATAATAATCAGAAACGCCATATGTGCAAAGCAGACTTAGCCCTTTGTCAGCATATCCCGCTTCGGGCAAAAGTTCACTTTCTGTAATAACTGGTGGAAGGTTGTAGTTCCAGAAATTTATTGAATCATAATAGGCACCAGAAAGACTTATATTAAAGGAGTTAAAGTTGACCATTAAGTTCGCATTAACTCCCAGACCTTTGATACGGGAGTAAATTATTGGATCTACCCCCCATTTCCTACCGAGATTAATTTCAAACCTGATTGGCTTTAGAGAAATTTCACTGCGAAAACCGTAAATTTCTTGAAAAGACGCACTTTCGGGCATATTTTTTCTGTTCAACCTAATGTAGGTTGCTTCAATGTCGATTTTCTCCCTTTCACAAGTAAGATTTAAGCCTCTAACTACATCTATTGTATCATTCGTTAAGAAAAAGAGAAAATTGTCGTAATCATAGGAAGCCAGGTGACCGCTCAAAAGGGTAAGGCCTACTCCGCTATGCTTTCCAACAATTTCAACACCTCTAATATACCTCAACCTTCTAAACTGAAAATCGCTGACCTGAGAAAACACAAGCCCCCTTTGAAATTGGTGCTGAAAATTTAAGAGCTTTAATTCAACAAAATCATTCTTAAAAGAAAAACCAGGTCTTAACACTAATAAGCCTTTGTCCCAATGAGAGGGTTGTTGAATTATGAAATCCGAGAAAATTAAGAAGTTTGAGAATGAATGCTGAAAGTTTCCAAAGGCCAAAACATGTTCGTCCAATGATTTCCTGTCAAGTAAATAGTCGCCATTAAGGCTAAAGTTAAATTGCACAAGTAAAGCGAATAACAACCTCATATTTAATCTTCCTCTAAAAGTTTTTTCAAAAGTTCCTTATCTTTTGTTGAAAATCCAGTAAATCGTCTCAGTAGCTTTTTCTCTTTTGAATATAAAAAAGAAGTTGGAAGGGCACTAACACCATAAGACTTCATAAGAGACTGGTCGAAATCCATTACAACGGGAAAATCCCATTTTTTAGTCTTAATAAAGGCGTTTACCCGACTCAGCTTGCGCTGACCATCTTCATTAATTGCAAGAACTACAATATTAAGCGAGTCCTTTATCTTGTTAATTTCGTCGAGTTCCTTCACACAATTTGAGCACCAAATAGCCCAAAAACTAACATAAACAGGTCTCCTACCCCAGATTGTATCCATATCAATTATTCCGCGGTTGAGAGTTTTTATTTCCTTTGCATCCAGTAATGCCAAGGTTAACAAAATTAACATTTTAATCATTTATTCAACCTCCACAATTTTTAAATTATAAACTTCTGTTCCTCTAAACCCCCTAACAATGTAAACTCCCTTTTTAAGCTTAAGTGGAATAACGACGTTCGCTGAACTGAGGCGTTCTGAAAAAACTAACCTGCCTTTAACGCTGTAAACCTCAATTCTGGTATAACCTTCCGCGTAAAGTTTGCCGGACTTGTAAAAAAGTCCTCTTGAAAACTCTGCTACAGGGACCTGTCCCGAGATAACAATCGAATCTTTATCCTGAATACTGTTTGCGTCATAAACTCTGTAGATTGCACTTAATGGCCCAGCTTCAGACCCAGTAAAAAAGTCAAGCTGAATCGTATCTATAACTCCTGAAGGAATATTAACCATGACACTATCAGAGAAATAGCACATACCGCGAATACACTGCATAAACTGAAGCCCCGAGGGGACAGACAATCGAACAAAGTGGAATACAAGGTCTCTCGAAATGTTATCATTTACCAGTTCGATCTTCAAAACCGCATAGCTATTAGTATCAACATAAATATAAGGAGAATTTAAAGGCCTGAGAGAAAACATTGAAATAATTAGAACAAAAACTACATTACCCATTAAAACCTCCTTTGTAGCACACTCTTTATTCTTAAATTAACAGTATCCTGCAAAAAGGCTACGAAATTACCTCCAGTTAAAAAGTTTTTACTAATCTTCATCTCATAAGGTAGCCCAGCATTTGATGAATGATAAAATCTTACGACGTTATTAAAAATGGAATCAGGAGCACCCGGTTGCTTAAAAAGTATGCTATCCCTTGTCACAAACAAGAACAACTTTAACCTCTCCAAATTCAATTCACTAACTGCACCAATTATCAATCTCGCGGTGTCACCTTCATCAATATACGTTAACTTTAGACCCAAAGAATCTTCCCGGCTTCTAAGGGCTCTGTAGTAATTTTCAAACATGCTCAAACTCACTCCAGAAGCACCCTCAATTCTAACCTCCCCATGAACGATAGTAACAGGAGCGGAACTTCCAATATTATAAAGATTTTGCCTTTCCAAAACCGATTCAGGAGAGAGGGTATCACCAAGAATTCTCATATGATACTGCAAGACTACAACAGAATCGCTCAAATTTTGTTTCAGAGAATCGAGAGACTTTTCAACAATGGGACAATTAGAGCATCTCGCATATCCAAAAACCTCAAAAACCGGTATAACTGGTTGGGAAGTAGGCTCAGGAATTTGAGGAAGCTTAGAACATCCTGTTATTATAAAAAATATTACCAGAAAAAATCTACGACGCACCAAGTTGAAACCCTCCTTCCAAAAATATTCATTATTTATCGATACTTTTGTTAAGTTTTTATTTCTCCAAGATAAAGACAATTATTCCTTTGGTCAACAATGCATATAGAATCCTTTTTTTTCTTGGCTTTCGAAAGGGCGAGATCAGCTAAAGAATAGAAGAAAAACTCATCCTGAGGTGCTTCAAAACTATTAAAGAATACACATCCAACAGAAAATGACGATTTAGTCGCTGAATCTGCCTGTGATCTAAAGTATTCTTTTCTAACATCTCCAAAAGCATCAATCACTCTTTCAATGTCAGAAAGCCCAACAAGGATCACACCGAATTCATCACCTCCTACTCTACCAACATAGTCAGTGGTGCGAAATTTTTTGGACAGTATTTGACCAAAATTCTTCAAATGTTCATCCCCTTTTAAATGTCCAAAATAATCATTAATCTCTTTAAAGTTATCCAGGTCTATCATGCAAAAAACAAGGCTTTCACCTTTTTTACCCACCCTCTGCGACTCTATCCTTAATGTACTAAGGAGCGAGTTTCTATTCATTATTCCAGTGAGTCCATCCGTTTCGGCAAATTTTTTAAGGACTAAAGTGTTAAGAAAATTTTCCCTCTCCAGTTTCTCCATAACATAGGAGACGAAAAGACCGCCAGCATAAGTAGAAACAAGGAAGAAATTATTGTTAATAAAAACCGCCTTTGGTAACGGATTAATTTTTAAACTCACGATTTGAAATCCAATTAAGAGAAGAAGGCCATTAATTGATGCGTAACTAAACCTTAACCTCAGCAGGGCAAAGTTAAAAAACAAAACCAATGTCAAGCCCTGAGAGTATAAATACATTGAAGGAGGTTTTATAATTGCAAGCATTGCAAGAATACCAAAACCACCAATCAGTGCGGCAAGAGAAGATATGGTTTGTAAATGCTTGTGAAAGGGTTTTAAAAAAGTCAAAAGAAATAAGGTAAAAGCAATAGGAACGACGAACCCAAATCTTATCATCCAGATTACCGTTTTCAAAATGCCCACTATTACAGCATCAAGTAAAGCAAAGATCGAATAAAGAAAAATACCAAAAAGGAGGGCAAACCTGACAATTGGCAAAGATTTTCTTGCATATTCTTCGCAAAATTTCCTCTCAACACCGGGGTCTTTAAAGGACAAATTAAATAAATCCATCTTCCCCTAAAGCCTTTTGCATTAAGTTTACAACTAAAATTTTTAACTTCCAAAAAGCGTGCCGCTATAAATTAAAATTATGCCTTTTTATTTATAAATGTGGGTCCCATAACCATTGTAAAGGGCATCATGTGCCCTTTCAATAGAAGTTATAATGACCTTTCTACCGCCATTCTCAAGAAAATCAAAGGCAGCCTCAATCTTCGGCCCCATCGATCCTTCAGGAAATTGACCTTCTTCGTAATATTTTCTAAGTTCATCAACCTTAACCTCTTTCAGTGGCTTTGCATCAGGTTTTCCAAAGTTAATATAAACATAATCCACTTCCGTTAAAATCATGAAAAGATCAGCCTTTATCTCTCTCCCTAAAAGGGCTGAAGCCCTATCCTTATCTATTACCGCTTCAACCCCTTTTAAAATACCATCCTCTTCAATTACAGGTATCCCACCTCCACCCGAAGCAATAACTATCACACCTTCATCAACAAGCTTAGAGATTATCGGAGCTTCTACGGTTTTAAGTGGCTTTGGGGATGGGACAACCACTCTATAACCTCTTCCCGCGTCCTCCTTCATTACCCACCCAAAATTTTTCATCAACTCTTCAGCCTCTTCCTTCGTAAAGAAATCACCAATCGGTTTAGTGGGATTTTTAAAAGCAGGATCATTTTTATCAACTACTACTTGAGTAACTACAGCAACGACTTCTTTGTCAATATTATCTTCTCGCAGTTGTTTTCTAATTGCTTTCGAAATAATATACCCAATCCATCCTTGAGTCTCAGCATTGAGGGCATCAAGGGGGTAAGGAGGGAACTTATGCCGTGAGAAGATATTTCTGAAAAATTCTACTCCAACCTGTGGACCATTTCCGTGTGTAATGCAAATCTTGTAGCCTTCTTCTGCAAGGGCAACTACCGGTTTTATGACCTTTGATGCATTTAAATACTGATGTTCTATGGTAAAAGGTTCTCCCTTTCTTCTGAGTGCATTTCCACCGAGGGCTATAATGATTTTTTCCATTTCATACCTCCTTAACAAAGGCGCAAACAGCAATTGCAAAATCCCTTTCATGGGATACACTTATCGAAGAGCCTCGCACAATTTTTCCATTAACTCTGACAAAAGGAGTTCCTTCTGAATTCAAAATTTCAATATTTTTCAGACTTACATTCTTAAGGGCCATAGCCTTTATCACTGCCTCTTTGGCTGCAAACTTCCCTGCAAAACAAATATGAGGGTCTTTTCTCGCACTGCAGTAATCACACTCGACTTTTGAAAAGACCCTCTCTAAAAATCGATTCCCATACTTCTCAATTAAAAAAGAAACCCTTTTTACACTCACTATGTCAATTCCTACGGTGATCATTTTAAAAAGAGTAGTCCAAACTTAACTGAATATTAAATACCCTCCTACGATCCACAAAAGGTAAATAGACTTCATTACCCTCTGGGTCCACGATATTCCTGTTCAGTAAACCGGTATGCGGATAAGCGGTTAGCTTATCTTTCACCTTAAAACGCAAACCAAGATTCGGCTTGAGTCTTTCAACAATGGATAAAAACCACTTGCTTCCATCACCGTAAAGAAAGTCGATACCAGTATCTTCAAAGTGCCAGAGGGAGTACCCGTTGGTTGCCCATACCACTGCACCTGCTTTGATCGAAAGACCTGGAGTCACATCTCTATCTAAGTAAAAAGAAAGGAAAGACCCGTAAATGGATGTTCTGAAATCAATACCCCTTTCGGTTAATTTCATTATAGAACTTCTATACTCTGCGGTAAAGAAAGTACCGCCAAAGGGAATCATAAACTGAAATGAGTTTTCGTTAAGCCAACTGGAAGAGACGCCGAGGTACCTAATATTTGACTTCCTTTGCATCCTATTAGTGTACCTGACCCTAAACTGATTAACGACTCTATATTCCACCTGAAACTGAGCCCGATAGTTACTTTGCAAATCTGATTTATCTCGCCACAAATCAAGGTATAACCTTGGGAAAAGGAGTCTTGCAAAGGGTTGATACCTTGCTTCAATATAGACACCTTGCTCAGGCTTTGGAAATGGTAAATATCCAAGGCTGGCATACATTGGATCAATCAGCCGGTAATCCCTCGTTAAAGTTGTATATCTGAATCGAGTATCTTCATAAAACGGTCTTGCATAAGGATTGGTGTATTTAACGTCATAATCTCTATAAATTAGTGTCAGATTAAAAATGCTTTGCTGAACTCTTCCCTTTATAAAAACTGCATCTCCCCCCTTGAGCTCTTTCGCATACTCCATTTCAAGAGAAAATGGGTAAAGGACCGTTCTACTTGAAATCTGGATAAACTTCTTCTCCTGCCCACCTAACCAGTTGAAAACAGGGTCAGAAAAATCTTCTCTATCCAAAGGAATATCCATAAAAGAAAAGTTACAGAGCATGGGGCGTGAATACCATATTCTCATGCCCGAAAATCCCACCTGGGTCCCGGGAATACCTTTCAGAACCTCAAGTTTTACGTTAAATCCCTGGACTTTTTCATAAAACTTGTCTTTAAATACCGATGGAATAAAATCTCCATCGTAATAAAAAACCAAATTCCCATCTTTATCTTCAACACCGTTTTTCAAAGTATAAGAATGCCACAAAGAGATTTTTACAGGTCCTTTAACAGCCTCAACTGCTCCTCCGTAAAGAGAAAAAGCATCATACCTTGAAAGGTCTCCAAAAATTCCAAAAACCCTATCCATCAACCTGGATCGTCCCTCATCGCTGTTATCAATAAGAAGCCCATGGTCAAGGGTAATACGGTAGTATCCCAGAACACCTCTATTCAAGACCAGTCCAAAGGGCAACTTCAACTTTTCTACTGAAGCAAAGTACTTTGGCAAAGGTTGTAGCAAATAGGGATTGTTGTACAAGGAAAACCCTACTCTCACCTTCCCCCAAGCGAGGCCATTAAATTTAAACCTAATGTAGGGTTCGGGTTTTAGGAGGGAAGCTTCATCCCTTTCCTTCAAAAGCTGATTGGCAAGCCACAGACTATCTTGGGCCGTCCAACCCGCTGCCTTTAAGTTGGACCAAAGGGTTGAAGTTGTATCAGATATAGAAGAAGTTAACTGTTCAAGACGAGCTTCAATGTCACTGGTCTCTTCTTGGAAAAGTTCTGAATAATGGCTAATATTAAAGGTAACCCATCCCGTAAAGGGGACAGGTCTTGGATCTCTGAAAGTAATATAAGGAAGCATATTCCGATACCCATAGTATGATAAGCCAGGAGTCCTTCTAAGATGGGAAGGCCTTTGAAATCCAACCATTTTGGCCCTTTTATAAGTTTGAACCGCATCTATAAGTGAGACCCCATAGATGGAGTAAAGTTCATCAATGGAAGCTTTATTGACATTCAATGGGTTAGCAAGGGCACTGAACCAGTAGTCCAGTGCTGTTTCCTGTGGGCTCTCTTCAGTCACTATTCTTTCCCTTACTTCCTGAGCATAAAAAGAAAAGTAAGCTTCCCTCTCTCTCCGACTAAAATAAACCCGATCTTTCAAAACCTTAATATCTTCTGGCGTAATAAAAGGCAATTTAGCCACTTCGAAGATATTGTGAAAAGGTCCGTAATTTTCCCGGTAGGTATAAAGCTTTACTACTTTAACGCTGTCAATAGGAATGGACTCCAGAAGCTCCTCTAAACTCGCTTTGTTGAGATCAACTTTTCCTTCAAACTGAGAAATGAGAAAAAACAAAAGAAAATACTTAACCACTATCACCTCCTGAATCTGATAGAGAATGAATGAGCAGGAGACAATTCAAAGTTTGTTGAAAAGGCATAATCTACAACGAAATCTTTCAAATTAACTCCGAGCCCGAAGGAAGCTTTTTTATAATCTTCACCGTAATTAAGTCCCCCTCTAACCAGAAGCAACCCGCTTGCGAGGGAAACCTCTTCCCCCATCATAAAGACGGGAGAACTACCAGGATACATCCTAAAACTCAAATAAGTTGAACTCAATCTTTGAATGGAAATAGTTAGGCCAATATCCAAATATTGAGGTAAATCGCTCCCCCTAATGGTGCTCCGTGTTATGTTTTTATAAAAAACACCAGCAGAAACAAAATCCGAAACGGCAGACTGTATGCCGAGATCAAATCCCCCCTTGTATTCTGCACCAAATCTTGGATCTTGAAATTTGTATATGTTTAAACTTCCGCCCACATTGATAACCCCTATATTTCTTCCATAAGATAGGAGATACATTCCTTCAGCGTATTTGCCCTCATTTTCTATGTTCAGAAAATACTCACTAATCCCGATAGCAAAATTAGAATACTTAAATCCAAGAATTGTTGATTTTAGCCCCTTAATGTTACCATAAGGGATTTCATAAGAAAGTAAGAGATCTATTTTTGAACCAGAAGAAAGACCCGCAGGATTAACAAAGAGAGCGTCTACACCAGAGACACAGCCAACGCCACTTTCAGAAATTGATCTTGAATAAGTGGTAATTCCAATATTTTCGTGGGATGCAAAAAGTAAACTAACCAAAATTAGAAGAGAGGATGCTTTTATTTTTTTCTTCATATAAGTCTCCTCATGTTTTCATAGCGTTCCTGATAAAGCGGAAAAGCTTCACAAAGTTCCTGAACCTCCCTTCTTACATCGTCAATCACCTTCTCATCATCGGGGGACCTTAAAACCTTACTTATCAATTTCCCTATCTTTACCATTTCGTCCTCTTTCATACCCCTTGTAGTAACTGCAGGTGTTCCTATTCTTATACCACTTGTAACCGTTGGCTTTTCTGGATCAAAGGGGATGGTATTTTTATTCACCGTTATACCGGCTTTTTCCAGAGCTTTTTCAGCAATATTTCCAGTAATCCTGAAAGGCCTCAGATCCACTAGCATTAGATGATTATCCGTTCCTCCTGTAACAAGACGCAGTCCCTCGGAAATTAGAGTCTCAGCCAGCTTCTTAGCATTCTTTACAATCTGTTCTTGGTACTGTTTAAATTCAGGAGTGAGCGCCTCCTTAAGAGCGACAGCCTTCGCGGCAATAACGTGCATCAACGGTCCTCCCTGAGCACCCGGAAATACTGCTTTATCAATATCTTTTGCAAATTCAGCTTTGCACATAATCATGCCACCCCTTGGTCCGCGAAGGGTCTTGTGAGTCGTGGTAGTTACAAAATGAGCATAAGGAATGGGTGAAGGATGAATTCCAGCAGCAACAAGTCCTGCAATGTGTGCAATGTCAGCCATAAAATAGGCTCCAACCTCATCCGCAATTTCCCTGAACTTATCCCACTCAATAATCCTTGGATAAGCAGAATAACCTGCTAAAATAAGCTTCGGCTTATGCTCTAAAGCAAGCTTTCTCACCAAATCGAAGTCAATTCTCTCCGTTTCGGGATGAACAGTATAATGAACTACATTATACAATTTTCCAGAGAAGGAAACCTTGTGCCCATGGGAAAGATGACCACCATGGGAAAGCTGCATTGACAAGATTGTATCTCCAGGGTTTAAAACAGCAAAATAAACTGCCATATTCGCCTGAACACCCGAGTGAGGCTGGACATTAACATGATCTGCACCAAAAAGCTGTTTTGCCCTTTCAATGGCAAGCCTCTCAACTACATCCACAAATTCGCACCCTCCATAATACCGCGCCCCGGGATAACCCTCTGCGTACTTGTTGGTCATAACGTTGCCCATCGCTTCCATCACGGCATCAGAAGTGAAGTTTTCAGAGGCAATAAGCTCAAGACCATTTCTTTGCCTTTGAAGCTCATTAAAGATGGCTTCAAAAACTTCCGGATCAGCTTTTTTTAAGTTTTCAAACATGCTATTTTCTCCCTTTTACTATATTCAAGAAATATTCATAAACTTCCGTTCCTTCTGCCAACTCGGGATGGAAGGTCATTGCAAGGATATTTCCCTGCCTTACAATGACCGGAGAACCTTCAAAACTTCCAAGGATCTGAACTTCCTTCCCTGTGTCAACAATCTTTGGCGCTCTAATAAAAATGCCTGTAAGTTCAACTTCTTTTCCGTCAAAATTAATTCGGAGTGGAGCTTCAAAGGATTCCCTCTGTCTTCCATAAGCATTCCTTTTCACAGTAACATCAAGAACTCCAAGAGGGGTCACTTCGCTTTCCTTCCCTTCAAATTTCTTTGCAAGCATTATTAAGCCCGCACAGGTGGCGAGAACAGGAAAACCATTTTCGATCCTTTCCCTTAAAATTTCGTCAAGGGCGTATCTGCTAATGATCTTGGTGATGGTCGTACTCTCTCCACCTGGCAAAATTATGCCTTCAATTTCGTCAAGCTGTGAGGCTTTTTTCACGAGCAAGTAATCGTTGCCCGTTTCTATAATTTTACGTGCGTGAAGTTCAAAATCCCCTTGTATTGCGAGAATTCCAATCCTCACTACCACCCCCTTGTTTGTAACAACTCTTCTTGTGACAATTTGGAAACATCAATTCCACGCATCGGTTCACCAAGCCCCTTAGAGATCCTTGCAAGTATCTCGGGGTCATCGTAATAGGTAACAGCCTCGACTATTGCCCTTGCTCTTTTCTCGGGATTTTCCGATTTGAAAATCCCGCTGCCAACAAATACCGCTTCTGCACCAAGCTGCATCATAAGAGCCGCATCAGCAGGCGTGGCAATCCCACCTGCAGCAAAATTGGGAACAGGCAGTTTGCCATGATCGTGCACATATTTTACCAGTTCGTAAGGGGCACCAAGTTTTTTAGCCTCAGTAACCAATTCCTCTTCTCCAAGAGTTGTTAGCCTCTTAATTTCTGACTGAATCTTCCTCATATGTCGTACCGCTTCCACTACATTGCCCGTGCCCGCTTCACCTTTTGTTCTTATCATTGCAGCACCTTCTGCAATCCTTCTTAATGCCTCACCAAGGTCCCTTGCACCGCAAACAAAAGGTACTTTGAAAACGTGCTTGTTAATATGGTATTCTTCATCAGCAGGGGTTAAGACTTCACTTTCGTCGATGAAATCAACACCAAGGGCTTCAAGAATCTGGGCCTCAACAAAATGCCCTATTCTAACCTTTGCCATCACAGGAATAGAAACAGCCTCCATAATCTCGATTATCTTTTCAGGGTCTGCCATTCTGGCAACCCCACCTTCTTTCCTAATATCTGCAGGTACTCTTTCCAGAGCCATCACAGCGACAGCACCCGCCTGCTCAGCAATCTTGGCCTGTTCAGCAGAAGTCACATCCATTATCACTCCACCTTTCAACATCTCAGCGAGTCCGACTTTTAATCTAAATGTGCCCGTCAAAATAATAGACATTTTCTCACCTCCCATATGCTTTCAGTATATAACTTTTTACGTGTAAGGTCAAGAATTATCGGTTGTTCTGGCATATTCATAAAACATTCAGTAAAATTTTCTTATGGCAAAAAGAGTCTACTTCCTTGATGGAAAATTTAAGAAAAAACCCCTCTCAAATATAGAAGACAGGGGATTTTTCTTTTCCGATAGCGTATACGAGGTTATCAGAGCAAGAAATGAAAAGCCTTTTTTCCTTGATGAGCACCTTTCGAGACTCGAACGGGGGCTAAAAGAATTAAAAATAAACTACCAATTTGATAGAGAATATCTTGAAGAGATAATTAAAAAATCACTAAGAATACTTAAGAAAAAAGAAGCAGCAATATACTTGCAGATAACCAGAGGGAAAGAGCCAAGAAGCCATTTACCGAGAAAAAACACGAAACCCGCACTCATAATCATCACCAGCGAATTCAGGCCGCTTGCATCAAGGCTCTTTAAAGAAGGGGTCTCGGTGATACTTTATCCTGACATCCGATGGGCACGCTGTGACATAAAAACAACAATGCTTCTACCTAATGTGCTCGCAAAAATTGAAGCAAAGGAAAGGGGATTTTTTGATGCACTATTTTATAAAAACGGCTACATTACTGAAAGTACCTCATCCTCCTTCTTTGGGATATTAGGCGGGAAGCTGATCACTTATCCCGCAACAAATGAGATTCTACCATCCATCACACGAGAAAAAGTAATAGATATTGCCAGAAAGCACCAAATTCCTGTGGAAGAAAGGCCAATACTTCTCCAAGAAATCCAGAAACTGGAAGGTGCATTCTTGGCTGGGACGACCTACGATATTCTTCCTATTAATAGAATTGAAGATACAAAAATTCCTCTGAGCTCTCTCACCTCACTGATTCAAGAAGAATATGCCAAGTTGCTGTCGGAGTTGAGTTTGTAATAGGTCTTGCAAACGTTATATTGACACTTGAACAGGAATAATACTCTTCTTTATAATTAAGTAAGGGTATGTTTTTAGAGCTTTTAGATAGTCTAAGAGACGAGCTTACTCAGGTTTACAATCGTCGTTACCTTGATATTATTCTTTCACAGGAATTGAAAAAGATAAGAAGATACGGAGGGCAATTCACAATCCTTTATATAGACCTTGATGACTTCAATCTTGTGAACAATCTTTACGGCCACAGAGAAGGTGACCGACTACTTTATGAGTTCGCCCAATTCCTTGTGAAATCCTTGCGCGAGTCAGATTCAGTGATCAGGCTAAGCGGTGATGAATTTATCGTAATACTACCCAATACCCCGGCCATTAATGCAAAGTTTGTTTGTGAAAGGATAATAAACGAACTTAAAAATAAGAACTTCAGAAAAAGCAAGCTATCTTGCTCCATCGGCGTTGTTGAAGTTCCAACTCACGGTACAGACTGGCAAACTATCTTTTCAAGATTAGAAATAGCACTATTCAAAGCAAAAAAAAGTGGAAAAGAAACTTACTACATCTTGCAAGAAGAAGACTCTGTAGCTCCAGTTATCCCTGCTCCAATTATTGCAGGTAGAAAGAAAGAATTATTGTGGCTTTTAGAAAATATAACCAAATCAGAAGTTCCCCTAATAGCGGTTTCAGGTGCCCCAGGAGTTGGGAAATCAACCTTAATCAAAGAGGGGCTAAAAAATCTAAAAGATTTTTTAGTTATAGTCGCTAAACCTTCAAGAGATGAACTTTCCACCCCATTTTATCCCTTTAGAATTTTTTTGAAAAAAATTAAAGAAGCCGACAACTTTCACTTCAAAGAAGCCTTAGAATCCCTCGACGAAAGTGAAAGAGTAGCACTTAGCTTACTCTATCCTGAACTTGGCTATATTCCTGAAAATGTAGATCGATACAAATTTTACGATGCCTATGTAAAACTAATTTCCCACTTTTCTGAACGGTACAAGATCGTCGCATTTATAGACGATTTGCATCTTTTAGATTCGCCCACCCTTGAACTCTTATACTACATTGCACACGCAGAATTGAAAAACCTTAAATTAGTCACCACCTTTAGAAAGGATGAAATGGAAAATAAAAGCTTTGAAAAATTTTATTCTCATGTAACGAGGGAAAGATTGATTGAAGAGTTACAACTTAAAGAATTGACCCAGGTCGAGACTTTTGAATTGATAGAGACTATCCTCCAGGGAAAATGTTCTGAAAATTTGAAGTATAAACTATATGAAAAGTGTGGTGGAAATCCCTATTTCATAGAAGAAACAATCAAAGAATATTTCAAACACGAAATCATTTACTTTGACGGAGAACTCTGGCACATCAAGGCTGACTATATAGACCACGTCCCGGAATCCCTTCAAAACATAGTAACGGAAAGACTAAAACGCTTCCAAAGTGAAAAGATCCTTGAAATAATGGCCTGTTTGGGCAACGAGTTCAACATAAAAATTCTTGAGCTTGTTGCCCAAACCAACATCGGGGAACTCTTTGACATTATTGATAAACTGATAAGGACGGGTATTCTTGTAGAAAGGGGCTTAGACACCTTTGCCTTCAAAGAAGGAATTACAAGAGAAATGATACTTTCACAAATTACTGAGCACAGAAAAAGATTTATTCACAAGAACATTCTTTTAACTCTTGAAAGGCATAAAGAAATACTTAAAATTCCTGAGGAAAAACTCGCCTATCATGCCTATTACACCGGAGAAAAGGAAAAGATAAAAAAATATTCACTAAATGCAGCGAGGAGATTCCGGAAATTCTATGCATACGAAGAAGCATTGAAATACTATAAATGGTACCTTGAAAGTGAAGAGGACCCCGATAATGCGAAAGAAGCTACTATTGAATATGCAGATTTACTATTACACATTGGAGATATACCAAAAGCAATAAAAGAACTAAATTATTACCTTTCCAAATTTGGAGATGATGCAGCAATTCTTAACAAACTGGCCGAAGCCTACTCAAAATCCGGAAAATTTTACGAAGCTATAGAAAGCATTGAGAAGGCAATAAAAATTGAGAAAAAAGATCTATACATACTGAGAAAGGCTTGGCTTCTCATATACGGTGAAAAAATAAAAGAAGCTTCGAAAATCTTAGAAGAATTTAAGAATAAGGAGAACGATCTTCCTGATCTTGAAAAAGCATATTACTATAACACCTGTGCCCTTCTCTTAACGGAAAAAGAAGAATTTGGAGAGGCGGAAAAATATTTCAAAAAGGCTCTGGCACTGAGAGAAAAACTGGGTAATGAAAAAGGCGTAGCAAATATTCATTTAAATCTTGGTACACTTTATGCAAATCAGGGCTTTTATCAGAGAGCCCTTGAGGAGTTCGAAAAAGCTAACGAGATTTATAATAATATTGGAGATAAAAGGGGAATGCTGATCGCCATTCACAACTACAGCGATACTTTAAAATACATTAAAAGATATGAAGAAGCCATCAATGGCCTTGAAAGGGCGATCAAAATCGCTCGACAAATCGGAGATGACCTGTCTTTAGTTACGGGTTTAGGTAATTTAGCTTCACTATACATTGACATAGGGGAATATGAAAAAGCTGAAAAACTTTTAGTTGAAGCCGAGCAAATCTCAAGCAACCTTCAAATTGAAACGCTTAACCTCTTTATAAACCAATTATTTATGACCCTTTACAGCAGGGGTATATTGAATAAAGAAGAAGCTTTAAAAAAAGATGAGGAAATAAATAAACTACTACCCAAAATCGACTCCATAACCACCCTTGTCTCCACTGTCCTTGAAAATGCGGAGAACTTGATATACCTTGGTGAAATAGAACGTGCAAATCGACTAATGGAACAGTTTGATAATGCCCTTAAAGAAGCAAAAACCTTTGAGTTGAATCTGAAGTATTATATAATAAAGAGCATATTGAGCTTTAAACGAAGTGACAGCAAAACTTTCGTGGAATCATTGAAAAAACTCGCCAAACTGCTAAAAAATTCAAGAGTGGAGGAAAAAAAGCGATACAACGAATATCTCGCCCTTCTGCTTGGGGCAATTGGCAAAAAAGAAGGAATGAGAAAAATCCTGTCAAACTTGATAGAAGACGCCCAAAGCAAAATGTTAAATTTAGAATCGAAAAGATTAATGCTATTAAAAGAAAACTTGGAAAGGGTTTTCTGATATGCTAAAAGAAACCGTCAAACATTTAGTAGATGATTTAACAGGTGTACTCACAAGAAGTGCAATTTATTCACTTATAGAGCAGGAAGTAAAGCGCATAAAAAGATACGGTGGAAAAAGCTCTCTTTTATTTGTGGACCTTGATAATTTTAAGTATATAAATGACCTTTATGGTCATTTTGAGGGTGATAAGACATTGTTAAATTTCGTCCAAATTCTGAAAGAAACTTTGCGAGAGTCTGATACCATTGCTAGATATGGTGGTGACGAATTCATCATATTACTTCCCAATACATCTTTAGAAAGGGCCGAAAACGTTGCTGATAGAATAATAAGAAACCTTTCTCAACAAAATCTAAAAATCTCTTGTTCCATTGGAATTGTTGAAATTCCAACACACGGAACTGAATCTGAAATATTAATAGAGAAAGCAGACAAGGCAATGTACAAAGCAAAACAAGCGGGAAAAGGAAGATTTTTTACCTACATTGAAGAAACCCTCTATCCCAGGATACCATCAAAAATCTTTGTAGGAAGGCAAAAAGAAAAAGCAAAACTAATTACACTCCTTAACGAGCATTATCCTTTGGTTCTAATTAAAGGTGAAGCCGGTACTGGTAAAACAAGGTTTGCAATAGAGTGTTTGAAACTTATTGAAGACTCAAGAATATTAAGCACACAGTGCTATGGAAGCCTTTCTCAAATACCTTATGTCCCTTTTCAGGAACTTATAAAGAGATACAGAGAAAAACACGAGATAGAATTTAGAGAAATCTATTCAAATCTAGACTCTTACCAGAAACAGGCCTTAAAGCCTATAGTTCCGGATTTAAGCCAGCCCATCACCACCGACATAGATATCTTTAAATTTTTTGAAACCTTCATGCAACTACTGGAAGAGATCGCGGATAATAAGAAACTTCTCGTTTATATCGACGACATTCACTGGATTGATAGCAGTTCCGTGAACCTGGTCAACTATATTGTCAGAAATACTCCCAAAAACATAACAATTCTTGCTACTGCACGGATCGAAGAGCTTGAAACATCATACATTAAAGAGACTTTAAAGAAGTTAATTGACGAGAAACTAACAATTGAATTTGAAATACCCCCCCTTGATGAATCCTCTACCTTCGAGCTTGTAGAATCTATTCTTCAAGCACCAGCTCAAGATGATTTAAAAAAGCTGATTTTCCAGAAAACTGGTGGAAATCCCCTATTCGTTGAAGAAATCATAAAGGAACTTTTTGAGAATGGCCACATCGTCTTGGAAGACGATGAGTGGAAGTTAAAAGAATACGAAAAGTTAGTTTTACCCGAAACTATAGAGGCTCTAATTAAGAATAGACTCAAGAAATTCTCAGGTGAAAAGGTTCTGGAAGTGGCGGCCATTATAGGGCAAGAATTTCACGTCGACCTAATCGCAAATGTAACAAATCTAAACCGGGGATATATTTACGAAGTTATCAACAAACTCTTGAAGGAAAAGTTGGTAGAACAACTAAAAGAAGATTACTTCGCTTTTAAAGAGGGCATCATAAGGGACGCAATTTTAAATGAAATCAGTTCATCAAAGAAGCGATACATATCAAAAACAATCTTAGAAGTTCTCGAAAGTAAGCTACCAAGCTTTGGAGGGAAAGAAGAACTCTGTGCTTACCATGCATGGCTTTCACAGGATAAAGAAAAAATTAAATTTTACTCCAAGCTTGCTGCCGAAAAAACGAAGAAAGCCTTTGCATATGAGGAAGCCATCAGGTTTTTACAGTGGTACACAGAATCAGAAGATAACGAAATAGAAAGGGAAAAAGCCTTTGCTGAATATGTGACTCTTCTCTCTATAAAAGGCGAACTTAAAAAAGCCATAGAACTGTTGAAAGATTATATTGCAAATAATAAGGTATCAGCCCTTTCTTACAGAAAACTGGCTGAACTCCTTATTGAGAGTGGTGACCCCCAAAGTGCAATGGAAGCAATTGAAAAATCCTTAGAACTGGAAGAAAATGCAGAGTCTTATACCCTGAAAGCGTGGATTCTGAAAAGGCAATTTAAAATACAGGAGTCTTACAATTTGCTTGAAGATCTTTTAAATCGACAGGATATCCAAATAGAGGAGAAAACCCTCGCTGATGCATATAACGCTCAGGCACTAAACTTAATGGATCTAAACCAGACCGAAAAAGCTTTGGAACTTCTTGAAAAAGCGGAGGAAATAAGGAATAGACATCAAAATATTCGTGGACTTGGAAGTGTATGTATAAATAGAGCCATTGTCCTATCCCGTGCTGGTAAATACGAAGAAGCTCTCAAAGAATATGATAGAGCTGAATTTTACTACAGAAAGGTTGGTTACAAGGCTGGGCTTATAACAGTTCTTAACAACAAAGCATCCATATACCTTGATTTGAGAAGATACCAAGAAGCTCTTGAAAACTTCAAAAAGGCCGCCATAGAATCAAAAAAGGTTTTTGACAGGCATCTTCTTGCACTTGCCTTGAACAACATATCGGTAACTCTAAGATTCATGGAATTTCACGAAGAAGCTTTAGAAGCTATAAAGGAGGCGTACCAGGTTGCCAGTGAACTGGGCATGAAGGATGCCCTAATTTCTATAAAAAGAAACTTAGCCTATGTCTATGCCATAGGATTTAAAGACCTTGAAAAATCTGTCCCTATTATAAATGAGGTCTTGAAGGAAATAGGGGGGCCAAAGAAAACGTACGCAAGCCTTTTAGTTTATCTGCAAGCTATTGAAATCTTTCTCATAGAAAGAGACTTTAACAAAGTAAAGGAGCTTTTAGAGGCATTAAAACAGGCTCTTGAAAACAGCGTTTATGAAGAGTTTAAGATCAACGCCTACTCCATAGAAATGGCATTCAATTTTTACCAAGGTAGAAAAGAAGAGTTTAAACAAGCATTTCAAAAAGCGTGGTCAATTATTGAAAAAGCAGATTCAAAAAGAAGAACAGATTTCTGGATTACTTTTCTGGAGGGAATTGCAGATACCTTTTGCTACTTAGGTAAAGGGAACATCTCCCTCAAGATTTTGAATTATCTCATCACTTACAGTGAGAGGAATTCATTTATTCAGGATGTTGAACGCATAAAAAGAAAAATAGAAAGAGTTAAGAGGCTCTTTCTTGTTGACTCTTCACAGTAATAACACTAATATTTCAATATGAAACCAAAAGATTTGTGGTCTTTTAGCAACTTAAAAATTGGAAGTCCATTTTTCATTCACAATGTCAAAATCTACCCTATCGAAGGTAAGTTAGGTGATGATGGCTTTACAACCATCGAGGAGGCAATAAGAACCAGAAGTGTCATTCTTAAAGATATCCACGGTGTAGATAAAATATCAATTCAAAATACCGGGGAAAGGCCAGTCTTTGCTATAGATGGAGAGGAAGTACTCGGAGCCAGGCAGAATAGAATTTTAAACGTGGATATATACATAGAGCCTCAAAAAGAATACGTAGTTCCCGTAACCTGCATTGAGCAGCACCGATGGGAAGGTAGCCCAATTTTCAGTGAAGGTGGATTTACAATAACTCCTTCTTTGAGAAGTACACTGGCACAAACTGTAAAAGAATCCCTCGAGAAAAAACAGGGTTTTAAGAGTAATCAATCACTAATTTGGTCTCAGATCGATATCACATTGAAAGCAACAAGAATTAGTAGTCTCACGAGCTCTTTCCATGACATCTATAAAACTTTAAACGATGTAATTGAAGAACTTATGGAAGGCCTTGAAACCATAGAAAACTCTATCGGATTTCTCGCATACATAAAGGATGAGTTCATAGGCTGCGACTTTTTTGGATCTAACCCCATATATAGAAGATTTGAGAAAAAACTACTGAAAAGTTATATTCTCGATGGGTACATAAGAAGATATGTAAAGGGACCGTCAATCCCTAAATCACCTGAAGAGGTTATGAGTCTCATAAGCGATTCTACCTTAAAAAAACACCAATCTCCAACGGAGGGAGATATCCTTATCGGAAATAAAGAAAACTTACTCACTAAAATATTTACCACCCAGGGTAATCTTTTGCATGTTGCGGCCTTTCCCGCAGGATGACTCTCATCCTTAACCTATTCATCATCGTCCGAAACAAATATCTGATACTCTTTTAAAAGGTCTTCTTCGCTAACTAAATTCAATTCAGATTTTACCAATTTATCACCTTCGAAATAGTAATTTCCTATGAAATAATCACCCCTTATTAAGTGGGGAAGCCACTCCTTATCATCCTCCCACATATCGTTATATGGGATTTCACTGAATTCAAACCATTTAGGAAAAACCTCTTCGCTTTCAGAAATATCACCCTCATAGGAAGATGTTCTAAAAACGCACACTTCCCAATCCTTCCCATAAACATTATAAAAATAGATAATTCCATGCAACCTTATATCTCCTACCTCTATGCCAACTTCCTCTCTCGCTTCTCTTATTACACATTCCAATGGATTTTCACCATCAGCAATCTTACCCCCTATCCCATTCCACTTACCTTCTCCGTGCCCCCTCTTTTTGTAAACAAGCAAGACTCTTCCGTCTTTTATGATATAAAGCAAAGTAGCCTTAACAGACCTCATAGCCAGTAGCTGAGTGCGACTCCACCAAGGTCATACAAAAGGTCTTTAAAACTAAAGGAAGTTTTTTTGACTTTCTTATCATAAATTTCTTTCACCACTGACAAACTTATCACTATACCAGCAGAATATTTCTTTTCCATGCCTGTCTGCATCGCCGCCTTAGTCAAAACATAAGCTGTTGCAAAATGCCTCACTTTATCCTTCGCCCACCAAGGGTCACTCTGAGTAAGTAGAACGAGGCAAAAAACCAAACTACTCATTCAAAAGACCACCGTATAGATCGATTCTTCTATCCTTAAACGCATTATTTAGAGAAGTGACATTTTTATTTTCAGCCTCTTTCAAATCCACAAACACTATCTTCACCTCTTCGTCTTTCACACCACTCTGAACCAAGACCTCGCCCTTAGGTGAGACTATCTGGCTCATTCCGGTGAAATCCAAACACTCACCTTCTCGAGAGCACTCTGTTCCAACTCGATTTGCCACAATAGAAAACACTCTATTTTCAACGGAGCGAATAAACATTCCCTTCTGACCCAAACCAGGAAGTACCAAATTTGCTGAAAGTGCAAGCAAATGAGCACCTTTTAAAGCAAGAATTCTTGAGAACTCCGGGAAAAACCAGTCAAAGCATACCATCATTCCCACCTTTGCTCCTTTAAACTCAACAATAACCGGACCGGTATCCCCCGGAGCAAACAAAAGCTTTTCTTTATAAAAAAGGTGACTCTTTCTGTAAACCACGACGTCCCCAGAAGGCAAAAAAGCATATTGGCTGTTATAAAGCTTATCACCTGCTTTTTCAGGGAAACCACAAAGTATTAAAGCATTTTTGCTTCTGGAAAGTTCCTTTAAAAAGAGGGCAGGTGTACTATTGAAACCCTCATCAGCATAGGGTAGAATCTCTTCTCGGGTTAAGTAAAAATAGCCTGAAAATGCCAATTCAGGTAAAACAAGAATGTCAAAATCTTTGTCTTTCAGCATGCTTCTGACCTTTTCGATGTTTTTCTCAGGATTTCCTTTTTCAGGCAAATATTGAAGATAGCCAATTAAAAACCTCATAAAACAACCAACCTTTGATCAAAGGGAATTAAGGACTTTGGACCATCTTTCTCAACCAAGAAAGTATCTTCAATGCCCATTATTCCGAAAGACTTACTAAATAGCTTGGGTTCGACCGCCAGAACCGTATTTTGCTCCAATTTCAGCTGGAAACCTTTAGCTAAAAAAGGAAATTCATCCACTTCGAGTCCCACACCGTGGCCAATAAATTTAACTTTATCCTGCCCCACCCCCATAAACACATCTTCCAATTCCAGAGAACCCACGTAAGACATGGTTTTTAAATAAACATCTTCACAAACGCTACCAGGGACTAACAAATCAGCCAGAAATCTGTAAATTGAAGTAAGCTTTTCCCAATAATTCTTCACTTCTTCACTTACATTACCATATACGAAAGTTCTCGTGGCATCGGCAATATAACCATCATAATTTATCATCACGTCAACGGTAAAAGGCTTATTGGGTTCTATCTTTCTGTGAGAAGCCCCCTGTGGAAAGGCCTCGGATACCCCGAGGCCCCCAGTTGGGGCATCAAGGTACGAAGGGAAAAAGGCACTCTCTCCCTGAAGTATATGGGAAAAAGAGGCTTCGTTTCCAAAGGAATGCATCCTATAAACTCCAAGATTCCCCATCTTCCTTGAAAAATACTCAAGCTCTATAAGTAAATCCAGTTCAGACATTCCCGGGACAAAAACTTCTGTGAGTTTTTCAAACACTTTTGCCACAATCTGCCCCGCTGATTTAATTTTCTCAATTTCACCGTTATCCTTTTTCATCCTTACAAGACGAATCTCATTGGATATGTCAACAACCTCTTTACTACCAAAAGTTGAAACTATTCTCGTAACCGTATTATAAGGAAGTGAGTCTAATTCAAGACCGACTCTACTCAATGGTTGAGAAAGGTACGATTTAATATCCTTGAAAGAATTAATAAAAACCACATCAACTCGTGAATTGAGAGGTCTCTCTTTAGGCCTCCTTACGAAAAGCAAAGGTCTATCACCCCCAAGGTAGAGCACTCCATTGACATAAACTCCAGTTAAATAAAAAATGTTGAGAGGTTTCAAGAGAAAAATAGCATCCAAGGGCTTATCTTCAAACAATTTCATCAACTTATTAATGCGGTCCATGGAGTTCCTCCATCCTTGTAATAAGATCGTACAACATTTGATGTAATGGTATCTCAATACCGTGTTTCTTTGCCAAACGCAGAAGATATCCATTCAAATAATCGATTTCTGTCTTTTTCTTTTTCTCAAGATCCTGCAGCATTGAGCACTTGTTCTCAGAAGTTGCTTTAAGCACTGACTTCAAATCTTCACTTATCTCCATCTGACTAAGGGAAACACCCTCAAGGGATAACACCTTAATAGCTTCGTTAATTAATCCAATCACAGTATTTGTCGTTAGCATTTTTAGAAGATATCCATTCCTGACTTTCAAAATTGATGCAATAGGGTTAATAATGCTGTTTATAACGAGCTTTTTGTGCAAAACCATCCTGGCATCATATGAAACCGTGGCAGGAATTCTGGAAGCAACTAAAATTTCAGCAAACTGTAGCATAGATTCTCTGGAGGCGCTTAAAGATGTCACAACATTTTCAATAGTGCCATAACTTACATTCCTGATCTTATGTATATCAAAGGCATAAAGGCCTTCTCTTATTGAGAGAATTAGGTGATCTTCACCAAACATCTGAGATGCTTTAAGGTGAGATTCAATACCATTTTGAACAGTAACTATGTAATTAAAGTTAAAACGTCTCTCTCTGAGATCATCAAGAATTTGTAAGGCGTCTCCTGTCTTCGTTGCGATGATCAGGTAATCAGTATCAATCTCCATAAGGTCTTCGTATACATAGCACGGCACTTTTATAATGTAACGCCTATCCCTTTCGTAATATTCAATCCCTTCAACTTCAATTAAACGCTTATTGGATCTCTTGCTCACAATGGCTTCCACTGTATTACCTGCCAGTGCCAGCCGGGATACCAGATATCCTCCAACGGAGCCAATGCCAAGAACGACAAATCTCATGCCACCACCTTTAAAGCGGCAGGTCTAACCGAAACTTTTATAGAGGTCAAATTCTGAGCAAGTTCACCATCCAGCTGGAGATTAAAGGGGGTATCTGATTTTACATTAATTATTTCAGATTTTATGTAGCTAACTTCAGGAAGTGTTATGTGTTTTCCTTTAAAAGCCTTATAAAAGTTAGTGAAGAACCTCATCGGTCTAAGAGGGCCAATAATTGAAATGTCAAGTTTTCCATCTTTCAGACTGGCCTCTGGAAACAGTCTGAAACCTCCTCCAAGATACTGCCCATTACCAACGTTAAAAAGCAAAAATTTCCCAGCAAAAGATATTTTGCCGTTATCTAAAGAGACTTCCAGATTCGTACCCTTGAATTGTAAAAAAGTTAGAAGAACTGCACTGGTATAAAGGAAATCCCCCTTAAGCAATTTAATTTTTTTCATATTGTTAAGAACTTCAGAGTCAAATCCAATACCCATACCGTTTATAAAATACTTTTTTAAATTTTCACTTTCCAGAAGGCCAACGTCAATCTTATCTGTCCTATCCGACAGCAAGTGCCTCTCGAGGACTGTATCATATCTTTGACGCGGGTAAAAGAATTTTACAAAATCATTTCCCGTTCCTAAAGGAAGAGGAAGTATTGGAATTTCACTTCCTACAAGAGCCTGTATCACCTCATTTATAGTTCCATCTCCCCCCAAAATCAAGATTTTTTCAAACTTTCCAGAATCTTTAATTCTTTCACCCAATTTTGTCGCATCACCGGGTCCAGATGTGATAAACACTTCGTAGGAAATTCCAAATTTCTTTACAATCTTTTCTACATGGGGAAGTTTTAAAAAGGCATTACCACGACCTGCTCTTGGGTTAACAATCAACGCAATCATTTCACTTTTATTATGATTATACCCTTCTCACCTGATCTTGTCACGCGGGCGAAAACTTTTTCCTCTGCTAATCCCTGTGAAATAAGCTCCTTTTTTATAGTAAGGGCTCTATTAATCTGCAATTGGCCACCAGGAAATAGTATAACCTCCACTGTATCATAAGGTATCGCCAAGATTGACCTTGAAATTTCTTCCAAACGTCTTTTAGCGTTGTCTGTAAGACTTTGCGAATTTTTTACAAAAAAATCTTCTATTTTGTATTTCACCTCATAAGGCAAATTAAAGGCTTTTTCAGTTCTACGCACCTCAATTTTGCTCACTGGCAACACCTTGAGCAGGCTATCTCTCAAAACACGATTTTCTTCTATTAAAACCTGTAGTCTATTTATCTCTGGAACATACTTAAAACGATAAAAATAGAGAAAATAGCCGGCCAGGCCGACAGTTGTTATAAAAAAAAACCATCCAATTTTTTTCATAGCAAAATTATAAATTAACCATATGGGGCAATCAAACAATTAAATACATTGACAAACCAGCTACCATATTTTATTATTAAAATTAGATGATTTTGAAAAATGGTTTTTTGTTCCCCTTAATTGCCATTTTTCTTATTTCAGGTTGTGCTCCAAGGAAAGCATCGAGAGAGTATGTTCAGGTTGGGTATGCATCCTACTACGGGAGAGAATTTAGCGGAAGAAGAACGGCTTCGGGTGAAAAATATGACCCGAAAAAATTGACAGCTGCTCACCCTACACTTCCGTTTAACACCTACGTTAAGGTAACAAACTTGGAAAACGGTAAATCGGTAATAGTAAGGATAAATGACAGAGGGCCTTTCAAGAAAGGTAGAATAATAGATCTCTCTGAAAAGGCGGCCGAGTTATTAGATATGAAGATAAAAGGCGTGGTCTTAGTTAAACTGGAGGTTGTTGCATGGCCATAAGTTTGATAAAATTTCCCCTAAATAGCAGTCTGGAACTTCTCAATTTTAAGGAAAAAATAGATTACGTACGGGAGAGCCAAAATATTAAAAACCCTTTTATGGATTTAAATTTATTGCTGGCTTGCCTCGATACTATAGGTAGCGAAGAGGCTTATTTAGTTTTTTTTCAAGTAGAAAACACACCCACAGACTTTATAATTCTAAAGAATTCACAAGGAAATTTATTCAGGCCCCCGATACCGCCTGAATTTCCCCACTTTTACACCGTATCACTTTTCGAAAAAGCGCCAGCTGAGATTATTGACCTGCTAAAGTTAGAATTTGGAGAAATCCTTATTACAAACCTCTTAATTAAAAAAGGAGAACCTGAGTATTTTAAAAATCACCTTCCAAGTATATCTGTAACAACCCGAAATTACATTAAACTAAAAGTACCTGAAGACTTTGAGCGCTGGGTGTATAAAGTTAAGCCTAAAAATCAAGAAAAGTTCAGCAAAATCCTTAAAGACCTGGTAAAAGGAAGAATCGATGTAATGTCAATCTCTGACCCCTTTGATGTGCAGCAGAAAGTAGAATCCGCTCTAAGCAAAACAATCGATCTACCCCTCCTATCGAAAAATTTAATAGTAACAATGCTCCTTGAGTTACAAACAGTTGGCTTCAACTTCAACTATTATTCCTTTAAAATGGAAGAGTGGGAAATCGGTGCAATGCTTAGCCTTAACTATTTTAATACGCTTTTTATTATATTTCAGTGGACTTTTTACGAAAACCCGAAATACGATATCGAAGAACTATTGGCATTTGCGATGTTAAAAGAGGCATCAATCAACAAGGTCAATGAACTCATAATTTTAAAAGATTTGAAATTGAAAACAATTCCAAATGAACCTATAAACATTTGTGACCTCTATTTTTCAAAATGAACTCTTAAAACATTTATGTTTCCATCGAATTCACATATTCTCCCAATAGGACAGGTCGATTCCTTTTACCATGCCCTCTTGGAGAATTTGTGCTAAAGAGAATTTTATTTTTCCAGAAATTTATACAAACATAATTCCCTACATCACAGAAATTTACAAGCACCCTTTACTTCCTGAAAAATCCCGGCGTATTTTAAAAATGAAGCATTTTTCGACGCAATATTTCTCTTAATTAAACTCTTAAAGAAAGAGGAGAAGATTCTGTAGTGAGGGTAGAAAATCATGTTAACAAGAGAAGAAAAGCGGTTCGAATTCCATTGATAAATTTTTCATGAAAATCTGCCTCCACCAGAGTATCTCCTTCCAAATTTCATAAGATACCTTCTTTACCACTTTCTCAAACACTAAAAGAGTTCATCACTATCGGCAAAGGAGCTCGCCGCAAGCATTGGGCCATGAAATACATTAAGGTCTCCAAAAAAGAAAATTTAAAACGAAAGTTAAATCACTAAAACCTATCAGTTTTTTCACCCTTGTAAAGTCAATCTTCATTATCTTGCCCAAAATCCTTGACTATCCACCCCCGGGAGGAGTAGGAAGAGTAAAACGAATTTTAAAGAACGCCTGTTTGGAGTCGTTAAATCTTTTTTCATCCAAACTCATATCCAGCCGGTGTCTTCCCAATAAGTAATGGGGAAGCTTAACTTTTTTACCGGTCCTTCGAGGTTAAAATTGCATGCTTTAATAGACTTCACATTGGGGTTAGAAGAGGGGAAAAGTAGCGATTTGCATTCACAAATTAAAATCCTTCCTTTCAACTTCGGACAACCAAAATACTTTTTCGATAAGCCTTAAATAGGTCTCATCGGGAATCACATTCCTTCTCCGCATCATTTTCTTCGCAGTTTCGATAGCCTTTCCTAATTCATGGATTTGCCATTCTTTACCACCGCCCCAGAAAAAAGATGGTATAAACTTTGGATGAAAGCCGCTACCGAAAATGTTAGTAAAAACTCCTACAATAGTACCTGAATTAAGCATGGTGTTAATTCCAGTTTTTACGTGATCCCCGAAAAAAGTGCCTATGAACTGGGAACCAGTATCCCATTCATGCTCCCTATATCTTAGCCTAATAGTAGAATAATTATTTTTCAGGTCACTGGTTACAGTATCAGCTCCAATGTTTACCCAAGGAGCAACATAAGAGTGACCTAAGAAACCATCATGTTGTTTATTAGAATAGGAATGAAAGATGGAGGATTCGATCTCTCCTCCAACCTTGCACACAGGACCGATAGTTGTGTTCTTAAAAATCTTAGTAGAGGGTTTAATCAGCACACCCTCTCCTAAGTAAACAGGACCTTCAATATAAACAAAAGGAGAAACCACAGCCTTTTTTTCAATTATCACGGGGCCTTCCGTAGCATCAATAAATACAAAAGGAAATACTTGCGCTTCATCCGATATAAAAACCTCATCTCCCAAAATTCTTACATCCACTGGTATTCTGAAGGAAAAACGGTCGTAAAATCTTGAAAAATCTTGAGCTATAAAAATCCCATTCAGATTTATTAAATCCTCAAGTCTCCTAAAAAGTTCAACTCCTTGAATCTTCTTCCAGACGTTTACTCGATCAACAAGCTCCTTGATATTTGATATCTCTGTGTTTGATGAAAACTCTAAAGCAAAGGACAAAACCACCCCTTCTTCATTAATACAACCTTCACCCGGCTTAACGTCGACGAGGGTAGAAATCAACTTTTGATAAGGATTTAGTCTGGAATTAACAAAGACACAAATTCCAGAAGGAGAATTATTTACATTAAGGTGTGGAAACAGGAAATGTGTATAATCCTTTAAAAAATCTCTGACTACAAGAGCATCAACTTGGGGCAAGACTTTTGCCCACTTCTCATATATAGTTGAAATCCCAAGGCGCAAGTTTAAAAAAGGGTTTAACCAAACAAGAGGAAGAAAGCTGTTTATATGTTCGTCTTCAAACAAAATGTAATTTCTTTTCACGCTTCTCCTCCTTTGTTGCAAAATATTCTTTCCTTTAAAATTGGGTAAAATTTCAAAGGGTAAACTATTATCACGATAGAAAACAAAACAACGCTTAAAAGCATGAAAAACCTACCCAGGGTTTCGAATTTGAGCAAGAAAGCAAAAATCATACTAAAGTAACAAACGCCGGCGATTTTACCAAGCCAGAGCGAACCAAAGGCAAGTTTAAAACGAAAGAACAAGATGCTTCCTGCTAAAAGTATTAGGAAATCCCTCAAAAAGAAAAATAAAAAAGCCCACGTTGGCAAGAAAGAAAATTTGTAAAATATATATGAAATAAATAATGTAACCACCTTATCAACACCGTGATCAAGTATTTTCCCTATGGGATTTTCAAGGTGGTATTTTCTTGCATAATAGCCATCCAACACATCAGTTAAAACAATCAAAATAAGAGAAAGGGTTGTCAAAAAAATTCTGGACTCCTTCATTAAAGCAAAGAGTGGCAAAATCAGCAAAAGCCTGGTAATACTGAGAATATTTGGAAGAGTGAATATTTGAAACCTTGCAAAATAAAACCGAGTCACTTTATTAATAATACTTTATTCGCTAAGAAAAATCAAAAATCTCAAACTCCAAAGTAAATTTATATATAAAACACATCTTTTACATTGAATCGACGCGATTAACGAGGTTTTTGAATGAAAGCAAGCTTTGATTTATAATTTAGCAAAAACGAAGGAGGTACTTATGAGAAAAGTATTTCTACTGGGGTTGTTTTTCTTTTTTACAGCCTGCGCAACAACCCCTCACAAATCGTCCGGGATCATATATATGCAACAGGGCCTATATAACAAAGCGGTTACAGAATTCCAGGCGTGGGTTGCCGAAAATCCTAATAATCCCGAGGCCCACATATGGCTTGGCAGAGCCTACATAGGAACACGCGATTATATCAAGGCCGCTGAAGAATTCATCAAAGCGTACGAGCTTGATGCAGACTCTGGCAAATATCTCAAAGAATTTGGAGAAAACGAGATAAATACAATTTTGACAGCAGGGAAAACCTTATTCCAGCAGGGTGATGATTCTAAAGCCCTAAAATACTTCACTTACGTTACGAAAATCAATCCGAAAGACGAGAGAGCTTACCTGGCAATCGCTGTTATATACAATAAACAAGGTAATTTAGAAGAAGCCATCAATTTTGCGAATAAAGCCATCGAACTCAATCCAAAGGATTTGCAGGCCCTTTACTACAGAGCAAAGTTTTACGCTCAAGCTGGGAAAAAAGAAGAAGCAAAGAGAGATTTACTTGAAGTAGTTGAAAAAGACACAACCTTTACCAAAGCATATTTTGACTTAGGAGTTCTCTATTTCGACGACCAAGAGTTCGAAAATGCTGCCAAATACTTCAAGAAGGCATACGAGCTCGACAAAGAAAACTTAGATGCACTTTTAAATATGGCTCTTTCTTATTACAGACTTTCTAATTATGGTGAAGCGGAAAAATTATTCCGCGAGTATCTGGAAAAACAACCCGATGCTTACGATATCTGGTTCACCTTGGGAGCCTGCCTTTACAATGAAAATAAAATGCAAGAAGCCCTGAATGCCTTTGACAAGGCCATTGAATTGAAACCCGATTACGAAGATGCTTATAGTTTTAAAGCCTTAATTTATAATCAACTCAAAATGAACAAAGAACTTATGGAAACCATCAAAAAACTCCAAGAAATAAAAGGCAACAACGGAGGTAATAAAAGGTGAAGAAAGACTTTTTGTCAATACTTGATCTCTCAATCGAAGAGGCACATGAGTTATTAGATTTCTCACTTAAAGTAAAAAAAGGAAAGGTTGCTGAAAAGACCCTTGACGGTAAAGTCATAGCCCTCATTTTTGAAAAGCCTTCCCTCCGTACAAGGGTAACTTTTGAAAGAGCCATCTACGACCTTGGAGGTAAACCCATTTACCTTTCTAACAATGACATAAAACTCGGCCAGAGAGAATCTGTAAAAGATGTCTCGAGAAATCTCGAAAAATGGGTTGACGGAATCGTTGCAAGGGTTTTTGCCCACTCTACATTAATAGAAATGGCACAGAATGTCAGAATCCCTGTAATAAACGCCCTTTCAGATCTCGAACATCCTTGCCAGATTGTAGGAGATTATCTAACTATTCTTGAAAAGTCAGGAAGAACTAAAGTCAATCTCTCTTTTATAGGGGACGGTAATAATGTTGCCAACTCCCTAATGTTGATGACCGCGCTATTAGGAGGAAAATTTACCATCGCTTGCCCCGAAGGATATGAACCCAATAAAAACCTATATGAAAAGGCAATGGAAATTTCAAAAATCACAGGCGCGAAAATAGAAATCGTAAGAGACCCTAAAGAAGCAGTCAAAGACGCAGATTTCATCTATACCGACGTTTGGGCTTCTATGGGACAAGAACACGAAGCAGAACAAAGAAGACAAATTTTCAAAAACTACCGTGTAGATAGCGAGCTTCTTAGACTTGCTCCTTCTCATGTTGCAGTGTTACATTGTCTTCCGGCTCACCGAGGTGAGGAAATTACCGACGAAGTTCTTGATGGACCTCATTCCATTGTACTTGACCAGGCCGAAAATAGACTTCACTCAGAGAAAGCAATTCTGATAAAGCTTTTCAGAAATATGTTCTGAGAAATCTTAAATTTTCACTAAAAATAAAGGGGCCGTTCGGCCCCTTTATTTTTAGGAGATCCCCGTTTTCTATTAGCCCTTGTTCACCATTTCCTTAAGGGTTGAGGATGCCCTGAATACAGGAACTATTCTGGCAGGAATCTTAATCTCCTGCTTGCTTCTTGGATTTCTGCCCTTTCTTTCAGCTCTCTTCCTCACATCGAAGGTGCCGAAGCCGATTATTCTTACAGGATTCTTTTTAGCGAGGGATTCTTTCACTACATCGATGAATGCGTTCACCACGAGTGCTGCATCTTTTTTGGTTACACCAGCTTTTTCTGCTACTTTGTTTATCAGTTCTTGCTTGTTCATACCTCACTCCTCCTTTTTTGAATTATCAAGCATTTCTGCAGGTATTATAATAAATAAAGCATAGTGCACATTTTGTCAAGATTTTTTTTGCTTGAAAAAGCGAATTTAGGGGGATGAACTAATAAATATTTAATTGAGAAGGACTTACAAAAGTATTGCCTTAATGCGGTCCTGAGGCAAAATATCCAATATTTTATCCGTGAAATCAGCACTTTCTCGTATCTTAAATTCAGAAAGGTACCTTTTTCCTCCAACCCTCACAAAAAGCGCTACGTTTCCTTCAGATGAAGCCCTTATCAGTTCAAAAAGCTTATCTATCTGTGAAATCTGGGTATCATCAAGATCGAGCTCAATTGCCTTAACACCCTTAAACTCAGTTATATCATCAATCCTAAGTTCTTTACCATCCCCATTTTCTGAAACTTTACCTGATATCAGAACAATCTGATCTTCTTTTAGCAAATCCGCTTTTTCTCTAAACAACTGGGGATGAACATATCCTCTAATTTCACCTTCAAAATCGGCTATTTTAATGCTGGCATAAACCTCTCCATTCTTATTTTTCTTTTTCGAAACCTCACTTATAACACCAACCATCAACACCTCGTCTCCATCCAGCAGAGCGTCTTTAATCTTTGCAGAGTTTATTGGCTGAAATTTAAGAAAAGGAAATTTGTCAAGTGGATGAATACTCAAATAAAGTCCCAGGGCTTCTCTTTCGAAATAAATAATGTCATCTAAGGTAAAGGGCAAGTGCTTGTATTTTTCTATTGCGCTTTGGTTAGAAGATAGCGTGAATAAAGTGCCCATTTTTACGAAAGATTTAGAGGACTGCAATAGTTCGTCTAATGCTTGGAGCAATGCTTTCCTATTGGGAGTAAACTCGTCAAAGGCACCCGCCTTTATAAGGCTTTCCAGTGTTTTTCTATTAACTTTCCGCGTATCCACAAGGGATATAAAATCTTCAACACTTTCAAATTTACCTCTTGTACCCCTAACCTTCAATATTTCCTCAACTGCTGCTTTTCCAACATTTTTTATTGCCCCCAATCCATACATTATCGAGTTCTCACCTTCAATCTTAAACTCATAATCACTTTTATTTATAGACGGGGGAATAACACTAATTCCGAAAGTGTTGGCTTCTTTCAAAAATTTATAAATTTTTTCCTGTGCATCCTGAGTGTTCATTTCTGCGTTAAGGTTGGCAACAATGAATTCAAGGGGAAAATGGGCTTTTAAATACGCTGTAATATAAGCAAGTTTAGCATATCCAGCAGCATGAGACTTGTTAAAACCATATTCTGCAAAAGGTGCAATGAAATTGAATATTTGCTCGGCTTTCCCCTTTTCTATACCATTCTTGACACAGCCTTCTACAAAGGATTCCATCATTTTTTCCATAACTTCTTTCTGTTTTTTACCCATCGCCTTCCTTAAAACATCTGCTTCACCAAGAGAGAATCCTGCAAGGGTAGATGCAAGAAGCATAACCTGCTCCTGATAGGCAATAACTCCATAAGTCTCTTGAAGAATATCTTTCAACCTCTCATCTAAATAATCAATTTTCTCCTCGCCATTTTTTCTTCTTATGTAACTTTCGAGCATTCCACTCTTCATTGGGCCAGGTCGATATAAGGCCAGAACCGCTATTAAATCCTCAATCTTCCCTGGTTTTACTCGCTTTAAAACATTTCTAAAACCTTCGGATTCCAACTGAAAAACACCAATTGTTTCCCCTTTTGAGAGCAATTCATAAGTTTTTACGTCATCGTAATTTATCTTATCTATGGAGAAATCCGGGTTTTTCCGTTTCACAAGTTTTTCCGTTTCAAATACAATAGTGAGTGTCCTTAGCCCAAGAAGGTCAATTTTCAAAAGCCCCAATAGTTCCAGAGACTTCATATCAAATTGGACAGTTACGGTGTCTTCGTCTTCTGACCGGTAAAGGGGAGCAATTTGGTAAATTTCAACAGGTGCGACAACTACACCTGCAGCATGGGTAGATATGTTCCTAACACGCCCTTCGATCCTACAGGCAAGATCGTAAACTTTTTTATAAACGTCATTGGAATTGATCAAATCTCTGAAAACCGGATTCGTTTCATATTCATCCTGAAGAGAACCCGTTTCAGTAATGGTTTTGGCAATTTTGTCACTTTCACTGTAAGGAAGCCCTAAAACCCTTGCTACATCCTTTATTGCCTGTTTCGCTTTTGCCCTTCCAAAAGTAATAATTTGAGCAACGTTGTTTTCGCCATATTTTTCCCTTATATATCGTATCATTTCGTCTCTTCTATTGTCAGCGAAATCAATATCTACATCAGGGGGAGAAACCCTTTCTGGATTTAAAAACCTTTCAAAAAGCAAATTATATTTTATAGGATCAACATCCGTGACACCAAGAGCGTACAAGACAAGAGAGCCAACGGCTGAGCCTCTTCCTGGACCAACAGGTATATTTCTTCTTTTTGCCTCCCTAATTAAGTCCCAAATAATAAGAAAATACATTGAGAAATTCAGTTCCTTAATCACTTTGAGTTCTTTTTGGAGTCGTTCCATATATTGCGCTGGAATTTCACTGCCACTAAATCGTTCCTTAAGACCTCTTAAGGCTAAATCTGACAACATTTCAAAAGCACTACTGTACTGTTCAGGAATGTCAAAGTGGGGTAAATGTATATTTGTTGGGTCTAACTCGAGAGTCAAATTAACCCTATCCGCAATTTCAACAGTATTTAAGAGAGCCTCTTCTAATTCTCCGAATATTTTCCACATTTCTTCTGGACTCTTAAAATAGATCTGGTCAGTTTCAATTTTCATTCTTTTGGGGTCATCAAGCCGTGTCCCTGTCTGGATACAAAGAACAACTTCCTGAAGGATTTTATCAGTAGCTCTTAGAAAATGAACATCATTTGTAGCTACAAGTCTTACATTATATTTACTCGAAAGCTCCAGCAATTTTCGATTTACAATTTTGTTCTCTTCAAGACCGATATCTTGAAGTTCAAGGAAAAAATTGTCGCGTCCGAAAATTTCTAAATAAGACTGAAGGGTTTTTTGCAATTCGGTTTCGTCATAACCAAGTAATATTTTCCTCGAAAGCTCACCTTGAAGACAACCCGAAAGAGCAATGAGCCCCTTCGAGTGTTTCTTCAAAAATTCCTTGTCAACCCTTGGCTTATAATAAAACCCTTTCAGATAAGATTCTGTAGAGATTTTTAAGAGATTTCGGTAACCTTCCTCATTTTCTGCCAACAATGTGAGGTGGTATATTTCCCCAGCCTTCGTTTTCTCATACATAGACCCATCGGTAACATAGGTTTCCATTCCTATAATGGGCTTAATTCCCTTTTCCGTTGCCTTCTTATAAAACTCTATAGCACCAAAAAGGTTGCCATGATCCGTAAGGGCAACTGCTGGCATTCCATACTTCAAAGCATAATCAACAATCTCATCGATAAACAGCACCCCATCTAAAACACTATATTCAGAATGTAAATGCAAGTGCACAAACTCTTTCATGTTGTGTTTTTTACAATTTTGAGGAAATAAAATCTCTCAAATCTTTTAAAGACTTTAATCCTTTAAGAATTTCCTGGGCTCTCTTGACAGCCAAATCATCTTTTAAAAGGCTGGCATACCTTCCTTTAGTACCCTGGTACTTCTCGGAAATTTCTGCGTCTAATAAACGCCTTATCTGACCAAGATTCTTCTCAAAATCCTCGTCGGAATACTTTACATTGTTCCTTTTTAAATATTCTTTAAACTCGCTAATCACTGTACTGTTCATTCCCTGGTAAACTTTGTTCTTAGACTTATATTCAACGGCAAAGCTAAAAAAGTGCGGGTAGATTTCCTGAGTAAAATTTGATATCAACTCTTGTTTTACTGTAATGTGAGGCGAAATACCCCCTCCACCCTTTAATGGCTTTTTAAGGACCTTTGTATAATAGGTGATTGCATCCTTTTCCAAAGAATCAACCTTCTCAGACTTGTGAATACACCGACCAGAAGGTGTATAGTACTTGGCTGTCGTCAGTTTCAACTCATACCCTTCCTGAAGCTTAAAAACCCTCTGGACCGATCCCTTTCCAAAGGTGGTATCACCTACAATAATCCCTCTATCCCAATCTTGGAATGCTCCTGCCACAATTTCACTTGCACTCGCAGAACCCTTATCCACTAAAACAACTACTGGAACTTCTCTATACTTCCCTTCTCCAATAGTTCTATACTCAAAGTTGTTATCAGGTGTCCTTCCCTTTGTAAAAACCACAAGAGTCCCTGGTTCAAAGAAAAGGCTGAGAAGATTGACTGCTTCATTTAACAAACCACCAGGATTGCCTCTAAGGTCAATTATCAACCTATCTACACCCCTCATCCTCAAAGTATCAAGAACTGCTGAAAATTCTTTGGAAAGACCATTCTGGAAACTTGATACCCTGATGTAACCAGTTTTTTCATCCAATTTCCCATAGTATGGAATCGGGTCGATAAAGATTGTGTCCCTAACCAGTTCAATTGAGAACTCCTTCTGACTAACAGGTCTATAAACCTTAATCCTTACAACTGTGCCAGGTTCTCCCCTTAAAAGCTTAACTGCATCATTTACCTTCATCCCCTCCGTGGATTTACCGTCAATTTCTACAATGCGATCACCTGCAATTAGACCCGCACGGTAAGCCGGAGTCCCCTCAATTGGTGCAATAATGGTGACCCAATTATCCCTTATTCCAATCTGAGCACCGATACCTCCAAATTTGCCCGTTGTAGCAATAGAAAATTCCTCGCTTTCTTCAGGATTAAGGAACTCAGAGAAGGGGTCAAGAGCACCAACCATGCCTTTTATACTATTTTCAACAAGTTCTGATGGATTTCTTTCTTCTACATAGAACATCTGAATATAAGTAAGGACATTGGAGTAAATTTGCATCATCGTTCGAAGAGAAGCTCTTTCCTTGCAAACTCCGATTCCATAACCGAGAAGTATAGATAAAAGCACTACAGTCATCAAGACTAAAGCCTTTCTTAATCTCATAAATTATCACCTCTTATTTTCTTCTTTTCTTGCATTCTTGCTTTTATCAAAGCAATAGCTTTTTTTAAAAGTTCATCCGGTGGGAGTGTGCCATCCAGCACTTTAACCCTTTTGCCAGCAATCTTGGCAATTTTACGGTAACCCTCCCTAACCCTTTCATGAAACTGGAGGTCTTCTCTTTCTATTCTATCAAACTCTTTACCATTAATCCTTTGTAAACCCTTCAAGGGTTCCACGTCAATAAAAAGAGTAATGTCAGGCTTTATTCCACCAGTTGCCAGCTTATTTAATCTCCGAAGTAGCTTAATGGGAAGGCCTCTTCCGTATCCCTGATACGCTATGGTAGAGTCAGTATACCTATCACAAACAACTACCTTACCGTCTCTCAGCGCCGGCAGAATATTTCTAATAACATTTTCCCTTCGCGCTGCAAGAAACAAAAACGTCTCAGTGAAAGAGTCCATACTTTCAACGCTATTGAGGATCACATCCCTTATACGCTCACCCAACGGAGTACCACCTGGCTCTCTCGTATATACTACGTCAAAACCCTTTTCTTTAAGAAAATTCAATATTCCTTCTGTTAATGTGCTTTTTCCGCTACCTTCTGGCCCTTCAATCGTTATAAAGAAACCCCATCTACCCATTAACTATTATCTCTAACTCCACCGTGACCATACTTTCTTATCCATTCCTCCGTCAATTCCCTTGCCTTCCAATCAGGGAACTGTTGAGGTGGGGTCTTGAAGAAGTAAGATGATGGTTCAATTATTGCTCCCTTAAGACCTCTATCCTTCGCAATTTTAGCACATCTTATTGCGTCAATCATAACTCCAGCAGAATTAGGCGAATCCCAGACTTCTAACTTTAACTCTATGTTCAAAGGAACATCTCCGAAGGACTTTCCTTCAAGTCTTATGTACGCCCATTTTCTATCTTTTAACCAGGCGACATAGTCAGAAGGTCCTATGTAAATGTTTTCATCTCCAATGTCGTAAGGCAAGAGGGACTTTACGGCATTGGTCTTAGAAACTTTCTTGGAAGCAAGCCTTTCTCTTTCAAGCATGTTAAGGAAATCCGTATTACCGCCTACATTTAACTGCGCAGTCCTCTCAAGTTTCACACCCCTGTCAATAAACAGCTGAGTCAGAACTCTATGTACTATTGTGGCACCAACTTGAGACTTTATATCATCTCCCAAAACTGGAAGACCTGCTTCCTCGAATCTTTTCTGCCAATAGGGAGAGCTTGCAATGAAAACAGGAATACCATTCACAAAAGCAGCTCCAGCCTGAATAGTTTGTTCAACATACCACTTAGTAGCTTCTTCTGCACCTACAGGCAAAAAGTTCACCACGACATCAACGCCAAGGTCTTTAAAAATTTTAACAAGGTCATCGGTAGGTCCAGGTGCTTTAACTATAATGTTTTCAAGATATTTCCCAATCCCATCGTGGGTCATACCTCTGTAAACTTTAGCGTTTAGCTTCGGCACATCAGTGAACTTGTAAGTACAGTTCGGTTCAGCAAAAATTGCCTCAGATAAATCTTTACCAACCTTGGTAATGTTAATATCCACCCCTGCCACGAATTTAATATCACTAATGTGGTAGCCTCCGAGCTCAACATGCATAATCCCCGGGATAAAATCGCCTGGCTTCGCATTTCTGTAATAATAAACGCCCTGTACTAAACTGGAGGCACAATTCCCGACACCAATAATAGCAACACGGATTTCACCCATTGTGCTCCTCCTTGTTTATTAAAACTCTGAACTCTTTAAATCTATTAATGACTGTCAAATAGACCAAAATCAGCAAAAATCCCATTCCAACGCTGAAAAGCACACCATTACCTGCAATAATTGAAAATAGGACAAGGTAAATGTATCGATTTGGTCTATCCATTGGACCAGAGGTGGGAGAAAAACCTATTCCTTCTGCTCTTGCCTTTATGTAGCTTGTCATTATCGACCCAAGCAAAACAATATAGGTTATAATTGAAAGGAGTGCATCGACTTTTAAAAATGAATAGTAATACAAAATCCCTCCGAAAACAAAAAATTCTTCAAATCTATCAATAGTGGAATCAAAAAATGAACCAAACCTACTTACTCTATTAGTTTTCCTTGCAACTTCTCCATCGATAGCATCACACAAACCAGCAAGGGCAAGAATGAGGCCTGCCACTCTAAAATGGCCCTTGGCGTATAGATAAGATGCTACGAGTGTGATACCAAAGCCTATTAAAGTAACGGCATTAGGACTTACATTGAACTTGATTGCAACTTTTACCACTGGAAAAAGCATTTTTCTTGCTACTTTTTTTACCTCTTCATTCACTTGAACCCTCCAGAATTACAACAAATTCACCCTTTGCTTTCAATGTGGTTACATCAAGCTCTGAAAGCTTACAAAAAATATACTCCTCAAATAACTTGGTCATTTCTCTTGCAATAAATATAAACCTGTCATTAAGTTTTTCAAAACCCTTAAGCTCCTTTATAGTTCTTACGATCCTCTCTGGAGATTCATAGAAAATGATAGTCCTTGTTTCATCAACGAAAGTCTCAATTAACCTTCTCCTTTTACCTTCTTTTCTTGGAAGAAAACCATAAAAGACAAAGCTATCCGTCGGGCAACCAGACACAGAAAGAGCAGCTATAAGAGCTGATGGGCCAGGAACTGGAATGACCTTAAATCCTTCCTCCCTTAAGGACCTCACCAACCTGTAACCGGGGTCCTGTATGGTTGGGGTCCCCGCATTTGTTACAAGAGAAATTTTTAATCCATCCCTTAGGTACTCTTTTACTTCAGGAATTCTTTTTGCTTCAACGTGTTCATCGTATCTTAACAGCCTTGGACCGGAAATCTTATAATGGTTCAAAAGTTTAAGCGTTTCCCTTGTATCTTCACAAAGTATTATATTTGAGTCTGAGAGGACTTTTAATGCCCTAATAGTGATATCTTCTAAATTACCTATAGGGGTTGAAACGACAAAAAGGACTCCCTTCTCACTTTGCATACTTCTCAAAGTAAACTGGAAATTCCACAAGAAATTTTTCTAAAGAAACAGAACTAAAATATCCAGAAAACTTTTTCTCCTTAGGCAAAGATACACTTTTACCAACAGCCACTTTAATAAATTCAGATATTTCGGCTCCAGTTAAATCTTTGCACTTAAAAGAAACCGGCTTGGGTCTGGCTACAAAGACCGTTTCCACAACCACCCTCACTTCTTTAGGAGGCTGTGCTTGAACTATAGAACCTTTATCCATTTCCAATGAAATTTTTCCCTGCAATGGCTTTAAGATAATTCTAATTAGGTCTCCCCTTGTAGTCTTTTCCACAATTTCAAATGGCCCAGCCATTCTACAGATAATCCTCACTATTCCGTTGTTCCTCTTAACCTCTAACTTTTTAACGAAAGAGTTAGGATAATTTCCCACAGGGAAGCCACCTTTGATGGTACCCTTTATGTCGATCGCGAGCACACCCTCATACGGAAAATCGTGAATTTCAACATTTGAAAAACTCCCACCAACGTTTATTTCCACGAGTTTTATTTCCTGCTCTACTGAAACGAAGCCACTAACCATTAAAATTAATAAATATGCAATCACCACTGTATCACCTCACGTTTGCCATTATTCCATACCAAAATAACAGAATCGATATAAACACTCTCAACCTTGAACGATCCAGCGTACTCTCCCTCTCGAAGGATGAATCTCGCCCCGTCAGAAGATTTTAAAAATGCATACCTTTGATCTTCTAATTGAAATATCCCGCATAAAACAAGCTTCTTTTCAGCAAATTGGGGCTTCTCTGCTGTCAAGTTGATATCTCTCGCTTTCTGAATTTTAGTTCCCTTAATATCTTTCGTGGCAACAGTTTTGCTTACTTTACTTATGTTAAAGGATTTACTGAACTTAATTAATTCTTCTTTTTGAGTAACCAGAAGCGATAAAATCAGTACCAGAAAAACTGTTAAAATCAAAGGCTTTAATGGCTTTTTCTTTTTTCTAAAATCAAATCTCAATATCATAGAGTAACTCCGAGAGCAAGGGAATAGAGCGTTTGCTTTACCTCCTTAGGTGAAATAATACTAAAACCTACGAAAGGATTTAAAATCTCAACATCAACATCCTCGGCAATTTCCTTCAATTCCATGGTCAATTCCTTAGTGTAATCTCCCGAAACAACGGCAACCGTTAACCCCTCCTCAAAAAAGGTTTTAACCAACTCACTCACTATATTGGTATAGCTTTCCATCTCGGCAGAAGAAACCAACCTAATTGTTCCTTCCTTGCACACGGTGTAATAAAAACAATTTTTCCCAAAATGAATAGCCAGAAAATCTTTATACCTTGAAGCAAAATTGAGAGCATACAAAAGATCGTGAAAGACAAAGGGGGAAAAATCAATTCTTTTAACCTTAGGAATCTTTAAGCTTTCAATCAAACCCATCGCCAATTCATAGGTTTCTCTCTCCACTGCCCCAACGAAAGTGTACGGTTTATTACCAATTTTAAAGTCTTTCTTTCTGATCTCGAAAGAAACGCCGAATTCTTCCTCGACTATCCTCTGACTCACTTTACCATCGTAAAACTTACCAACTACCTTGGGAGCAGAGACAGATATGTAAATATCTTCACCTTTTAATTTACCTAAATCTTTAATGCTCCCTTCAAGAAACTCAAGAATACGTCCCCTTTCTCGCCTGATAAATCGGAAGGTTTCAAAATCCAGTTCTATCCCTATCAATTACCTTCCCCACCTCCGCTGGGTTGTGAACCTGTCTCCTCCATCTTTTCCTCTTCCTTCTTTACTTCCAGAAGGTCCAGGTCATCTTTTTTCTTAACAATTACAAGATACGAAAGCAATGTTCCAACATTAAGCGAGTTTAGCACCTGGGCAATAACAAGGAAAACCATAATATAGAGCCCTATACCGAAGAAAAACCCTACCAAATTAACAAGTCCACCCTCCGCAGGAAGGACAGATGGGACGCTCAAGATTTTATGAATTCCCAGAAACTTGAGATAGGAATAAAGAGACCCAAATAGTGGTGAAGTTGTAAAAAAGTAGAGAGCAGCCTCTTCAATGGCTTTAAACTTAGAACCCATAAGCCAGGATGCTGAAAGCACTTTGTCCATTATCCAGACTGCCCTCCCAAGAGCCCAAGCGAAAAGTGAAGAGGTAAAGACAGCCGAAATTATAACATAAAGCTGATAAAGAAGGAAACGAAATGGTTGCTCGTTTAAAGTTGAAAAGACCTCGAACAAGGTATCAAAGGTATCTGATTCCTGTAGAGAAACAACCGAAACGGGAAGTATCAGCGAAATAACAAAAGCGAAGAATAGGTAAACCAGGAAAAAACACATTACGATGGCAGGAATTGCGCTAATCAAAAGGATAATCTCACCAAGATAGGGTATTTTTCCTAAAAGGCCAAGCACAACACCACAAAGAAGGATAAATAAGATTACGAACAATATACTCAGAGGAGTCGTGATAACTGGCCATCCCTTTTTCCTCGCATAAATTACAGCATCTTTTACCTCGTAAAATTCATCCCCTTTTAACTGTTCAACGGTAATTTTGGCCACAGCAACTGCATAAATATAAGTAAACACCAAAAGGCCTGCAATGCCAATTATCAAAAGAATCCAGCCCCAAACAGACAATGGCTCTCCAACCGGTATTGGAACAAACTTCCAGTAATTCCATATTTCCTTAATAGAATAACCGGACAAGAGTAGTGCTAAATAAGAAAATATCGAATAAATAAAGACTCCCAGAATTAGGCCTTGGAGTTGGGTCCACAGTTTCTTGAAACTGAAACTGTATTTTATGCTATTCCACACATCTTTGTAGCTATAACTCAAATTTGCTCTCATCCAACTCCTCCTGTTAATAAAATATTTTAAGCCCTTTTGTAAAATTTATCCAGAAAATAAGAAGCCACTCTGTTAATCACAAATAATGTAGAAACCGCTACCAGCAAACCTTTTAAAAACCCTAAGGAAGTGAAAAAACTAACCAGAATCCCTGCTACCAGAACACCGAGGGAGATCGAGAAAAAAGCAAACCATTTATTCATTGACAAAAGGTAGGCGATTATTGCCCCAGTCCAGGCTCCCGTTCCAGGTAAAGGGATTGCGACGAAAAGAAAAAGGCCAAGAAACTCATACTTTTCAACATACCCCTTACGTTTATATGCCTTGGACATAACTTTATCCATTAACTTGCTTAAAAAAGCAAATTTCCTAAAGTGTTTTTCTGCAAAGTCTATCATAAATACAAGGGGCACGGTAATCAAAACGTTGCCAACTACGGAAAGAGCAAAAGCCTTATAGAGGGGGAAATTATACTGAAAAACAGCAATTGGAATTGCGCCCCTTAGCTCCACCACAGGGAGCATTGACACAACAAATACCAGCACTTCCTTACTTGTAATAAAATTTGACAGATAAGAAATTATTTTTTCAGTCATTTTTTAAGAACCTCACCATAGTGTCATTCTGGAAACTTAACCGCTCATAAAGCTTAAAATCCTTAATTCCCTTATCTATTGCCAGGGAAAACCCACTAAAGGGCTTTAATCCACTTCCCAGAATCAAATTTGAGTAGAAAATAACCAACTCTTGAACAAGTCCAAGCTTTAAGAGTTCACCCATTAGAAAACTCCCTCCCTCACAGAGAATAGATTGAATTCCTTTTTTTCCAAGAGCAATAAGAGCCTCCCTAAGGTCAATGGTACCGTCTTCCAGCCCATCAACTTCAACGAGTTCGATTTTTGCCCTTAAATTTGGTGGAACGCGCCATTTAGAATTCTTTACGGTCACGATATAGACTATCCCCTCTGAATCAAAAATCTGATAATCAAAATTATTAAATGGTTTCCTTGCGACGACAACTTTTGCAGGCAATCTGGGGGAATATATAAATCGCGGCAAAAGTGAAGGATTATCCTTTTCGATGGTGCCCTTCCCAACCATTATAGCATCAACATTTCCTCTTAACCTATGTACATACTTTCTTGAATCCTCACCAGTAATCCATTTTGAATTTCCTCTATTGTCGGCGATGAATCCATCCATACTCAAAGCCATCTTTCCAATTACGTACGGAAAGCCCGTCTTCATATAATGAAAGAAAAATCGATTGAGAAAATACCCTTCTTCTTCGAGAACCCCTGTGAGGACTTCTATACCTTTGCTCCTCAAATATTCGACTCCTTTTCCTTTAACGAGCGGATTAGGATCGATATTGGAAATCACAACCCTTTTAATCCCCACCTGAGCAACCACAGGTGCACAAGGTGGTGTAGAGCCTTGATGAACACAGGGTTCCAGATTAATGTAAAGGGTGGAACCTTCCAAATGTCCAACTGCATCCTCTATCGCCCTTATCTCAGCATGCTTGTCTCCCTTTTTCTTGTGATATCCGATACCGACGACCCTACCTTCCTTTACAATTACAGCACCCACCATAGGATTAGGAGAAGTAAAGCCCTCTCCCAGCTTTGCAAGTTCAAAAACTTTTTTCATAAAGAAAATGTCGTCACTCATATCCTTAAATTATAAAGGTTAGACCACAGCCAGGCCGATTTTTTGACGACATGATTTATAATTTAAGCATGGGTGAAATTAAAACTCCAGAGGATGTAATCCTATTCAGTGGCATTATTTCACAAGAGGTAAACATTGCAAGGCTTGGAGAAATTTTAAATCCCATCGGTGAAATTGATTTCTTATCCGAAGTGTTACCTTTCGATAGTTTTACTGATTATTACGCTGAGGAAATGGGCAAAGGACTCTTAAGGTGCTGGGTCCTATTTAAGGGGCTCAGGTCCTTAGAGGGTCTTCACAAAGTAAAACTACTCTCAAATGAAATAGAAAACAAATTCTCAGTATCCGGAAAGCGAACAATTAACATTGACCCCGGTTATATAACCCTCTCCAATGTGATACTTTTTACCACCAAAAACTATTCCCACAGGGTTTACATATCTGAGGGGATTTATGCTGAGGTAACACTTATATTCTCAAAGAAGGAAGGCTTCAAAGAGCTCCCCTGGACCTACCCAGATTATAGAACCCAAACCGCAAAAGATTTCTTCAAGAAAGCCCGTGAGAAGCTTAAACTTCTCCGAATTTACTGATTTCTGTATCTTTCAACTTCCGATGGGTCGAAAGGCTTTTCAATCTGGTAGCTAAAGCTTTGCCCTGACGGTAATTTAATAGAAAATTCAACGTTTTCTTTCTTGTCACAATACCTCGCCACAATTTTGAGAATAGTGTTTAATGATTCTATATCTAAATCTGGGCTTTCAAAAACCGCTATCGGGCCTTTAGTACTTATGGGCTCAAAAATAATGAACTTATCCGAAGTTATTCTCAAAATCTCTTGATTTTCTTTCTCGTTCCGACCTATTATCAATCTTTTACCGTTTATAAAGAAATGCCTTCCCAACTTAATTAGAGCCACGTGAAATAGGTCCAGTTCATTTCTTAGCAAAACTTTTCTAAGGCGTTCTGAAAAACCTGGTACCGTTAGCAAACACCCCCCTGCAGGTTGTTGAAATTCTGTCAATCCCAGTTCCCTTGCCAATTCAAGTTGTTCTTTCCTTCCCCTTCCCTTTATAGCCAAGAGCCACTCTCTCTTAATAATTCCATCCAGCTCAGGCTTTGTAGGGGGTAACAACTTCCCAGAGAGGGGCCTTATCACGAGGCCTTCAACCCCTGCCTCTTTTTCAATATGTAATAGAGAATTCAGCATTTGCGACATTGGCCTTTGTCCCAAAACTTCACCAGTTATGATAAAATCAGCACCATACTTACCCAACAACTCTTTGGCTTTTCTTAGAAACAAAATTTTACAATCAATGCATGGGTTCAAGTTTTTACCATAACCATGCAGGGGATTCTTTACAATCTCAAAATATTCTTCAACAATTTCATAAACATCAACATCAATACCAACTTTACAGTAATAAGCTCTTTTAGATTCTGAAATTCTTCTCAAGTCAACCTCTGAGGAAGAGAAGGGAGTAACAAAAACAATCCCCTTGACCTCAATTCCATGCTTTTGCATAATTAAAGCTGAAAGTGTGGAATCAAGTCCACCTGATAAAAGTGCCAAAGCTCTTACTTTGTGCTCACTCATCAATTATACCTCCACCAACAACAATATCTCCCCGGTAGAACACTGCAACCTGTCCAGGAGTAATTGCAAAGAGCTTCTCACCAAGAATAACCTTATAACCTCCATCAGATAAAGGGGAAAGGGTGCACTCCGCAGTTTTACCCCTATACCTTACTCTAACCTCTAACCGTTCCCCCTCCACTACCTTCTCTAAAAAATTCATATCCTTAACAATAAAACTATCGCTGTATAATTTTTCCAAAGGGGCAACGATTACAAGATTATCTTCGGGAACAATTTTTTTCACATAAAGCCTCTTGCCCATTGCTACCCCAATTCCTCTCCTTTGACCGATGGTAAAGAAATAATAACCATCATGTTTTCCGAGAATATTACCATTTTCGTCCAATATCAGGCCCTCTTTCCTTTCAAAGCCTCTCTTTAGAAGAAATGCCCGGTAGTCCTTACCCACAAAACAAACATCCTGACTCTCTTCTTTATCGTGAACTTCAAGCCCAAACTTTTTCGCCTTTTCCCTCACCTCCTCCTTTGACATCTCTCCGAGGGGCAAGATCAATTTCTCAAGATGTACTTTTTCAATCAAAGCAAGATAATATTCCTGTGATTTATACTCCCATAGGGCCTTTCTCAAGTGAACTTCTCCATTTTCTCGCGTTACCCTCGCATAATGACCTGTAGCAACAAAATCACATCCAAACCCTTTAGCAATCTTTAAGCCCAAGCTTAATTTAACTCTTCTATTGCAAAGAGCACAGGGATTCGGGGTACGTCCCCTTTTGTACTCGTTCAGGAAATATTGAATAATTTCTTTTTTAAAGTAATCAGAGACATCAAATACCTCGTGCCTTATGCCGATTTTTTTAGCCATTTTCTTAGCATCTTCAATATCTTGAGCCCTCCCACATCGGGTATTAAAGTTGAAGGTAACACCTATTACCTCATATCCCTGTTCCTTTAAAGCGAGAGCTGCAACAGTGGAATCAACACCTCCACTCATCAAAGCTACGACTCTGGGAACCATTAAAATGAATTGGTCTTACTTGAGCTCTTCAAAAACTATTCCGATAGCGCCTTTTTCGAGCATCTCAATAATTGCTCTTTCCGAATCTTCTGGCTGTACATTCACACCTTTCACCGCATCAAGTAGTAAAAAGACACAAAATCCAAGTCTCAGAGCATCAAGAACAGTAGCTTTAACACAGTAATCCGTTGCAAGACCACCTACAAAAAGCCTGGTTACGCCTCTCCCCTTTAAAATTTTCTCTAAGCCAGTTCCATCGAACCCGGAATAAGCCTCCTTTTCTGGCTCTGTTGCTTTAGATACTATTATTGCCTCCTGTGGCAATTTCAAATCAGGGTGAAATTCAGCACCCTTTGTATTCTGAACACAATGTTTAGGCCATATGCCGCCCTGCTCTATGAAAGAAATGTGGTTTTCAGGATGCCAATCCCTTGTAGCTACTATCAACGATTTTCCTGATGAAAAACGCTCTACATAAGTATTCAAAACAGGAACAATCTTATCCCCCTCAGGGACAGCGAGAGCACCTCCTGGACAAAAATCATTCTGCAAGTCAACAATAATCAATGCATCTTTTTCTCTCAATTTAATCTTCATTGTGAACCTCCTGCTCTTTAAACAACTCAAGATTAAAGTTTTTCATATCGTAACCCAAATGTTTGTAAGCTAAAGGGGTTGCAACTCTGCCCCTCGTAGTCCTCTTGAGAAACCCTTCCCTTAAAAGGAAGGGTTCATACACCTCTTCAATAGTTCCAGGATCCTCTGAAACTGCATGAGAAAGGGTCTTTATACCAACTGGTCCTCCATTAAACTTTTCTATAATCGTTCTCAAAATCTTCTTGTCCATTTCGTCGAGACCTTTTTCATCCACATCCAAATTGTTCAAAGCATATACGGCAAGGTCCTTATCTATAATCCCGTTGGATTTCACTTCCGCATAGTCCCTTACCCTTCTAAGAAGGCGGTTGGCTACCCTTGGAGTTCCCCTTGACCTTCTTGCAATCTCCAACGCGCCTTCATCGCTAATTTGCACTTTTAACAATTGGGCCGAACGAAGGATTATTTTATAAAGTTCCTGAACACTGTAATAATCCAGTCTAAAAGACATTCCAAAACGCGATATTAACGGAGATGTTAACAATCCAACCCTTGTCGTTGCACCAATTAAAGTAAATGGCGCGATATCTATTCTCACAGATTCAGCTTTAGGGCCCTTATCGAGCACTATGTCGATTTTAAAGTCTTCCATCGCCGAATAAAGATACTCTTCAACCGCTCGGGGGAGCCTGTGTATCTCATCGATAAAAAGCACATCCCGTTCCCTAAGAGAAGTCAAGATTCCAACAAGGTCAACAGGCCTTTCAATGATAGGACCTGATGTGGCTTTTATGTTAACCCCCATCTCATTCGCAATAATATAAGCCAGAGTTGTTTTTCCGAGACCAGGCGGGCCAAGAAGCAAAACGTGGTCCAACTGCTCATTTCGCAAATTTGCAGCTTTTACGAAAATTTTTAGATTTTCTTTAATTTTTTCCTGCCCCACGAACTCTTCAAAGGAAAGAGGCCTTAGAGTTTTATCCAGTTCCCTATCTTCGTCAAAAACCCCCTTTGGATCAGTTATTCTCACCACCACCTCCCAATGCAGCTTTGATAAGCTCTTCAAGGTTAACAGGTTTTCCGATACTCTTAATTGCTTTATCAACCAAACTTATAGCGTCCTGTTCCTTCAATCCGAGGGACACAAGGGCAGAAATCGCCTTTGACCTTACCGACTCTTCAACCTTTCTCTCTCCAGTCTTCATAGTAATCCCTTGGGCCTCAAAGATTATACGCTCCGCTCTCTTAGTTCCAACACCCTTTATTTGCGACAACCTCTTAACATCACCTTTTTCCAAACACTCTTTCAACTCCTCTACACTCAATGCCGACATTATTCGGAAAACCAGATTAGGCCCAATGCCTTGCAATTTAATGAGATAATTAAAAATCTCGCGCTCCTCAGGAGTTTTAAAACCGTATAAGACAACACTCTCCTCAAAAACTACCATGCTAACGTAAATAAAATTAACGGTTCCAACGATAAGTTCCTCGGCGAAGGAGGGAGCGACGAGAATGTCGAAGACAAGGCCATTGACGTTGAGAAAAACGTGCACATCTCTTTTCTCAACTACTTTACCTTCTAAGGCGTAAAGCATTTTTTAGACTCCTCAAATAAGCAATACACACGCCAACAGCATCAAATTCGTGTTCTGTCAAGTCTCTATTAAGCTTCACCAGGTTCTTAACCATATAGGCAACCTGCTTCTTCTTTGCCCTTCCTTGGCCAGTAAGGCTAACCTTTACCTTAGTCGGGGAAATTTCTGCAACTTCAATTCCCCTCTGTGCAACCGCAAGAAGGAAAGTCCCCCTCACTGCACCCAGCGTAAGGGCAGTTTTCACATTCCTGTAATAAATGGTGCTCTCTATTACAACTACATCGGGGTTCCAATCATCAAGTACCTTACTAATTCCTTCATAAATGACATTCAGACGCTCACCCAAGCTCCCCGCCTCAGTATAAAGAGTTTCGGAAAACTTGACAGTATAATTATGGTCAATAATGGCAACGCCACTTGCCTTCAAACCGGGATCAATTCCCAAAATCAACATTTAATCAGGATTTCGCTGCTATAGTTTGGAGCACACTTTCAGGAATATCAAAGTTCGCAAAGACCTTTTGAACATCGTCATTCTCTTCAAGGGCATCCATTAATTTCAGAATTTTTTCTGCTGTTTTCTCGTCCTCAATTTTTACTGTGGATTGTGGAAGCATTGTAATATCGGCTTCCGAAATCTCTACTCCTTTTTCCTTAAATGCATTTTTAACCCTTTCAAAATCCTTAGGATCGCAATAAACAGCAAAGGAATCCCCTTCTTCTTTTACATCTTCTGCCCCTGCTTCCAGTGCAATTTCCAACACTGCATCTTCAGAAACTTTATCCTTGTCAATGTAAATTATCCCTTTTTCCGTAAACTGCCATGCGACACTTCCCGGTGCTCCAAGATGACCACCGTGTTTGGAGAAGATATGCCTGATTTCTCCACTGGTTCTATTCTTGTTATCAGTAAGAACTTTCACTATAAAGGCAACACCTTCTGGACCAAACCCTTCAAATATGGTCTCTACATACTCAACTCCTTCAAGCTCTCCAGTACCTCTTTTTATAGCCCTTTCTATATTTTCCCATGGCATATTTATTTCTTTAGCTTTTTCAATTGCGATACGAAGACGTGGATTATTTTCTGGATTACCACCTCCAAGCTTCGCAGCAACCGTAATTTCCCTGATCACTTTCGTAAAAATTCTTCCGCGCTGAGCATCAACCTTTGCTTTTTTATGCTTAATTTGAGCCCATTTGGAATGACCAGCCATATTTTCACCTCCAGTTTAAAAATCTCTGCTTTTGGTTAAGTATAAGTTAAAAACATCCTTTTTTCAACAAAAGGGTTAAAAACAAAAAGTTAAAAAGGTGGCAATTTGCAAAGCCAAAATTCGACTTTTGCGAGTTTTGATTTTAAAAATTAAAATTATTTCATGTATCAGACACCACTTCTTACCCAATATAAGGCCTTGAAGGAGAAAAACAAGGACACTTTGTTGGCCTTCAGAATTGGCGATTTTTATGAGTTCCTTTACGATGATGCCCATGTTGCTTCAAAGGTATTAGGCATAACCCTTACATCTAAACCTCTTTATAAAAACCACAGGGCACCCCTTGCAGGCATTCCAGCAAAGGCAGCCTGGCAGTATTTCGAAAAATTGGTAAAAAATGGCTATAAGGTCGCAATCTGTGAACAACTCGGCGAAGGTAAAAAATTGATGGAACGGGAAGTTGTTGAAGTATTGACCCCGGGAACTTTTTATCATCCAGACTTTAGTGAAGAAACTGAACACGTATTCATTGGCTCTCTGACTTTTTTGAAGGAAAAAGGGGCTATTGCCATTGCAGATATAGGGACGGGGGAAATCTTTATAGAAAGCGGCACTTTGGAAGAGCTGATAAATCGTATAGAAACTCACAACATTCAAGAGATCCTGGTGGAAGATGACCTTTACTTTGAGCTGAAGGACAGGTATGAATTTAATTACACAAGAATTGCATCAACGCTTTTGGCCAGAGATTCAATTATAGAAAAAATCTGCAAATTCTTTGGCGTCCCAGACATAAAAATTATAAATTTGCAAGATGACCAGTCTGAGCTTCGTGCAATATTCAATCTAATAAACTATTTAGAGGAGAAAAAACCTGGAATGCTAAGTCACCTGAGAACAATCAAGCGAATTGACAATGAAAAAATTCTAAAAATTGATGCTAAAACAGCAAAACACTTAGAGCTTTTAGAAAAACCTTATGGAGAACAAGAAGATACCCTTTATCACCACCTAAAGGAGACAATAACTCCACAGGGAAGTCGTTACCTAAAAGAAACTATTTTGACACCACTAAGAGATATAAATTTAATAAATGAAAGGCTGTGCAGAGTTGAATTCTTTTTGACAAACCAGGAAAAACATCAAAAGGTCAGGGAGGAGCTGAAAAAAATTTCCGATTTAGAAAGAATCATCTCCAGATTTTCCACGCAAAAATTTCATATTAGGGACTTTTTAAGACTTGTTGAAAGCATTAAAGCCTTCAAAGAAATAGAGAATTTACTTAAAAACGAGGAATTGTTTGCCTTCCCTTCAACTTCACAAGATTTTGAACTATTGATAAAAAACATTGAGTCTACCATTGAAGAGGATCCACCTGCTACCCCTCCGGGTTGGGTAAAAAGTGGTGTAAACAAGGAGCTTGACGAATTAAAATTTCTCTTAACCCATTCCAAAGAAAAACTTCTCGAAATGGAGAAAAGAGAAAGAGAAAAAACAGGAATTCCAAATCTAAGAATTGGATACAACCAAGTTTTTGGTTTTTACTACGAGGTAACCAAATCACACCTCGATAAGGTTCCCTCGTACTTCATTAGAAAACAGACTCTTCAAAATGCCGAAAGGTTCTATACCGAAGAGCTTAAAGAACTTGAAGGAAAGCTTTTATCGGCAGAAGAGAAAATTATCTCGATTGAAAAAGAAATTGTAGAAAACCTCAGAAATTCTGTCTTAAATTTTTCAAAGGAAATTGTGGCTTTAACTGCATTCATAAAGGAACTGGACTTAATTCAGGCTTTTGCAAAGGTTTCGAGATCGTACAAATACACCAAACCAGTAATTACAACGGGTACAAAGTTAATCATTAAAGAAGGAAGACACCCGGTAGTTGAGAAAAACCTGAAATCTCCCTTTATCCCAAACGACACAGTGCTGGATACCGAAAACAACATACTCTACATTATCACGGGGCCAAACATGTCTGGAAAGTCAACCTACCTAAGGCAAGTAGCTATCATAATGATCATGGCCCATATGGGTTGCTTTGTCCCTGCCTCTTATGCTGAAATACCTCTTACAGACAGAATATTTGCAAGAATTGGGGCGTCCGACGATATTACAAAAGGGGTTTCAACCTTTATGGCCGAAATGCTTGAAACCGCAGAAATAATGAGAAATGCAACCTCCAATTCAATGCTTATTCTCGATGAAATTGGCCGCGGTACCTCAACCACCGATGGTATTGCAATAGCCTGGGCATGTGTTGAATATATAGTTGAAAAGATTAAAGCAAAAACCCTCTTTGCAACACACTACCACGAACTTTCGGAGATTTCTCGAATACATCCAGAAGTGAAAAACTACCACATGAAAGTAGCAGAGTGGGAAGGAAATGTAGTTTTTCTTCGAAAACTTGTTGAAGGAGCCGCAAATAAAAGTTACGGAATTCATGTCGCTGCCCTTTCTGGTCTTCCCGAAGAAGTAATAGAGCGAGCAAGAGAAATAGCAAGCCAGCTGGAAAGGAAGGAAAACGAGCTTACAAAAAGAATAAGGTCCAATATTAAACAGCTCAACCTCTTTGAGAGAGAAGAGGTACACAAAAACCAATGTAAAATCTGCGAAATGTTATCAACCATTGATGTTGATGGAATAAGTCCAAGAGAAGCTTTAAACTTACTTTACAAACTTAAGGAGGAATTTAATAAATGCTAAGGTTCTTAAAGGGGTTAGCAAATCTTTTGAAAAATGAGATTGCTATCGATCTTGGAACTTCCAGCACCTTGATTTACGTAAAGGGAAAAGGTGTGGTTCTGGATGAACCTTCAGTGGTTTCAATGGACCTTTATACTGGCAAAGTTATTTCCTGTGGAATTGAAGCCAAGAAAATGCTTGGAAAAACACCAGAAACCGTTGTAGCGAAACGTCCTATGAAAGATGGTGTAATTGCAGATTTTGACATGGTTCAGGAAATGATCATATACTTTTTAAACAAAGTACTGGAAAAGAATATATTAATTAGACCGGTGGTTTTAATTTCTGTACCTTCCGGAATTACTGATGTCGAAAGACGTGCTGTGAGAGATGCAGCACTACTTGCTGGTGTTCAAAAGGTTCACATGGTATCTGAACCTGTTGCCGCTGCAGTAGGTTTGGGACTACCCATAGAAGAACCGGTAGGGAATATGGTAATAGATATAGGTGCTGGTACTACAGAGATTGCTGTAATTTCTCTTTCCGGAATTGTGGTAAATAAATCCATAAGAACTGCCGGAGATGAGATGGATGAAGCAATAGCAACGTACATTAAAGAAAAATATAGAATTGCTATTGGAGAACAAACAGCAGAAGAAATAAAGATTAAACTTGGAAATGCTTTTCCTACATATCCAGAGGAGAAAATGGAAGTAAGGGGTAGAGACCTCATAAGTGGTGCTCCTAAGACTATAGAAATCTCGAGTTCCGAGGTCCGAACCGCTCTAAGGCATACACTTAACGAAATTGTTTTCGCATTAAAGAAGGCCTTAGAGCAGACACCTCCCGAACTGGTCGCTGATATAATAGACAGAGGAATTTACCTTACAGGGGGTGGGTCTTTGCTTAAAGGACTCCCTGATCTTCTTATGGAAGAAACGAATATCCTTATAAAAGTCTCTGAAAATCCGAGACATTGCGTCGTACTTGGGGCAGGGAAAATATTGGAAAATATAGACAAATACCAGCAAGTGTTAACTGCTTCCTCTAAAACAATGGTTAAAAGAACGGATTTTATCGATTGAATGGAGAAAAAACTCTTTGTTTTGTTTTTTTTGCTAACGATTTTCGTTAACATAAGAGGTGTTAAAGAGGAAGTTGCATTTATTCTCTCAAAATCCTTTTATTTCCCCTTCATTTACACTCGCAATCTCTTACTTTTACTTTACAATGTAGAAAGGAACTCAATAAAGCTCAACATCGAGAATCAAAAGCTAAGAGAGCAACTAAACGATAGAGGTTTCTCTGAAAATAATTTTATCGGCTCATCGAGCACTGCGTGCGTAGGAGAAATTCTTCAATACATTCCTCTGGGGATCCCTGAGGAAATAGTGGTAAAAGTAAAATCTGAAAAAATAGGAAGCTTAATTGAAGGTACTGTTGTTGATTTAAATGGGTATCTGGTGGGAAAGGTCGAGATGGAAGGAGGAGAACTAATCAGGATAAAAACAATTTATGACGAAAGCTTCAAAGTGGGAGTTGAGTCAATCCATCCATACTATACAGGAATCCTACAGGGAGGAGAAATTCCTTTGGTTTTATACGTGCCCATTGACGCAGAAATTCATACAGGAGACACACTTTATACATCCCGGCTCTCAAGTTATGCAAAACCCTACATTCCAGTTGGCACAGTTAAAGACTATCAGAAAGACATTTATAATCCAATATTTTACAGAGCGAAAATTGAACCGTTTTTCAAGCCTTTTACCTCAAGGATTGTAGTGATCTATGGAAAATCAAAAAATTAGTATTACTGGCATAATAATATTATTACTTGCCTCAGCAACGACTGTCGTACATTCCAAAAACTTTCCCGACATTTCTATAATTGTATTGCTATTTCTTTCCCTTAAATATGATACACCTGCTTTGCTTTTCTGGGCTTTTTTAAGCGGTTTGGTTCACGACGGATTCAACGTCGACAAAATCTGGGTATCACCAATTTCTTTTCCCTTACTAACTCTATCAACCAGTTGGGCAAAGAGTAATTTTAATTTAACCTTTGCACCCGCCAAATTAATTTTCGCAATAGGGTTTGTCACATTACCCTTCGTTATTTATTCCTTACTCTGGAACGTAAGCTTGATGGCAATCGGATCAAAATTTATCTTAACCCTTGCCTTGGCAATAATTGCAGCATTTTTTGTATGAGTAAAATAAATATCCTTCGAACTTTACTCTGGTTAATCTCTGGGATTATTGTAATTAGGCTATTTCAATTTCAAATAATTGAGCATGAATCTTTCCTACAAAAGGCAACGTACAATTTTCTTAAAGAATATAAAATTCATGCACCACGGGGCAAGATATATGATAGAAATGGTATTTTACTTGCATACTGGAAACCCGCCTTCCGCTTGATGGCAATACCAAAGTTTTTGAAAGATGAAGACTACACAACTCTAAAAAAACTTTTAGGCGATTTTACAATAAATCCAGATACACTTAAGAATAAAGGAAATTATGTTGAGATTAAAGGAAATCTCTCATACGAAATCACCATAAAGCTATTAGAAAAATCGCCCAATATTAAAAGTATCGTTATAGACTCAGATCCAGTGAGAGTTTACACGCCTTATGCCAAATATGCCGCACACCTTATAGGTTATGTTAGCGAAGCATCTAAAGATGAAATAAGAAAATTCAATCTCGATCCGGGGGATTTTATTGGAAAGGCAGGGGTCGAAAGAAGTTTTGACTTAGTACTGCGGGGAGAAGATGGTTCCAGGTTTATCGCTTTAGACTCAAGAGGGAATGTTGTAACTACTAATCCACGGCCCCCAATAGAACCAATAGAAGGTGAAGAGGTCTTCCTAACAATAGACATAAAAATCCAAGCTCTATTAGACTCCTTATTTGAAAATTATCCGCGAGGTGCTGCATTTGGAATGAACATTAAAACAGGAGAAGTCTTAGTATTTTACTCAAAACCTTATTTTAACCCTGAAAGCCTTAACGTTAAGTGGAATTATTACGCTTCGAACAAAGAAAAACCTTTACTAAACCGAGTCTTACAGGGACTTTATCCACCTGGATCAACTTTCAAACTTATTACTGCTCTTATAGGTTTATACACTGGAGTGATAAGTGAATATACGACTTTCAACTGCACAGGTGGCTTTACCTTTGGAAAGAGAAGATGGCTTTGCTGGAAAGCAGAAGGACACGGTTTACTCAATTTAACCCAAGCAATTGCACAATCGTGTAATTCATATTTTAATAATGTCGGAGCAAGAATAGGAACGCAGAAATTCATAGAAACCCTTGATCACTTTAACTTACCTGAAAAAACCGGAATTGATCTAATTGGCGAATATTCAATACTAATTCCAACCAGTAAGATGATGAAAAACAAGCTACTCCTTCCAAGCTCTGTTATTAACTGGTCTATAGGGCAAGGTGAAGTCCAGGTCACTCCTGCATGGATGGCTTTAGTAACTGGACTAATAGCTGGAAACGGAAGGTGCACTAAACCAATAGTAAAAAAAGGCGAAAAAACCGAATATATTACCCTAAATCTACCCCTGGAATATTTTAATATTGTAAAAGAAGGCATGCGATTAACCGTTGAAAGTCCGCATGGAACAGTAGGATACCTCTACAATCCTTCATACAAAATAGCCGGAAAAACAGGAACTGCTCAAAATCCACACGGAAAAGAGCATTCCTGGTTTACTTGTTTTTTCCCTTACGATGACCCTACATATGTGTTGACTGTAGTCGTAGAAAATGCGGGGCACGGAAGTGAAGCAGCAGCTCCTATAGCCATAACTATTGCGAGGAGGTTGTTGGGTGAAAAGAAATAGTATCCTTATCATCAGTGCTTTATTTTTGACCGCTATAGGACTTTTAGAGTTGTATTTTATCAACAAATCTTACTTCTTTTCTCAACTTTCTAAGGCTTTAATCTTTACGGTCTCTCTTTTCACTATTTTTCTTTTTATAAGAAAGGAACACATTCTAAATTACGGACATTGGATATACTACTTCTCTCTAATTCTTTTAGTTATTGTCCTGATAGGGGGTAAAGGGAGAGTTAATCGATGGATAAACCTTGGATTTATGCAACTCCAACCGTCTGAAATTGCAAAGCTCGGCCTTATTTTAATATTAAGCAAAATCCTCTCCAACACCCAAAAACCACTCAAAAGCAGGTTGATTAAAGCCTTGGGATATACGTTAATTCCTTTTATTCTCGTGATGCTTCAACCAGACCTCGGAACGGCTCTAACTTTCCTCTTTATTGCCTTTCTTATGAGCTGGATATCAGGGATTGACCCCTTTATTACAAGACTTATCATTCTAACCCCTATTACGATGATAGCCTCTGCTCATTTATTGTCAACGACTATTCTATACTTAACTCTATTGATTTTTCTTTTAATTTCCAAAGAGGCGTTGTATAAAAAGGTTTTAACTATTAGCTTTCTCACTGCTGTAAGTTTATCAACACCCTTTGTATGGCAAAAGGTTTTAAAACCATACCAGAGATACAGGCTAACCGCTTTCTTAAACCCTGAAAAAAGTAAGAGTAGAGAAGGTTGGCAAATATACCAAGCTAAAATTGCCTTAGGTTCTGGCGGAATTTTTGGTAAAGGTCCAGGAAAAGGTACCCAAAAAGGACTCGCTTTCCTACCCGCTGCCCATACAGATTTTATGTTTTCAAGCATTGGCGAGGAATTCGGTTTCGCAGGCCTTATTATTATAATTGCTACTTTTATGGCTTTTCTCAGCTTTTTGCTTAGAAAAATTGAATTGGAAGAAGGCCAAGAAAAGCTGATATTAACTGGTGTTTTTGCCTTCTTCTTTTTTCACTTTTCCGTTAATGTCCTGTCAAATCTTTCCTTACTCCCAGTAGTTGGCATTCCGCTTCCCTTCATCACTTACGGTGGAAGCCATCTACTTACTGAAATAACAACAATATTCTTGGTTTTGAAACTGGAGGATTGATATGTGCGGTTTTTTCAGCATAATCTTTAAAAATGATCGGAAAGAGCTGGGAAGTATACTTACAAAAGCAGGATTTAGGCTCGCATACAGAGGATACGACACTGTAGGAATTGGATATATTAAGGAAAACGGATCATTTGAGATAAGAAAGGCACCCGGAAAAATTCACAGAGTTTACAAAGACCTAAATTTCGAGGAAGTAGAAGGTAAAAGGGGAACCATACAATTAAGATGGGCAACCTATGGAGCACCATCCTATGAAAACGCACAGCCCCACCTTGACTGCAGGAGAAGGTTAATCGGCGCCCACAATGGTAACATTGTCAACTCACCATTTTTAAGAGAAAATTTGATCCAAAAAGGCCACCATTTTAATGGCGAAAATGACGGTGAAACCCTCGTCCATGTAATAGAAGAGTATTACAACTCGTCAGGAGACCTTAAAGGCTCCATATTCAGGGCGTACGAAATTCTGAAAGGTGACTACGCATTTTCCATAACCGCAGTGAACGAAAACAAATTTTACGCTGTTAAAAAAGGCTCTTCTTTATTCTTAGGAGTAGGTGAAGGCTTCATCGCTGTTTCAAGCGATCTTGTAGCCCTTCTTGATCTCACCAAAAATATTGTCACCCTTTACGACGGAGAAATGGTTGAATTTACAGAAAGTGAGTATACCATATATAATTTGAACACCCGCGAAAAAATCCATAGAGAACCAGTTTACACCGAAATGGACATCAAAGACGCTGAAAAGGGAAACTTTCCACACTTTATGATCAAGGAGATATATGAAATACCAGAGAAAGCAAGGAACATCATTAATTTCCTTCCAGAGTTCAAAAAACTTGACCAAATAGTAGATGATATTCTTACATCCAAGAAAAAATTTATAACAGGGAGTGGAACATCTCTACATGCAGGTATTCTCGGAAGTTTTTATTTATCTCGAATCGCAAAAGAAATGTTTATACCGGTAGCTGCATCTGAATTTTCAGAGAGATATGGAGATGTTATTGGAGATGGAGACCTCCTCTTTGTGGTTACTCAAAGTGGTGAGACGAAAGATGTGAAAAATGCGATGGATTCTTTTGGAAATAGGGGTAAAACAATAGGACTCATAAATGTTCTGGGTTCAAGCATCGCCTTAAGGTGTGACCATGTAATTCCCGTTCTCTCTGACTTGGAAATCAGTGTACCTGCAACAAAGACTTTTGTAAATCAGGTAATCGCTCTTCTCTACCTTTCGATTGCAATTGCAAAGAAGAAAGGGCTCTCTTACCCTGAGATAAACTTCGAAGAATTACCCCAGAAACTCAGTGAAACAATCAAAATCGCCGAAACTTATAAAAGTGAAGTCATTAAGGCTCTAATCCCTTGGAGGGATTTCTATGTCCTTGGATTCGGGTTGACCTATCCCATCGCTCTTGAAGGTGCATTAAAGATAAAAGAAGTAGTTTACATCCATGCGGAAGGTATGTACTCCGCAGAATTCAAGCACGGCCCCTTATCCATCGTTGAAGAAGAGTACCCAGTAATTTTTGTTGCTACTCTCAAGGACAAGCATATGATTCTGTCTCACATAAATGAAGTAAAATGCCGTGGAGGGAAAATAATAACCATTGCTCCCGATGACGAAGAACTAAGAAAAGAAAGCCACATATTCGTCCCCATACCCGATGGAAACGAGTACCTTACCCCAATTCTATCTGTGATACCAATGCAGATCATTGCATACCACATGAGCATTCATAAAGGAATAGATCCTGATTTTCCCAAAAATATTTCTAAAACCCTAACCGTAGACTAATGAAAATAATTTGTATAATTGGTCCAACAGCTTGTGGCAAAAAGGAAATTGCCAAATATTTGCTTGCAAAATTTGGTAACAGCATTCGCTTTATCTCTTGCGATTCAAGAAAAGTTTATAGGTACATGGATATTGGGACAGCAAAACCGGAAAAGCCGCTTAGGGAATTTTTTGAACTCATTGATATAAAAAACCCCGATGAAATTTACAGTGCGGGTGATTTTGCCAGAGATGCAGAAAGAGTCATTACACAAATTTTAAATAGTGGAAGAATCCCTGTAATCATAGGAGGCACACCTCTTTATTACAAAGCCCTCTTTTCTGAGTTTTTCGAAGAGCCTAAGAAGGACCCTGAAATAAGGCAATATTTACTTAACAGACTAAAAGAGGAAGGTGTGGAAAAACTATATGAAGAACTAAAGATAATAGACCCTGAAACTGCAAAAAAACTCCACCCTAAGGACTGGCTCAGGATTACAAGGGCTCTCGAAATCTACTATAACACAGGAATGCCTGCCAGTGAGGCAAGAAGAAAACTTCGCGCAAAAAGGACTTTTGAGCCCGAATACATAGGTATAACACAGCCGAATCCTGAGCTCTACAAGAAAATCGAAGAACGCACGAAAAAAATGTTTTCAGAAGGTCTTATTGAAGAGACTAAAAAAATTCTTGAGATGGGATATAGTGAAAAATTACCATCACTCAACACCATAGGCTACAGGGAAACCATCAAGTATCTGAAGGGAGAATTTACATTAGAAGAAGCGATATATAAAACTATAAAAAGCACCAAGATTTACGCCCGCAGGCAAAAGATGTTTTTCAAAAACTTTGAAAACGTGAGCTGGTATGACGTAACCAAGGAAATCAACCAGCTATTTGAGAGGCTCGACGGCGAAATTCAAAAAAGGATATCTTAAATTTCGATATCCTTTAAATTAAAAACAGGCCCATCTTTACAGGCTCGAAAATATCCTAAGCCGTAAGATTTTTTTACAGAACAACCAAAGCAGAGTCCCATTCCGCAGGCCATAACAGTTTCGATGGAGACCCACACATCAGAAGTCTTAAAGTTCTTTAAATTTCTAAGCATAGGTAATGGACCACAGGCATAGATGATTCTATCTTCCTGCTCATTAATAAAATCCGTAATTAACCCCTTCTTTCCTTCAGAACCATCTTCCGTAATTACTGAAACATTTAATTCTTTTAATAGATCCACCAAGCCCTCAGGAGGCCTGCTTTTTAAACCCCACAAAAACCTTTTAAAATTCCCCACTTTTTTTGCATAAAAATAGATAGGACCAAGACCTGAACCGCCTGCAGCAAGAGTTGGGTTAGGGAGCTCCGGAAACCCCTTTCCAAGAGGACCCAATAGACTAACTTGATCTCCTCTTTTCTTCTCTGAAAGAAGCTCAGTTCCGATTCCCACTACCTTTATTAAAAACCAAAGGCTTGTAGCATCTGCAAAAAATACACTGAAGGGCCGCGAAAGAAAAGGACTAAAGCTCTTACTTACCCTTATTTGAAAAAATTGTCCAGGGGAAATGGATTCTCCCCACAGGTTCTCAACCTCAAGCAGGAAAAAGCCAGCACCCAAAAACTCGTTAGAAATTACCTTTGTACTTAGCAATTCCATCCTTAAGTACCTTTACAACATACTCAACCCATTCTTCTTTCATTGTAGGAAAAAGAGGTAAAGTGATCTGCATCCTATAAGCCTCTTCAGTAACTGGAAGCGGCCTATATGGATAGTATTTCTGGACAGCACTAAAAAGATGCAAAGGTTTATAATGGAGACTGGTCTGTATACCGTGTTCGAATAAGTGAAGCCTCAAAGCATCTCTATCTACCTTAGAAAAAACCGAGAAAATATAATTTCCAGAAAGTTCGTAATTTTCAAATGGAATAATGATTTCATCGACGTCTGCCAGTAACTTCCGGTAAAGTCCCACCAATTCTCTCCTTCTTCGAGTAATCCATTCAATTTTTTTTAACTGTGATAAACCAAGAGCTGCTTGAATTTCAGTGGGACGATAGGTGTAACCAATTTCCTGTATATCGTAATCCAGCTCTAAGCCCTTATAACGTTCATAAGATGTGCTCGAAATTCCCTGAGACCTTAAGGATTTGCATCTCTTATATATATTCTCATCATTGGTTAAAATTACCCCGCCTTCACCCGTTGTAATACTTTTGTTGGCATAAAGAGACATGCCTGCTACAATGCCAAAATTACCCGCCCTTTTGCCCTTCCATATCGACCCGTGACAATGGGATGCATCCTCAATCAAGACGAGATTCTTCTCTTTACAATACTTCTGAATCTCATCAATTCCTTCCATAAAGCCCGCATATGCAACATAAATGGTATGAGTTGCTCCACTTCTCACATTTTCTATAGTCTCAGGTGAGATAACAGGCTTTTGAAGAGATTCAATATCCGCAAAAACAAACTTTGCACCCATCCAAATCAGGGGAGTCAAAGTAGAAATGTAAGTAAATGATGGAAGAACAACAAGACTGTCAGGACCTATACCAGCAGATACGTATGCAAGATGAAGGGCAGCTGTACCCGAAGATACAAAAAGTGCATATTTAACCCCGAAATGGGCCTCAAAAGCTTTTTCTAATTCGTTGGTTTTAGGTCCAAGGGATACCCAACCACTTTTAATGGTTGACGATACTGCTTCGATGTCAGATTCATCAAAAAAGGTTTCAAAAAGTGGAATTTTGAATTCCTTACTCAGTGTCAACCGCTCCGAGTTCCTGCAAACCGCCTTTTAAGGCCCTTTTTCTTGAGAGCTTAAACCTGCCTGCTTCATCAATTTCAATTACTTTTACCAGAATCTTATCTCCCACTTTCAAGACATCTTCAACCTTTGAAATTTTGGAGTCAGAAATTTCTGAAATGTGTAATAGGCCCTCTTTATTAGGCAAAATCTCTACAAAAGCACCAAAAGGGGCAATTCTTTTCACAACCCCCATATAAACCTTACCGAGTTCTACTTCCTGAACCATTGCATTAATCATTTCCTTAGCCTCTTCAACACCTTCTTCATTATAACCCGAAATAAGGACCCTCCCTGTGGTGTCATCAATCTCAATCTTAGTTCCAGTTTGTTCAATAATTTTTTTGATGGTCCTTCCTCCAGGGCCGATCACAAGACCAATTTTGTCAGTTGGTATTGTTATTGAAGACACTTTTGGCGCATAGATGGATACACTATCCCGCGGTTTAGAAATCGTTGCATTCATTATATCAAGAATATAGAGTCTGGCATTTCTTGCCCTCTCAAAAGTCTCCTTTATAATATTCAGGGGTAATCCCCTGATCTTAAGATCAAGTTGAATAGCAGTAATACCCTTGGAAGTACCTGCAATTTTGAAGTCCATATCGCCATAGTGATCTTCTGCACCCACAATGTCTGTTAACAAAACATACCGATCACCCTCTTTAATCAAGCCAGTAGATATCCCCGCACAAGCCGCTTTAATTGGAACTCCAGCATCCATAAGGGATAAAGAACCGCCACAAACAGTAGCCATTGAGGTAGAACCGTTTGACTCCAAAACATCTGATACTACTCTGATTGTGTAAGGAAATTCTTCTTCAGAAGGGATCAACGGTGCCAGTGCCTTTTCTGCAAGGTTTCCATGTCCAATTTCTCTCCTTGAAACTCCCCTTAAGGGTTTAACCTCACCGGTAGAGAAGGGAGGAAAGTTATAATGAAGCATAAAACGCTTCTCTTCTTCTGGCTCAAGCTCAGAAAGCTTCTGAACGTCTTCTTTTGTCCCAAGCGTTGTCACAACAAGGGTTTGCGTCTCACCTCTCTTAAAAAGAGCTGAGCCATGTGTTCTTGGGAGTACTCCAACCTCACAGGTAATCGGCCTTATTTCCTCAAATCCTCTTCCATCAACCCTTTTCTTTTCATTCAAAGTCATCTCGCGAAGTGCTTTCCTTTCAAGCTCATAAAGTGTTTGATTCAATTCGTTGGTTAAATCTTCAGACGGATAAGTACTTTTGACAAATTCTTCTGCCTTTTTTCTAATAGCATCGAGACTTTCATTACGCAACTTCTTTTCGCTAATGTGCATTGCTTCAACGATATCCCTGTATACGAGATCCCTAATTCTGGAGTAAAAATCATCGGAGACCAAGAGCCTCTGGTATGGAACTTTTGGCTTTCCTATTTTTTCTCTAAGTTCATTTTGAAAATCCTCTATTTCCTTAAGATATGGTATGGCAAATTCAATAGCCTGTAATACAATATCTTCCGGAACTTCTTTGCCGCCAAATTCAATCATGTTAATCTCGCCAGAAGAACCCGCAACAAGCAAATCAAAATCGCTTTTTTCAATTTGAGAATTCGTCGGATTAAGAACAAACTCCCCGTTTATTCTTCCAACCCTACAGGCTGCTATGGGACCATCAAATTCGATTTCCGAAATGTGTAAACAGGCGGAAGCACCTATTATTCCAAGAAAGTTAGTTTCATTTTCAAGGTCATAAGACAAAAGATATGCTATAACTTCTATCTCATTCATCATATCCTTAGGAAATCTTGGCCTTATAGCTCTATCAATAGCCCTCCCGTGCAGGATTTCTCTCTCTGTAGGTTTACCTTCCCTCTTCAGGTAACCACCGGGTATTTTACCAGCAGCGTATGACTGCTCTCTATATTCAACAAGTAGTGGAAGAAAATCCCTTTTCTCCTTTGACTCCTGAGTTACAACGGTTACGAGAAGTACTGTATCCCCGTAAGATATTAAAAGGGAAGACGTTGCCTGGTTTGCAACTCTACCTACTTCAATTTTTAACGTCCGGCCAGCAATTTCACGCTCTAAAGAAAAAATCATCCTCTTATACCCAGCTTATCGATGAGTTCAGTATATCGGGCAAAATTCTCCCTCCTCAGATAATTTAAAAGTCTTTTTCTTTTACCCACCATTTTGATCAAACCCATCCTTGAATGGACATCTTTCCGATGTACCTTAAGATGTTCTGTTAGATCGTTAATTCTCTTGGTCAATAGAGCAATTTGCACTTCTACAGAACCCGTGTCTTTTTCGTGCTTCCTCCATTCTTTAATTATTTTTTCCTTCTCTTCCTTGCTAATAGTCATGAGAATCCTACCTCCATTTTTTTCAGTTTAAATAAAAAAAGCGGGAGACGGGACTCGAACCCGCAACCGTCGGCTTGGAAGGCCGATGCTCTACCATTGAGCTACTCCCGCACACTTTAAAAGAACCTTTTTCAACACTAAGACGGGACATGCCCCGCAACCGTCCCCTGGATAGGGGATGCTCTACCATTGAGCTACTCCCGCATATTTTAAAAGAACTTTTTTCAACACTAAGACGGGACATGCCCCGCACCCCGCCTCATGAACGGGGATGCTCGACCA
>Ga0071330_1062621_pt1 | contig 90401 bp, 105 predicted proteins | sample GBScel77sediment_FD_63802 | JGI IMG/M metagenome (GOLD analysis project Ga0071330, IMG submission 63802) | Hot spring sediment microbial communities from Great Boiling Spring, Nevada - Cellulolytic enrichment Sediment 77C v2 (version 2) | ecosystem: Environmental > Aquatic > Thermal springs >...
AATGCGCTGTTGGGGTGCAGACCGGCCTAAGATAAGGGGGAGGACTTAAGATCCTCTGGCGTAGGCCTTCGTGGGTTCAAATCCCACCCCCCGCACCAATTCTGGTTAACAGCTTGATGTTGGACTAGAGATGGATGCAGCTGCCAAACGCATAGCTAAACAACGGATTCAAACGCTCTTCCGCCTAGCCATAGAAACCCATAGGGAAGATCCGGAGCTGGCCCAGCGTTATGTGGACATAGCCCGCCGGGTGGCTATGGCGGCGAAGGTTCGCTTGCCAACAGAGTATAGGCGTCTGGTTTGCCGCCACTGCAAAAGCTTTATCTTGCCCGGCGTGGGCAGCCGCGTGCGCATTAAACAGCAAAGGGAGCCCCACGTGGTTATCACATGCCTTAAATGCGGCAAACACATGCGCATACCATTAAGAAGGAGGGAAAACTAGGTGAGTAAACTGACCGCTGGAATGAAGAGGCGCATAAAAAAGGAGTTTAGCGCTGAAAAGCCCACCATATGGATTGGTAAAGGACAGGTTTCAGATGAAATCGTGAAAGAAATTGAAAAGCAGTTGGAAAAAAGGGAGATTGTAAAGGTTAAGGTTTTAAAAGCAGCCTTAAAGGAGGTAAAAACCGCAGACGTAGCCGCAGAGATTTCCCGACGCACAGAATCCGAACTGGTTGAAGTCAGAGGACACACGTTTATCCTTTACAAACGACGAAGAAAAACCGCTGAAAAGTGAAAGCCTTTATATTGGGCTTGGTGAATTACTGAAGGAAACAAACCGAGGAAGCAATGTTGCCAACACCATACGATGTTCCAGCCCAAGAATTCATCCAAAAACTAGCCGACTACCTAAAGGAGAACATCGATGAGGTTAAACCTCCCCTTTGGGCGGGCATAGTTAAAACAGGCGCCCATGTGCAAAGACCACCCGAAAACCCGGATTGGTGGTATATACGCTGTGCCTCATTACTGCGTAAGATTTACATTCATGGACCATTAGGCATTGAAAAACTGCGCGCCGAATACGGTGGAAGAAAAGATTTCGGTGTTAGACCAGAACACGCAGTCAAGGCTGGCGGCGCAATCATAAGGAAAGCACTTCAACAGCTTGAAAAGGCAGGATTGATTGAAAAATACCAGAACAAGGGAAGACGCATAACTAAGGAAGGAAGAAAGCTGTTGGAGGAAATAGCTGAAGAAGTAATGCGGGACTTATTGAAAAAAATGCCTGAACTTGAGAAATATCAGAAGAGCGGATAGCAAATGTCGGAGGATGAGCTGGAAGAAATTCGGCAAAGGAAACTTTTAGCTTTGCAGCGGAGACTTGCCGAAGAACAACGGAAAGCCCAGATGGAACAACAGCTTGAACTTCAAAAACAGGCTATACTGAAGACAATACTGACACCAGAAGCCCGACAACGCCTTGCAAACCTAAAACTTGTGAAGCCCGAGTTCACAGCCCAACTCGAACTACAATTGATTCAACTAGCGCAAATGGGAAAGTTGCCAATCCCACTGACGGATGAACAACTTAAACAAATTCTGATCCAGCTGCAATCTCAAAGGCGTGAGATAAAAATCAGAAGGGTTTAAGATGGCTAGGTTTAAGCCCACAGCAAAAAAGAGAAGATTGGCGAAAGCTGGAAAAGTGAAGAAGGCTGTTCCAACATGGGTTATCGCAAAAACTGCTGGAAAATTTAGAACACACCCCAAAAGGAGACATTGGAGAACCAGGAAAATAAAGGCTTAGGTTGGTAAAACATGGAAACAGAAGAATCTAAAATTAGTGAAGGCGAAGAAATAAAGGAAGAGGTGGAAGCCGAAAAAACTGCTGAAGAAGAAAGCGTGGAGAAGGCTGAAGCTGCCGAAGAGGAAGAGAAAATCGAGGAAGCTAAACCCAAAGAAAGAGAGGAGATGGCAGAAGAAATAGTTGAGGAAAGATTTTACACTATTCCATTGGGGAAAGCTTGGATTGTACCTCCTAATAAGAGGGCGCCAAAAGCCATTAGGATAATTCGAGATTTTATAAGGAGACATATGAAGCTAGAAGCCAAAGTAGAAGGCGAGGAAGAAAATGAAACAGAAATTAAGAGGGTTATTATCAGCAATGAAGTGAACGAGAAAATTTGGAGTAGAGGCATAGAAAACCCTCCGCGGAAAATTCGTGTTAGAGCCGCAAAGGATAAAGATGGCAATGTCACGGTTTATTTAGCTGAAGGAGACTAGGCTTGGCAATATACCTAACAAGCCTCTTTGGAACGGCAAGCATAGGCGTATACCTTTTAGCCACCGAAAAAATGCTTATAATTCCAAAATTTGTCTCCATTAAAAAGGCTGAAAGGATGGCAGAGTGGCTTAAAGTAAAGCTTATACATACAAACATCGGCGGCTCAGTCTTAATTGGCGCATTAGCATGTGCAAATTCAAATGGAATTTTACTCCCACACTTTGTGAAAGATGAGGAAATAGAAGCGATAAAGTCTGTTTTCGACGGAAACATAACAGTTATGGATACAAAAAAGACGGCTTATGGCAACATGATTTTGGCAAACGACCACGGAGCCATCGTGGACCCAAGGCTGAAACAGTCCGAAATCAGAGAGATCTCCGACACCTTAGGCGTAGAGGCTGTTCCAGGCGAGATCGCACAGCTTCCCTATGTTGGTTCCTTAGCCGTCGCAACAAACAAGGGGGTTTTGGCACACCCGCTTTTGAAGGATTCCGAGAGAAAACTTTTGGAAGAGGTATTGAAGGTTCCCGTGGACGTTGGCACAGTAAACTGTGGAATACCCTACGTGAGGACCGGATTAATCTGCAATAGTCATGCTGCGGTTGCTGGCTCCTTGACAACTGGTCCAGAAATGTTTATAATTGGACACGCTCTGGGTGTAGTAAAGGAAGATGAGTGAAGTGAAAGTTTTTAGGGTTATGGGTGAGATTCGAAAGCCAAACTGGAAGACACCGTTCGAAAAGGAAGTTGTAGCCCTAAAACCAGAACACGCTATAGAAAAAGTCTACACAGAACTGGGCAGCAAACACCGTGTTAAACGTTTCCACATAAAAATTGATAAGGTTGAAGAAATCGCCCTAAATGAAGTTGAAGACCCGTTAATAAGAAAGCTTTTGGCTGGAGAAGGTGAAATTGGCAAGCAAAGTTGAAGAGGAACTGCGAAGACTCAGCGTTGAAATGCGCATCCTGGAGCAGACAGCGGAAGCGTTACAAGCCAGAATAAACATGGTGAACGCCGTCATAACAGACCTAACCTACGCTAACATGACTCTTGAAGGCTTGGAAAAAGAAAAAGAGAACGCTGAACTGCTGGTTCCTATAGGTGGAAACTCCTACATAAAGGCAAGGCTCGAAACTCCAGACAAAATCACCGTCGGTGTCGGAGCAGGTGTCTCGATTGAAAAAACCCTTCAAGAAGCAAAAGAAATCATCAAGAAAAGGCTTGAAGACTTAGAGAAGAGCAGAACAACCCTTCAACAGCAGCTTTCCCAAGTCATAGACAAAATCAACGAGGACAGAGAGCGTTTCGAAGAGTTGGCAGTCACACTAAGAAGGGAGACACCCGCAAAAGATGTTTGAGAGACTTAAATCCGGCTTAAGCAGCCTAGTAAACAAGATAACAACCACAGAGCTTAAGACTGAAAACCTTCGCCCAATTCTCTCAGATTTTAAGCTAACCTTAATAGAGAACGATGTAGCCTTGCCCGTGGCGGAACGCATATGTGAGGAATTGGAAAAACGCCTCAACGGAATACAAATAAAAAGGCTTGAAGACAAAAGGAAAATAGTTGAACAAAACCTTCGCGAAGTGCTCCTTGAAGTCATGTCAACAAACGAGAAAATAGATTTTTTAAAGGCTGTGGAGGAAAAACGAAGGAAAAACGAGCCTTTCGTTGTTCTTTTTGTGGGGATTAACGGCACAGGCAAAACCACAACCATAGCGAAAGTCGCCTACTTACTAAACAAGAAGGGCTACACAGCTGTTTTAGCATGCAGCGACACTTATAGGGCTGGTTCCATTGAACAGTTGGAGACCCATGCTAAACGGCTACGCATAAAAATGATAAAACACAAGTACGGTGCAGACCCGGCGGCAGTAGCTTACGACGCAATAAGTCATGCAAAAGCTCATGGAATACACGCAGTCTTGATTGACACCGCTGGGCGAATGCAAACAAACAGAAACCTCATGAACGAACTTGCAAAAATCAAACGTGTAGTAAACCCAGACTTGACTATTTTAACAGTGGATGCGTTAACCGGAAATGATGCTGTTATTCAGGCTGAAGAATTTCATAAAAGTGTAGGCATAGACGCGACCATACTAACAAAAGTGGACGCGGACGTTAAAGGAGGGGCAGCCCTAAGCGTTACGTACATTACACGGAAGCCGATCATTTTTGTTGGAACTGGGCAAAGTTACGACGCCCTTGAGGAATTTAGGCCAGAAAAGTTCGTGGAAATGATTATCAAGTAATCGCAAAACCCTTCCTATTGCTTTTCAAATATTAGGCGAAGTCTTTTTGAAACCTCCTTGAAGCCTAAACTCTTGAACAAGGCTAGAGATGGAATATTGCTGGAGTAGATGTCTGCTTCTACACATTCCACACCCTTGTCTTTAAACCATTCAAGCATGGCTTTCACCAGAGCCTTGCCGATGCCACGCCGCCTGTAAGATTTTTCCACAAAGCAGTCGCAGATGTATCCTCTTTTAGCTTTGTACGACCATGGCTGGCTGATCCACCCAAGAGAATAGCCGACAATTTTTCCATCAGCCTCGGCAACAAAAACCACGGTGTTTTCACCCTTAATGTTTTTAAGGATCCATTTAGGGTTTTGGAACTCGCTTGGCAACGGTGAAACCATTGAGTCCATTGCACTTTCATCCCTACCAAGCTTTTCAGACAGCCTAACAATCTGCTGGAGGTCTGCCTCACTAGCGTGACGTATCTTCACATTCTCTAAAATGACACCAGAAGACAGCGCCTTTACTCTGCGTGGGGGCATAAAACATCACTTCAAAATTTCATTTCCTATATTGATTGCGATAAAGTGTTGGATGGGTTAGGTCCTCCTCTTTATCAATAAATTGAATCCTTAACCTTTTATCGGCACTTGCTGGAAGCTTCGCCTTGCCAAACACCTCAAAACGGTATAAAGCTGACTTGTACCAGTTAACCCCGGGATTTTTGCCAACCTTAAAACCGAGATTATAAGCGAATTCCTCATAGTTCGCGGTGCCATAATCCATTGGGTAAACAGAGAAGCCTTGAATGATATCAGTGACAACGCAGTTCATCCTCGATAAGAGTTTTTGAACAGCTAACCACTTTCTAAGAGAAGCCTCATAGAGGGTTAAGCCAAAATAGCCCACGCCATTATCTCTTAGGCAAGCTACACCCCGCGTTAGAAAAGCTCTTAAACCAGACATAGTTTCAAGCGGCTCCGAGGAAAAGACGTCAAATTTTCCTCGCAGTTCCCTGGGCAGCGGATCAGCCACATTGTATTGGACATATTCAATGGCAAATCCGTGTTCTCTATTAACTGACTCAATGAAGCCGCCTAGCCGCTTGTCGATGTCTAAAACGGTTATTCGTGATGGAAGCCTTGTTAGAGCTAGGGCAATGCTTAGCAGGTCGTCGTCTCCTATCAAAATTATGTTTTTTCCAGCTAAATCGCCGTAATGATGCATCAGAGCAGCCCTTGCAACCACATCTTTTTCAAGCATATATCCTTGGAAAAAGTTAAGAGATGGATTTGGTCTTTTCTGAACGATTCGTTTGAACTCCTCCAGAACATCTTTGAACTTTGCCTCTGGAATTACCCGTTTTCCAAGACACATGGGGCAGAGTTTGCCCTCAAAATTCAAGCTTTCCAAGTTTATTTGACTCTTGCCTTTATCAGTGATAAAAAAACCATTTTCGTCAGCAACTATAAGCCCGCTCTCACTAAGCCTTTTCAAGGCTGCCACAAAATCTTTAAGGGGGGAGTTGACTCTGTCAAGAAGCTCCCAAAAAGTTTTCTTGGAAGAAGCAAGCTCATACAATATTCTAGTTTCCACTTTCTCCAAAAACATCCCTCCTTATGACACGTTTTTCAACATTTTTAGGCTTAAACTCTTCCACCAAAAGTTCGAAAGCCTTCAAGGCTGGACCGTCGTCCCCGCATGTGAAAATGTCTAAAGCCATATAACCATACTCCGGCCACGTGTGAACACTCAAGTGCGACTCGCTTAAAAGGTATATGGCAGAAACCCCATAAGGCTCAAATTGATGGAAACTTGAAGAAATCGCATGCAAACCAGACTTAGCAACTACCCTATCCAAAATCGGCCGTAGGTCTTCCACCCTTGAAAGCTTTCGGGGATCCACGCCCCGAAATTCGGCGATAATGTGGATGCCCATAGCGAACACCCACCATTATCGTCGAACTCAGGACGGGCCCAAACTTTATACGTAGGCCAATTTGGCCAACTACTCATACGTCTTTCTATCCTCTAAATGAGGCGCAAAAATTCTCTTCTTTATAAACTTTACGCAGCAAAACTCGGCATTAAACAATGCTTCAAACTTTGGAAAAGCTTCCTAAACTTTTGTCGCCCTCAAAATCGTGAGCCACACAGTGACTTGACTATAACTTTCCAAGTAGTTTGAGCAGTATGGCCTTTGCCGCGTAAAGTCTGTTCTCGCTTTGCTCATAAATAATTGAGTTTGGGCTTTCTATAACATCGGCGCTTATCTCGTAGCCTCTGTGGATTGGCATGTCATGCATTATAAGCGCGTTGCTTCCTCGTAGCAGCTCCTTGTTCACTTGGTAAGGCATCATGAGTTTGATGCGTTTCTCCCGTTCAGCGGCATATTTGGGGTCGCTGAAGAACTCCATGTCAACCCATGTGTCGGTATACACAAAATCAGCATCTTTCACGGCTTGCTTAACGTCAAGCGTCGTCTCATACAGTCCGGTTTTCATGGCTTCTTCAAGGAGTTCATCGTCCCTTGAAGGCTCATTAAATATTGGGGTGACTGTAACAATTTTAACACCAGTCTTTGTGCATCCTTCTATTAACGAGTTGCACACATTGTTGTGCACACCGATGTAAACAAGTTTTAAGCCTTTGAGTTTGCCCTTCTTTTCCTTCATGGTCATAAGGTCAGCTATGGCTTGGCTTGGGTGGTATTTCTCGTCGCACCCATTTATGACGGGGACTTTTGAGGCTTTAGCCATGACTTGTAGGTCAGCGTTTCGAAGAAGCCTCGCCATAATACAGTCAACGTTCCGCGACAAGTATTGAGTTTCATCATAGATGTCCGCTATTGTAAAGTTTGTTGTCCTCCAGTCTATGTACAGCGCGTGTCCTCCAAGCTGGGTCATAGCAACCTCAAAGGAAACCCTTGTCCTCGTCGAGGTTTTTTGAAAAATCATGGCCAAGGATTTGCCATCCAAAGCTCTCCGATATTTTTCGGGATTATGCTTCACTTCAATAGCCTTATCAATAATCTCCATGAGTTGTTGACCAGACAGCTCTTTGAAATTGATTAGATGCATACTTTGACACCAGCTAAACGTGGAACCCAAAGTTTCAACGCTTAAAGCAATTATAAACTTTATGGAAAGGTTTTTCTAACCATGTCATAACATGCAACTGGGAAAAACGTTGATTCTATTAGTTGCATCTAAAAGGGATCTAGCAAGCATGAACATCACAAAACAGATCTTGGAAAATTATCCATTTGAACCTTGCGAAGAGAATGTTAAAGACGCACAAGTTTACGCGTTCAAAAAAGAAGAGCAAAATGTAAGATTGGTTATATTGAATGAGGAGCTAGTTTACGCCCAAAATATAACGGATTTTTCACCTACCCTCGAACTCATAATATTCCTTTCGAGGCACAGCAGCGAAAAGGGAATTCCAACGCTTTCAGTGCATACACCAGGTAACTTTGGAAAGGCAGACCTGGGAGGATTTCCGAAAAAACTTTCCGTTGCCCCCGCAAACGCTATGAGGACAGCCCTAAAAACCATGGTACAACTAGCCAAAGAAGACAACCTCGCCTACAAGGCTTCTTATGAATGCACCCATCACGGTCCATCCCTGGACAAGCCAGCCATGTTCGTTGAATTGGGAAGCACGCCAAAACAGTGGGCGGACACAGAAGCGGCAAAAGTCATAGCCCACGCAGCAATGGAAACCGTCAAAAACTATGGAAAACAAGAAGCTCAAACAGCGATAGGTATTGGCGGTCCACACTACAATGAAAAATTCACAAAAATTGCATTGGAAAGCAACATAGCCTTCGGTCACATAATTCCGAAATACGCAATTCCAGAGGTTGACGAAAATATCCTCCGTCAGTGCATTGAGAAAACATTGGAAAAAGTTGAGTTGGCGTTGCTTGACTGGAAGGGAATAAGGGGAGAAGACAAGCAACGCCTCGTTGAGGCGCTTGAGGGTTTAGGCTTAAAAATCCAAAAGGTTTAACATGAAGCTCGCTTACCTGTATAGAAAAGTTAATAGAAATGCAAGCAGACTATCAACGTGCTGGTAAATACGATGGGCTTAAGATCATTCCTAGAACAATGCGCCAAAACATTGAAATTAGCGGTTAAACCTGGAAGAAGTGAGCTGTGGCTATCAATAAAGATATGCTTTTTGGGTATAGGTCTTGTTGGACTAATAGGCTTCATCATAAAACTGTTAACAGCCCCGATCTCTCAAATGTAAAAACCCTTGAGGAAGTTTAGCCATGGAAAAGCATCCGACAAAAATTTTCGCTGTGAGAATAACAACAGGGCAAGAGCGAAACGTGGCCAAGCTTATAGCTGCTAGAATCGAGTTGAACAAAATACCTGTAAAAGCCATCCTCGTTCCGGACACCCTTAGGGGATACATTTTCATGGAGGCAGAAGGCCCCCATTTTGTGGAACAAGCCATAGCAGGCATTAAACATGTAAAGTCGCGGGTTCCGGACTTCGTAAACTTTTCAGAAATTGAAAAATATATTGTTAGAAAGCCTGTAATCGAAGAGTTGAACGAAAATGATATTGTGGAGGTTACCGGCGGACCGTTTAAGGGAATGCGTGCCAAGATAACACGTATTGATAGGGCTAAAGAGGAGGTGACCTTAGAGCTTTTGGAAGCAACATTCACGCTTCCAATAACAGTTCATGCGGACTATGTGAAACTTGTAGAAAAGGCAAAAACCTAGAGATAGGTGATAAGTTATGGGCGAAAAGAAAATTGTGGAACTCCTTGTGAGCGGGGGACAAGCCACAGCGGGTCCACCGTTGGGACCAGCTTTAGGCCCGCTCGGTGTAAACGTTATGGCGGTTGTGAACAAGATAAACGAGTTAACAAAGGACTATGCTGGAATGAAAGTTCCAGTAAAGGTTATTGTGGACCCCGAAACCAAACAATTTGAGGTTAATGTTGGAACCCCAACAACATCCGCTTTAATCGTAAGCGAACTAAAAATCGAAAAAGGCTCGGGAAACCCGAAAGCGCAGAAAGTTGGAAACCTTTCGATGCAACAGCTCATACGAATAGCGAAAATAAAACGCCCAGAACTTCTGTCAAAAACTTTGAAGGCAGCTGTTAAGGAAGTTTTGGGAACCTGCATGAGCATGGGCGTTACAGTTGAAGGAAAAGATCCAAAAGAGGTTTTGAGGGAAATTGACGCTGGAAAATATGACGGAATGTTTGCTGAAAACGAGGCTTAAGAGAACCTTTTTATAATGGCTTAATAATCCATCAATGGCACGGGGCCCTAACAAAATGTCAATAGAGCCTAAAACAATCATAGAAGCCTTAAAAGAGGCAAAAGAGAAGGCTGGGAAAAGAAATTTCACTCAGTCAGTGGAGCTTATAGTGACTTTGCAAGATATAGACATGAAATCTCCGGAAGGCAGACTTCAAGAAAACGTTGAACTGCCCCATCTACCATCGGGAAAACCCAACAAAATATGTGTGATTGCTACCGGAGAACTAGCGTTAAGGGCGAAGAGAGCTAACGCAGACTTAGTAATAGATAAAGGGGAGCTGGAGGCTCTTGCAGGCAAGAAAAAGGAAATACGGAACATTGCTAACGAATACGACTTTTTCCTAGCAGAAGCTCCATTAATGCCCCTTGTAGGCAAAGTTTTAGGCGCCGCGCTGGGTCCGAGGGGTAAAATGCCGATACCGGTTCCGCCAAACGCCGATGTGGAAAGCTTGCTGAACAAGTACCGCAAAACTGTCGCCATTAAAATGCGCAATCAACCCGTGATCCAGTGCCGTGTAGGAACGGAAAACATGAAAGAAGAGGAACTTGTAGAAAACATACAAGCCGTACTGAAAGTTATTGAAGGAAAAATGAAAAGGGGAATAAAAAACATTAAATCGATCCATATTAAAACAACCATGGGCGCCCCCGTGAAAATTAAACTATAAAGAGGGAAGCATTTGCCATCCCAATTGGTTTTGCAAGAGAAAGCCGCTGAAGTCGAAGAAATTTCAGAGCTTTTTAGACGCTACAAGGTGGTGGGGGTAGCGAGCCTCCAAAAGGTTAGAGCATCTCAACTTCAAGAGTTGAAGAAAAAACTGGCGAAAGAAGCCCACATACGCGTTGCGAAAAACACATTGGTGAAAAGGGCCCTAGAAAATGTCAAAGAAAAACCTGACCTGAAGAAGCTAGAGAAGTACTTGACTGGACCAAACGTTTTCCTCTTCACAGACATGAACCCATTCAAGCTGGCGTCGCTTTTAGAAAAGAGCAAAGTGCGAATGTTTGCCAAGGCAGGCGACGTCGCATCCTTTGACGTTATTGTACCAGCTGGAAACACTGGACAGCCTCCGGGGCCTATAATAAGCCAGTTAAACGCCGTGGGCTTACCTACGAGAATCGAGTCTGGAAGCGTTTGGATAACAAAAGACACCCTTGTAGCCCGGAAGGGAGAGGTAATCTCGGAAAGGCTCGCAAGCGTCTTGTCAAAGCTTGGGATAAAGGCTGTTGAAGCGGGATTAACCCTGAAGGTTGCATACGATAACGGCTTACTGATAGAGGGAGAACAGCTCGTCATAAAAGTGGATGAAACCAAAAAACAGCTTGAAAACGCCCATGCAGAAGCCTTTAAACTGTCGATTGGCATCGCGTACCCCACAAAAGAGAACATACAAGTCTTGTTGCAGATCGCATATCAAGAGGCTTACGTTCTTTCACTTGGAGCAGCTATTCCAACAAAAGAAACCATAAAAGACCTTATAAGAAAGGCTTACATGGAGATGTTAAGTTTAAGTATGAGAATTCCCAATTTGGAGGGAGAACCAAAACAAGCTTAAATTTAGGGAAATAATTTAGGGTGAGGTGAAAAGTATGGAATACATATATGCGGCGATGCTCCTCCACAAGGCTGGGAAACCAATAACCGAGGAAAACCTAACACAAGTCTTGACTGCCGCCGGGGTAAACGTTGACGCTGTTCGAGTTAAAGCCTTAGTGGCATCCCTTGCAGAAGTCAACATAGACGAAGTTATCAAGTCGGCTCCAACGATAACGTCTGCACCCGTAACGGCTGCGCCTGCAGCAGCTCCAGAAGCAACGGCTAAACCAAAAGAGGAAGAGAAGAAAAAGAAAGAGGAAGAAGAGAAAGCCAAAGAAGAAGCTGCACTCGAGGGGCTCAGCGCACTTTTCGGCTAAACGCCAAGTTTTCGATAATTTCCAAACGTTAAATACTTGTTTGTTTATCGTTAAACCTATTGGTGAACATGAAGCTTTGCAGCGCATGCTTGCTGGGCGTAAATTGCCGCTATGATGGGAGAAATGCCTTAAACAAGAAAGTAGTAGAACTGCTAGAAAAAGAAACTCTAATTCCAGTCTGCCCAGAACAACTCGGTGGCTTATCAACCCCAAGGGAGCCGGCGGAAATTGTCGGAAAAAGAGTTATAACAAGGTCTGGAAGAGACGTAACGGAAAATTTCATGCGCGGAGCAAGAGAAACCCTGAAAATAGCCAAGCTTTTTGGTGTTAAAGAAGCCGTCTTAAAACAGGGAAGCCCCTCATGTGGTTGTGGAAGAATATATGATGGCACATTTTCGGGAAGAACAGTCAAAGGTGACGGTGTAACCACAGCCCTATTGAAAAGGCATGGAATCAAAGTGGTCACGGAAGAGGACTTGTAGCGCTTTCCGCCCTTACGTTTTTATCCTTTAGAACTTTTAGAAGCACGGCTAGCGCCCAGCCACATATGATCATTAACGTTCCTGGGAAGGCTCTTAAATTAAAGTTTAGGATGAACATTTCAAACAAGAAAAAGGAGATAGCCATCGCTGCAGCGGATAGAAAAGCAGCATTTTTTCCAAACTTTTTGTAGGTTTGTACAGCCAAAAGCCCCGCAAAGAAAAAGTCTCCCAAGCCGAGAGACATGTAAAGCGCACCCCATTCAGATGTGACTTGTGGAAATGTCGGCAGAATAACCATTATTGGAAGCCCCAAACCAGACACGTGGGTTGCGGCAGAAACCATTGACCCAGTTACCAACACAAGGACAATGTCCGCCACCGTTAAAAGACCAGCAAAAACTATTGAAGTTTCCCATGTGAAAAGGCTTCCCAGATAGAGGGTTATTAAGACCGCAAAAATAAGCCCATAAGTGTTCAACAGATATGGAAACCATATTGGAGTTCTACTGAAGAAGACATAAAGGAATACAAATAGGGCAGAAGGTAGAACCGCGGAGTACCAGCGTTCTTTTGCACAATCTCTATACTCCTCGTAGAGTAGGGTGATGAGGGAAAAACCGCATAAAGAGTAGAGGGCTGCAGCACCATAAGCGACAAAAGCATCAGAAGGAAACAATGTGAAAAGGCTTATTGTGGCGGCTAAAAAGCTAACTATGAAGAAGACTCCTGAGAAAAGCTTGGATGTGACTTTATTGAAGCCCGAGAAAATGTATGTAAACGTGAATAGCAAAATTGAGTAGGCTAAGAGAAATAGGGTCATGATAGCCATCAGTGGCACAAACGCCATTACGGAAACAGCCACAGCTATTATTGCCACGATGACCACCGCATCTTTAACTTTGAATTCCCTTTCCTCAAAAGCTGTTTTAAGCTTCCTCTCGACTTTTCCGCTAACTAAGACCGCTAAAAACACAACTCCGAAAAGCGTCAATGGCATGGTTATATCAAAGTGCATAGTCCACAAATAGGGAAAACAAACATTTAAACATTAAAGCCTAAAAAAGAGTTGAGAACGGCAAGCGAAGCAATTATTGCTTCCTCGGTTCTTACGGTTTCAGTGCACTGCCCCGGAACTATGTTAACAACAAAATTCACAATATCTTTCAGGTTAAGTCCCTCATGTTTTACAATCTCAAAAAGTCCTTGATCGGGTGCTCCAAAACCTATCAGCACATGTTCCGCTTTCCTCCAATGTTCAGCAAGTTGGTTCCCCACTTCCATGAAAGCTAAACCATACTTTGACGTGGCAATTTTCAGGTCAAACCGTCCACATTGAACTAGGCTTCCAAAAGAACCATTCCAAACTGTCACGTCGTACCCCCAATAGAATGGGATTTCTTGGCGGTCTACGAGATCTGCGGTTATTTTTTCGCCAACGCTCACAATCTTTATGGTAACTCTTTCGCCAATGGGAAGGCTCTTCGGTATAAAGGCGGGTTTTTCAATACCGATGTCTACAAGTGCTCCTCCCCTTGTTTTCGCGATGGTTACGCCTTCACGATATTCGCCAACTTTTAAGTCTGCCGCCCTTTTACTAAGGGGGTGATGGGGTGTCCTTAGCGGTGGCAAAATTCCAGCATACCGTAGTTCGGGTTTAAGCTTAAACAGTTTTTTCCGAAGGTATTGAGGGGTCTCCATGTAGCGAAGCAATGTTGCTATCAAATCTACTTCATGCCTCTGATCTATTTCTGGCTTGTCTCTGTAGATTATGATTTCTTTAACCCCGAAAATTGCAGCAGCCCTTCCCACCATTCCAATCTTAGATGTTTTTTCTCTCAAATGTGGAACATCGGAGACGAGGGAGGCTGGAATGGCTATTGAAACTCGTTTCCGCTCCGACGGCTTCATTAGCACACGCCGCGCTCAACCTCTAAAATAGAAATCTAAATAATTTTCTGGGTTTTCAAGAATCTGTTTAAGCTTTTCAGGATCATCTCTGACAAGCTTGACGGCGTCGATCTTTTTAACATTCTTTACAACACGGTAAGTTGCGGTGAACTTGGGATTCCTTTTAATTTCGACGCGCCTTTTTTCAGTGTTGTAAAATAGGCTGACTGGAAAGCCTTTAGCCTTGACACATAGGTAGTCATGTCCAGCCTTTTCTGGGGCTAATGTTAGAAATAAGCAGTCTTTCTTGTAAACAGTCATCCTATGCATGTAATCGGGGTGAATGAAAAATGCGTCTCCCTCGTTTAGCCATACTACAAAAGTTTGGAAACTTTTCCTATCCGACAATATTAGGAAGCATTTGTTCTTCAAAACCATGTAGAGTTCGCCGAGAAAAGCCTCATGGGCATGACCATAGGTGAAAAAAAGTTCGCCTCCGTCATGAGACGAGAAAAATCCTTGATTTAGAAGGGTTAAATCACCCAAAAGCCCTGTTTTTCTGTACAATTCTTTGAAGAAATCCACAGACTTCCATAAATTGTAAACTGAGTAAACAACATAATCGCCGACTTGTTCGAGTTTTCTTCTCGCATTCTCTAAGTCTAGAAGGACTTCATCCTCAATTAGTCTAGAGGCATACCTATGATAGTATGGTGTGCCCTTTTTAACGACGAGAAGAATTTTCCCATGTTCTTCTCGGAAACTGAAGCCTAACTGTTCACTTAAGTCTTTTTCATCAAAGTTTAACTGCAAAAATGTCCGCTCCACTACGCTCTTCAAAACTCTTTTTAGGAGACACAAACTCCTCAAACATTTTTTCAGCAAGCTCCAACGGATAAAGTTTGGGCGGGCGCTTAAAGGCGTAAGCACATATTGGAATAATTGCCCCCTTCATTTTGCGGTCCAACGCCATCTTTACAGCTCTTATCACGTCGAATAAAACCGAGCCTGCGTTGGGTGCGTCGAGAGTTGAAAGGCGTATATCCATCTGCATGGGGGCGCCGCAGAAATATAACCCTCTAATCCAGAAGAAACTGTCACGTCTGTTCCCAAGGAAATCCACGTAGTCTGTTGATCCTGCGACAACTTCAGCTTCGTAAAGCAAGGACGCCTTCACAGTGTCAGTTTTAATTTTCCGTTTTAGTTCGCGGGTTCGCTCCAGTGTATCAAGAGACTCTGTTCCTCCGCCAACATCAAGCTGATAGGTTTCAGTTATGCGAACCCCATGTCTAGATAATAATTGCAGCAAAGTTTTATGGATTGTCGTTGCGCCCACTTGGTCAATTAAATCGTCGCCTACTAGGGGTAAGCCAGCTTCTTCAAAACGTTTAATCCAGCTAGTATTGCTTGCAATAAAGGCTGGTGTCGCGTTTATAAAGGCACATCCAGCTTTTAGGGACTGCTCTGCATACCACTCGGAAGCCTTTACAGCGCCGCTGGGGAGCAAATTAACCACAATTTCAGCTCCGCTTTTCCTAAGCACTTGCGCAACATCCACCTCGGGCATGTTGCTAACCTCAATCACTCGCTTAGTGTACTCGCCAACACCATCCAAAACAGGCCCCATGGAAACAGTAACATTTCCAAAAGGCACTTCAACAATTTTGGGAACAATGTTTGGAGGGGCGAAGATGGCCTCTGCCAAATCTTTTCCAACCTTCCGACCGTCAATATCGAATGCAGCTACAATTTTGATGTCTCTGGGACGGTAACCTCCAAGAGTCAAATTTCGAAGCCCTAAACATTCGCTTTCATCAACTACGTTGCTGTAGTACTGAAGCCCTTGAACCAAGGCGGAAGCACAGTTTCCAACACCCACTAAAGCTATTTTTATGTCGGACAACAGCATGCACCACTTGTCTTCACAATATTTGCATACTAATTTATAAAGCTCTACGCAATTATACATTGAAGGACTCGAAATGAAAGCATGGTTAGACGTTGCGGTTTTACGCTGCCCAAACTGTGGGCGCCTCTACGTGGAAGCCTCTTGGTATGCTGTTGAAATGGAGTCAGACATCGAGTGCAGCGAGTGTGGCCAAGAGTTTAACAGCAAAAAGAACATGCTTTCCCGGGCACTGCTAGAATTTGAGTTAAACGAAAACGGCGAAATACAAAGCGTACAAGTTTCCAAACAATAATAAATCAAGTAAAAGCCTACACTGCTGACTCTTCTATTTTGAACATTCATCATAAACACCAACCCCTATACGTTTATAATCGGGAAAACCTTAAAGTTTAGCCGCTCAATGCGGGGTGAAACATCGACGTGAACAGCCAAACGTCGGACAAGTTCACATTGATAAACGAATTAGCCCGTCGCAGAGGATTTTTCTGGCAATCCTACGAAATCTACGGAGGAGTCAGCGGTTTTGTAACTTATGGTTTTTTAGGTGCAAGATTGAAACAAAACATTGAGAAAAAACTTAGGGAACTCTTCGTCAACAAGCTTGGGATTTTAGAAATAGACGCACCCATAATAGCGCCAGCCAAGGTTTTCGAGGCTTCCGGCCACGTTGAACACTTTAAAGAACCAATGGTAGAATGCCTAAAATGCGGGAGACGCTTCAGGGCAGATCATCTGCTCCAAGAAAAAACAAAACTAAGCGGAACAGAAGTCGAAAAGCTCAGCCTAGAAGAGTTAAAAGAAGCCATAGAAAAAGCCGACGTCCGCTGTCCTGAGTGTGGCGGAAAATTCGGAGAACCAAAACATTTCTTAACCATGTTTAAAACTTCAATAGGCCCGTATTCAGAGGCTGTTGGTTATGGACGCCCAGAAGCTGCGCAAAACATTTTCGTGGAGTTTAGACGTTTACATGAAATTGCACGGGAAAAACTTCCATTCGGCGCAATGCAAATAGGTCACGCTTTGCGGAATGAAATATCGCCAAGGCAAGGGTTGATTAGGCTGAGAGAGTTTACAATAGCGGATATTGAGTTCTTCTTCGACCCAGATGAGCCCAACTGTTACCTTTTAAAGGATTTTGAAAATGAAACCTTGCGGTTGGTTTTGGCTGAAAGCAAACTCCGCGGCTCAGAAGAAACCATAGAAGTAACGGTTAGGGAAGCTCTTGAAAAGGGGCTTATAAAGATTCCTTGGCAAGCTGTTTTCATGGCTCTGGCAAAAAGACTTCTGATGGATCTGGGGGTTCCCGCTGAAAAGCAACGCTTTATTGAGAAGCTTCCGTGGGAACGCGCCCACTATTCCCTCCAAAGCTTTGACCAAGAGGTTTATGTGGACCGTTGGGGCTGGATTGAGGTTTCCGGCCACGCTTACAGAACAGACTACGATTTGAAACGGCACATGCAATATAGCGGAGTTGACACAAGAGTGTTTAAGGAATACGAGGAGTCTATTGAAATAGAAAAAACAGTTGTTAAGCCTTTAATGGCCAAACTCGGCCCCGCGTTCAAAGACAAGGCACAAAAAATCGCAGAAATGTTGGCGGAGACACCTCCAGAGGAAATTGAGGCATCCTTCAAAGAGAGAGGGTATTGCATGCTTGGAGAGTATAAAATCCTGCCAGAGCATGTAGAAATTATCAAGTGCAGGGTTACCGAGAAGGGAAAACGTTTCATACCACATGTTGTTGAACCAAGCTTTGGCCTGGACAGACTTGTTTACGTAACGCTTGAATATGCTTACCGCGTTAAAGAGGATAGGGTTATCCTCAGTTTTCCAAGGGATGTGGCACCCATCCAAGTGGGAGTGTACCCGCTTGTCAGCAGAGATGGCCTACCAGAAAAAGCTATGCAGGTATATAAACTGCTTGTTGACGAGGGTTTTGTTGCAGAATATGACGAGGCTGGATCCATTGGGAGACGGTATGCAAGAGCGGACGAAGCTGGCATACCGTTAGGAATAACCATAGACTATCAAACACTTAAAGACGACACGGTTACAATTCGAGATAGAGACACTTGGAAACAAGTCCGAAACAAAATCGCCGTTTTGCCAGAACTGTTATACAGATATTTCCGTAACAAGATAAGTTTTGAAGATTTGGGCGAACCTCTAAAAGAGTGACCTTCGCTATCTTTTTAACCACTAACACCTTTACATAATATCGCCTAGAAGTGTGTGGTCTTCGGGCGGGAAAACCACTTGGTGCTTCCAACGGAGACTGAGGAGCGCGTCAAGCGGAGGGCATTAAACGTTTGTCAAGAACACTTAAGAAAGGTTGTGGACTTGACTAGGAAAATCCCCCAGATGATCGAGTGTTTTCTAAAGAATGATCGGGAGAAAGCAAAACAAGTCTACAGCGAGATAAGGGCTGGTAAAGATAGCGTTGACAACGCTAGACGTCTTGTTTCAAGCGAGCTAGCCGAGATAGGTGCCATTCTCCTAAGTAGGGAGGATTTTCTGAGATTTACAAATTTGGCTAATGAAATAGCCGACTTTTCCGAGGGAATAGCCTTCCGTCTCCTACAAATGATGGAACACGATTGGCATATGCCCACAGACGTAAAGAAGGATCTCCTAAAACTTTCAGAATCTGTCCTTGAAGCAGTCCTTAAACTTAGAGAAACAATGATGGTCCTCTCATACAGTCCAGAAAAGGTTACTGAAAAAGCCAGCGATGTTGAATTGGCTGAAAGACGGGTTGACGAGCTGTACCGTACCCTTGAAATAAAAATTCTGAACAGCAAACTTGAAATCCAAGCACTTCTCCTTTTATGGGACATACTGCAACTTCTGGAAGGATGCGCTGATAAGGCTGAAGACGCCGTGGAAGCAGCCCGCATCATATCGTTTATAATGTGAAGGATAAAGGTATGGCGAAGAAAATACCAGTTGAGTTTATAGAAAACTTTCTGGTGGTTTGGAATCCGGCAGAAGGATCAGAACTTTATAAGATGGGGTTTTACGGCAAACCCTTAGGCATACCAAAGCCTAAAGTTCCAGAATTCAACGTTCCATTAATCCTAGACTTGATGGAGGGTTTATACCTAGCTGAAAAAGGAATCATAACAGTGTATGAAGGCCCCACCAAACAAAAAGTAAATTTGAAAAAACTCCGACAAAAAGCAAGGATGCTGTACGAAGAGTTTGATGAGAAATATGCGGTTTATCGGGATCTACGTGAAAAGGGGATGGTTGTAACCCCTGGCATAAAGTTTGGATGCGATTTTGCAGTCTACAAGTACGGCCCTGGATTGGAGCATGCGCCATTCATGGTTTCCGTGAAAAAGGCAGAAGCTGAATTAACTGCAACAGAAATTGTTAAGGCTGGCAGGTTAGCAACCACCGTCCGAAAAAGGTTCATAATTGCAGTACCTGACCTAGAAAAGGGAAAAATTCGATACCTCATATTCAAATGGTTTAAGGCTTAACCGTAAAGCACTAGGGGATGAGGCTTGGACGCTAAACAGCTTGTCGGCTACATACGCTTAATACGACCCATAAATTGTATTATGATGGGAATTGCGGTAATCGTAGGGGCAGTTCTTGCCGATGCAAGCGTTATCTGTGGCAGTTATCAGCAAAACTTGTTTTTTGGTTTCCTTACAGGTTTTCTGTTGACCGCTGCCTCAATGGTTATAAACGACTATTATGACCGAGAAATAGATGCAATAAACGAGCCCTCACGGCCCATTCCAAGCGGCTTGATAAAACCCAGAAACGCACTGTTTTACGCTGCAATATTGACTTTTTTAGGCTTGACGGCGGGGTTTTTAACAAGCAAGACGGCGACGCTTCAATGCTTTTTAACCGCAGCATTTTTCTGGCTTATTTCAGTGATTTACGCCACTTTTGGAAAGAAGACGGGTTTTCCGGGAAACCTTTTAGTGAGTGCATGTGTATCTGCCCCCTTCATTTATGGGAGTTTAGCCACAGTTGGCACCATAAGAGCGAATAGCTTGATTTTTGTTTCAATGGTGTTCCTTTCAAACACAGGCAGGGAAATAACCAAGGGAATAGTGGATGTTCAGGGTGATAAAGCGCGAAATGTAAAGACTTTGGCGGTCCTTTATGGAGAACTTAAAGCGGCAAAAGTCGCCGTTCTCTTTTATATTCTCGCCGTGGCTTTGACGCCTATCCCGCCCATCTTAAGCCTGGTCTCATTTTGGTTTATTCCACTGGTGGCGATAACCAACATAGGCCTTATAACATCTTCAGTAAAGCTTTTGAAAGACTGCAATCGAGAAAACGCCAAAAAAGTGAAAAATCAAGTTTTGGGCTGGTTTTTGACGGGTTTGCTTGCCTTTATCGCTGGAAGTGCGCTTTAACAGCCTCATTCTGGTTCAACGTGAACTGTTACAACTGTTTTTGCAAATCTCTGTTTTACACTGTTTTCGATTTTTGATGCAATTTTATGCGCTTCTTCAACTGAAATTTTTCCAGTGAAACAGCAGTCAATGTTTATGTAGCGTTTCCCTCCAGCTACATAAGTGACGACGCGCTTTACCATTATGGCTTGTTGGATTCTTTCAGCCAGTTTATGGATGATCTGCTGAATTTCCTTTTCATTAGCCGTGGAACCCTTCCTAACCGTTGAGTTGTAGGGTTCAACGTGAACTGTTATATTTCCAATATTCTGGATCCTCTGGCTTATACTACGTTCGATTTTCTCCGCAAGCTCATGAGCCTCATGCACCGACAACTTGGGATCTACACTGGCATGAAGGGTTATGTTTACCTTGCCGTGAGCATAAACGACATCTACCTCGTGAACGTCTCTTATGCCTTCAATTTCTTTGACCATATTCTCCACAAGCTCTTCCGTCATCATCTCCATCTCTAGAGGCTCCACGTGAACAACAACGTGGGCATCGCCCAAAAGTTGTTTCAGGTTTTCTTCAACATTTGAAGCTACTTCATGAGCGTCTTTCAAGCTCATGTAGTCTGGAACTTGAATTGTGGTTTCCACAAAAGTTTTTGCGCCCGCCTTTCTAGCCTTTAGGCTGGTGATTTTGGAGACGTTTTCTGTGCTTGCAATGGTGTCCCTAATTTTTTCGGTAATGTGTTTTGGCACTGCGTCGCTTAGTTCCATTCCGCTTGTTTTAACCAGTTTAATGCTTAGGTAGCCGATGGCCCCGCTTAGGACAATGGACGCCAAAGCGTCAAACAACGGGAAGCCGAGGGTTGCCATTCCAAAGCCAAAAAGAGCTACAAGTGTTGAACCTAAATCCGCCACTGAATGGTAAAAACCAGCTTTAACCGTTGTGCTTTCCCCGTCAGCCTTGTGTAGGAGGCTTATCCTTAGAATATCTATGCATAAAGTGTATGCTATTGCTATGAAACCAGCAAACTCCAATCCATGCACGATTGAAACTTCACCTTGAAATATTCTTTGTAAGGCTCGCGCAATGAGAATTAAAGCCGTGGCGAAAAGAATTAGGCCACCTACGAGCCCGCCAAGCGATTCGATTTTTTCATGGCCATACATGTGTTCTTCGTCAGACGGCTTTAACGAGACTTTTGTGGCAATTAAGAGGATAAACATTGAAACAGCGTCTAAAAGTGCGTGGGCTCCGTCGCTTATGATGGCTAGGCTGCCGACGGCGAAGCCCAACGTGAACTCTACCAAAACAACGCTTGTGATAGCTAATGCTGAAATTTTTAGTGCTTTAAGTCTTCCGCTGTTCGGCGGCATTGTTTAATCAAGTAGATGCAAAGTTTTTGGATTTAAGGGTTGTGAAGTTTGAAGCCAAAACGTTTAAAACATGAAAAGCTTATGTTATCTGGGATAAAAGTGCAAGGTGAACACTTTAACGTGGCCTAAACCCCACTGCAATTTTGTCCAACAAACCATTGTTTATCGAGGCGGTTTTGAAGAAGGTGAAGGTTGATGAGCGTAAGCGACATTTTAGATGGAAAACTCACTGAGTGCAACGTTGAAATAAAGGGCTGGCTTGTCAACAAACGTTCAAGCGGCGGCGTCCAATTCCTAATAGTTAGGGATGGGACAGGCTTCATACAAGCCACAATCCACAGAAGTGAGGTCGGCGAAGAAGTCTTTAAAGCTGCAGATGAGCTCACCCAGGAATCCTCCATTATTGTTAGGGGGGTGGTGAAAGAGGACAAAAGGGCTCCTGGAGGCTACGAAGTGCGCGTTAAAGACCTGCAAGTTGTGCACTTAGCAGAGCGGGATTATCCGCTGGCTAAGAAAGAGCACGGTATAGACTTTCTCATGAACCATCGTCAGTTATGGATCAGAAGCCCTCGGCAAACCGCCATATTGAGGATTAGAGCCGAAGTAATCAAGGCTTGCAGAGACTTTTTGGACAGCAGAGGATTCGTTCTGACAGATGCGCCAATATTCACACCCGCCGCCGTTGAGGGAACAACAACTCTTTTCGAAGTGCCGTATTTTGGAGAAAAAGCCTACTTAACCCAAAGCGGCCAGCTCTATGTCGAGGCGACAATAGCAGCCTTTGGAAAAGTCTACTGTTTTGGGCCAACCTTCCGGGCGGAGAAGTCTAAGACGCCGCGTCATCTTACAGAGTTTTGGATGGTTGAGCCCGAGATGGCTTTCTGCGAATTTGAGGAAAACTTGAAGGTTCAAGAGGAGATGGTGACCTACATTGTTAAGACGGTGCTGGAGAAACGTAGAAGAGAACTTGAAACATTGAAGCGGGACGTTAAGCCGCTTTTGAAGGTTGAGCCGCCCTTCGAAAGGATAAGCTACACTGAAGCCATAGACATGCTGCAGAAGGCTGGCTTTCAAATCGAGTGGGGCGAAGACCTCGGGGCGCCCCATGAACGATACATTTCCCTCCAGTTTGAAAAACCCGTCTTCGTCCACAGATACCCAGCTAAGGCTAAAGCCTTTTACATGCAGCCAGACCCAGAAAACCCGGAAGTCGTTTTATGCGCCGATCTAATGGCGCCTGAAGGCTATGGCGAAATTATTGGCGGAAGCCAACGCATCCACGACTTAAAGCTTTTAGAAAAACGCATAGAAGAGTTCGGCTTGCCAAAACAAGCCTACGAATGGTATTTGGACCTGCGACGGTATGGCTCGGTGCCACATTCAGGGTTTGGGCTTGGAATAGAGCGGACGGTCATGTGGATTTGCAAACTTAAACACATCCGTGAGGCAATACCGTTTCCAAGAACAATAACACGGATATACCCATAAAGCAAAGTTGTAAAATTGGTTTTGAAAGTTTAGGTCCATTTCCAAATCTTTCTGCCGTAGAAAATCTCTGGTAGGATAAACAGGCCAGACATAGATGCAACTATTGCGATTGTCCAGTCCATTGGATTGTCGAGCCACACAGTGCCCATGAGGCCGAAATATGGTACGAGAATCGTTGCCGCAGTTGATACTACAACGGCAATTACTAGATACTTGTTGTTGAAGGCCTCCTTGCCCATTCTCCAAACGCTTCGCCTTTCAGAGCGACAGTTCCAAACGACAAACAATTCTTGTAAAGTTGCACGTACAAAGGCCATTGTTCTAGCTTGTTCAAGAGTTTCGCCTAATATGTAGTATTGCCAGTAGAAGATGCCTCCAGTTAACACAAATTGCAGAATGAAAGTTACAACTATTGAGGCAATACGCCCATGCAATATACCTTCCTTTGGATCCCGCGGCGGCCTCTTCATTATATCTTTGTCTGGGGGATCCATTGTCAACGCAAGTGCGGGTCCGCCGTCTGTCACTAAATTAAGCCATAATATCATCGGTGCTGTTAAAGGCAGTTCGAGGCCCAGCAACGCAAATGTCCCGATTAACACTAATTCGTCAAAGTTACACCGCATAAGGAAGAAGGAGAATTTCCTAATATTGTCGTAGATTGCCCTCCCTCCTTCGACAGCGTTAACAATTGTGGCAAAGTTATCATCTGCCAAAACGATATCTGCGGCCTCTCGCGTGACATCCGTTCCGGTTATGCCCATGGCAACGCCTATGTCGGCTTGCTTGAGGGCTGGCGCGTCGTTTACACCGTCCCCCGTCATCGCAACTATATGACCCTTCTTTTTCAAGGCTCTCACTATTTTGAGCTTGTGCTCCGGGGATACCCTCGCATAAACCACTACGTTTTCTACTATTTTCTCAAATTCCCCGTCGCTTAATGCGTCAAGATCTGCGCCTGTAAGCACTAAATCACCCTTGTCGCTATCGCTTGTTTTCAGAATACCTAACTCTTTGGCTACGGCTACGGCTGTAAGTTTGTGATCACCCGTTATCATTACGGTTTTTATTCCAGCTTCCTCACACTTTTTAACAGCCAGTTTTGCTTCTTCTCTTGGTGGGTCAATCATACCCAATAAACCGACAAAAGTCAAGCCGCTTTCCAATTCTTCAGCATCAAACTTTTCCGGATTTGCCTCACCAATCTCCTTAAACGCCACCCCTAAAACGCGCAACGCTTCTTTTGCTAACCTCTCGTTGACTTCGAGAATTGTACGTCTTCCCTTTTCGGTTAAAACTACAGTTTTTCCATCAGATAATACATGTGTACACCTTTCTAAAACCACTTCCGGGGCGCCCTTCACAAAGGCTAAAAGTTTGCCATCGGAGGACTTGTGAACCGTCGTCATACGTTTTCTTTCAGAAGTGAACGGAACCTCATGAACTCGTGGGTAAACCTTTTCTAAATCCTCCTTAAGCAGTCCAGCTTTAGCTGCCGCAACAATCAAGGCGCCCTCTGTAGTGTCTCCAATAATATTTTTTCCATCATACTGTGCATTAGTGCAGAGGGTAGCCCCACTCAAAAGTAAACGTAAATCATCATCACTTTGAGGATCTATCGGCTCCCCGTTTAATAGAAAATCGCCTTTAGCCTCGTAACCAACACCGGTCACATCTACAAGTTTGCCGCCCACGTAGATTTTGCGCACAGTCATTTCTCCCTTTGTTAAGGTGCCAGTTTTATCAGAGCAAATAACCGTGGTGGCGCCCAAAGTTTCAGCGGAGGAAAGCCTACGAAGAATTGCGTTTCTCTTAGCTAATTCCCTCGCACCAAGCGCCAAGCACACTGTCACCACTGCTGGCAGTCCTTCTGGAACCGCAGAGACCGCCAAAGCCACCGCTGTCATAAACATGCCTAAAACGTTTTCTAGATGGTACCCTTCACGAATGATTTCAAGAATAAAGATTACTGCACACGCAATTACTATTATAACGGCGAGTTTTTTCGCAAATCGCTCCAACTTTTGTTTTAAAGGAGTTTCTTCCTCCTCCACGGCCTGAACCATTTCAGCTATTTTACCAAACTCGGTGCTCATACCCGTCGCAACCACAATGGCCTTGCCTCTTCCGTAAGTGGCATGAGTTCCCATGAAAACCATGTTTCTTCTATCAGATACTGGTGTTTTTTCGTCGACCACTTCCGTAGATTTATCTATAGGAGTGGATTCCCCAGTTAGTGCGGCCTCTTCAGTTTTTAAGTCCACAACCTCAAAAAGTCGGGCATCTGCGGGTATACGGTCTCCAGCCTCGATGAGGATGACGTCCCCCGGCACAACTTCTCTTGCGGGTATAATTGTCTCCTTTCCATCACGGAGAACTCTAGCACGGGGAGCCGCAAGCTTTTTCATGGCCTCTATCGCCTTTTCCGAGCGGTACTCCTGAACGAAGCCTACAACCGCGTTCAAAGCCACTATTGCACCGATAGTCATGGCGTCAACATACTCTTCGAATTCTCCGCCCTTATACCACCCGATAATTATGGAAAAAACTATGGCTACTAAAAGCATAATTACGAAAACATCCTTAAACTGGTTGAGAAATATTTGAAGTGGAGTCACCCGCTTTCTTTCAACAAGCTCATTATAACCAAATTTTTGTAGTCTTCTGTTAGCTTCTGCGCTAGTTAGCCCCTTTGGACTACATTCTAAAGCATCAAAAACTTGCTGAATTTCCATGGCATGCCATGGCTTTGACATGTCAGCCGCCTTCGCAAATCTAAAGCATACGGCTTAAAGAGCATATAACAATAACAACTTGTTTATAAAATTCTCTGCTTCCCTTTTAAGTCTCAGATCATAAAAAGAGAGAGGTTTAAGCAAGTAACAAAAGAATCAGTGGTGCGAAAACCTCAGCCACCAGCGACATCACCGTAATCATAGTGTTCAGCGAAGGTCCAGCCGTGTCCTTGAATGGGTCTCCAACAGTGTCGCCAGTCACAGCCGCCTTGTGAGCTTCTGAGCCCTTTCCGCCATGAGCTCCGGCTTCAATATATTTTTTGGCGTTGTCCCATAGGCCACCGGAATTAGCCATAAACAATGCGAAGATTATGCCTGTAACTATGCTTCCGGCTAGGAAACCGGCCAAGGCTTCTTTGCCCAACACTATCATGGTTAGAATCGGAACAATTATGGCTAAGAGGCATGGCAACATAAGTTCTTTGATGGCTCCTTTTGTGGCTATATCCACACATTTGGCATAATCCGGTTTGGCTTTCCCCTCCATAAGCCCTGGAATCTCCTTGAATTGGCGTCTAACCTCCTCAACCATTCTTTCCGCGTTTCTTCCGACAGCCAGAATTAGCAAAGCCGACAATAACGGGGGCATCATGCCGCCGAGGAAAACTCCAGCCACCACCTCAGCCGTCATCAGATTCAGCGATGTTATGTCGACAAGGTGGGCGTAGGCTCCGAAAAGGGCTAGAACTGTTAGAGCGGCTGCGCCTATGGCGAAGCCTTTCGTTATGGCTTTTGTGGTGTTTCCTGCAGCGTCCAGCCTATCCGCAATCTCAATAACCTCCTCGCCGAGCCCAGATTGCTCAGCTATGCCCTTAGCGTTGTCTGAAACCGGCCCGTAGGCATCCGCTGATATTGTCATGCCAACGGTGGCGAGCATTCCAACAGCAGATATGGCAATTCCATAAAAGGGATTAACACCAAAGGCGTCGGCCAAATACCACGCAGCTATCGTGGCGGCACAAATGCCAATTATTGGCGGCACAATGCTTATCAACCCGTAGGAAAAGCCTGTAAGAATGTTTATAGCTGCTCCGGTTGTTGAAGCCTTGGCCACTTTCTGGGCAGGTCCCCGATCTATAGAAGTAAAGTAGTCGGAGGTTAGACCAATGACTACTCCAGCTATAAGCCCGGCTACCGTTGGAAGGAAAACCCCAAGCCAACTTTCACCCAGCCCTGAGAAAAACGTTGCTGCAAAAAGTAAAACTGCAAAAATCGCCCACGTGGTGAACGAGCCTCTGTTAAGCGCTGCTCCAGGATTCCCCTTTATGCTAAGCTTCACAATCAAAGCGCCTATTATTGAAGCGACAAGGCCCATTGCAGCGATAGCTAAAGGCAGAGTGACAAGAAGATGGCTGCCTAATTCTGCTCCCACTATCATGGCGGCAACAATACTGGCTATGTAAGAGTCTATGAGGTCGGCGCCCATTCCAGCCACGTCGCCAACGTTATCTCCAACGTTGTCAGCGATCACAGCGGGGTTTCTAGGGTCGTCTTCTGGAATGCCCAGTTCAACCTTTCCAACAAGATCGGCACTTATGTCGGCAGTTTTAGTATAAATGCCTCCACCCGCCTTAGCAAAGAGCGCCAGAGCACTGGCTCCAAAGCTGAAACCCAAAACAATGTTAGAGGCTTTGACTTCGCCCCATCCTAAAACAACATTAAAGAGGAAGTATAGAAAACTTATCCCTAGAAGCGCCAACCCAACAATAAACAGGCCCATGACGGCCCCGCCGTAAAAGGCGACGGGAAACGCCTTCTTCAATCCCTGTTTTGCGGCATTCGCTGTCCTAACATTTGCCTCAACAGCAGCCATCATCCCAACATAGGCAGCCACCGTTGTGCATATGGATCCTAAAAGGTAGGCTGCAGCCATGCCTACACCGCGATAGAGGCCAAGGGGGTCCCCTTCGCGAAAGGCATAAAACGTGTAAAGCACTCCTAGAATAGCAGCCATCACCACAACAAATACAGCCAAAGTCATATTCTGCCTTCTCAGATAAGCCTTGGCACCCTCTTTAATGGCGCTGGCAATTTCCCGCATCCTCTCTGTGCCGCTCTCTTGGCTTTTAACATACTTGTAAAGATAGCTTGCCAAAGCCACAGCAGCCAACCCAACTACCGGCGCTGCATAAAACCACTCCATAACCATCAACTTCCCTCTTTTTCACAAACCGACTGGAATTAAGCCCCATCCATATAAATTCTACTATGAAAACTCTAGAGAGGTATCGTATTTGTCAAAGCAGAACGGCCACAAATATGACCTACGCCCCATAAATTGGCGCCGGGGAGGGGATTTGAACCCCTGCGAGCCCGAAGGCCCACTGGCTTGCTTGTCAGAGCCCCTTTAGCGGTTTAGATCTCGAGGCCAGCGCGTTGACCACTCCGCCACCCCGGCCAAAATTGAAGGATGCGTTCGAGTCTAAAAAGGGTTTACGCCAAAATAGATGGGTAAAACCACTTTTTGCCCTTTGCTTGTTTTCTTTGGTCCCACTCGTGGAGAATTTTGACCGCCTCGTTGGCGACTTTAATGGCGTCTTCTTCACCAGCGCCGGGTTTAAACTCGCCAGTGCATCTGTTCGCGTAGACAGCACATACGGCTCCAGCCCTCAGCCCGTAGAGGCTTGCCAACGTGAAGAGGGTTGATGTTTCCATTTCAAAGTTAAGCACGCCGGCCTCCTGCAGAGTTGGCAGCATATTCATTGTTTGCGTTTTTGTTGGGCGGTTTTGCCCAGCGTAGAAGTCGGCTGTTGTAGCGGTTACACCCACATGATAATTGCCTAAACCTAAGGCTTCAGCCGCCTCAATAAGGGCCAGCAAAACCTCATGGTTAGCCACGGCGGGATACTCAGGCATTATATAACAGTTGCTCGCGTAGTCGAAGCGAACCGCCGCAGAAGAAATAACCAAATCACCACACTTAATGTTTTCCTGTATAGCTCCGGAGCTTCCCACGCGAATAAATGTGTGGACACCAATAGCCGAGGCTTCGTTGACAACAATGGACATGCAAGCTGGACCAATACCACTGGATAGGGCGGATACGGGAACCCCTTTGTAGACGCCGGTGGCGCTTCGAAACTCACGATGGCAAGAGACTTCTCTAACAGAATCCCAGTGTTTAGCAATTTTTGGGACACGATCAGGGTCGCCTGGAACAAGAAGGTACTCCGCCAAATCGCCCTTCTCATAGTTAATGTGATATTGTTTTTGTTTGCATTTACAGGGTGCATGTTGCTTCCCCTGTTGCTCATTGTTTTTTGGATTTTGGCATAGCCAAGTCTGCGATGTCCACGCTGTGTTCGTATATCTGCCGCAGCGTCGAAACAGCCGCCAGTATGTAGGGTAGGGCTTCAAGGCCTTGCTCTTTTGAGCTCTTTTCAATAGCCTGCAATGTTTTCTCAATTTGAGGCCTCATGCCCCGAACTTCCTCAGCCAACGCGATGTCGCCTTCGAAGAGCGCCCTTAAAGCATCTTCATGGGACTCGAAAACTCCGGTGTGAAACTCAACTATCAACTTTTTAAGGTCCTCAGTCAACTTTGCACCTTTCAGCTCCAAAACTTTGAATGCTGTTCTTACACATTCGTCCCCTATGTTTTCGACGAGGCTTGCGGTTAAGCGGTAGTCAAGGCATTCAATGGGTTGCAAACCCAATTTTTCGCTCAAACTTGGATTTTGAATTATTGTCCTCAAAATTCTAACAAGCAGGAAATACAGCCTATTAACCTCCTCATCTCGCGCAATAACACTTCTAGCCATGTGCACGTCGCCATTAACCAATGCGTTCACAATATCCTTGTGCATGCCAGCCACTATTGCATACTCTCGCCGAAGAATTTTTTCCGGTGGAAAACTCGCTGGTTCAAGAAGGCACTGCAAAACAATCTTTGAATAGTCCTCTTCAACAATTTCCAAACCAATTAGGCGACTAACAGTTTTTTTAACTATTTCCCGCATTTCAAAGCTAATGCTTTCCCTGCCCTCAACTCGAATTATGTCAAAACCCAATAAGTATCTCCCAATAATCTCGCGACCTAGGTATGGTCCAGGCTCCAAAACAGCCGTGCGGGGGGGAGGGGCAGCACTGTATTCCGGATCTATCAAAAGTTTGCCGTCACTTGTCTCGTTTACAGCCACAACGGAACCCTTCTTCAAGCCGTAACGTTCAGCCCACTCTTTTGGCAAACAGACAAAAAACGTCCCGCTCGGCGTTCGCTGGATCCTTCGAATTACACCCATTTAAACCACCAAATAACTTTTGCATATTGGCTAGCAAATTTAAAAGAATGTAAGGCTATATAAACTTAAATGTAAGTGTTGAAATTGAAAGGCAAAGTTATAATCGGTATAGACTTAGCAGGTAAAGCGAAAAACCCCACAGGCATCGCCATTTTGAAAGACAGCCAAATCGAAACGCGCCTAGTTTACACGGACGAGGAAATTCTTGAGGCTGTAAATGCCGCTAAACCATCAATCGTGGCAATAGATGCTCCGCTTAAACTTCCAAAAAAGGGCATTTTACGGAAAGGCGACTTAGAACTCGTCAAAAAAGGCTATCGCGTTTTTCCGCCAGGCTTGCCTGCCATGAAAACGCTCACACGGCGAGCCATAAGGATAGATAAGTTAATTAAAAAAAGCGGGATAGAAACAGTAGAAGTGCATCCCACATCAACCAGAAAGGCGCTGGGCATGCCAACAAAGAATTGGAAAGAAATCCAAGAAATCTTCAAAAAACTGGGGTTAGGCGGAACCTTAGAAGAACGGTCCTTAACGCGTCACGAGTTAGACGCCATCACTGCAGCACTGACCGCTTATTTACACCTGCAAGGTTTGACGGAAAGCATCGGCGATAATAAAGAAGGCTGGATTATAGTGCCGAAAAAGATTGGGTGGCAGGAATTAAGGATATGAATTCGGCCTTGGAAAAGCTTCAAAAAGCTGTTGAATTAACAATTGCGGCAGGCTACCAGTTAAACAAGGATGCCTTCGAGTTCTTAAGCATTATAGCAGCTGCCGAGGACCCCGTGGACCTCATAAGTAAAGCCTTGGAAAAAATTAATGGACTTAAGGATAAACCATTATTCATTGAAAGAGCGTTCCTTGAAGAACTTGTTAAAAAGCCGGAACCCGTGAAAGACTCGATTTCGCCTCAAATAGCCCACGTTCCTTCTCCAGCAATCCAACATGAACCAATGCAGCAAATTTTAGAGGGAAAAAGGACTTTTCGTCCCTTTGCAAAGGAAGTAGAGGCAGATATCTCCGTCATTGATGACCCTGGCGCCAAGCTAAGTTCAAGTGGAACCATAGACGATTACTTAGATTATTTTAGGGACCGATTCAGACGAATGGAAAAGCTGTTGAGGCAAAGAATGGATGCACGCGGAGCTGTATCGATAATTGATGCTTTGAAAGCGCCGCATGGAACGAGGCTTGAAGTAATTGGCATGATTACGGAGAAAATAGAAAGGCGCCAGAAAATTTTCTTGACAATTGAAGATTTGTATGCAAGCGCCACAGTGCTTGTTCCTCAAAACGCTCCCCGTGAACTTTTAGATAAAGCAAGAAGCTTGCTACTGGATCAAGTAGTATGCGTTAATGTCGTGAAAACCCGGGAAAAGCTGCTGGTAGCCCAAGACATTATACTGCCAGACCTTGCGCCAAAAACTCAAAATAGGTCACAAGACCCCGTTTACGCTGCTCTCACATCTGACATGCATGTGGGTAGCACAAAATTCCAGAAAGAAGCGTTTAACAAGTTTGTTTTGTGGCTTAACGGCAAATATGGAAATGAAAGGATGCGTGAGATAGCAAGCCACGTGAAGTACGTGTTAATAGCAGGAGACATTGTAGATGGCATAGGCGTTTACCCTAACCAAATTAAGGAACTGGCGGTAAAGGACATTTATGGACAGTACAAGTTGGCAGCAAAGTTCATCGAGCAAATTCCAGATTACATTGAAGTCATAATAATACCAGGAAACCATGACGCCCCGAGAAAAGCGCTGCCTCAACCACCCATCTCCGGCGATTACCTTGAACCCTTACAAGAATCAAGAAGAGTCCATTCTTTTGGAAATCCATGCACAATAAGCCTCCATAAAGTTGAGTTTCTACTATACCACGGACGCAGCCTCGACGACGTAATCTCCACGGTTCCGGGGATGGAATATACTCACCCGGAAAAGGCGATGACTCTGCTTCTGCAAAGTCGCCACCTAACGCCAACATATGGAGGAAAAACACCGCTGGCACCGGAAAATAAGGACCACCTTGTCATTGAGCGAGTTCCAGACATTTTTCACGCAGGGCATATCCATACTTTGGGATACACAAATTATCGCGGGGTTCTTGTTGTAAACTCTGGATGCTGGCAAGGGCAAACAGATTACATGCGGCGTCTAGGTCTATTTCCTACACCATGTTTAGTTCCTGTTGTCAACATGCAAACCTTCGATGTAACTGTGGTCTCTTTCGCCGAAACCTAGCCTTTGTCTGATTTTTCCTGGAGGCAGCGGGGCTCATAATCTACTAAACGTCCGAGCATTGTGTCGTTAGAAAATGCTTCTCTAATAAGTGTGCGGGTTACCTCTAACCGTATTTTCTTGGTTCGTCCATAGCGGCCCATACTCATGACCTGCGCATTTAAAAGCCCCAACGCGTCAAGCTCGTTGACCAGAGTGCTGACACGTCGCTGGGTTAACGGGGTGACTCCAAGCTCTCGGCAAAGCTCATTGTACACCTCGTATATCTCTCCAGTTATAGCTTTGTAACCGTTTGCCCTAACCAAATGGAAAACGCTTAATATAACCAGTTTAGAATGCAGAGTTAGATTCGCCAAAGCTTCGACAACACGGTTATGCTCAATTAGCTTTTCGGCCTCACGGACATGCTCTTCAGTAATTGTTTTCGCGCCCTTTCGCTCCGCAACCTCACCAGCAACCCGCAGTAAATCTAAAGCCCTACGGGCATCCCCATGCTCTGCCGCAGCCAAAGCTGCACAAAGGCTTAATGCACCCTCGCTTAAAACACCATCGTAGAACGCCCTTTGCGCCCTCTCAGCAAGAATCGTTCTAAGCTCGTTTGCATTGTAAGGCCTGAACACAATCTCCTCCTCGCTGAGGGAGCTTAAAACCCTCGGGTCAAGGAACTCCTTAAGCCGCAAGTCATTAGATATGCCAATAATTGACACTTTGCTCTGCGACAAAGTTTCATTAATCCTAGTAAGTTCATAGAGAAGAATGTCGCTTCGAGACTTAACCAGCGCATCCACCTCGTCTAAAGCGATGATCATTATTCTGTTCGCCCTCTCCAAACCGTTAACAAATCTTTCAAAAACCTCACCTAAAGATAGGCCAGTGAAAGGCACAGAAAGGTGGAGGCTATTGCACAAGCTGGCTAAAACTCGGTATTCCGTCCCTGCTAAACGGCAGTTAACATAGCAAAAGCTAACAGGAGAACCGACCTCCCTAGCTTTAGCCTCCAAACGGGTTAAAACATATTTTGTAACAGCAGTCTTTCCTGTACCGGTTTTCCCATAAACAAAAATGTTAGAACACCTAGACCCCTTTAAAACGGGTGCAACAACCTCCCCTAAACGTCTAATTTGATCCTCTCTATGTGGAAGTTTGTCAGGCAAATAATCATGTCTAAGAACTTCTCTATCCTTAAAAATGCCTCGTTCATTAAAGAACTTGTTAAACACATCATCAAGTACATTCGCGTTGCTCATGCCTTTTCCTCTCAAAGCCCCCTTCTCATAAAATGTGAAAAGATAAGGAATACCGTACAAAAAACTTGACCAGCACATAAAAACCCTAAAAATCCTAACGCTAAAAATGAAAACTAGTTGGGGACACCCCTTCATTTCTAGTGGAACTCTAAAACTGAGTCAAATTTGTTTTTTGATTTCTTTGAAAGCAAAGAAATATACTCTGAAAGGTAAAAGAAGTGTGTAGCTCTAAAAAGCTGTCTGTAAAAAAAACTGTACAAATAATCCAAGAATGATTTATTTCAACGAAATTATTAACTATGCTTTAATTCTCTCTCCCAGTGGAAAAACAGGGGTGGGTGCCTTATACTTGCATGTAGCATTACTCGTAATTTAATTCTTTGCTTAGGCAAACCAACCGTTCCATAGACCCTTTTAAACCGTAAACAAACAGACAGTAAACATACAAACATCCTTTTCACAACATGTGAACTTATTGTAAAGACCCCTTAAAACTTCTTGTTTTTACTCTCTTTCTTTCATTTTTTATTGTATTCTTCTTCCTTTACTGTGAAATAGGTCACTCCTCTTTTTCTACTGCAAACAACGAAAATGTCTTGTTTTTGTCCTTTAAAGCATGTTTTGAAAATTTGTGAATCTTGTAGAACAAAATCTCTGTAGACAATTCTTATTTCCTTTTTTTAAGCTATTTTTGGATCTTTTATTTTTCTTTATTTCACCGTAACAGTTATAGCTTGTGAAATGCAGAATTAAAGGCTTAAGGTGCCACGGCACGAATGCCAGCGAGGAAAATGCGAATTGAAATATTCGATAGCGAGGGCAATAAGTATAGCATAGCTTTTGAAGGTCGAATAACTCGCGAGAAGGCTTTACGTTTACTTGACCTTGTTGAACTTTTAGGGGGGGTGAGCAGTACACCTTCAGAGGTTAGTTCCCCCCATCTGGATGAATCATCTAAATTCGAAAAAGTATTGTCAATAGTTCAGAAAAACTTTCCAATAGCTTGGTTTACTTCCAAGGAAATTCAAGAGGCTTACGAGCAAGAGTTCAAAGAACCCATAGGCCTAAGTACGGTTGCCACGTATCTAGCTAGAATGGCTAAAAAAGGTTTGCTAATAAAGTCTGGGGCGTCAAACCGCCTAAAGTATAGAGTTTCTCCAAGATCCACACAACTTGTTGTCAAACATTAGTAACTTTAAAATCCCGTTATGTTACTTCTGTCTCAGTTTTCCTCAACAGCTTTTCCATTTCTTTTTTCACGCTGTATTTGAATGGAATCTTGCTTGTGTCCCTCTCAAGGTAACCATCTTCATAAAGCTTCTTCATAAGCCTAGCCGTATGCTCTCGGCTTAACTTGATTCTATCTTTAATCTCGGGTGCTGTTTTAGGCCCTTCTGTGGCGAGCATTTCCAAAACCGTTAGTTCAGTTTCTGTTAAATGGGCGAGTGCTTTTTCCCTTTTTATCGGTATAACAGCTTCTATTCCAGATTCTGGAAGGGCTTGTGCTTGCTGAACTTTTTCTTCGAGATGAGAAAGCTTTGATGATAGTTCTTTATGAGATGTTGTGATGTCACAGATTTGTTTTTCCACATTGTTTATCCTTGAAGTCAGATCACTCCAGCCCCTTAACGGTTCGTTTAACTTGTTTTCTAGAGTGTTAAGTTTAACTTCAACTTCCTTTAATTTGCTTAAGGCTTCCTCGCTTCTTGCAGATGAAGCTTCAACTTTGAAGGCAACCTTCTCCACGCTTTCAGCTGTCCGTTTAAGCTCCCGACTAAAACTTAAAAGCATATCATTAAAAGCAACCTTAGCCTTCTCATATTCATTTTTAACTTTGGTAATATGCCTGTAATACTCCAATCCAAAACCGATGGCAGTGATAAATAGCGCAAGGGCCGTGACGATTACAAGATCAAACATTTCTCGTCACCTATAGGTAATGTGGGTAATCTGTGATTCTCTCATGTCACATCGCACATCACAATACTGGTTGCAGAGCATTTAAAAATCTTATGTTTTGCATTATGTTTGCCATGACATCACACATCACAAATCTAACATGCAATATTTGCTTGGAGGATCTCCATTTTAAATACTCCTTTTTTCATTTCGACGCTTTCTTTATTTACATACAGAACGTTTGTTTCTGTGTGACTTGTGATGTCACGGCAAATCTTCTGACGGATTAGCAAGCTCTTTTATGCTTGTTTCGAGTTCTTCTCTCAAAATTCTCAGGAATTTTATTTGTTCTTCTTCGTTTGTAATGTTTTTGTGGGCTTCAATGTATTCTTGCAGTTTGTTTGCCACTTCAATATATGGGTCTAATTTTGTGCTTTCAAAAATTCCCAAATATCCGAGGAGGATTATGGTGTATATGGATTTTATAACGTTTTTTTCCGCCTGTTTTAAGGTTCTATTGAATGCGCCGCGGCTTATTTTTGCCTTTGTTAAGCGTAATTTGGCTTTTTCGTCGTATTTTAACGTTTTTCCGGATAAATTCTCGGCTAAAACATTTATAAGCAAAGTTTCGAGCTGTGTTTTTGTTAAATGGCTGTTTTTTGCCAGTATTTTGGCAATGGGATCTTCTAAAGATTTTTTTAACCATTGCTGGACAACTTCTTTCATTTTCATTTCTTTGATCACCGTGTTTATTTCAGTGAATACAGTTTTGTATACGGGTTTAAAAACTTACTGAAAAGTGATCAACATTCGATAACACTACAGCTAGTAATTGGGCTCAATATGCAAATTTATTGCTTATATACGCCCTAAAAACATAAAAATCTCAGAAATGCGCATATTTTTGGCGGCACACGAAATTTTAAGCTGTTTATTTTAAAGTTGGAGGGCTTTTTACACTACCAAATTATTTCTGGAAGAAGCCTTAAGAGCCTTCGTGTCTCAAACTTGAGGTCTCAGGTTGCTGTTGGCGGAGACAAAGCTCCCTTGTTTTGCAAACCCTGGTGAAACTGAAGTGTAGTTTAGCTGTCTCTGTTTATTGCCAAAGGAAAATGGTTTAAACAATCAATGAGTGTGATAAGTGATGTCACTTGTCACAGATAAGTCACGTGTGATTGTGCTAAACTGGCCCTATAATGTTTTAGGCGTGATGTTTTTGTGATGAGATTGTTGCTTAGGAAAATTTATGGTTGACTGTGACTTGATTGTGATTTTTAATTGAGAAGTTATAAGGTTAATTCTAGAGTTTTTCTGCTTTCTCCTTTAATTTATCGAAGAATTCTGGACGTAGGTCTTTTAATGTTGGGACAAAGGCTTCTGTGGGGGCTATGTCTGAATAGTCAACTTCGCCGATCACTAAATCTTCATCATCATATTTTGCGATGGCTAATACTCTTCCATCCGGCCCTATAAGTCTGCTTCCTCCCCAAAACTGCAGTCCATTCTCTATGCCAACAAGATTCACATAAGCCAAAAACGCGGTGTTTTCCATAGCCCTTGCGGCCGTCAGAGTTTCGAAGAAGGTGCGTCGTACAGCGGGTGAAGCTGAGATGCACACGATTAATCGAGCCCCTTCAAGGCGTATTAGGCGGCTTAGTTCCGGAAAGAAGAGATCATAACACACGATCAGCCCTATTTTGCCAAGCTCTGTGTCAAAAACGCCCGCTTGATAGCCCGGTCTGAAATACCTTTTTTCTTCAAAAACACTGTGGGTTGGCAGGTGCATTTTACGATATTTTCCAACAAAGCCTTTTGGCCCGACCAAAACCGCCGTATTGTATAAGGTGGCTTGAGTTTTGTCGCTTAGTTCGGGCATGCCAAAAACTATGAAGGCCTCGTGTTTCTTGGCAATTTTTTCTATAGCTGCTGTGGATGGTCCTGGAATGTGTTCCGCCAATTCATATAGTTCGTCTCTTATTGTGTATCCGGTTAGTGAAAGTTCCGGAAAGATCACGAGTTCTGCGTCGTGTTGCCGTGCCCTTGCGGTGTATTCCTCAATTTTTTGTATGTTTGCCTTTTTATCCCCTCTTTTACAGTTTATTTGGGCGAGGGCAACTTTAAACTTCTGCTTCATGCCGGCACCTTGCTAACGGTTAAGTGAGAGGCATTCTAAAGTCGAAGCCTACAGTCCTATATTGAAGTTTTGTCGTCAAGGGCATTCTCCTTTTGTGTTCCATAGCTTTCCATCGTCTCTTCACTTTTTCCACAAGGTCTTTTGGCAGGTTCAGCTGTTCAGCTATCTGCTCAACTTTCATAAAGTGTTCAAGGCCATAGAGGATTAGGTCGAGGACTTCATACTTTAAACCTATTTCTCCCTCCGCTGTCTGGCCCGGCCAAAGCATTGGGGATGGCGGTTTCTCAATTATTTCTTCTGGTATTCCGATGTGCCTTGCCAGTTTTCGGACTTGGGTTTTGTACAAGTCCATTAGGGGAGATATATCTGCTGCAACGTCTCCCCACTTTGTGAAGTAGCCTATCATCACTTCAGATTTGTCGGAGCTACCGCAAACAATCAAGTTCAGCTTATTAGCATAATAGTATAGGTAGAGCATGCGAGTGCGGGCTTTCAGGTTGCCCTTGCAAAGTTTGTCTTCTGGATCGAAGATTGGTATGCTTTTCTGCAACGCTTCAAGAGTTGGCGTGATATCAATTGTAACGGTTTTTATGCCAAATTTTTCTGCGACAAGTTCGGCGTGCATGATATCCGTGAGGTTGTATGTTTCCTTTTCCGGAAGCATTAAACCTAAAACTTTGTCTCCTCCTAAAGCCATGGCTGAAAGGGCTGCGGCGGTGCTGCTGTCGATTCCGCCTGAAAGACCTAAAACGATCCCGTTTGCCTTTACTTTTTCTACATAGTCTCTTATGAAGCGGGTAATTTTGGTTTTAACTTCTTCCCAGTCTAAATCGAGGACTTGCTGGGTCAACTTCAATCCGAAACCCTCAAATGCTTATTGGATTAGGCAAGTATTTAAGGGCGAAGACTGAAATATGTTAAGATTAGATCTCCGTGAAGGATTGAGGTATGGGGCGTAGAAGAAGGAAAGTTGTTCGAATACCTAAAAAGAAGCTGCCCAAGCTCTTTTCGTGTCCAAACTGTGGCAAGCAAGCTGTCCGGGTAGAAGTCTTTCGTGAGGGAGGCCGGGCGGTTGTTAGCTGCGGCAATTGCGGCGCAAAAGAGGAGTTTCCGTTCAAGGCAGCTCTGAGCGAAGTAGACTTTTATTGCATGTTCACTGATAGGTTTTACAGTGGGTTAAGAAAGCCCGAACCTGCTGAAATTGAAAGTTCAAAGTGAAAGGGAAATGTATGATAGGCGCTGTTGAACAGTACCTCATTAACAAGATTAGTTCTGAGGGGACCATACATATTACTTTGATAGATCCTGAGAAGGTTACACCTTCTCAAGCTTTGGCGATCGCTGAAACAGCGAGGGCCGGTGGGACTTCCGCAATAATGGTTGGTGGCTCCACTTTTATTTCAACAAACCATCTTGACAGCGTGGTCAGGGCAATTAAACGTGAAGTAAAGCTTCCCGTTATTTTGTTTCCAAACAATGTTACGGCTATTAGCCGTTACGCGGATGCTATATGGTTTATGTCGTTGCTGAACTCTACAGACCCCTACTTTATAATTGGTGCCCATGTTTTGGGCGCACCCCTAGTTAAAAAATATCGCTTAGAGCCTATTCCAATGGGCTACATTATTGTCGGTGAAGGTGGCACTGCGGGCATTGTTGGAAAAGCCATTCCAATTCCTTATGACAAGCCTGAGTTGGCGGCTGCTCATGCCTTAGCCGGACAATATCTCGGTATGCGCTTTATCTACTTAGAAGCTGGTTCAGGAGCTAAAAGCCCCGTGCCTCGAGAAATGATTCGTATGGTTAAGCAGTCAATAGACGTTCCGTTAATTGTTGGTGGAGGAATAAAGTCCAAAGATCAGGCAGAGGCGGCTACTTCAGCTGGGGCAGACATCATTGTTACTGGCAATGTCGTGGAAAATAACCAAGTAAGGGACAAGGTTTCTGAAATTGTTGAGGGAATAAAACGTGGCAAATCCCGGGTATGAAGGGCTGTAAGTTTTTGTTTCCGGTGTTGAGAAGACTGAAATAAATCGGCGCACTTAACTTAGGCGGGGGCTTGTTTGGGCGTTCAAATGAGCAGTGCATACGCAGAATATGCTAGCGGTTTAGAGAAACAGCTTGAACAGTTATATGAAATAAGCAGAAAAGCCCGAGAAAAAGGCTTGGATCCGTGGCCTAAGCCCGAATGTGAAATAGCCAAGGACATGGCTGACCTTGTAGAGGGCCTTGTTGGTCCCAAGGGAGTTGCCCAGAGAATCCGTGAACTAAGTGCAAAGCTTCCGCGGGAGGAGTTGGCTTTCAAGATCGCCGAGGAAATCGTTTATGGGAAATTTGGACATATGGAGCCGGAAGCAGCGGCTGAACAAGCCATCCGCACTGCGCTGGCAATACTCACTGAGGGACTTACAGCCGCCCCTGTTCAAGGCGTGGCACAGGTTAAAATCAAAACAAACCCGGACCACTCGAAATACTTGGCCATTTATTTTGCGGGGCCCATCCGCTCAGCTGGGGGAACAGATCAAGCCTTAACGTTAGTTATTGGAGATTTTATCCGTCGGCTTTTAGGACTTGACCGTTATAAGCCCACCAAGGAGGAGATTGCGCGTTTCATTGAAGAGATTAGGCTTTATGAACGTTCTGTCAGCCGTTTCCAGTACCATGTTTCTGACGAGGAGTTGGCTAAAGCCCTTCAATGGCTGCCCGTAGAAGTCACCGGGACTGAAACAGATCCCTTCGAGGTTTCTTCTTATCGCAACCTATCCCGCATTGAAACCAACCGAGTTCGTGGCGGTGCGTTGCGTGTTGTAAATGATGGGATTGTAGGACGCGCCTCAAAAGTTTGGGCTATTGTAGAGAAGCTTGGAATCCAAGGCTGGGACTGGCTAAAGGAAATTCGAAAGATGTCTGAGAAAAAATCAGCCGGATTTATGGACGATGTTGTTGCCGGCCGCCCGATTTTTTCGTTCCCATCAAGACGGGGTGGGTTCCGCCTACGTTATGGGCGATCTCGGAACACGGGATTAACCGCTGTCGGCATTCACCCAGCGACCATGCTTGTTTTGCAAGGATTTATAGCGGCTGGCACACAGCTTCGATTAGAGCTGCCTGGAAAGGGAGGCATAGCGTTGCCTGTAGATTTCTTGGAGCCACCCATCGTCAAGCTGCGGGATGGTTCGGTTGTTAAGGTTTCACTGGACAATTTCTCTGTTGTTAAGGACCAGATCGAAAAGATTCTGTTTTTGGGCGACATTCTGGTGAGTTTCGGAGATTTCCTCTATCAGGGGAAGAGTTTGGCTCCCGCTGGTTACGTGGAGGAATGGTGGGTTGCTGATTTGCAGAGGATTATAAGCGACAAGTTTGGGGGAAGCCTTGAACGGGCTGCAGCTGAAGCTGGAATTAGTGTGGATAGGCTTAGGCAGCTCCTTGAGGATCCTTTCGGCAATAAGCCTTCTTGCAGAGAGGCAATTGTTTTGGCTTTAAAGTTGAGGGTGCCTCTTCATCCAGCCTTTACACCTTTTTGGGCAAACATCAGCTCTGTTGAGGATGTTAAACGTTTGAGGGCTTGGCTGCTTTCGTCTAGGGTGGAGTGCGACGACATTTTAGTCTGCAAGATTGTGGGAGATTTTGACGGTGATGTTAAAAGGATACTTGAGATTATATGTTTGCCCCACAAGGTTTCAGATGGCAAAATAGTTATTGAAGGCGGTGATGCTTGTTCTTTCGCTTTCTGTCTAGGATACAGCCGGTCCGATATTGATCTTTCAGTTTGCGAAACAATTTTAGATGCTCTTTCACGGCTCTCTGGCGTTAAGATTAAGGACAAGGCACCCACTTTCGTTGGGGCTAGAATGGGGCGACCGGAGAAAGCTAAAAGACGGGAGATGAAGCCCCTTGTTCATGTGCTTTTCCCTGTTGGTTTGGCTGGCGGGGCTCAAAGGGATCTTATAGAGGCTGCAGAAAAAGGAAGCGTTTTTGTTGAGATTATTAACCTTAAATGTCCAAACTGTGGCGAAAGCTCTTTTCGGATGAAATGTCCGACCTGTGGCTCTGAAACCGTTCCAGAGTTTATATGTCCTAGATGTGGAAGAAGCTTGAGTGAAGGGGAAGATTGTCCAACTTGCAAGGCGCCAGCGTCTCCATGGAGCAAGCGGGTCGTTAATGTTAGACGGTTGCTTGAAGACGCTTGCAACAGTTTGAGGATGGCTCCGCCTAGAATCTTGAAAGGGGTTAAGGGCTTAACTAATGAAATGAAAATACCTGAGATCATCGAAAAGGGAGTTTTAAGGGCAAAGTACGATCTGTCAGTGTACAAGGATGGCACCATCCGCTTTGACGCTACAAATGCCCCCCTAACCCACTTCAAACCAGCTGAAATTGGGGTTCCCGTTGAAAAGCTTGTGCAGATGGGTTATCGATATGATATTTATGGTAACCCGCTAACAAGCCCAGAGCAGATTTGCGAGTTGAAAATTCAAGATGTTGTGATTCCGGTTAAGTGCGCCGAGTATTTTGTTAGGGTTGCAAACTTTTTGGATGAGCTTTTGGTGAGGGTTTACGGGCTTCAACCATATTACAATGTTAGACGCGTTGAAGATCTTGTTGGACATTTAGTTGTTGGCTTGGCTCCTCACACCTCGGTTGGAATTTTGGGACGCATTATCGGATTTACGAATTTAAACGTGTGTTATGCGCATCCCGTTTGGCATTCTGCTAAACGCAGAGACTGCGACGGCGACGAGGACGCTTTAATGCTTGCATTGGACACTTTGCTAAACTTTTCGAGGAAATATTTGCCCGCCCAAATTGGCGGAATTATGGATGCGCCTTTGCTTCTTATCCCCATCGTGAATCCTAAAGAAGTGCAGAGGCAAGCCCACGACTTTGATGTTGCAGGGGCATACCCCCTAGAGTTCTACGAAAAGACTTGGGAGCAGGTTGAAGCCAAACATGTGAGCCCTCTAGTCGATTTGATTGAATATAGGCTTGGGACGGAAGCCCAATTTGAAGGCTTCCACTTTACAGTGCCTGTCTCGAATATAAACATGGGCGTTGAGGAAAGCGCGTATAAAAGGTTTAAAACAATGATTGAAAAACTTAACGGGCAACTCTCCCTTGCTGAGAAGATTGAGGCTGTTGACGCCAAGAAAGTAGCCCTAAAAGTTTTAATCAAGCATTTCATTCGCGATATTGCCGGAAACCTAAGGGCTTTCTCAACGCAGGGATTTAGATGTAAATCATGCAATAAGCGTTTCCGCCGTCTACCATTAAAGGGAAAATGTTCACAGTGCGGCGGAGAACTTACCCTTACTGTTTATAGGGGCGGTATAGAGAAATACTTAGAGGCTGCGGAACACATAATTCGAAAATATGGTTTGCCAAAGTATTATGCCCAAAGAATTGCCCTCGTGAAAGATGAGATTAACGCCCTTTTTGAGGGTGAAAAGCCGAGACAAATAAGCCTAACAGACTTTGTCGGGTGAAAATTTTTCTATTCAGCGTTCAAAATGAATATCTGAGGGATAATGCCTAGAGAAGGATATCATCCCAACGCGTACTTGACTGCCTTCAGAAATGTTAAGCTTGGCTTGAAGGCGAGGACGGCCATACTTAACTTTTTGGAAAAGACTTCTGCAGATGCGAAGGAAATTGCAAAACAGACTGGTTTACCCTACAATGTTATTTTGCATCACCTTAAGCTTTTGGAGCAGAGAGGCATCGTGCAAAGGAAAAGCGGTCACCCCTTTGTTTGGATGCTTACAGGGCTTGGGCAAAAACGGTTAGGTTAAAGTTTGCTGGCTAAAAAGGGGCATTGGCAAGGCATCTGTCCACATTTTGGACATTTGCCGCTGTATTTCTGAAGAGCTGCAGCTTCAAGATTTATGTTTGTTATGTTTGCAAGCGACGCCAGCCACGCAATAACGTCTGCAAACTCATTTTCTAGGGCTTTTTTATTGTTGCTTTTCAAAGCTTCGCCCAATTCGGCAACCTCTTCCACCAACCATTCAAAGGTTTTCTCCACTCCTCTATGGGAGTCTCTGTGAAAGTATAGGCGGTACATTAAATCTTGAAATTCGGATATGTGCATAACTTTCCCTGCTTAACATTGTTTGTTTTGCTGTTTAAATCTAAATCATGTGTATAAGGTTTTGCTGTCCCTTAGCAATTATATGGATCACTTTTACTCCTTTTCGCTCTAAGTGGGCAGCTATAAACCTTCTATGGCAGTATTTCGGGTTAGTCTCCATACACATTATGCAAGTTCTTTTTTGAGCTGCAATTTCCAAAAGTTTCTTTACGCCTTCTCTGAAGAGTTTGGTTCGCATATGCTTTTTGTAGCCGCCTTTGCGGTATCCTCCCAGCTCTTTTCCAAGCCAAACGTATTCTATACCGTTTTCTGGAAGCCACTTCTCCATGTTTTCCTTTTTGAAATGCTCAACCTTTGATGTTGGGAAAATGCGGACATCCACCAAAACTTGGATCTCATGCTCTTTCAGAAGTTCGAGAAACGCATTTGTGGAGCGGTTGCTGTGACCTATTGTCCAAACAGTTACTGTGCCCAAACCGGCGCCTAGCGGATTTTTATGTACTGGTAGGCTTCTGTTGCATTTTCAAAGCAGTAATGTACTTTTTGGTAGGCTTTTCTGAATTCAGCCACGTCTTCACCCACTTTTTCGGGAGTTTCCTTGTCTATTACTACGCGTTTTATGAATTCTGCTATTTCCACCATCTCGGACTCGCGCATTCCAAGCCTCGTGACTTCTGAAACACCCAGCCTTATGCCTCCTGGATGCTGGAAGTGTCTTCCCTCTTTAATGTCCCATGGCAGGAGGTTTCGGTTCACTATTATGTTTGCTTTCTCCAAGGTCTCCTCGATGGTGCCCCCGTCACCGTACTTTGTTATGTCAATCAAAATCACGTGGGACTCCGTGAACCCTTTATGTTCAGCTAGGACATTGAAACCTCTCTCGTAAAGGGCTTGGGCAAGAGCCTTAGCGTTTCTAACCACTTGACGGGCGTATTCCTTGCCAAATTCTAACAGTTCAGCCGCAGCGATAGTCACGCCTGCAACTGCATGTAAATGGTGGTTGCTAACCATCCCTGGAAAAGTAGCTCGCTTTATTCTGTCGGCGTACTTTTCCCAAGATAAAACGCTTCCATGTTGCGGCCCGAAGAAGGTTTTGTGAGTGCTAAGGCTTACCACGTCGGCGCCTTCGCGGAGAGGGTCTTGGAAGCATTTTCCAGCTATCAGCCCAGCCACATGAGCCGCATCATAGCCCACGGTTCCGCCCACCGCATGGATGGTGTCAGCAAGCTCTTTCACCGGATGTGGGAATGGAAACACGCTGGCTCCAAACATCACAAGCTTTGGTGGCCGCCCTTCAGCCGCCAACTTTTCTATCCTCTGTTTCGCCTTGTCCACATCTATGTTTAACTCTTTATAGTCTAGTGGCAGATACTCCACTCTTAAACCGTGAACAGCCCCAGCCGTGCCCCCCAACTCCTTCTTTCCCATGGTAATGTGGCCGCCGCATGGAATGGACAAAGCCATCATGGTGTCTCCTGGTTCAGTAAAAGCCGTGTAAACAACAAGGTTGGCTACAACGCCTGATATCGGCCTCACATCAACAAACTCTGCATCAAAAAGCTTTTTCATCAGCTCGATGCACTTAAACTCTACTGGGTCTATGAAACGACAACCAGCGTAAACACGTTCTCCCGGCCAGCCCTCTGCATAACGGTTTCCAAAGTCTGTTGTCAATGCCTCTCGAACTGCCGGGCTTGGGATGTTTTCGCTTGCAATTAGAGGGATACATCTGCGGAACCATTCATGGTGTTTTTGGAGAAGATTTAGCACATAATCATATTCATCGCGGGGAGAGGGCATACAAACACCCCGCCACCTTATCCCTCCCTCTAAATATAAAACCATTTTGAGTTAGGCGCAACATTAATAATGAGGAAGTCCGCACCTTAAAATAGCATACAACTGGATAAGGGTGTTTAATGAGCAAGAAGAAAAAGCGTGAATCCACTCCTATGCCCGCCGCGAGCGCTGGGTTGCTAAGGTTTTTTGAGGAGGAAACTGAAGGAATCAAGGTTAGACCTGAACTTCTAGTAGTTGCTGCCATAGCATTAATAGTTGTGTGTGTCTTGGCGCGCGTATTCTTCTAGCCTAAATTCAACGGCGCGAAGGTGGATGTAGAACCTCTATTCTCTGGACCGCGTTTAAATGAATGAATATCTCACTGCGTTCCTCTCTGGCGGCAACCTGCGGAATCGGCTGGGCAATGGTCGCCCTTAAAATTATGGCTTCAGCGTCTGAAAGCCATATCCCTGGCGGCTCCCGGGTCACAGCGGTCAGTGTTCCTTCAAAGCCATATGAAGGGTCTAGAATAACTCGGATGGCTTTGCCGATGTTTCTCTCTAGCATGTGGAATATTGTTGGCGGGATGTTTTGTTCAGGCATGAGGTCTCAGCAAAATTTTAAATCATGTTTGTTGGATAAAACAGTTACTATTCGCGTTACGTTAAGTGCAACTTAAAGGAACCCGGCCTTTCAAATTCATCTGCCCAGTTTTGCGACACTTTAATATATTTGATATAAAGGTTTCAATGGAAACACTCGGCTGAGTGCGCCAATGAGCAACCGCAACTCTCTAAATCAGTATATGGACAAGGCTGTGAAGCATTACGCTTCGCTATTCACATTGCCTTCATACAAGAAAAGTCTCGCTTTTTCAGTGCTCACATGCCTATCAGCGGGCGCGCTTCACACTCTTGCTTTACGTTATTCCGCCTTCGAGCTGGCTGATGGTTTGCTTCTTGGTTTTGTGTTGTTTGCTCTTACGGTGCTTTTGAACTACTTTTTAAGGTTCTATGTTTTCGCGGAGGACCCAGTTTACGATTTGAGGCGTTTAACTGCGCTGTCACTTTTCTGCTGGGTTCTATGGTTAGTTTTCATTTTAATCGGCTTTGTCGCCACGGGCTTTTTTGGTTCTGCATGGATTGTTAGGCTTTGCCTTCTAGGTTTTTCCGCTGTTTTGACTCTGCGCATTATTGTGCTCTATTCGACTTCCTCGTCTGGAACCTTGCGTTTTATGGTTGCATCCGTTGTTCCTCCACTTGTCTATTTGGGTTCGTTCGCCTTTCTCTGGTCCAGTGTAACAGATTTTTTTAGAGTTTTCATGTTTTTGCTCTTTGCTTTTTGTGTTGCCATAGGCTCAAGTTTTCTCTTCGTTACCGTGCTAAACAATGTGGGCAAGAAAACAGTAGGCTTTCCCTCCCTGTCGATTTTTAGGGCTTTTCTGCTTAACTGGATCGCAGACCTAAATGCTCCGCTTGAGAACTTTCTTGAAAAGTTAGGCGAAGAAAGCAATGTTGACGTTTCAATTTTACGGTTTGATACTGAAAACCAGCACGTCTTCATGATTGTGTCGTCTGTACATCCTGGACCTTTTAAAAACATTGGAAGTAGCCTTTTTCCCTTCATGCTTAAGGACAGTGTAGAACGGAAGTTTGGCGGTGTTGCTTGTGTGCCTCTTGGACTGCTTGGACATGAGCGTGACCTTGCCTCGCAAAATGAAAGCCTAAAGGTAATCGAACACATTGTTACTGAATCGGCCTCCGTCAAAGCTGTCGAGGACAAGGCGACGCCTTTTGTTAAGGTTCAAAACGAGCTAACAACAGTGTGCTGTCAAATCTTTGGAGAAACAGCGTTAATGACCTTTTCTTTAGCACCCAATACAACTGAAGATCTTCCGCCAGAGCTCAGCTCCATTATTCAGGAAAGAGCCGAAAAACTTGGTCTGAAGGAATGTGTTTTTATAAATACTCACAACAGCCTGAACGGCGCGGTGGATCTGAAAAATGCCCTGAAGGCTTTTGAAAGCACTGCTGAATTATGCTTGGAAAAAGCGGTTTCATTGGATAAGAAGCCGTTCAAGGTGGGAGCTGCCACCGTGAAGCCTAAAGAGTTTAGCTTGTCAGATGGTATGGGACGCGGCGGCATAACTGTTGTTGCTGTTGAGGTGGACGGGCATAAAACAGCCTACGTTGTTTTTGACGGTAATAACATGGTTTCCGGTCTGCGTGAAAAGTTCTTGTCAGCCTTGAAGTCCATGGGTTTTCACGACGCGGAAGTTTTGACAACAGACACCCATTCAGTTAATGCCATGACGCTTAATGCTAGAGGATATCACCCAATAGGCGAAGTTATGAACCATGACAAGTTAATCGAGTATGTGAGCGAGGCAACCCGCATTGCAGTTGCAAGCTTGAGCCCTGCAAGGGTTGGATTTCGACGTGTGAAGGTTCCAAAAGCCAAAGTTATTGGGGAAGAAGCCCTAGAGAAATTGTGCGTGCTCCCGGATATGGCGCTTCAGTTGGCTAAACGAATAGTTGTCCCCTTATTCGCTGCGGCTTTTCTGCTTTTGATGCTGTTCTCGCTCTGGATTTAGGCTAACGCTAGTAAAACTTCAAAGAGATGGTATGTCCACAATCTGGCACGCGGAAAAATATATGAACCACCCAATATTATGTATAGTCTGTTATTCAACGCTTTCAACAGTGGCAATACAGAATAAGGAGGATGGATATGGCGGAGGAAAAGCAAAAGAAGACAGAAAAAGCGTCAAAATCGACATCGCAGGCAAATGAAGGCACCGTTCTCATTGGCAAAAAACCAGTCATGAATTACGTGCTAGCTTGTCTAACGTTCCTCAACTCTGGTGCACAGAAACTTGTCATAAAAGCCAGAGGGCGGGCAATCAGCAGAGCCGTTGACACTGTTGAGTTGCTGAGAAGAGCGTTTGTCAAAGACTTGCAAGTCAAGGACATTGCAATTGGCACAGAAGAAGTAGTTCGCGGCGAAGGCCAAAAAACCAACGTTTCAACCATTGAAATAACAGTAGCTAAGCCGCAATAGCCAAAAATTGCCAAAATAAACATTCGACTGCTTTTTGGATAGTGTATCTTATGTTTGTTAAAAAATGGAAATCGATATAAAGCATGTATTCCTAAAATGTAGCTCCCACTCGGTGAAGTTGTATGCCTGTTTACCCAAAAATTGTTGTGACTCCACCGGGACCGAAGGCTAGAGAGCTCGTCAAGAAGGATGAGAGGTTTATTTCGCCCTCTTATGTGCGTTTTTATCCCCTTGTTGTGGAATCCGGCGAGGGCTGTATAGTTAGGGATGTTGATGGAAACGAGTACATAGACTTTAACGCGGGTTTGGCCTGCTTGAATGTTGGCCATAGACATCCGAAGGTTGTTGAAGCTATTAAGAAGCAGTGTGACCGCTTTCTTCACTACTCCAACACAGACTTCTACTACAACGAGGTCATCACGTTGGCTGAGAAACTAGCGGAGATCACACCGGGAAATTTTGAAAAGAAAATATTTTTCAGCAGCAGCGGAGCGGAATCCGTTGAGGCAGCTATAAAACTGGCAAAGTGGCATACGCGGAAGCAGCTTTTCATAAGTTTTATAAGCGCTTTTCATGGACGAACCATTGGAGCTCTCTCTTTCACAGCCAGCAAACCAGTCCAGAGAAGATATTTCTTCCCGCTTATGCCCGGTGTGACGCATGTGCCATATCCCTACTGTTACCGATGCCCCTTTAAGCAGACATTTCCCGACTGCCACTATTGGTGTGTTGATTTTATAGACGAGTTTGTATTACAGAAGTTTGCACCTCCGGAAGATGTTGCAGCCATAATGTTTGAGCCAATTCAAGGCGAAGGCGGCTACGTTGTTCCACCACCAGAGTACTTTAAACGATTGAAGAAACTGGCCGACAAATATGGAATCCTACTGATTGACGACGAAGTGCAGGCTGGCATGGGCAGAACTGGGAAATGGTTTGCCATCGAGCATTGGAGTATTGAACCAGACATAATTTGCAGTGCTAAAGCGTTAGCTTCTGGGCTACCATTGGGAGCGACCATTGCCAGAGCAAAAATAATGGATTGGACAGGAGGCTCTCATGCAAGCACTTTTGGCGGAAACCCGTTGTCCTGTGTGGCTGCCTTGGCTGTGATTGAAGTGATTAAAGAGGAGAGACTGCTGGAAAACGCTACGAAACAGGGCACGTATATTTTGAAGAGGCTTGAAGAGCTTAAGGAAAATAGCGAAATCGTCGGCGATGTTAGGGGGAAAGGCTTAATGATAGGCATGGAACTTGTGGCAGACAAGGAAAGCAAAAAGCCAGCTCCTGAAACGGCAAGGGAAGTCATAATACGCTCCTGGAAACGCGGGGTCGCCGTCATAACTTGTGGAGTTTCAACCATCCGAATCGCGCCGCCGCTCAACATCACAAGGGAACTTGTGGACGCCGCTCTTGACATAATTGAAGATGTTGTAAGAGAAGTTGAACGAGAAAAACACTGAGAATGATGTATGGCAATGACATTTAATCTTCTTTAGACTTCTCTCTTTTCAGGCTTCGGCTCATGCACAAAAAGCATTATCAAAGCGATCGAGGGCAAAGCTAAAGCCGCAACCAAAAAGAATGGAAGTTGTGGCGCAACTTTTTCGTAGAGGACTCCCCCTAATGCGCCGCCCACAGCCATGGCAATGTATGTGAAAAAGTTCATGGAGCCCGTTACTTTTCCACGGTGTTCTTGGGGAACTAGGTCAGCGAACAATGATTGGTATGAAGAGAAGGCCAAAAGCATTGAAAACCCCGAAAGCGGCATTGCTATAAAGAGAAGTGGATAATTACCATAAACGAACATAAGAATTGCCGGAACCATTAAAAGATGTGACAGTATTAGAGGTTTTTTTCTCCCAGCCTTATCTATTAGCTTTCCCGCAGGTAAAGCGGAAATCAGCATGCAGATGAAAAGGGCAGTCATCAAGTAGCCCCATTTAATGCGGGCTAGCTGAAGCGCTGGGTCCTCTTGGGGCGGCAGTCCGGGGGATGGGGTTCCTCCAATTTGCAATACGTAGAAGGCGTAAACCAAAAAGAGGGTTTGAATCATGGCGAGGGATGAGCGGGTTATCAGTTCCGAAATGAATAGAAAAAGCATTGAGCGTGGTATAACTCTCCAGACGTTTATTCCCTCCCGCAAGGCTTTAGGGTAAGAGTGCACGACCTCTTTGAAGCTGGTTTTCTCCGCATTTTTCAAAGTCTCCTTAAGTTTCAGTCTTAGAGTTGCAGCTGCAAGGTATAACAAGACAACAATGGTGTAGGCTATGCGCATTCCAAGTTCGGAACCGAAGGTGGCGACCAAAAATAGGGTAATCACAGGCGCCGGGGTTGTCGACACGCTCGTTATAAGGTTAAGGACGGAAAAGCCTAATCCACGTTTTTCCGGTGGCAGCGAGTCTGCCATTATGGCGTTTAAAGCTGGCTGGTAGAGGAGGCAGATGTTTTGTAGGATTGCACCAGCCAATATAAAGTGCCAGCTTGGAGCCGCAGCATAGAAAGCGAAGGATAAGGCGACGCCGAAGGTAAGCGTTGATATAAGCCAGCGTCTCCCATATTTGTCTGCTAAATATCCTCCCGGAAACTGAACTGAAGCGAGAGTTATCATTGATGCGAAGGTTATGACTCCAAGAATTAGGGGGGTGCCGCCGAGCTGAATGACATAGTCGGAGTAATATGTTCCGGGGATTTCATGGGCGAAATCCATTAAAACCCAGCTTATAATAAGGATTAAGTAGTTTCCTTTGAAAAACGTGAATTCGGTTTTTAACCTTTCTCTTAGGGTCAACTTATTGTCCTTTGCCTAGAAGTTTGAGGGCTTCGCTATGACCTCTCTTATTCTTAAATCAAAGAATCTGCCAGTGTTGGCTGGCTTTATTCGTAGGGCGGTATCTGCACCACTGCTTGTTCCAGCTATGGCGACTATGTCTCTATCAACCGGTATTAATCCCGCGTCAGCGGCCATTAGCGTAATCTCAACGCAGACTTTTGCTCCCTCGCCCATCAGCCTGAGAGTGTTGGCGATAAGCTCCAATGGTTCGATTGTGCCGAAATCCTTACGAATTGCTCGTTCAACACTGCTTAGGGCGTGTGTTCCTGTGAAAATTTTTGCTCCGTTATGCATAATTTCTTTTTTGAATTCTTTTTTTAGCTCGCTTTCGCCGGGATTTCGGAAGCCGAAGCAGTGGGTTACCACAACAACGTTGCATCCTTTGAAGGTTTTTGATGCTTTAGCCCCTGTTTCACCTGTTGTTGAAGCGACAACTATATCCTTTATGCCTTCCCTTTCAACATAGCCTTTCACAATTTCCAGTAGGGTGTCAGTGTTCCGTTTTCCAGCTGAATGAAAATATGCCACCTTCCTTTCAGCGAAACTCATTTTCGCCCACCTGTTTTTTCTAATCTTCTGGAGGTTTTTCTTAACGGTTTTCTTTTCAGCTCGGTTCCACACACTTGGCATGTCTTTAGCTTGTAGTTTGCTGGATACTTCCTGTAGCAAGCTGGACAATACCTAACCCACTTTAGTGGTTGACGTATTCCAAAGGTTGCAAGCGAAGCGTATTCTATGCCTAAGTGCCTAGCCACATTTTGTATGGAATAGTCGTCTGTGGCGATGAGCGGCGTATATCCGCGAGCTTTAAGTTGAAGGGCTAAAGCCAAAACTTGTATGTCTGTTTCTGATAGAAAGAACAAGTCTCCCACGGCGCCAGCTGAAGCCTTAACTTTTTCAACAAAAAATGTGTCGGGTTCTTTCACCTTCAATTTTCCACTTTCCACCGCCGTTGTAAGTCTAGCCCAAGCCAGCGAATTCCCCGCGAACTCTTCCCTAACCATTGGCACAGTGTACTGTTCCTCACTTATTGAGAACGGGTCAAAACCTGCTATGAAGGCGGAGGTATCCAAAACCACTACTTTCTTTTTGGATGTTTCCGTTAGACTTTTCCTCCAACCCCGCGAAAGAGAAGTCTGCTTCTCAAACGGTTGTAGAAGTTTTCCCGGAACCTTATGAAGGTAGTTTCATTCTTTGAACGCGTAACCGTCACGCAGTTGTTTGGGGCTTCCAAAAAAGTCCTATATGCACCGTCCACGACGGCTAAAACCTTCTCGGGTCTGAGGACTTTTATTGTAATTTTTGATTCTGCCGGGAAGACTATTGAACGGGAAACGCTTAGAGAGCATATGGGCGTCAAAACAAAAGCTTTAACCGACGGGTCTAAAACTGGTCCCCCTGCTGACAGTGAATACCCCGTAGAGCCCGTCGGCGTGGCTATCATCACACCGTCTGCTTGGCAGTCTAAAACTGGTTCGTCGTTTTTCGAGATTTTAGCGTACATGAGTTTCACAGGCTCACCAACTGTTATCAGAACTTCGTTGAGGGCGTCTGGGAACTCTTTGTCGCCAGCGGTTACGGAAAGTTTTGCACACTTCTCTGTTAAGAAATCGCCTTTAAGACATTTGTCGATTGCCGTGAACGCGTCTTTAGGAGAGACCTCTGTCAAGAAGCCTCGGACCCCCATGTTTATCGCCAGTATTGGGGGTTCCGGTTTTGGAACTGCCACACATGTTCTTAATATGGTTCCGTCTCCACCAATTGTGATAATGAAGTCTGTTTTCATGTTTTCAATAGGGCAGAAATTCCAATTTTTCTTCAGTTTGTTCATTAAAGTTTCTTCGATGTAAACTTCCAGTCCCTTTTTGTCGAGATATTCTGCTATCTTTTCCGCAAGGTTTATGGCTTTTCTCTTGTCGAATCGGGCTATGATGCCAACGCTCTTGAACAATTTCTCCCCCTTTCGAAGGCAACCGTAAGTTTGCTACCTTAACTTATATATGGGTGTTGTTTAAAATTGCTGTGGTGGAACCGTAAAGCTGGTGATGGTGTGAGCAAACCAGTTGATGTTGGAAGCCTTCGAGAAGGCGGATACATAATTGTGGATGGGGAGCCATGCCGCATAGTTGAAATTACAAAATCAAAACCGGGAAAACATGGATCAGCAAAAGCGCGGATAGTTGCCATAGGCGTTTTCGACGGCGTAAAAAGAAGCATTGTTAAGCCGGTTGACGCCACAGCAGAAGTGCCAATAATCGAGAAACGAAGCGGACAAGTTTTCGCTGTAACACCTTCAAGTGTGCAAATAATGGATTTGGAAACTTACGAGTATTTAGATGCACCCTTTCCAGAAGAGGAGGATTTGAAAGCGAAACTGGCACCAGGCGTTGAAGTGGAGTACTGGCGGATACTTGGCAAAGTGAAAATAGTGCGAACAAAATAGCCCCCGTGTACGCATTTTCATTTCCACCATTCCCAATCCAGTCTTTTGAAACCCACATATAGGATTAGGAGGATTATGCCCCAGCTTAGGGCTATAGCTGCTACTTCAAGGATTATATGTGCTTCGCTGAGGTATGTGTATGCTGCCCAAGCGCTTAGCCCACACAAGCCCACTAGGATTAATAGGAAAGTTGCGCATTGTATGGCTCTTTCCGCTGTCAAATACGCTTCACCAACCTTTAAGCCCAGAATAAGGTTGCGTTAATGTTTAAGGTTTTTGATAAAACCTTATTTGGCTGTCCACCCACCAATATTTTGGAGCCGATGACGCGAGAAGAGCCATCTGAACAGTGATGACCTCTAAGGAGAGCTGAGGCTTCATTCGATGGGGATTTCATACTCATGTTTTCTCGGCAAACGAATCTCCAGAATGCCTCGCTTGAAGCGGATCTCCATACGATCCATGTAAACGGGCACCGGAATCTTTGTCCGGCAATGGAATCTTTGAAATTCTCCCCTATGATGGGTTATGCCAAAATCGTCGAAGCTGACCTTTCGCCTCATTTTAGCTGAAATTTCAATGGTGTCTTTGCTTACTTGCTTGACTTGTATAGTGTTCTGCTCCGCGTACGGCAAGTCTACAGTCACAATAACTTCGTCGCTGGTCACCATTATGTCGCGGAGAGGCTCTATGGTGCATGTTCTGCAGTTCCAACTAGGTCTTTCGAAAAAGGTTTCTCTAACCCTTTCAGCCCAAGCCTCAAGGCTTTCAAAGTACTCGTCTATCAAGTCGAAGATTGAACGCCTTCTTCTGAAGCTTTCCTCCTCTGACATTTATCAGCCCCCAATTCATTTTTTATGTAATGTATAATGGAATGTCATACTCCTGTGTCTTCCGCATTTTCGCCAACTCTTGCTGGGTTCTTTTCATTAGGTCTCTAGCTTTCAAGCGGATTTCTTCGCCTTTCTCTAGAAGCTTTGAAACATCAACCTTTACACCGGTAAAGCTTGCCAAATGCTCAAGAACTTTGGCTGCGGCCTCCGGGTCTGGATATTGGAGGAAACATTGTGCCAACAGCGTTAAGGCTGGCAGTCCAAGGGTTGCGCAGTATTGTAGCATAACTGCTTGAGGTCCCACCATGTAGCCTTCTCGCAGTATCTCTACACCTTTATCCTGAGCCATTTTCAGCATCTCTGGATTTGAGGCTGCGGCGAAAACCTTCAATTCTTCAAGGTCTTGCCTATCTTGGACTGGTATGCCGCTTATGGAGATCATCATTTTGACTTCTTTGCTTCTCGCCCAGTCGATTAAGGCATGCATGATTGGATATATTAGCTCTCCTGGAAGGGCTGTTTCTGAAACCGCTAAAAGGATGTTGTGGTTTCCAAAGATTCTTATTGGTGAGTGGGGTAAGCCTTCGTGCAAGACGGTTATTGGTGGCAGAAGCTGCGACTCAATATATGCAACTTCATCTAATCCAAGCTCCGAAATTAGATGGGAGGCGGCTATAACGCCAACCAGCCCCACGTCTGGAAAGCCGAAAATCATAACTGCCCCTTTAGGGATTTCCTTTTTTCTCTCAATGATCTTTATTTCATCGTTCAATTTTTCATCCTCTTCAAAGCTTTTGTTAAGTAAAGGGTAAAAACCTTGCGGGAGATAAAGGATCATCGTCTCAATTATGCTGTTTACCTTGTGTTATGAACTCGTCTATTCTTGCGAGGATTTTCTCTATTTGAAAGTGGGCTTTCATGTCTCTCTGCCAGTCTTCCGGAAGCTTCCGCTTAAACCGTCCAGCAGCCCGCCGGTCCATGATGACAATTACGCCTCTGTCTTCTGGGCTTCGTTGGAGCCGTCCAGCTGACTGGGCTAGCGCATTCAAGCATGGTATTGTGTTGGCGTATTCTAGGGCTTTGTCTCCGAATTTTTCCTTGAAGTATCTGTACAGCGCCTTTTGAAGTTCTGTCTTCTTTGGGTACGGCAGTCCAACAATGATGACGGCTGAAAGCATGCTTCTGCCTTCAGTGGTCATGTCCACGCCTTCGCTTATTTTTCCACGGGCAACACCGAAAACGGCGCATTTCCCGTTTTTCTGCAAAAACTCCAAAACATCCACTATTCTTGTTCTCTTCTCTTCCACAAGCACAGGCGCGTCCAGCTCTACAAGTTTGGCTATGTCTTGCATAACCTCGTAGGACGGGAAATAGACGGCTACTCTGCCGCCGACTTTTTGAATTATCTGGTTTAGGTGTGTGGCAATGCGTTTCCACTGGATTTCGTTCCGCTTTTCAAACTTTGTCGTGACCGCTTCATCAACGAGAATGAGGCGGTTCTCCGATGGAAACGGGCTTGGAAGCTCAAGGCTTCGGCAGCGGCTTCTATCTAAGCCTAAAACGTCCATGTAGTAGTCCATGTTCCAGAGGGTTCCGGACATGAGGATGGCGGAGCGCGAATCATTGATGATACTTGCCGCCAGCGACGGGTCAAGGCATCTTATTCCAAGACGCACCCGTTTTTTCCCATCTCTGTCAACCTCCACCTTGACATATTTGGCGTAGCTTGAACCCGTTAGGCTTACCCAGCTTGCGAGAAACTCCATGCAGCGGGAAAGGTAAGAAACTGGGCTTTTCCCCATTTCGCTTCTTTTCAGGCGGACGACTTCACCCCTGTCGGCAAGCTCTTGGATAATCTCTAAAAGCCTTTCATGGTTTAAGTCAAGCCTTTTAGCCAAAGCTTCGATTAGAGTTTCGCCTTCAATGATGTGTTCCACGTCCAATCCATAGTTTTTAAAAACCTTTTTTCCAAGCTCAATCATAGTCGTGTACAATGCGTCCAGAAATCCGTAGTCATCGATTTCGAATGTTTTAGCCTCTTTTTTGGCTATATGCACAGATCTTGAGGAAAGCTCGTCGGAGAATATGCCCGCCGAGTAATAGGGGAGGCTGTGAGCCTCATCGAAGACGCAGTTAACCTCTCTAATGCGGATGCCGGCTCTTCCCAAAATTGAGCCGCGGATAGCCTCCACTAGTATGTAGTTGTAGTTGCCTATGACTATGTCTGCGTACCGGGTTAAAATTCTCGTAACTTCGTAGGGACATAGCTCCTCTTCGCGGCAAACCTCGTAAACTTCGTCTGGCAGGGCTGGGCCAACCCTTTTTATTTTGCCGATGACGTTGTAGGCTTGCCAGCTTGGCTTTCGCCCATCATAAGTTCTTTCATAGTATTCACATGTTTTGCCGAAGATTCCCTCCTTCAACCCCCTGCAATAGTACAGAAAATCCCTGTACTTTACGTCTTTTAATTTCGGGTCTTTGAAGGCGTGAGGGCACATTTCCTTTTTGCTTTTGAAGATTGATGCTACAAAGTTGACGCCGCAGTGTTCCTTTATGTTTTTCAATTCTCTTGAATAGATTTCCAGCTGATTTTTTGTTCTTGTTAGGGCTACAAGTCTTCCAAGGGCGGGGTTTAATTCTTTAGCCGCAAAATAGGCTGTTAAAACTGAGATGGATTTTCCAGTGCCGCATGGTGAACAAAGCAAGCCTATTCTTCCGTCTCGCATAACCTCGTAGGCAAATTTTATGGCGTTAAGCTGGAAAGGTCGGAATTCAGCGTATGGGAAAAACTTCTCAACCAAGTCTTTAAAGTGGTCTTCGCTTTTCTTTACAGCAGTCTCGTGGCTGGCTTTTCTTGTGAGTAAGGTTCCGCAGTTTGGACAGAAGCGGCTTTTCAAGTATTCCTCGGTTGAATAGGATTTGCCGCATCGGCGACAGATGTAACGGAGGCTCTCCATTCTGAAGTTTTCACTCAACTTTTCAATGTGGTTTTCGCCCTTTAAGAGGTTTGCCAAGTTTAGGTTTAAGTAGGAAGCCCAGACTAATTTGAAAGGGAGGTGTTCTAACCCGTGTCTGACGTGTTTAAGCCGACGGTTTTTGCAGATAGCCGTGAAAGTATGGACGTTAAGGACTATTTGAGGGAGTTTGGCTGCGAGGTTGTGGAGAAGGCTCTTGCACCCGCCGATTATGTGGTGGCCGAAAACTACGCTGTTGAGAGAAAGGAAATCCACGACTTTTTCCGTTCAGTTTTCGATGGAAGACTTTTCGAACAAGCTGAGAGGCTTGCAGAAACATACGAAAATGCTTGCCTCGTGGTGGAAGGCGACTTTGTAAACGCCGTAAAATATGTGCAGACTCCCCAGGCTTTTTGGGGCGCCCTCGCCAAAGTTATGACTGAACACGCCATTTCCGTGGTTTTTACGCCGGATGAAGAGCACACAGCCATGTTTCTGTACGCGTTAGCCAAAAAACTGCAAGGTGAGGAGGGGCGAAAAATAGTGGTTAAGCATAAGCCTAAAATGTACACGCTGCGGCAGAGGCAGCTCCTAGCAGTTCAAAGCCTTCCAAAAGTAGGTCCGGAAAGGGCGGAGGCACTCCTAAAACGTTTCGGAAGCGTAAGACGAGTCTTTCAAGCCACGAAGAGGGAGCTTTTATCCGTCAAGGGCTTAGGCGAAAAAACTGCCCAAGCCATAACCGAGTTTTTGGATACGAAATATCCCGGACTTGAAGAATTTTAAGGCTGTTTCTCGCCACATTTAAACACATTTTTAAATGGGTAAGCAGTCTTTAACATGGAGAAGCTCATGGCTTTAGAAAGGCTTGGCGCTTCACTTCACGAAGCCTTAAGGAAGCTTTTCAGAGCTGCGGTTGTGGATGAGGCTGCTGTTAAGGAGCTTATCCGCGATGTTCAACGCGCCTTGTTGCAGGCGGACGTAAATGTTCAACTTGTTTTGGACATTTCTAAACGTATTGAAGAGAGAGCCCTAAAGGAGAAGGTTCCGCCGGGCATCTCTCGCCGCGAACACGTTATCAAGGTTGTTTATGAAGAGTTGACACGTTTTTTGGGCGACAAACCCGTTCCGTTGAAGGTGGAGCCGGGTAAAAGGAAGGTTTTGATGCTTGTTGGTATTCAAGGCTCGGGAAAAACCACCGCTGCGGCTAAGCTTGCCAGATACTTCCAAAAAAGAGGCTTAAAACCAGCCTTGATTTGCACTGACACCTATCGCCCCGGCGCCTTTGAACAGCTTCAACAGTTAGCCAGTAGAATAAACGTGCCAGTTTACGGCGACCCGAAAAGCAAAGACCCAGTGAAAATTGCCCTTGAAGGGCTGAAACAGTTCAGCGACAAAGACATAATTATTGTGGATACTGCTGGACGCCACAAGGAAGAACAAGAACTCATAAGGGAGATGAAGATGCTTGAGGAGAAAATCAAGCCAGACGAAGTTATGCTGGTTATCGATGGAACCATTGGACAACAAGCCCTCGTGCAAGCTAAAGCCTTTAACGAGGCAACGTCCATAGGCTCCATACTTGTAACAAAATTGGACGGTTCTGCAAGGGGCGGCGGCGCTTTATCAGCGGTGGCTGCCACCGGAGCGCCAATAAAGTTCATTAGCACTGGCGAAAAAATCGAGGACATCGAGCCCTTTGTTCCTTCCCGATTTGTCGGTCGGCTTCTCGGCATGGGCGACATTGAGGCTTTAGTTGAAAAGGTGCGGGAAGCCGAAGTTAAGGTTCCGGAAAAGAAGGCTAAGGCTATTTTGAGCGGCAAGTTCACGTTAACCGACATGTACGAACAGTTTGAAGCCATGCGTAAAATGGGGCCTTTCCAGAAAATTTTGAAGATGTTGCCGGGCATGTCCTACAACGTTCCAGAAGAGATGCTTGAACAAGCTGAAGACAAACTGGAAAAGTGGCGGGTCATAATCCAATCCATGACTCCAGAAGAAAGGGAAAACCCCAAAATCCTCAATGCTTCACGCATCCGACGGGTAGCACGGGGCTCCGGAACTAGCGAAAAAGATGTTAAAGAGCTTTTGAAACAGTACGTTATGATGCGGAAAATGCTTAAAACCCTGCGGAGAAAAAAGCATCTGCCCTTCTTCGGTAAAGGCTTGCCGTTCGACGTTGGATAACCCCCAGAAAACGATCCATGTAAAAGGGCGAGCTTCGTGAGCGTTCTGGAAAAAGCCTTACAAATGCTTGAACGACACCCCCTCTGCAACCACTGTTTAGGTAGACAGTTTGCTTTTCTGGCGCACGGAATAGAAAACGAGGAGAAAGGAAAAACGCTAAAAACAATGCTTCTAATGGAAGCCCAAGCACTAGCATCAACAAAAAAGACGGAAGCCATCCGCGTTCTCAAGATTCTCGCGTCTAACGGCTTCTTAAAACAAGCAGAAGAGGTTTTGCATCAAATGCGTCGTCGTCCGCCTAAAAAGGCTGTTCAAACATGCTTTTTGTGCGAAAACCGTTTTGAAGCAGTTGACGAGTTAGCTAAAAGGGCTGTTGAAAAGCTTGGCGAATATGAATTCAACACTTTCATGGTGGGCGTTGAGCTGCCCGTTGACGTGGAGGAGCGGGAAGACGAGTTTAAGGCAAGGTTTAACGTTGAATACGGCGAAAACATTCGACTAGAATTTGGAAGACTTTTAGCCAGAAAAATCGCCGGTTACAGCGACAAAAAACTGGATTATCACAAGCCAGACATCGTTGTGCTCCTAAACCCGATGACCGAAGAAATCCGCCTCCAAGTGAACCCCCTTTACATTGCTGGACGCTACAAAAAACTTGTCAGAGGAATACCTCAATCAAAGTGGATCTGCACAAAATGCGGGGGCAAAGGCTGCGAAAAATGCAACTGGACTGGAAAAAGGTATCCAGAATCAGTGGAAGAACTAATAACCCCGCCATTTTTGGAGGCAACCGGAGGCGTCAAAGCCTCTTTCCACGCGTCTGGAAGAGAGGATGTAGACGCCCGCATGCTTGGAAAGGGCAGACCCTTCGTCATAGAGATTTCGCAACCCAGAAAACGCTTCATAGATCTAAAAAAGCTTGAGGAAGCCGTAAACGCCTATGCTAAGGGCAGGGTGGAAGTTTCCGACTTGCAAATCGTCGACAAAGACTTCATTAGGAGGGTTAAGAAGGGAGAGGCTGCTCAAAAAGAGTACCGCGTCGTTGTGGAGTTTGAAAAAGAAGTTTCCGACGAAGACTTAAAGCTGTTGGAGCAAAAACTGACCGGCGTAATCGTGAAACAGAGAACACCTCTCCGTGTTCTGCATAGGAGGGCGGACTTAACGCGGGAAAAGTACATATATGAGGTGAAAGTAAAGAAATTGTCGCCTAAAAAGGCTGAAATGAGGGTTCGCTGTCAAGGAGGACTATACGTTAAAGAGTTGGTGTCAGGAGATGAAGGCCGAACAACTCCAAGTGTTTCAGAAATTCTCGGCCAGAAAGCGAAGCCTATAAAACTTGATGTTTTGAACGTAATTATGTAGATGGAGGAAAAAACATGAGAAAGTCAAAGGGGTATCGGGCAAAAACAAGAAAACTCTTAAAGAAGAAGCCTAGAGAGCGTGGAAAAATAAAAATGAGTAGGTTGCTCTGTAACTATCAACCCGGCGACAGCGTTGTAATAAAAATTGATCCAAGCGTTCAAGAGGGCATGCCTCATCGACGGTATCATGGGCGGATCGGAACAGTTGTTGGCAAACGAGGACGGGGCTACATAGTGAGTGTCACGCAAGGCGACGCGGTTAAAGAAATTATTGTTAGACCTGAACATTTAGAGCCTTACGGAGGCTAAGTTTTGGAGAAAACTGAAAGAGAAACGGTTAAAGAGAAACTTCTGACAATCCCTCAAGTTAAGAAGATTTTGGAGGATATTGGAGAGGAGAATCTTGACCAGTTTCAGAGAAGAGTTCTTGATTACGCATCTAAATTCTCGAAGGTGGACGCTGAGACAGCTGGGATGCTTGTTGAAAAACTTGTTGGAGAATTTGGTCTAGATGAAGCCGAGGCTGTTCAGATTGTTAACTGTATGCCGACAAGCGTTGAAGAGCTTAGGGTTTTTTTGGGGGGCGGACGCAAAATAATTGAGTCCTCGAAATTAGAAGCTATAGTTAAACTTTTAAACGAACATAGGTTGAAATAGCTTCAGCCCTTCCAGTTTTAATTAGAGTGAAAAGTTTTATGAAAAGGGAGGATGAAATGGAGAAGCGGTACGAAGAGTACGCTTACGTGTTGGATTTTCTCCCTCATGGGCGTCCAGGAGTTAGGATCACTGGAAGGGCTGGTTACCGAGCTGGAGCCCTTGTTCAGCTTGTGGGTGAGGATTTCTTCACACTTTTAGAAGCATTAGTCAAGGAGGGTGTAACCCTAAAGCCTCATGACCGGGTTTATGTGGGGAAGGAGGCCCGCGAGGAAATCACCTACATTATTGGACGGATAGGTTATGACGAGTTGACGGCCGCCGCGAAAGCGGAGCTTCCAGCTGTGATCAGCCGCATAGTGTTGAACCGTGAGAAATGGGTTGTTAACTTCTTTAACACGGCTCAAGCCATAACGCCTCGGATGCACGCTCTAGAGCTTATTCCGGGAATCGGCAAAAAATACATGTGGCAAGTCATCCGCGAGCGTGAAAAGAAGCCTTTCGAAAGTTTTGAGGATCTTCAAAGGCGCACTCAGATACCGAACCCCGTTAAGCTTTTAACTAAGAGGATTTTGGAGGAGCTTGCCGGCGAAAGCAAATACCGACTTTTCACAAGGTCCCGTTAAAGATGAGCCTTTTAGAAGAAACGAAGCGTCTCCTTCGAAGGTATCGAATATTTCCGAAGAAGCGTTTAAGCCAACATTTCACTGTTGACCCCTCAGTTTTTCGGCTTATGGCTGAACACGCAGACCTCACAACTGATGATGTGGTTTTGGACATTGGGGCTGGATTCGGTTTTCTAACGCGGTTTTTGGCTGGGAAATGTCGAAGGGTTTTGGCTGTGGAATTAGACTCTAAGGTGGCTGCGGCTCTACGGGTTCTGCTTAAAGACTTGCCAAACGTGACCGTGATTGAAGGCGACGTTTTAAAAGTTCAGCTCCCCCCTTTCAACAAGGTTGTCGCTATTCCTCCATATGGCATCTCTTCCAACCTTATTCGATGGCTATTCGGCAAGCCCCTCAACTGTGTCGTTCTTGTGTTGCAGAAGGAATTTGCCCAACGGCTCGTGGCACCTATTGGCAGCGAAAATTACGGCTGGTTAACGGTTTTAACCTACTATTATTTCGACGTTGTACTTCTCGACGAGGTTCCAAGATATGCGTTTTACCCCCAACCAGAGGTTGACTCCGTAATCGTCGTGTTGAAGCCTAAAAATCCAAAACCCTTCCGCGTGAACAACGAGGAAGTTTTCAAACGGTTTGTGCAAGCCATGTTTACCCAGCGGAATCGAAAAGTGAAGAACGCTGTTCAGGTATTTTTCAAAAAAGAACAAGTTTTTGCTGGAAGGGATATGCAGATTGGCGTTTCATTTCCGTTTCATGATAGACGTGTTAGAGAGCTGGCTCCGGAGGACTTCGGTGCATTAGCCAATGTTTTCGCAAGCTAAAAAGGTGCTGTACGGCGATTATGTGTTCTATGTTTGGCGGGAAGTATACGAGCCCGCAGAGGACTCTTTCCTTTTCGCAGAAAACCTATCTGTACGTTCGGATGAATATGTTTTGGACATGGGGACTGGATGCGGCATCCTTGGCATCATTGCAGCCGAGAAAGCCTCTTGTGTAGTTGCATTGGACATAAACCCTAGTGCGGTGCGCTGTGCTAAAGAAAATGCGCGCCTAAACATGGTGGCGGATAAACTGTTCTTTGTTCAAGGAGACCTTTTTGCTCCTTTGAGGGTTGGCGAAAAGTTTGACCTTATCCTTTTTAATGCGCCTTATTTGCCTTCTGAACCTTGGGAAGGCAGCACGTGGATTGAACGCGCGTGGGCGGGTGGAGCTGACGGAAGGGCGGTGTTGGACAGATTTTTGCAAGCCTTTCCAAGATATTTGAAGGTGTACGGGCGTGTTTTGTTGATGCAGTCCACCCTTGCAAATCTGGAAAGAACTTTTCAAATGTTGGAGGCTGAGGGTTTCAAGGCAGATGTTGTTGCGGAACGTAGGCTTCCATTTTTTGAAAAGATAGTGTTAATTGAGGCGAGGCGGCGAAGCTGACAAGGCTTCCGCTTGATGTAATCTAGTTGAAAAATTATATAACTTGAAGCCTTTACTATTGCAGAAAACAGTTGCGGGTGCATTTGTCATGTGCATACTTGGAAGGGACAAGTTGAAGGAGCTCATAGAAAACTACAAGTGCATATACCCCTATGACTACAACCTGCTGGATGGAGACGGCTACATTCTAACAGTTAAGGACGAGACAACGTTGCATTATCTTGAACACAAAAACTTAATATCCTATGAAATAGTGTTTACGCCGCCAAACTTTGTGGCGCATTTAACCGCCAAAAGCAAGTATGGTCGGATGGGATTATCCTTCTTGAACGCGGCGAAAGTTCATAGTGGGTTTGTCGGCAGACTTGCCCTTGAAATTGTAAACTTAAGCAATGACCGTTGCCCAATAACTATTAAGCGGGGAGACCCCTTCATGCACATTGAATTTATAAAGAGGGAGGGTGAACCGTCGCCCTACGTTGGCGAGTACCAGTTCCAATACCTCACCGATGAAGAAATAAAAATGTATATTCCAATTTTGAAGAGGGTCTTCCCCAACTATGAAGAGCTCGCCAAAATATGGTTTAAAAACAAGCCTCCACCCGTGTAGTGGCTTAAGCCGTTACATTTATATTGTCAAGGAAGATTTTGGATTCATTACTTTAATCAATATCTACCGTTAATTCAACAAAGTGTTTAAATAAGTTGCCTATATGTGGTGGTATTGAAGAGGAATGTTTGATGCGCGCGCGCAACTACAGAGAGGTCAAGGGGCAACCCTACACTAGGAGAGAATTTGTCAAGGGTTTCCCTCAGCCGAAAATAACAAAATTCACAATGGGAGACCCTAACGCCAAATTCGAATATGAAGCCAGGCTTATAGCCCTTGAAAGAGCCCAGATTAGACACAACGCCCTTGAAGCCGCTCGTGTGGCGACAAACCGTCTTTTAATGGATAAACTTTCAAACAACTATTTTCTGCAGGTGCACCCATACCCCCACGTGATTCTTAGGGAGAACAAAATGATTTTTGGTGCGCATGCAGACCGTTTGCAGGATGGTATGCGGAAAGCTTTTGGAAAACCGATCGGCACAGCGGCGCGGGTTGAACCAAACCAGACAATTATGACGGTTAGGGTCAACGCCAACGGCGTTGAAGTTGCAAAGGAAGCTTTAAAACGGGGAGCTGCTAAACTTCCGATACCGTGCAGAATTGTTGTTGAAAAAGCGGAAGTTAAAGAGGCGAGGGCTCCTTGAAGCCAGCCCTAATCTTGTGGTTTGAAGATCTTAGAAAGGATGATATACCCCTAGTCGGCGGGAAAAACGCAAATCTTGGCGAAATGCTGAACGCCAGCATTCCGGTTCCTCCTGGTTTTGCTGTCACAGCCTACGCCTACAAAAAGTTCATAGAGGAAACGGGCATTGCAAGCAAAATCTATAGGATAATCAAGGAGTCGGTGAAGGATTTTAATGATCCCGCCCAGTACGAGGCGGCATCAAAGAAAATACGTTCTCTAATTGAATCCACTCCGGTGCCTAAAGATATAGAAGACGCCATAAGGAAAGCTTACCGTGAACTCTGTAGAAGGGTGAACATAGAAAATGTTCCGGTAGCAGTTAGGTCAAGCGCCACCGCCGAAGACCTGCCAGATGCCTCTTTCGCTGGGCAGCAAGAGACGTTCCTTAATGTGGTTGGCGAAGACGAGGTTGTTGAAAAAAACGTTAAATGTTGGTCAAGCCTCTTCACGCCCCGTGCCATATTTTATCGAACCCAGAAAGGCTTCGCCCATGAAAAAGTGCTTATAAGCATTGGTGTGCAGAAGATGGTGAATGCTAGAGCCGCCGGCGTTATGTTTTCAATAAACCCTGTAACCGGAGACCCCAATCAGATAGTTATTGAAGGTAGCTTTGGTTTGGGCGAGGCTGTTGTTTCCGGCGCTGTGATACCAGACGAGTTTGTTGTGGATAAGAAAACCATGAAAATAGTTGGAAAACGTATCGCAACAAAAAAGATGATGTATACACGGGACCCCATTTCTGGAAAAACCGTTCACGTTGAGGTTCCCGTCGAAAAACAAAATAAGCCTTGCCTATCGGATGAGGAGATCATTAGGCTTGCTGAACTGGCTGTAAAAATTGAACGTCATTATGGTAAACCTCAGGACATTGAGTGGGCTGTAGACAGCGACCTAAGTTTTCCAGAAAACATTTTCATTTTGCAGGCAAGGCCGGAAACCGTTTGGAGTCAGAAGACGGCTGAACTGCTTGAAAAGAAGTTTGAGTTTGGCCTGGCTAAGCCTGTTGAAGGTTTAAAGGTTGTTGTCAAAGGTATACCTGCTGGCAAGAGGGATATAGGCTTCGGTGTGGCGAAGGTTGTTTTAAACCCGCAAGACGCTGCAAAGGTCATGCAGAAAGGCGACATTCTAGTGACTGACATGACCAACCCGGACTATGTGCCCTTCATGAGGCTTGCAAGCGCCATAGTAACGGACAAGGGCGGTGTCACTTGTCACGCAGCTATTGTGAGCCGTGAACTTGGCATACCCTGTGTTGTTGGGACTGAAAACGCCACGAAGTTGATGGTTACTGGCAAAGAGTACACTGTTGACGCTAGAAGCGGCGTGATTTACGAAGGCAAAATACCCGTCCCAACGGAGACAGCAGCAGCCGTGCAAGTCAGCGGCTTCGCCACGTCTGGGGCTACAAGTATATCCGCCCAGTATGTGCCTGTTACAGCCACTAAAATCTACATGAACTTGGGGGTTCCGGAAAAGATTGAGGAGTACAAGCATTTGCCTTTCGAAGGCATTGGACTTATGCGCATCGAGTTTATTCTCGCCAGCTACATTGGAGAACACCCGCTTTACCTCATAGAAGTTGGTCAGAGCCAAAAGTTTGTTGAAAAGCTTGCCGAAGGCATAGCCACGGTTGCTAGGGCTATCCAGCCTCGACCAGTGGTTGTGCGCTTCAGCGACTTCAAAACCAACGAGTATCGGGAACTGAAAGGTGGCGAAAAATACGAAATTGTTGAAAGCAACCCGATGTTGGGCTGGCGGGGCTGCAGCCGTTACATAAGCCCATGGTACGAGAAGGCTTTCCGCCTAGAATGTCAAGCGATCAGAAAATGCCGGGAAGAATGGGGACTCAAAAATGTTTGGGTTATGCTACCTGTGGTGCGTACCCTATGGGAAGCTAAAAAAGTTTTGGAGATTATGCGGGAAGAGGGCCTTGAAAGATCAAGAGACTTTAAGGTTTGGTTTATGGCTGAAACACCTTCAATCGCCATACTCGCCGACGAGTTTTCAAAGCTTTGCGACGGCTTTTCAATAGGCTCCAACGACATGACTCAAGGCGTATTGATGATTGACCGCGACTCTGAACGCTTAGGACAAATGGGGTACTTCGACGAGCGAGACCCAGCTGTCAAACGCATAATCGCCCACCTCATTCGCGTGGCACACGAGAATGGCTGCACAGTTTCCATATGTGGTGAGGGGCCGTCAAACCTTCCGGACTTTACAGAGTTTCTTGTGAGGGCTGGCATAGACAGCATTTCAGTGAACCCGGACGCGTTGATTGCGACAAAACAGCTTGTGGCAAGCATAGAGCAGAAAATAATTCTTGAAAAGCTTTCAGAACAGCATGAGCGGGCATTGGGGCGACTGGTTAAAAGGCCGAAAAGCGACTGGGAATGGACTCCTCAGTGGGATGAAAACATAAAATAAAATAGAAATATGGTCTAAACGTTTATCCCTTAAACACTCCCTACATTTGGTTCACGAAGTTTAGGCGGGAAATGTTTGAAGTTGTTTGATTTTGAAGAGGAAAGGCTGAAGCGGGAAATCGCTAAATACGAGGCGAAACGTGTTCTCATACAGCTTCCAGACGGCTTGAAAAGCGAAGGGCCAAGGCTTGCAAAAATTGTGGAAAAGGCTGGGGCCTTACCCATTGTTTCTGCAGATCCATGTTATGGTGCATGCGACTTGGCGACGGCGGAAGCTGAAAGCCTCGGCGTCGACCTAATAGTCCATTATGGGCATTCGAAGCTTTTGAAGTATGAGAAGGTTCCAACGGTTTACATTGAGGCGCGGGCCACCTTAAGCGTCGCTGACGTTGTCGAGAAGGCGTTGCCCTTAATTGAGGAGTGGCGTAGAATTGGATTAGCCACCACAATCCAACACGTGCAAACATTGGATGAAGTGAAGGAAATCCTTGTGCGGGCGGGGAAAACCGTTATGGTCGGCGACTCTGGTCGTTTAAGTTACCCGGGACAAGTTGTGGGCTGCGACTATAGTAACGCTAAATCCATCGCTGAAGATATTGAAGGTTTCCTATTTATTGGAGGGGGGCGTTTTCACGCTTTGGGTTTAGCTCTTTCAACATCTAAGCCAGTTGTTGTTGCCGACCCCTTTGAGAAGAGAGCCTACTTCATTGGCGATGAAGCTGAACGGGTTGTGAAGCAACGATGGGCATGCGTGCAAGAGGCTCAGAAGGCGAAAACCTTCGCTGTTCTTGTAGGGCTTAAACCCGGACAGAAAAAGCTTGAGGAGGCTTTGGCTATACGGGAGAAACTCGAAAAAAGCGGGAGAGACGCCTACCTTTTTGCTGTTAGAGAGATAACCTCTGAAACCGTCATGAACTTCCCAACAGTGGATGCCTACGTGAACACGGCCTGTCCCCGCGTTTCACTTGATTTCCCACAAAAGTTCAGCAAGCCCATGCTCACGTTAAATGAGGCGCTTGTGGTTGTTGGAGAACTCTCATGGAAAGAACTTTGCAAGAAAGGTTTTCTATGAAAAACATTAGCAGCGTCGTTGTTTGGAAAGGTTTATTGATTTGTTCAGCTATTCCATAACCCTTGCCGTCGAGGTAAAACGATGAGTTCACAGTTTCAGAAACGCGACAGCGGACAAATAGTGCTGCCGGGTGAACCCTTAGGCGTTATAGAAGAGTTTATTCCAAACGCCGGTACATACGTCAAAGACGGTGTCATATATTCAAAGGTTGTTGGAAGGGCGCTCATAGACTATCTCAACAAGCGAGTTTCCGTTTTTCCAATCACCAGTGGGGCGAAAGTGCCTAAGGTTGGAAGCATCGTGGTGGGGCAAGTTTCAAACGTCCAAACACAGATGGCAGCCATCCGCATATTCAAGATTGGCAAGCATATACTTTCCGGCTTTTTCACGGGCTTGCTTCACGTTGCGGATGTGCATTTACGGTTTGTGGATTCCATGTTTGACGTGTGTAAGCCTGGCGACATAGTTAGGGCTAAGGTTATAAGTGAAAAAAACAGAACATACCATTTAACCACCAAAGACAGAAGTTTAGGCGTTATTTACGCCTTCTGCTCTAAATGTGGAGATGTGTTAGAGCAAAGGGGACGCGGAGGCTTGCAGTGTTTAAGGTGTGGAAACGTTGAAAAGCGCAAGACGGCAATAGACTATGGTAAAGGAATAATTTGAACTTGGTGTTGAAAATGAAGATTAACGTATTGAAAAAAACGGAGAACGAGCTTAAAATTGAAGTTGAAGGGGCGGGGCACACGCTTTGCAATCTTTTACAGAGAAAACTTTTGGAAGATGAAAACGTCGACATGGCTGGCTACGACATTCCCCATCCGTTAGCGTCCAACCCCGTTATTTATGTGAGAACGAAAGGCGGTGTAACTCCCGAAGAAGCCCTGCTTAAGGCTGTAAACAAACTTCTCGAAATTAGCGAAGAATTTGGCAAGGCATTAGAGAAAGCCCTTAAAACTTAACCTTACCTTGATTTTTGAAAGCAGTTCAGTAAAACCTTCCACAGAATCCTCAGCTTTAGCAAGGGTGGCTACACACTCTTCCAGCGTTATGTGTTTTTGAAGCCAAGCGTAAACTATTAGGGCTTCCGCCGCGTCAGCCATCATATGGCTTGAAATTCTGGACGGCATGTGCTCCCTTAAACCAGCTTTCCGAGCAGCCTTTGCGAGAACATCGCCCCTAACTTTTGCTCCGGAGGGTTGTCCCCTTTTCACTGAAAGTGCAAGCGAATACGCGAAGTTTATGAACGCGTCGCCTAAAGCCGCCAGCTTGTGGTCGGTTAAAACTTCTGTGAGGCTGTTGTAGGCTTTCAAAAAAGGAAACGTGTCCTTAAAATCTTTCATATTCATCCTTTCCAGGTATTTTGTGGTTTATTAACGTTTTAATTTATATGCTTGAGCAACCTTATGTTGCTATTTGGATGTGTGTTTGAAAAATGGTTGATGAATCTAAAAGTTTCTTGGGCTTGAGTTTTTCAGAAGAAGCCTTGAAACAGTATCTTTCCAGCCTTTATGGCGGCGATGTGGAGATTTGCGGTGTCTGGAGGCTCGGCGGCGAAAAAACTGAAGCCGTTAAAGACTTGAAAGGCTTCGGCTACGGTGTTCCATACGTTATAGAGTTCAAGGTTAGGGGTGAAGTTAAACGGGTTGTTCTGGAGGCCATGCGCCCCGAAGGCTTTGGACACGATTTTGCCTCGGACAGGGCGGCTGTTTTGCTTTGGCAACATTCAGCCTTCAACAAGCTTCCTAGGCACGTGCGTTCCGTGGATGTTGGCGCCTTCACTGTCAATGGCAAGGGCTTGAAGTCTCTCGGAGACTGCGGCGAGTTTTTCATCCTAACCGAATATGTAGATGGGACCCTCTATCACGTTGATTTGGACCGTATCAAGGCTGCTGGTGAAATGACTCCTCTTGATGAGAAACGTTGTCTGGCGCTTTCAGACTATCTTGTCCAAATCCACAGCGTTAAAAAGGAGGCGCCTTGGCTTTATGTGCGAAGAGTCAGAGAACTCGTTGGACACGGTGAATGCATAATGGGGCTGTTGGACAGTTACCCCCCTAACCTCAATTTTATCCAGGAATGTGATTTAATCGAGATTGAACGGGACTGTGTTGTTTGGCGTTGGCGCCTAAAACGCAAAGCCCATAGGCTAAGCCAAGTTCACGGCGACTTCCACCCATGGAACATCATGTTCCACGAAGGCGCAGACTTCACGGTTTTAGATCGCAGCAGAGGCGAGTGGGGTGAACCCGCCGACGACGTGGCAGCCATGACGATTAACTACATTTTCTATTCGTTGCAGAAGTACGGTGAGTTAGCCGGAGTTTTCGAGCGGTTGTTTAGGCTTTTTTGGGAAAACTATTTGCTGAAAACCAACGACTGGGAGATTTTGGAGGTTGTGCAGCCCTTTTATGCTTGGCGCGGCTTGGTTGTAGCTTCGCCCATATGGTATCCAAACCTAAGCCTCGACGTCAGAATGAAGTTGTTAAACTTTGTGCGCAACGTGTTGCACTGCGAAAAGTTCGACTTGGACTCTGTAAACACTTATATACAATCCGGCTAAAAATGGTAAAATCCGCGGTGTTTCCTTTGAATGGAAAAAGGTCTTTGGAGAAAATGCTTACAGCTATGGGTTATTCCGAAAGGGCCATCAACGAAATTTTAAAATGGTATGGCGATGACAAAGCTAAAGGGAATTTACATTCTAGCAGTTCAAGTAAGCCAAGACAAAAACGTTAAAGTTGGCTCGCTGGGTCAAATCCACTTCAGAAAGGGTTTATATGCCTACGTAGGTTCAGCCCAAAACAACTTGGAGAAACGTTTAGGGAGACATTTTGAGAAGGCGGCAAAGCGGAAGTTTTGGCACATCGATTATCTCCTAGCCGAGGATGATATAAGCGCGGTTAAAGCCTACTTTAAAGAGGCTGCAAAACCAGAAGAATGCTTGACGGCGCAGAAATTAGCCAAATCCGGTTTTCCAGTGAAGGGCTTCGGATGCTCAGACTGTAGTTGCGTAAGCCATCTTTTCATGTTTGAAAGCCCAAGCATGCTGGAGAATGTCTGCCTTAAACTCGGCTTCAAGCCTTTTCCACTATCTTGCAAGTGAATCGCTGCACTGGGAAACATCTGTCGCTTGGAGGATTTCACGCCTTTTTACAACCTCTTCGAAACTCATGTAGTCTCCGCCCACAATTTTTAGCTTCGCCTCGATTTTCCTGTCTTTTATTTCTATGACGTTGTAAGAGTTTAGGAAGAAGCCCCGGAGTCTTTCGCATGAAACGCTTCCAGCGTGAATGACTTGCATGTCTTCTATGCGCCATTTCCACGGTCTGTGGCGGTGCCCGCATAGGACTAGGTCTGCCTTAGCCTTTACAAGGCTTCTTAAAACGTCGCCAGCATCCACAATAGTGATTTGGTCTGCGCCGGTGTCTGGCACTGGGATTATGTGGTGGTGTATAGCCACAATCTTCAAGCGGTCCTTATAATTTTCAAGTGTGTTTTCAAGCCAAAGGTTCTGTCGGTGTCCAACCTCGCCGTCGTCTCTATCTGGGCGGGCGCTGCTCAACACGATTATTACGGCATCGCCGATTTCGGTGACTTGGTTGAATGGGAAGAACTGTTTGAAAAGCAAATAGCCAGTGGACCGGTAGTCATGGTTTCCGCTGATGTAGATGACGTTTTTGGCTTTCAGTCGTTTAAACTCTTCGGCTGCCATCTTAAACTCGGAGAGTATGCCGTTCTCCGTTATGTCGCCAGTCACAACCACGGCGTCTGGAGATAAAGCGTTAATTTCATCCATGGCGGTGCGGAAACTCCCATAGTTAAACATGGGGCCGCAGTGGGCGTCTGAAATCTGAACAATAAGCATGACAATCACTTAAAAGTTCAGAATGGAGCAATAATTAATAAAAGTTATTCAAGCCTTCCTCTAAACTATTTTGTAAGCTACGCTTATCGGAAGCGGCTAAACTTGCGTGACGGCTGGTGTGTTTGGATTACTGGGCTGCCGGGCAGCGGCAAATCCACGGTAGCTGAAACTCTAGTAAAGTTTTTACTTCAGAAGGGCGTCCGCGCCCAACTTTTGTCTTCCGACGAACTCCGCAAGGTTTTAACTCCCAAGCCTACATATTCATTGGAGGAACGCGACATCGTTTATGCAACACTCGTTTACATTGCGAAGCTGTTAACAAAAAACGACGTAAACGTTGTGATTGACGCTACCGGCAACTTGAGGCGGTACAGAGACAATGCCAGAAACCAAATTCCCAAGTTTATGGAAGCCTACCTTGAATGTCCCCTTGAAGTCTGCATTGAACGAGAATCCCAAAGAACAGAAACCCGCCACGCCCCTCAACAAATATACAAAAAAGCCTTAGAAGGCGAGGCGCCCACAGTGCCAGGCATAGGACAACCCTACGAACCGCCAACAAACCCAGAAATAACCGTCAACACTGTCCAGTGCACGCCTGAGCAAGCAGCCCAAAAAATCATGGAAGCCATAGTAAAGCGTTGGTACACGAAAATCTAGAGGGGCTAGGCTGCTGTTGGCTGTTTTCCAAGCCAAAATATGAAGAAAATCTAGAGAGGGGTATCCAATTTTGCAGTTTTTCGCCAAACCTAAAATTGACATGGCAAGAAAAGCCTATAACCGGGGGCAAGCAACGGTAATGTTTATAACCTTAATGTCTATTTCCTAGAAGACGCGAAGCGGAATAGCGATGGTCAAAGAGCACGCTCCAAAACATGGTTCGCTTGCCTATTTGCCTAGGAAACGTGCTAAAAGCATACTAGCCCGAATAAGGTACTGGCCGGAAATTAAAGCCGACACGCCCCGACTTTTAGGCTTTATTGGTTATAAAGCCGGGATGACCCACACCGTTGTGATTGAGGATCGGAGGCGGTCCCCAAACTTCGGGAAAGAGGTTGTCCGCGCCGCCACAGTTATTGAAACTCCTCCCCTCCTCATTTGTGGGATAAGAGCTTATGTTAAAACGCCCTACGGCTTGCGAACCCTCACGGAGGCTTGGATGGAGAATCCGCCAAAAGACCTTGAAAGAGTCTTAACAATTCCAGAAAAGTTCAACACTGCTGAAAACTTGAAAAAAATGGAGGAAAACCTTGACAAAATCGCAAAAATCCGCGTCATAGCCATGGCTCAGCCGAAACTAGCGGGTTTGCCGAAGAAAAAGCCAGACGTAGCTGAAATAGAAATCGGCGGAGGCACAATCCAACAACAATTTGAATACGCGAAAAGCCTTCTGGGCAAAACAGTGACGCCAGCTGAAATTTTCAAGGAAGGACAATACGTGGATGTCATAGCCGTAACAACGGGGAAAGGCTTCCAAGGGCCGGTTAAACGCTGGGGGATAAAAATCCTCCAACACAAAAGTAGAAAGGGAACAAGGAAGGTTGGAACCCTAGGGCCATGGAACCCTCACCGCGTTCTATACTCCGTTCCACGCGCCGGACAAATGGGCTTCCACCAAAGAACCGAATATAACAAACGCATACTTAAGATAGGCAAGGATGGCAAAGAAATCACTCCAAAAGGAGGCTTCATAAGATACGGAATAGTCCGCAGCCCCTATATACTTATAGAAGGAAGCATACCTGGACCTGAAAAACGCCCAATAAAACTGCGTTATCCAGCGCGTCCGCCCAAAGAAGCACCAGAAGAGCCACCACAAATTACATACATTTCACTGGAGTCTCCGCAAGGCAAATAGGCTGGGCGGTGAACTTTATGGCTAAAACAGTGAAAGTCTTCGACCTCGACGGAAAACCCGTTGGAAAAATAAAGCTTCCGCCAATTTTCGAGACGCCGATAAGACCAGACGTAATTAAGCGGGCTGTGCTGGCAATCCAGTCTTCACGTTTCCAGCCTAAAGGCCGAGACCCGATGGCCGGCAAAAGAACAACAGCTGAATCAAGAGGCGTCGGTTTAGGCATAGCTAGAATACCCCGCATTAAAGGCCCAACAGCCAGAGGAGCCTTCGCTCCTGGAACCGTGGGCGGAAGACTTGCCCATCCTCCAACAACTGAAAAAAAGATTGTTAAGAAAATTCCAAAGAAGGAAAAGCGTCTAGCACTTTTCTCAGCTATAGCTGCCACAGCTTCAAAGGAAACTGTGGCTTCCCGCGGGCACGCCATTGAAGGTGTTCCTCAGATCCCGCTGGTAGTTGTGGACGAGCTTGAAGGCTTAAAGAAAACTAAGGATGTTGAGGAAACCCTCATAAAACTCGGTGTTTTAGCTGACCTTTACAGGGTTAAAGAAAGCATAAAGGTTAGGGCTGGTAAAGGGAAACTCCGCGGAAGAAGAATAAAGCAGGCTGTTGGACCACTAATAGTTGTGGCTGAGGATAAGGGAATAGGGGAAGCTGCAAGAAACATACCGGGCGTGGACGTTGTCCCGGTTAGAGGGTTGAACGCTGAAATTTTGGCGCCTGGCACGCATCCTGGCAGATTGACGATATGGACTAAAGGCGCCATAGAAGCCCTAAATAAAGTGTACTGTAAGGGTGAAGCGGCCTAATGGACCCCTATGATGTTATCCTTTATCCTTTGATGACGGAATCCGCAAGCCTCATGGTTGAAAAAGAGAATAAACTTGTCTTCATTGTAAATTTGAAAGCCACAAAAGCCGACGTAAAAAGGGCCGTTGAACAGCTTTATGAAGTTAAGGTGGAGAAAGTGAACATTGTTATAACTCCGGATGGAAGGAAAAAAGCCTTCGTTAAATTAAGCCCAGAATACAAGGCTTCAGACGTAGCCATCAAACTGGGCATACTATAACCGTTAAGAGGTGATATAAATGGGAAAGAGAATTCGTGTCCAAAGAAGGGGGCGTGGCGGACCCACATTCAGAGCCGCCACTCATAAAAGAGTAGCCCCTGCATGTTATCCACCGCCGCCAAAGAACATCTATGAAACAGTCGTGAAGGGCGTTGTAGAGGAAATTCTCCACGACCCAGGTAGGGGCGCACCGTTAGCCCTTATACGATTTGAGAATGGCGAAGAATGCTATACCGTTGCGCCGGAAGGTATCTCCACTGGACAGCAAGTGGAGATGGGAGGAAAAGCCAGCGTAGACGTTGGAAACATTTTACCCGTAGGCAAAATCCCAGAAGGCACTTTGGTGTGCAACATAGAGCTTAAACCTGGCGACGGTGGGAAGATCGCGAAATCCTCGGGAGCCTACGCCACAATCGTAGCGCACACTCCCCGAGGAACGATGATAAAACTGCCTTCAGGCAAGACGAAATATATCAGCGACCAATGTCTCGCCACGATAGGCGTTGTATCCGGAGGGGGAAGAACGGAGAAACCCTTCCTCAAAGCTGGCGCAAAATTCCACCTTATGCGGGCTAGGGGCCGCAAGTATCCGAGAACTAGAGGGAGAGCCATGGTTGCAGCTGTCCACCCGTATGGAAGCAGCAAAAGAAGCGCGAGAAAAGTGACAACGGTTTCGCGGAACGCCCCGCCAGGGCAGAAGGTTGGGCTTATTGCGGCTAGAGGCACTGGACGCAAGAAGAAGCGCGTGAAAGAGAGTGGGTAAACCCAGAAAGTTTATAGCCTCTCCGTCCAATTAAACGGTTGGGAACAAGAACATGCCGAGGGAATTCACATACCGCGGCTTCACACTCGAACAGTTGCAAGAAATGTCTATGGATGAATTCATAATGCTGCTTCCAGCCAGACAAAGGCGAAGCCTTCAGCGGGGTCTCTCTCCAGAACAGAGAACCCTTCTGGCAAAGGTGAGAAAAGCTAAGGAAGCAATGCGCAAGGGGCAAAACATCACAATAAAGACGCATGCCCGCGACATGGTTATACTGCCGGAAATGGTTGGCCTAACAATTCACGTCCACAACGGCAAAGAATTCGTCCCGGTAGAAATTAAACCAGAAATGATTGGCCACTATCTAGGCGAATTCGCCATAACCAACAAACCAGTCAAACACGGCACACCCGGTATAGGCGCATCCCGCTCATCCATGTACGTACCCCTCAAATAGCCCATTCTGTTCTAAAACCTAGACTTAAATCAGTCCAATCTATCTAATAGTTTTGGAGTTGATATGCGTAGAAAACAGGGTTTATTGATTGCTATCGCGCTGTATGTTATCGCAATCACGGTGTTGGTGCTGCATACCTTGGGAATAACAAACACAGGAGCGCGTTTAGAGTTTCAAACAATAGCCAAAGGCGTCTGGTCTGGACATGGAAACCACGCATACTATGTGATTCAAGACTCGGATGACTGGATAAGCGTTTGGAGCCAGCATCAACAAATCTTCATTCCACAGCATCCGCCGCCAGAGATAGACTTTTCAAAAGCGGCGGTCATCGCAGTCTTCATGGGAGAGTGCCGTACAACCGGTTACAGTATAGAGGTGAAGGAGATAATAGACACCGGGCTAACCATAATTGTTAAGGTAGAAAAAGTGTATCCGGGTAAAAACTGCATAGTTGGACTAGCTTTAACATGTCCATATCACATAATTCAAACAAGCAAGATAAACAAGCATGTGATCTTTCAAACTTCTGAAAGAACAGTGAATTGCGGCTAAAACAATTTAGGCTGTGTAATCCACGTCAGAAGACTTCTTTTCAGACTCTTTTACCTGTGGAATTTGCGGCAGCGGGATCGGCGGTGGAACGTTCAACGTTCTTGAAATGATGACGCTTTCAACGAAAACCACATTTGAAATAGACTGAATAAGCATAGGCGGCGGGGGCTTCTTTTCCCTATACCCTTCATAGATTTTGCCTATCTCGTCTTTCGTGCCAGCCACGTAGGCTCTTCCCTTAAGGCTTATTTGGGCTACTGAAGGGTTGTAGTTAACTGTTAAGACAAAGGGTACTTCGATCAGTTCATCCGACTTCTTCTCTATCTCCACAATGTTTAGGTTTGTGTTTATCTGGATGGGTGGAATGGGTTTTTGAATATCCCAGAAACGCTCCCCAGAAACTTGAGTTATTAAAACGTTAACTCTAATCATCTACCATCAACAAATTTAAAGGTGCAAACTACCATTTAAGCGTGTTTATACCTTGTGAAGCCACAGTGCCCACAAGTATATCTGTTGCCATGGTCCGCCATGAAATATCCGGGACCGCAGCGTTCACATATAGGACGTAACCGAACAATTTTATCATTTTCAATCTTGTAAAGGGTGTAAACGCCCTTCTCTTTTCTCTTCTTTCTCTCGGCCTTCCCCTTTTTCGGAGCAGCGGCCTCTTCGTTTTCAGACATTTACTCTTCCCCTCCTTTCTCTTTCGGTTTTTCTGGCGGAATGTTCCTTTTTATAATGTATTCGGGCTCTATGAGCTTCGCTTGTTCAATAGAATCGTAAACGTTGGCTATTCCGACGGCTGTACGGGTTCCCGTTTTGGTCTCCAACTTTTTGATAAAAATTAGGTTTGCGTCTTTTTTCAGAATTTGGGCTAGGGCGTTTTTGACTTCAAGCCTTGGCGGGGTGCTGCCAGTCTGGTTGTGGTTAACTTGGAAGACTACTTCTTTGCGTTTTAAAAGCACGTTGTCGTTTTCCGCCAATATTTTAACTTCCATCTGTTGTTCCCTGTAATGTTTGACTTGATACCGTGTTCCCTTTATTTAGTCTTTCGCATAAGCTCTCATTTCTTCTAAGATTTCAGCCACTTCAGCCTTTTTCTGCAACGTAGCCCTAACCACAACCAAGCCTTCATGGGGCTGCCCATAGACAATAAAAGCGTTTTCCGGCGCGTATTGGATGGCGATTAAAGCCAAAAGGTCCTCTTCACCATCAACAACTATTTTAACCGTGTGAGCTGCCTTGAAGGCTTCTTTTATCGCGTTTAAAGCTTCAAAGGTTATAGTTCCAGGCGGATTTTTAACGTGTTTCTCCTCTTCAGCGTCCAATTTGGCTGGCTCCACATTTGACCGCATGATTCTATTGTCCACGATTAAAATCTTTGGGCGAAAATTTTTTGCAACTAAGTTTTTTGACACAACGTCTCCGACAGATATTATGCATGGCGGCTTTTCCTCTTCGACTAAAAGCTTCAGTTTTTTCATGGTCTCGTCGTAGGAGCCGCGGATTAACTCGCCTAAAGGCTTCTTTAGCCTCATGCGAATCTTCAAAGGTAAAGAGTATGCTATGCCCAATCTATCTGACCTTTAAAGCGTATTGTCCCTTTTCCTTGATGTTCATGGCTTTGGCTATGGCTGAACCTTCCGGGTCGAATATTATTACGAGCCCGCTGAAGTCGTCACTTAAACTTGAAGTTTTACATTTTGGGCAAACATTTCCAGTGGTTATCGTGTGGCAAGATGTACAAGCCTTTTCGCTCATTTTTCACCAGCCTTCCCCTCTTCCTTTTCCTTCTTTTTCCCGACAGCAGGCTCCTTTAGCTTCTTTAAGTCCTCCTCAATCCATTCAAGCTTTCCTAGGAAAGGCTGTCTTGCTGTTACGCCTATTTTAGCTGTGCCGCCAGTCCTTGCAAGAGAAACAGCCGTTATTCGAACACGAACCATGTCGCCTGTTGTGAGTTTTCTGTTAGTTTCTTTACCGATAAGCACGCCCTGTTTTTCGTCGTAAGCTATGAAGTCGTCCATCAACTGTGAAACATGAAGTAACGCGTCCACAGGTCCTATGCGTACAAAAGCTCCAAAATCAGCTATCTCGACAACTTCTCCTTCAATCACTTCCTGGAGGGTTGGATAAAAGGTCAGAAGCGAAAAAGTCACCTTGTGGTAGGCTGCACCGTCTCCCGGTATTATCTTGCCAACGGGGCTGACCTTCACGTTTATTGCCGCTATAACGTATCCTAAGCTTTCGTCAACAACCCCCTCATACTTTGCCTTAACCTGCTGATAGCCAACAGTGTCTAAAGGTTTACCAAAAGTGTTTGGGGGTATACGAATTGTGTCCTCCATTTCTATCAGCTTGAACAAGGTCACATTCTCCCATCAATTTCCAGCCGCGACTTTTGTCTCACATAAATAACTGGCACATTTATATCTCTTAACCTCTTCCGAAGCTTCCCATCATTGGTGAAAACTGGGCATTTCCACTCACCAGCCACTTTTACAATAGCTTCATCCGGGTCTCCAAACCATTCACCCAAATCAACAATTGTGCATTTCTCAGCCATCCTTAAGGCGTAAGACGCCTCCTTCCTATTTTTAGGGGAACCTTTCACCGCCAACTTTTCTAGCTCCCTTTTAACTGGTGAAAGCATAATAAGCTCAAAATTCCTATTTAAAAGAGTTTTCAATTCTTCGAAAATGTCGATTTTAAATTGGAGAGGAACAAACAAAGCGTTTGAATCAATTATAATTTTTACCTTTTCCCGTTTTGTGTGTTCTGCCGTTGGCGTTCACCTTATCATTCCGTATCCTATCAGTCTCCATCTTCCAGCAATTTTTCTGCTTATGGCGACTCTTGAGCCTGTTAAGGCGCAGACGGGTCTTGTAAGCTTAAGTGTTGTCATCTCGTTTTTCACCGAGACAACCTTGCCAACCGTTATTGCGGCGCCCACATGGAGCAGCAGAGTTTCATCCTTTGTTATGTTTTCAACCTTCGCCAACTCTTTTGTTCCAACAGCCCTTTCAAGAATATATGTTTCCAGGTTTAACTCCGACAAGACGGGTGGAAGCTGCCCAACTTTCCCAACGATGTTTCCAGTTAACCCATCTGCTTTAGAAAGCGAAGGATCCAAAAGTGTGCCAACACCCACAAGTCCACCGCAGCGGGCTTCTTTCACTCGCTTGCCCCCGGCGTGTAAGCTGACTATTTGAGTGTTAAGCGGCTTGTAGACGGTTTTGCCTTCTTCCTCAACGCTTATCCCGGGGCGAAGCTCAATCTCGTCGCCAACTGCAAATTTTCCTTGCAAGATTGTGCCGCCGAGAACGCCGCCCTCCAACTGTTCGATAGGTGTGCCCGGTTTGTTCACGTCAAAGGATCGAACCACATACATTAGCGGTGGTTTTGTTTCATCCCTTTTCGGGGTTGGAATAAGCTCCTCCATGGCTTGGATTAAAGCGTCAATGTTCACGGAGTGCTGTGCTGAAACTGGTATTATCGGTGCGTTTTCAGCAACGGTGCCTTTCACAAAATTCTTGATTTCCTCGTAGCTTCTCCGTGCCCTTTCTTCGCTGACTATGTCAATCTTGTTTTGAGCTATTATGATGTTTTTGATGCCAATTATCTCGGCTGCGGCTAAATGTTCTCTTGTTTGCGGTTGTGGGCAAGGTTCGTCAGCTGCTATTACAAGTATGGCTCCATCCATTATAGCGGCTCCGGAAAGCATGGTCGCCATCAAAGCCTCATGTCCCGGAGCATCTACAAAACTCACAGCCCTTATGAAGGTTGTTTCCGAGCCGCAGTGCGGGCAGACCGGCATCCGTGAATAATTTTTAGGCGGCTCACATTTGGGACACTTGTAAACTGGCATGTCCGCATATCCAAGCTTTATCGTTATGCCCCGTTTTAGCTCCTCGCTGTGTCTAGCCGCCCAAATTCCAGTTAACGCCTGCACTAAAGTTGTTTTGCCATGATCAACATGTCCAATAGTGCCAATGTTTATTTCCGGCTGCCTGGGCAAAGCCACAGTTTTCTCTTCACTCATCTTTAATGTTCCTCAACAACTTTGGTTGTTATTGAAGGATGTCTCTAAGCCAGTTAATAAACGTTGAGCGCACGGCTCCAAAGGTTTAAAAGAATTTCAACGGATAATTGCAATAGGCGTTTGAATGGGCTACATATATCTCTACACGGGTACTGGAGGTGGAAAGACAACAAACGCCTTAGGCTTGGCTCTACGTTCAGTTGGCCACAAACGAAAAGTCGTAATCATCCAATTTCTGAAATGGTGGAAGAACACTGGCGAATATAAAATCCGTAAACTTTTAGCCCCCTACTACGAAATTTACCAGTTCGGTAGAAAAGGATGGCATGGACTCAGCAATTTGGGCGAGGAAGACAAAAAACTCGCAGAAAAAGCCCTAAAATTTGCGGAAAGAATTGTCAAAGAGAAGAAGCCTCATCTTCTGGTTTTGGACGAGATTAATTTGGCGGTTCACTGCAAACTCCTAGAAGTGGACGAGGTTCTGAAGTTTCTGGATAAAATTCCTAAAAAGACAGATGTCGTTTTAACTGGAAGATTTGCCCCTAAAGAACTTATTGACCGGGCAGATTTTGTGAACGAAATAATTGACGTTAAGCATCCAGAGAAAATGGTTACAACAAAAGGCATACAGTATTAACTTTCAGCTGCAGCTTCAGCCTTCTTAGCCTTCGGTTTCTCAACAATCTTCATGTTTATCTGAACAATGTCATCTGTTATCACGTTCCCTCGAACCCTTTTGCGTCGGCGTTCACCCCTTTTTCCGGGGTGATATCCCGGACTGTCGCTTAGCACAACACTTCTGCGTACCCCACCGTGGACGTCTGGCCTCATTGGAAATCCGTCCTTATCTGAACCGCCTGTTATTTGCACTTTGTATCCAGCTAGCCCCAAAACAGCTCCGTCAATTACGTCGCCTATTTTTTTCCCAATTAATGGGGCTGCGCGGGCGTCTTCCAACTCCACAGTTTTTGATGTTCCGTCTTCTGGATCTGAAACTATGATCTTGAATTTGGCCATGCAACAGCTCTCCGAACGCGAATATGAGAGTTTAACATCTAACTATTAAGGATTATGAAGGTTTCTGCTGGTTGGAACGGTTACTCTACGTGTACTCTGTAAACGTCGATGTCTTCCCGCATCTCCGGTGTTAGTTCGAGGAACTCCCGCACTGCCCGCTCAATGTCCCTTGACTGTGTGACGTAGCGTCCCACAACTATTATGTCCGCGCCTTTCTCCAGCGCTTCTTTGGCGGTTTCAGGAATTATGCCGCCCGCCACTGCTATGAGGAACTTTTTATCCCTGAAGGCTTGTCTAAGCTCTTGAATGAGTTCTAAACCTACCGTTTTGCCTGTTTCCTCGTCTATCCCGCGATGGATTATGACTATGTCTGGGAAATCTCTAAGGGCTTTAAGCTTCTTAACTGGGTCCTCGACGTTAAGCATGTCTATGGCAGCGTAAATTCCAAGCCTTTTAGCTTCATAAATGAAGGCGTCAAGGGTTTCCGTCGACGCCAAACCAGCGGCTATAACACCGTCGGCTGTTTCTTCGTAAGCTATGTCCACCTCGACTTTTCCAACATCAAGGGTTTTCAAGTCTGCAATTATGAATATGTCCTTAGCCACTTCTCTGAGGTCGCTTATAACCTTGGCTCCATAACGTTTAATGAGCGGGGTGCCCGCCTCCAATATTATTCTGTCACTTCTCGGAATCTGCGTTATAATCTTTTTAGTCCTTTCAAAGTCCGGGATGTCCAAGGAGATTTGCAAGTATGGTGGTCTCCAGAGCCGCGGCACTCTATAGCCCAACATTGGATGTTTGGCCCTATCCTTGTCATAGAACACTTTTTCAAGCGAAGGATACTTTGCTAAAGCCCTTTTCAAAGCCAACTTCGTCGCACTGTAGTTGTAGTGGTATATTTTTCTGTAGTCGCTTGCCTTCGGATGGACAAAGACGCTGCAAACCACAACCCAATCGTCAACCTTATCCCTTGGAATTATACCCTCCTCCACAGCGTCCGCAATAGCCTTAGCAACAGCCGCCTGCGCTGGACCAAAAACTTTGTTGGCATCCTCTAAGTTCTTTATCGTAACCTTTGGCACAAGCAGTGTATGAGGTTTTGGCGGAAGATTTGGCCTAATAACCGCCAAAAGCGGCGTGTGTCCCATGGAAAGATGAGTTAGACCATTTGCAAAGGCTTCTCCCACAGGGCCATCTTTGTCGCCTATAAGCAAGTCTATGTGAGCAACTTCGTTCCCCTCTCCAACGAGAGCCTCACCAATAAGATACGTGTACCTCGTGGTTGGCTGTCGGACTTCCGACACTTCCACTGCTGAAACGCCTTCGGTAGCCTTCTCAAAATCCACGTTAAACTCCTTAAGCCAAGAATAAAGAGTGTCCCTATGAACTCCCAACACTTTAGCAGTTCCAGAAACTGTCGGCTTGGCAGGCTTGCCCGACAAAAGACTGCGAGCCTCAACTTCTTTTCTGGCGGCTTCCGTCAACATTCTAAGAAATTCTTCCCTAGATTCCGGCTTTTTAACATCTCTACCCGACATTTTCTATTACACTCATGCTCACCTTTGTTCGAAGAACTATTTAAATTTGTCGGATAAAACTCTAACATCAGGAAGACGTTTCACTTCATCGACAAAATTTTGTCGAAAGCGTGGATTCTTTAGGTTAAACCTCGTCTTATATTTGTCGAAAATTAGCTTTCCACAATTTTTGGGTGCACCAGTTGCTGGCAGTGTGGGCAGTGCACTAGAGCTTTGTCTCCGACAGCTTTCCACTTCTTTTTGCAGAAGGGACATTCATAACATACAATTTTTCCAGGCACAGCAAGCCATTGTCGGCTTAAAAGCCATAAGATGAATCCCGAAACGAGGGCTATGTCGCCGAAAACCACGAGGTATACGAGCTTGAAAGTAATCATGTTGGCAACGCTTATGTTTTCCTCCCAGAGAAGTGACAAAAAAGTTGAGAGTGGGTTTTGGCTTACAGAAAGCCTAGGGTAAGTCTTCCATAAAACAGCTGCCAACGCTGCTACTCCGGCTATAATCATAAATAGGCTGAGGCCGTAAACAGACCTTTGTTTACGAAGAACCCGCTTCATATCATTACCTTGCTGACCTATAGTGCTTCAGTAATGCGCATTTCCAGCTCCGAATATTGTCTCCGCACCTCGCTTTTCAAGTTGTCTATTTCTAGGCGAAGTCTGCTTTTGGACTCTGGCGCCAAATCCTTTGACTTCGCAATTTCCTCTTCCATCTTTGCTATTTCACGTTCAGTGTCATGTTTCATCTCTTTTGTCTTTTTGAGCAAATCCACCTTAGCCTTTTCCAGTTTCTCAAATTGGCTTTTTATATCCTTAACTTTTTTGTCAAGCTTCTGCTTTATTTTGTCCAGTTTCTCCCGATACTCCCTTTCAGAAGGGCCTCCCATCATAAGCACCGCAAACAAAATCACTAGTCTAAAAACACTTAATAAAATTTGTTAATCTAAAATAAACAATCAAACCGGGCTTACCGTTAATAATGAGAGGCTATTATCATGGAGAACTTTTAAGAAAAACCAAATGAAGGACTAAGAAGAATGATTTAAAAGCAACGTCATTAATGCTCTAACCGATGAAGGCTGGTGTTTACGATGGCGAAAATTCTTATAGTTTACGACTCCAAAACTGGAAATACGGAGAAAATGGCTTACGCCGTGGCTGAGGGCGCGCGCCAAGTCAATGGCATCGAAGTGATTATTAAGAAAGCCGACCAAACAAGCCTTGACGATTTGCTGGTGGCAGACGGCATCATAATGGGTTCTCCAACATATTATGGGCAGATGTCCGCTAGGCTGAAGGCGTTAATAGACGAGTCAGTGAAAATCCACGGTAAGCTTGAAGGCAAAGTGGGCGCAGCCTTCACAAGCTCCGGTGGAACAGCTACAGGCGCTGAAACAACACTGTTGTCCATACTGGGCGTAATGCTAATTCATGGGATGATTGTGCAGGGTAGACCCGACGACAAACACTACGGAGCAGCAGCCGTAGAAAACCCAGACGAAGAGGCGCTTGAATGCTGCCGCGAGCTGGGAAAAAGAACAGCCACTCTGGTTAAAATGTTGAAAGGCTGAAAGCTTAAGCTTCCAAGTGGTTAGAGACGGTCCTAGCTGAAACTTCCAAATTTTCTTTAGGCCTTAGCTCCGGTTCACTGAAGTTATCGGAAAGCTAAATCATTCCGCGTGCGCTAGAAACCTGTTAATGCAAAACTGATTGCGTTGGAGAGTCATCAAATTCATGCAAAGAAATAAGACAAGTAGTAAGAGATATAAGGACAATTATGCGCGGGTGATAAAATGAGGCTGCAATTTCAGTGGGATTATGAGGCTGATGTAGTTGTTGTAGGGTTTGGATATGCTGGGGCCTTATCCGCCATTGCAGCTCACGATGCAGGAGCAGATGTTCTTGTCTTGGAAAAGGCACCTGAAAATTTTGCTGGTGGGAATTCAAGGGTTTCAGGTGGTGGTATGAGAGTTCCTATTAACATACATGATGCTATAAAGTACTATAAGGCAGTATGTTTTGGAACAGTTCCAGACGAAGACATTGCAGCAATGGCTGACGCAATGACTAAAGTTCCGGGAATCCTAAGATGGTTGGGCATTGAAATAGCTGAGTTAGGCTTGCCGAGAATGCGGCACCCAGTTGCAGGGGGCGAAAGCTTTAGACTTTACTCAATTGCGAAAAACGGAAAGCCTGTCTTCGAGCCGATAGCTGCTGTTGGTTCGGGGGATCTGCTTTATGGTGCTCTTAAACAACGTGTGATTGATAGGAGGATTAAAGTATGGTATGAAACTCCGGCGAAAAAGCTTGTTCAAGATCCTCTAACGAAAGAAATTTTAGGGGTTGTAGCTGCGAGAAGGGACAAAACCATCAACATCAAAGCCCGAAAAGCTGTAGTTTTGGCTTGCGGAGGATACGAAAACAATTACGAAATGTGGATAAACTTCAATTTTCCAGGAATAAAAGTCTATCCATGGGGTTCCCCATATAACACGGGCGACGGAATAAAAATGGCGTTAGATGTTGGAGCGGCTTTATGGCACATGGTTAGCATCGAATGGGATTGTCCATGTATTAAAATACCAAGCGAAATATACGGTTGTGCGGTGCAAACAAGAGTTGTTGGAGCTATGCGTCCAAGGGTTGGCAGCTATATAGTCGTAAATAAACATGGAAAAAGATTTATGAATGAATGTAAAACTCTCGTGCATCGGAAAGAACCCTTAGAACTGACACACTTCGATCAAGAACGACTAGAATATCCAAATATACCCTTTTACCTGATATTTGATGAAGCTTTTAGGCTTCAAGGCCCACTTGTAAAGAACACGCGCATAGGATGGCATAACATATTCAACCTGTATGAATGGAGCCACGACAATAGCGCAGAAATCGACAAGGGTTGGATAGTTAAAGCGGATACTCCGAGGGAGTTAGCCAAAAAATTGAACATAAACCCGGAGGAACTAGAAAAAACGATTATTTCTTATAACAAAAATTGTGAAGCTAAAATGGATCCAGACTTTCACCGTCCAGCGGAAACAATGATCCCCTTAAATAGCCCGCCCTTTTACGGAGTTGAGCTAGCGCTAACAATTACAAACACACAAGGTGGTCCAAAACGCAATGCAAAAGCGCAAGTGTTGGACACAGAAAATAAGCCAATTCCAAGGCTTTACGCTGCAGGTGAATTGGGCTCATTTTGGGGCTTCGTATATCCAGGCGGCAGCAACATAGCTGAAGCCATAGCACTTGGCTATATCGCAGGTAAAAACGCAGCAACGGAAAGACCATGGAACAAAGCATCTATGCACAGTATGAAGGGATAGTCATGTTCCAGGCTTACTGTTTTGCTTTGTTAATTAAAGTTTACTCTCATCCCGTTTTCATCGCTCAATACTGTATTGAGGGCTCTTGTTTTAGGGGTTTGGTGCTCCGGCCGGGATTTGAACCCGGAACAACACCACATGGAGATATCTCCCGCAAATTCCCCCCTTTTTCTGTTTTTGGGTTATTGTTGGTTTGTTTTGTTGTTTTGGGCTTTATTTTTCCTTTGAGGTAGTTGAGTGGACGTCTGTGTGAGCTTGGAGTTTTTGCGTAGTAGGGTTCCCGCTGATTTGTTGGATGATTTAGCTTTGCTTCTTGGTTTTTGTTTTGATTGTGGCGGAAGTTTGCTTTGTAGGGATGGTGAGGTTGTTTGTGAGAAGTGTGGGCGTGTTTGGGGCGTTGAAAACGTTGACTGGAATGTTCCTTTCCCAGAAGATGAAGGTGGAGTGGATGTTCATTTTGAGGGGCATTGGCAGCCTGGGAGCAGCCTAGCCTTCCTAAAGGGTTTAGGCGATCCAAGTTTGGATAATTGTCGTGGTAAAGGGCTAATGCGTGTTTTGGCTAAGGCGCCTTCTGGCGGTGAAGATTTGGGCATTAGAGCCCGCATGATCAAGCTTATAGCACAGGCTGAGGACCCGCCCCAACTTAGACGCATACTATCACGGATCTCACAGCTTTTGGACAAGCTTGGGTTTAGAGGGAGCCATGAACTTGCCAATTACACTGGAAACCTGGCAAGAAAAATCGTCGCCTTTGCCCTAATCGCCCATATTCAAGTCCCAACGAAGATGGCGGACGCAATAATTAAACATGCCCTCAGAAAACTCCAGCCTAAAACCAGCGTAAACGAGCAAACGTTGGACGCCAAGGATGATGATTTGCAGTTTGTTGAATGGTTTGAAGAGTCTATGCAGAAGTTCAAGTTTAAAGAAGCTTCTAGGTTTAATCGAGACAGAACTTAAACCCATGAAGGGACTTTAGAATGGGCAAGGTTCTGCGTGACCTGTTCATGTAGGCGATTCCCTGTTTTGTAGTATTTCCACATCAAAATTTGACGCGATGTTTTGTTGTTTTAAGGGTTTAGCATACTTTTCTGGAATATTTTCCTGTTGAGGTGTTGATAATATTGTTAACTTTCCCAGCTGGTTTGTGGCTTTTAAATGGTGAGGATGAAGAGTGGAAAGCCAAAGCCTAAATAGGCAGACTCAAATGGATGCGTTAGCTTTAAGCCTCAATAGTCTCGTGGCTCCACAAACGTTCATACGGGTTAACGCTGAGTCTCGTGTTGATGAGCTGGCAAAGTCTGTTGGGCGTGTAGGCTTGCTTGAACCTTTGGTTGTTAGGCCTTCCAGGAAAGAGTTGGGCAAATACGAGGTTGTTTGCGGTTTAAGGCGTTATTTGGCTGCTAAAAAGGCTGGTCTAGAAACGGTTCCATGTGTAGTCAAGGAAATGGGCGATGTTGAAGCTTTAGAAGCCATGCTCGTCGAAAACATGGAACGCGAAAACCTTTCAGATTACGAGTTGGGCAGATGGTTTAAACTGTTATTGGAAAGGTGTCCAGACAAATACCCAACTCAGCAAGCCGTAGCTGAAAGGTTTAATTTGAGCAGACAGCTTGTTGGATTCTTAATTGCGCATTGTGAAGTTGTGGATCAGCTTATGTTGGACATGCCGCCCAACATTGCTACCCGGGTAGCAATGTTGCCTGAGAGGGTTGTCCGTGAAGTTCGCCGCGCAGACCGCAGCCTCTGGCCTATACTTGTGAAAGCATATCTAAGGTCTGAAGATGAGGGTAAGCCTTTAGGCGTGGCTGGAATAGCAGCCCTCGTTGACTCTTTAAGTCGTCATTTACCCCTAATAATCATGAAGAAAGAAAAGAAGCCAACTCCGGCAAAACCAGAAGCAGAAGAAGCAAAGCCTAAGGCTGAAAAGTCTCCATCCGAGTTGGAGAAGCCGCTTCTAGAACATGTTACCGTTAAACCTACCGAAGCTGTGGAGGAAGCTGTTAAGCTTCCTGCTAGGGCAATAGTTGAAGCCACACCTCAAATAGAAGCAGAGCTGGAGAGGGCTATTGAAGAAGAACGAAGACGCATCATCAGCGATAAGGAACAGGGAAAACAAAAACGCAAACTTGACAGGGCTGGTCAAGCCTATCTTACGCTCATAAACTATTACCCAGAAAACTTTGTAGCCTTCCTAGAAAAGCATGGAGATTTAAGCCATCTAGACGAGAGTAAAGCCATCAAATTGGCAAAGGGTGTCCTACAAATAGTTATAGACGAAGTCACGGAATATGGGAAAAACATGACGGTTTTAGAGAAAGCCTTACAGACCTACATAAAGTGGCTATAAAAATTGCGATGGAGTCAGCCAAGGCTCAGCCTGAGTGCGATATGTTTCCCTCCAGCCCTCCCGGCTTTTACTGACGTAGACTATTTGTTGTTCTGGAACCTTATGGCCCATCCAAAACTCAATATAGAGGGGGTCAACTTTATGGTCGCTGAGAATAGTCCTAAAAGCCGCCCTTAAAGAATGGGGGCTGTAAGGATTTCTGCCACTAAACCCTCCGCCAAACTTCAAGCCTACTCTCCTAAAGTAACTGTCAACAGCCCTACGCGTAACCGTAAAAATTGGCGTGTCATCGTTTAATGGACTATCCATCAAGTGCTGCTTTAAGAGCCCCAAAGCCCAGCTGCCAACAAAAGTCAAAAAGGGAACGTTCGTCTTTTTCCTTGAAAGGTCTAGACAAAGGGGCGCGACACCCTTCCCGAACTCTTCTTTGACGTCGCCGTATCTTAAGCTAAGCAAGTCTGATATGCTTAGTCCGCTTTGAACTATGCAGGCAGCTATACACTTATACTGAATATTGTCCATCAGAGAAACAAACTTGCCTATTTCCTCAATAGTCCATGGATGCTTCTTGTTTATGGCTTTGGATGGCGGCCGATTAACATAACGCGTGCTCAAGGGAATGTCGTAATATTTGGCTAGGGATTGAACGGCTCCAACATAGGCGTTAATGGTTTTAGGTGCGTAGCCTTCGCCCTCTAGATGGGCTATGAAGGCGTTTAGGGTTTTGCGGGCTACCCTCGTTTTTTCAAGCCTAGGCCTACGCAGGTC
>Ga0071330_1065202_pt1 | contig 89498 bp, 86 predicted proteins | sample GBScel77sediment_FD_63802 | JGI IMG/M metagenome (GOLD analysis project Ga0071330, IMG submission 63802) | Hot spring sediment microbial communities from Great Boiling Spring, Nevada - Cellulolytic enrichment Sediment 77C v2 (version 2) | ecosystem: Environmental > Aquatic > Thermal springs >...
AAGATCTTGTCTTTTCTTCAATGCGCTTTTTGAACTCTTCGTACGTTATCGGTGCAATCGTCGCCCCACAGCGGTCACAGATGAGCTGTTCACCCTCGAGATTTGCTGCCGAATAATACATTTGTCCACAGTTCGGACAGCGATAATACGTGGTCTTCACTCCTTGTTATGTATTATAAACCATACGAGCATAACAAATTCAACTTCGAGCCAAATCAATTCAGTTCAGAAAAGATTGCAATGCGACATACAACGTCCGAGTGAGACTATTGCGCTTGGCACGTTCTTATGAATTGATCAAGGGTCACTTCCCTCGCGTTTCACCCAAACGCACCTCAGGCCTCTGTCGAAGAAGAACTCTTTGACGAGGTGAAAGCCAAGCTTGGAAAGTTCCTTCCTCATCTGTGCGCTCGAACGCAAAACTCTGAAAGCGGGGTAGAACCACACCAAATCGTTCTCGTCTGAAAGATTTGGAAAGTGATAGAAGATCAAAGCTTCCTTGGAATCACCGACGAGTTTGCTCAAATCCAGTTGGGTTTCGATACCTTCCAGAACGATACGCCTTTTCGAATCGTTCGATGTTTCCACTCCAAGATCTTCGAAAAGGTGTTCAAAACTTTCGAGCGATTCAGTCTTTTCGACGTTGTCCCAATTTGTCTCGACGAGTGCTTGACGGAGCTGCGGTTCTTTCACCTTCGCGAACGACTCGATGCCAAACTCTTTCTCCAAGTCTTTGTAAGCCTTGATGGATTCATCTATGGGGAACGGTATGGCGTAGAGCAGACCATTTTTCGCTCTTTTCCACGCCCTGATTGGATGGATCACTCCGAGCGTGGGGAACTTCTCCGAGATGTTGCCCACCCACACGATGGTGTCGGATCTGTCGAACCAGTTCAGCGTTGCGTTGGGGTAAAGTCCGGTGTAACTGAACCTGCCCAAGACCAGATCGGCGAGCTTTTCGTTTGTTTCGACGGCCTTGATGTGGTGTACGAAGGCCTTCTCTTTGTCGAATTTGTTGTAGAACTTGGCCATCCTGTAGTGATACATGGGAAACTTCGAAGGATCTTTGATCTTGCTCAAAAGCTCTACGGACTTTTCGGCCTTGTCGGTGTGAACGGCGGAGACGTAGAGCGCCACGTCGCTGTCTGAGATCAGATAGAGCTTGGAGACATCGTTTCCGGCGTACTTTTTGAAATCTATCATGAACTCCTTCTGTTTCGCGTAGAACCTATAGAGCTCCTCGTAGACTCCTTCGATCGTGGGATCGAGTCTGGTCTTGAGGTCCTCCACGATGGGTTTGATGAACTGTGAAAGTTCTGGAACCAGTTGTATAGAGTCTCTGTAGGCCCTTATGGCCTCGAGGAACTTGGATTCTTTCAAAAGATGGTCCGCGTACAACGCCTTTGCCACACCCTTGATCAAACTGTCTTCGTCTTCCAAGAACTTTTCTAAGAATGGTTTCTTCTCATCATCGCGAAGATGAGTGTAGACGAAGAGCAGGCCACCGACTCCATTTTCGCGCACCAGCTTTTCGTGCTGACCAGAGGACAGAAAGTCGAGCAACAGATCGGCGTTGGTTTCCAAGCGCTTGATCAGATAGTAAGAGAACGGTGTGATCTGTTTGAGCAGTATCTCTTCGAGTTTGACGGGCAAACGTTTTTCAACGACTTTTTCGTAAAAGGCCTGTGCGTTGAGTTGCAGATTCTTCCTCCTTGCAAATTCGAGCAACTTCTTCAGACCGGGCAAAGCTTTTTCGGCGTCCTTCGCGCTCGCCTTGTTGAGAAGATATTGGACCAGGTCTTCTCTCACATCTTCATCCTTCTCAAATCTTTCGAGTGCTATCTCGTTGAACTTGTCGTAGTCTTCGACTTCTATGGCGGCGATCATGGCCAAAAGGTCGGCTGTGGGAACGTCTTTGAAGCTCATGATCGTCCAACCGAACTTTTCGATGTTGGTTGATGCGTGTTCCACGGCCTTCTTGAAATCGTCGTAGTGTTTCAGAAGAGTTTGCCAATCCTTTTTCCTGAAGCTCACGTGGATCAAAGAGAGGTATGGATCTGGATATTCGGGAACTGCTTGAATCGCAGTCTTAGAAAGCTGTTCGGCGAGATCGTAGAGACCGGCGTTGAGAAGATCCACCGAGAAAAGATAAAGAAATTCCAAGCCTATGGCTGGTACCGATGTCAGCTTCTTGAGAAGCTGTAGTGCCTGCCAACCCACCTCGCTCGCTTGGTACAGTGTGCCACCGGTTTTCTCGGTCTTGTAGAGTTGCACCAGATAGTAGAGCCTTTCTTGATCGTTTTTACAAGATTGAAGGTGTTTTCTTATGAGGTTGCCAGTGCGTTCGTACTTCTGTTTTTTCAGTTTCCTGGTCCAGATGTAGCCGTAGTGGTATATCAAGAAGTTTGCATTCACGACCTTCGGTTTGTATATAGCTTGATTGTGCACGATGTTTTTGTAGTACACCGTACCGTTGCGAAAGATGCGTGGAGTCGAGGCAACTTCGGACCTCTTGAAATCCCAGTCCAGATAGCTTAAGGTGGGTAAATAAACCGTGTTCACATCTGGAGGCAAACTTTCCAGAAAACTCCTTATGTTCTTTCTGAAATCTTCCGAAGCTTCCTCGTCCGCATCGAAGATGAGAACCCATTCGCAGGTGGGATACTTCAAGGAATTGTTTCGTGCCTCGGAAAAATCGTTCTTCCAGGGATGAAAGTAGAGTTTGTCGGTGTATTGTCTGACGATCTGCGGTGTTTTATCTGTTGAACCAGTATCGACTACGACGATCTCGTCGGCAACGTCCTTGATGCTTTCCAAAGCCCGCCTTATGTTGTGTTCTTCGTCTTTAACGATCATCGCCACGGAAAGAAGACACTTTCTCTTCTGCAACGTCTGCACCTCCAATTAATTTTTCTCAAGCTTTGCTCTATATTCCTTCAGAACACCGTCGTTCATTGCATAGATCTTTTCACACACGCTCGAGAGCCAGTCTATCTCGTGAGAGACGATGATGAAACTGGTTCGATCTGAAAAAACCTTCAGCGCCTCGTTCAGGATCTTTCTGCCCTTTTCGTCGAGATCCGCCGTAGGTTCGTCCAGAAGGATCACTTTCGGTTCGAAGACGAAGGCCCTCGCAAGACAAACCCTCTTGGCTTGACCGCCTGAGAGTTGCCAGGGTTTCTTGTTCAAAAGATCTTTCAGATCGAACAGTTCTGTGATTTTCTCAACTCGTTCTGTGATTTCCTCCCTCGAAGTTCCCCTCAAGATCAGAGGATAAGCGACGTTTTCGAAGACCGTTCTTCTCAGAAGAACTGGATGCTGTGCGACGTACGTCACGTGACGTCTGAGTCGTTCGAAGTTTGCCTCGGTGACGTTTTGGCCCAAGAATTCAAATTTTTTCCACTTTCCTTTCAAGAGAAACGCGAGATTCAAAAGTAATGTTGTCTTTCCACTGCCGGATGGTCCAACGAGGCCGACGCATTTTTCATTCATTTCGAAGCCTTCCACGAAAAGCGTGAATCTCTTATCGTAGCTGAATTTGAGTTGTTCCACGCTGTACACGCTCATGTTTTGGACCTCTTCGAGAGCAGATTTGCAACGAAGTTCACCGTGAAAGCGATACAGAGCAAGATCACTCCAGCCAAGATGGCCTTCTCGAACTGACCCGTGTTCGTGTACAGCACGATGGATGTCGTCAGAACGCGTGTTCTTCCAAGGATGTTTCCTCCCACGATCATGACCGCTCCCACTTCACCCGCGATCCTTCCGAAGGCCGTGAGGATCGCAGAAAGAACGCCAGAGAGAGACTCTCTCAGGATGGCTCCCATGAGTTGGAGTTTGTTCGCACCGAGTGTCAGCACCAGCAACTTGATTTTGTCGTCCACCCTTACAAAGTGCGAATGACTCATCGTGATGATGATCGGTAGGGCGATGAGAACTTGAGCAACGATCATCGCAGTCGTGGTGAAGAGAAGATTGAGTCCGCCGAGTGGGCCGCTTCTGGAAAACAGAAGCCAGAGGATCAGGCCAACCAAAACGGGTGGAATTCCAACGAGGGTTTGAAAGATGAGTATGATACCGCCTCTGAAGCGGGGTCTTGCGACATCCAGAAGGAGCGCCAGCGGTACGCCTATCGAGGAAGCTATGAACGTCGCAAGGCAATTGACGTAGATGGACCTGAGTGAGATCTCGACGAGTTCGCTCATCTGAACACTCTGAAGAGCTTCACGCCGTTCACGGAATAGTTTTCGATCAACTTGAGCGTGGAATCTTCGAAGAGGAATTCGAAGAACTTTTTCGCATCTTCGTGGTTCACTCTCTTTCCGTTTTTGGGATTGACCAAGATCGCGCTGTAGACGTTCCTCAAAAGCTCGGCGTCCTCACAACAGATTTTCATGTTCAGTCTATTTTTCAACATTTCGAAACTCGCCCTGTCTGTGAGACAGAACGCCCTCAGTTCGTTCGCGATCAAAAGCGTTTGAGCCATACCCGTGCCCGCCATGTGGTACCATTTTCCTTCTGGTACAACGCCGATGCTCTTCCAAAGTTCCTGTTCTTTTCTGTGTGTTCCAGAGTTATCGGATCTCGAGACAAAGGGCAGACGATTCTCGTATATGTGTCTCATGAAAGAGAGAGCGTCTGCGAATTCTCTCTCCTGCCATTCCTTCGGTCCAACGACGACGAAGTCGTTGTACATGAAACTCACTCTTTTCAAACCAAAACCATCTTTCATGAACTGCTCCTCGTCCGATGGTGAGTGCACCAAGAGTAGGTCCGCATCACCACGCTTGCCCATCGTCAAGGCCATGCCGCTGCCTACAGGTGCGAAGACAACATGGATGGGGTATCTTTTCTCGAAATGAGCCTTGAGAAGATCGAGTAAACCGGTTTCATACAGACTCGTGGTCGTTGCGATGATCAGCTGTCTGGAAAGCAACGTGGCAGACAGAAGCAAGAAAAAGATCAGAGAACTTCTCATCTGGGAAGGACGAACACCACCTTGTCGTTGGGTTTCACAGTTCCACCCTTCAGAACTTTGAGAAAGATACCTTCGATGGGCATGACGCACTTTCCAACCATCTTCGCCACAGCGCAACGATCGTGGCATTCTTTACCTATCTGGGTGACTTCGAGTATCGCATCGTTTATGTAGACCTTCGTTCCAATGGGCAACTTCCACACGTCCACGCCGTCGATCGTTATGTTCTCTGCGAAGTCTCCGAAAGAAACGTCTATTCCCCAGCTCCTGGCTTTGTCTATGCTGCTTTTCGAGAGCATGGAGACTTGTCTGTGCCAATCGCCAGCGTGCGCATCGCCAAGTACTCCATGGTTTTCAACCAAGACTATCTCTCCTTGAGGGACCTTTTTCACACCCTTCACCTTGGACACGTTCACAGAGAGCACGATCGCGGTGAGTTCATCTTTTCCATTCACCGGACTTTCCACCTGCCTTGTACAGCAAACAGATCTCTTCAATGACCATTCCTCGCTCGACGGACTTGCACATGTCATAGATGGTGAGCGCTGCGATCGATGCGGCAACGAGCGCCTCCATCTCGACACCGGTTTTTCCAACGCACTTGACGCTACTTCTTATGGTCAAGATTCCGTTATCGATGTCTGATTCGAACTCCACATCCACGTGCGAAAGGTTTATGTTGTGACACAGAGGGATGAGCTCGGACGTTCTCTTCGCGGCCATGATCGCGGCGATCTTAGCAGTGGTGAGTACATCGCCTTTCTGGACAAAACCTTCCAAGATCGCCTTCAGCGTCTCTGGCTTCATGCGTACCTTCGCCTGCGCGATCGCGGTCCTTTCGGTGTCTTGCTTTTGAGAGACGTCAACCATCCTCGCGTTACCTTGTTCGTCCAGATGAGAGAATTCTGACATCACTCAGCCTCCAAGCTCTCTCATGTTGTTTGAAACAGGCGTCTCATCCATTCTGTGCTTCAAAGGTTTGGTCTCTATGGTTTGTTTCATGACCTTCAGAATTTCTTCGCTCGAACGGTTCATGATCGCCCTCAGATCGATGTGGGAGTTCGAACCGAGGCAAGGATAAAGTTTCGCATCGCTACTGAGTCTGATCTTGTTGCAACTGTCGCAGAAGTTCTTGCTCAGAGCGGCGATGATTCCAACGTAGTTGCCATCTCTTGTGACGTAGTAACTCGCCGGGCCGAAACCGAGTTTGACATCAACGGGTTTGAGATCAAAATCTTTCAGACGATCCAAGATTTCCTTGAATGGTACGGCCTTGTTGTTTTTACCCACGGGCATGAGCTCGATGAACCTGATGGGCACTTTAAGCTCACCAGCGAAACGAACCAATTCTGGGATTTCATCAACGTTGTACTCGCTCACGACACAGTTGAGCTTGACGTTGAGTCCTTCTTTCACAGCGTTTTTCAAACCGTCCAGAACGTCTTTCAGCTTCGCCTGTGTGATCTTGTGGAAAGTCTCGTCGTTGAGACTGTGGAGTGAGAAATTCACGTGCACGTTGTACCTTTTGAAGAGCTTTGCGAAATCTTTCAAACGTGAACCGTTGGTCGTGATCAAGACACGAAAGCGTTTCGAGAGCAACTCTATTATTTCGGGGAGGTCCTCTCTGAGTGTGGGTTCACCACCTGTGAGTCTCACGTACTCTATTCCCAAATGTGAGAAAAGCTCGGAAAGAATTCGAAGCTCCTGCAAAGTGATTTCATGCACAAGAGAACTGTTCGAGGAACAGAAGAAACAGTCGAAATTGCACCTGTTCGTGATCGAAAGTCTGAGATAGTTTATGTTCCTTCCATGAGAGTCGCGCATACCAAAAGCTATTATAACTCGGCTCCCTCGTTAAGATGTCTCAAGACATGAACAAGATTGGTGTGACGCAAAATTGGTGTCAAGCGAACGAAGATCGAAGCATCGTGGTGTGGTAAGATCGTGTTGAACAAGATAATTTTTGTAACGACAGCATTCTTGTACAGTCTAAAATGATGGGAGGGAAAAGCTGATGAAGATAGTTCTTCGTGGGCTTCTGTTCCTTCTGATATCCTTACCATTGACAGGCTACGCCCACGCGCCTATAGTTTCAGAACTGCCCGGTTCATGCATTTCGTGCGCGATACCAGTCAAAAACATCGCGATATCGCAAGTTTTGTACAAGATTCTGAACAACGACAACAGTTTCGTCTGGTTGACCTTCGAAGGTGAGAAAGGAGAGGTCTTGAAGTTAGATCTGGGTACACCGAAGACCACCAGGTACGAGACGATGAGACCTATCGCCGTTCTTTTGGGTCCGGGTTTGCCCGTCAGGTCCGACTTGCCGTTCGAAGTTCCCGCTGAACTTGGAGCCATCGTCTTCGAGCCAACCGGTCCGCCCAGGGCCTTCTACGAACCGTTCACGAACACGCACTCTTGGATCCATTTGAGCGAGAGGATAGCGTTACCCGAGACGGGCAGGTATTACTTGGTGGCCTACTTTCCACCGAACGGAATGGCTGGAAACCTCTTCGTCGCGGTGGGAACGATCGAGAGGTTCACCGCACAAGACATAGCGAACCTCTTCAGAATCTTGCCAGAGATCAGGGCTTTCTACTCTGACTCTCCTTAACGGAGTCTCTTTGCACCTCAACGGGTCACACCGCGAGGTTGGAGAGCAACTTGGCCGATTCGACGTCGACTATGCCGAGATCAGAAAACTTGAATTTGGGACTCAGTGTCAAGGAGAGGACGGAGAGGAACAGGAAAGGTTTGGTATGTTTTGCGCCGTTGAATTTCAATCGTTCTTCGATCTGGCGCAGATTTGAAGCGACTTCTGTCAAGTTGCGTTCGCTGACGATGCCCCCGATCTCCAAGGGTAGTTTCAGAAGGATGGAACCGTCGTAGAAGACGATTCCACCATTCATGTTCAAAAGTTCGTTCGCCGCCACTTTCATGTGTTCAGCACATCTTCCCACCACGAGGATGTTGTGCGTGTCGTGCGCGAAGCTGGAAGCGAAAGCACCACGTTGTAAACCAAAACCTTTCAAAAGGCCGACATGTCCTCGAGGCTTTGAACTCTTCCTGTGAAAGACTGCGACGTTGACGAAGTCACCCTGCGCAAACCCATCATGTACGACGATGGTCTCTTCGGCCAATTCGGTGAAACTGTCCTGTGGGTTTGCCACAACCACTCTGACTTTTCTGACCCCGTCTGGAACGTTGGTGAGTTTGAAGTCTTTCTCGTTGAAGGACCGAACGAGGATCGAGGGTGGAAAAGAGAAAGTCAGTTTTGGAAAATCCAGTCGATCCGTTTCGATGCCATCGACGAAGACCTTCAAAGGTTTCGGCTGTGAGAGGTCCTCGCAGACGAAGAAACACGCCTTCTTTCCTGGGGCAATGGCTCCGAGATCTTTGAGCCTCAGATAGCTCGCTGGCCGAATCGTCGCGGATGCTATCGCATCGAGAGTGGGCCAACCGCATTCGATGGCCTTGCTGAGCAGGAAGTTCAGATGACCTTCGATCAACCTCGATGGTGGGACATCGTCGGTGACGAGAAGGATTCTCGATCGATCCGGTAGTCTCTTGACGAATTCGATGTTCTCTGGTTTGATCGACTTTTCCTGGATCATGACGAACATAGCCTTGCGGAGTTGTTCCAACATCTTTTTCGGATCGGTCAGAGTGTGGTCCGAGCCGACACCACTGAGGATGTACTCGGAAAGTTGCTCACCCGACAGCGTTGGACAGTGTCCCTCGATGAGCAAGTTGTGTTTCAGCCCAACTTCGATGATCTTCAAGATCTCTTCGTTGTTCTGAACGAGCGCAGGATAATCCATCACCTCGCCGATCGCGAGCACGTTCTCCATCTTCGCGAGTTCTTCGACGTCCTCGTGGTCGATCGAAGCGTTGGGTGTCTCCAAATTGAAGCGCGTCGGTGGCACACAGCTGGGGATGGCTCCGTAGAATTTCAAAGGTTGCAGGGAACCTTCTTCGAACATGAAACGAGCTCCATCTTTTCCAAAGACGTTGGCCATCTCGTGTGGATCTTGAAGCACGGCCACAGTTCCGTGTTTCAAAGCAGCCTTCGCGAACTCAGAACACGTTACAAGGCTGCTTTCAACGTGCATGTGGGCGTCTATCAAGCCGGGGACGCAGTAAAGACCTTTCAGATCGACGATCTCGACAGGCTCGTTGACGTTGACTTCGCCTTCTTCGACGAATTCGAACCTGCCGTTCTTCACCGAGAACCAACCGTTGAAGATACTCTGAGTGATCACATCGACGATGCGTGCGTTAACAAAGATCTTTCTTTCCACTCTTGTCCTCCTCTATGAGGATCTCTACAGCTTTTATCGCCACCTCGATGGCTTTCTTTTCGGCGATTCGAAACAGTCTTTCCTTTTCCTCCAGACTCGGCTGTGGTTTGAGCCATATGTTCGAATCGGTAGCCAAGATGGCGCCGGTTCGTACTCGCCTGACGCTTCCCAGGATGAAGGTGATGGCACATTCCTGCTCGGAGGCCACGATACCGCAGTCTGTCAGGAACCTGTTCAAATATTCATCCTGAACGTAGTAGGCATCCCTGGTGAAAACAATGCCGTGGTAGAAGTCGTAACCCAAAGATCTGGCCGCCTTCATCAAAGCCAGAGTGACTTGCAGGTCCGCCACGGCAGGGAATGGTGCGGGTGCGTACGCGTGGGACGTTCCTTCACCTCGATAGGCTGCAGTGGCGATCACTAAAGCGCCGATGGGCATGTCGGGTTGTCTCGCACCAGCAGAACCGACGCGTATGAGCGTTTTTGCACCCACCCTGATCAGTTCCTCTATGGCGATGGATGCGGACGGTCCTCCGATTCCAGTGGAACAGACACTCACCTTGACGTCGTTCAAGGTGCCGGTGTAAACATGGTACGCACGATTTTTCGCTATCAGAGTGGCGTTCTGTAGGTGTGAGGCTATCTTCTCCGCGCGCGCTTCGTCTCCGGGTATCAGAACGTACTCACCCACATCTTTAGGTTTGCACCTTATATGCTTCTGTACGTCCATCATTCTTCCTCCTTCACGGCCAAGAGGTCTTCTTTGGGAACGTGAACGAAGAGTTTAGATTCACGGGACAACTTCACGTTCGAATCCAGTTCCACGGAGAGTTGTTTCTCTCCAAGCTTGAAAATGAAAAGGCTCGTCTCTCCTTGGTAGAGCACAGAGATCAACTCGACTTCGAAAGAGTTGGACATTTCCTTTTGAACGATCCTCATTTTCTTTGGTCTTGCAAAGAGGCAAACTTTGTCTTTGATCTTGACCTCGCTGGTGGCTCGCGCCGTAAAGAGCTTCTCACCACAAGAAACGCGTACGAACTCACCTTCAACTGATTCCACTGCACCGCTGGCGAGCCACTGAAATCCCATGAAGCTGGCCACGAAGCTGGTCGCTGGATTCAGAAAGATGTCCTGAGCTGTTCCGATCTGCTCGATCCTGCCATCTCTCATCACGACTATTCTGTTCGACATCGCTATCGCTTCGGATTGGTCGTGCGTGACGTAGACGGTCGTGATTCCAAGATTTTGCTGGAGCTGTTTTATTTCGCCACGCATCTCTGCTCTCAAATTCGCATCGAGGTTCGAGAGTGGCTCGTCCATGAGCAAAAGGTCCGGTTCGATCACGATGGCTCTCGCGATGGCCACGCGTTGTTGTTGACCGCCGGAGAGTTCTGATGGGAGTCTGTTTTCAAAACCTGAGAGCCCCACCATGTCGAGCGCTCGCTTCACTTTGTGTTCGATCTGCGCTTTGGAGATCTTTCTCATCTTGAGACCGAAAGCCACATTTTCAAACACGTCCATGTGCGGAAACAGAGCGTAGTTTTGAAACACCACGCCTATGTTTCGCTTGTGAGGGGGAACGTTCGTGTGATCTTTTCCGTTCAGAATTACCTTGCCTTCGATCGGCTTAAGAAAACCTGCGATGATTCTCAGCGTAGTTGTTTTGCCACAGCCGCTGGGTCCGAGAAGCGAGACGAACTCGCCCTTTTCAACGGAAAGGTTCAAACCTTTCAGCACCGGCGGATTTTTCCCGTAAGCGACGGTCAGGTTCACAAGTTCCAAGAAAGCCACACTTGATCCACCCTTCACACGAGTTTCGAAACACCGAGCAGTTTTTGAGCAACCAGCACTATTACGAGCGTCAAACCTATGAGCAGCGTCGAAAGGGCTGCGATGCTCGGATTGTAATAGTACTCCATGTAGGTCATCATGACGATGGGCAGGGTGTTCACACCAGGCCCACTGAGAAAGAGTGATATCGGAACGTTGTTGAAGGATGTGATGAAGGTCATGATGAATGCGGAAATTATTCCAACCTTGATGTTGGGTAGTACCACCAAGAAGAAGCTTCTCAGTGGATGGGCTCCAAGGCTCTGTGCAGCCTCTTCGATGTTGATCGGAAGGTTCACCAAACTTGCGAGTACCGATCTGACTGCGTAAGGTAAAACGATGGCGGTGTGTCCTATCAACAATGTCGTTTCGATTGGAAAAACTTTCATCAAAACGAAAAAGCGCAGGAGCGCCAGGCCAGCGACCATGCCTGGGATTATCAGAGGAGAAGTGACGATGATTTCGATCATCCTCTTTCCTTTGAAAGCGTACCGTGAGAGAGCGTACGCCGTGGGAACTCCCAAGAGCAAGGATAGCAAGGACGCCAAGAGCGCTATGCGTAAACTGAGAACGAGACTCTTTTGAAACATGCTCATGCCCATGACCTTTCTGAACCAGTCCAGCGTGAACCCCGTGGGGGGAAACCTCAAGGTCGAACTCGGTTCAAAGGAAGCGAAAAAGATGATGAGAAAAGGCCCAAGCATTATTGAAAGAGCCACGAAGAGTGCGATGATCAACCATTTGTTCTGCGCCATCTTCTCACCCCAACCGTGCTGAACGCGCGAGAGATGAAGTTCACAGCGATCGTGCTCAGAAACATGATCATCGCTATCACAGTGGCCATGGTCCAGTCGAGCGTCACCGATGCTTTTTGATAAAGCAACGTGCTCAGCATGAGCACGCGGCTTCCTCCAAGAACTGCGGGTGTCACGTACGCGGTGATACACCCTGTGAAAACCAAGGTCGAGCCCGTGACGATCCCTTCGCTCGTTAACGGTAGATAGATCTTCGTGAAGAGCTTGAAACTGTTTGCGCCCAAGCTTCTTGCGGCGAGCGGAACGTCTTTTGGAAGGTTTTCGAGCGCACTCGTGAGCGAGATGATCATGAGAGGTAAGAAAAGCTGGAGCAGTCCGACGAAGACGGCCCCGCGCGTGTAGAGCAACCGCACGGGGCTGTCGAGTATCTTCAAGGATAAGAGTAAGTTGTTTATCAAGCCTTCCCTACCAAGCACCGCGAGCCACGAGAAGGTTCGAGCCACGGGATTGGTCATCAGTGGAAAGACGAGCAAAGTCATCAACAAACTTCTCAGAGAATCGCTCTTGACGCCGATCACAGCCATGGCCGTCGGATAACCTATAAGCAACGCAACGAGGGTGACCAAAAGGCTCATCCAGAGACTTCGAAAGTAGACCGTGCGAGACAGCCTCTGTTTGAAGAAATCCAGATACTTCTGCGCCACCCAACCTTTTTCGGGATGGTAAACGCTCTCTACGAACATTGCAACGATCGGGATTATGAAGAACGCTATCAAAAACGCAAGGCAAGGGATCAGCAACACGTATTTCTTCATAATTTACTGTGCGATCATCTCGTTCCATTTGTTGATCCATTTGTCGTAGTTGTCCACTATGAATCCTATGTTGTAGAAAACCAAGGATTTGATGTGATCTTCACCGAAGGTCAACTTCTCTGCGATCTCTGGTGGAACTTTGACCTTGACGTTCACGGGTGAATCAACCAGGTCCATCGCTTCCGCAAGCTGTACCTCGTAGCTTATGATGAAGTCGATGTATTTGTATGCCGCGTCCAGGTTCTTCGCACCCTTCACGATGCTCACGACATTCGTAAAGCCCAGCATTCCTTCCTCGGGCACGACCCACGCGAGCGGAAGACCAGTCGCCAGGAATTGTCCCCAAGAGAATCGTGTGACCGGAGCCATCCAAACTTCACCCATCTTGAAGAGGTTGATCAGCTCGGATGAAGTCTTGTAGAATGTCACGATGTTTTTCTTCAACTCCGCAACTTTCTGAAAGGCTGCCTTCAGTTCAGGATCGTAAGCGTTATCGGCAAAGATTTTGTTCAAATGCATCATCAACACTGGTCCCTGCGTCGTCGTGATGTCGGGTAAACTTATGTGACCTGCAACGTCTTTCGACCAGAAATCTTTCCAAGATGTGATAGGTCTTTTGATCTTGTCGGTCCTGTAAACTATGCCCATACTGTAGACGGTGTAACCTATGCCGTAGTTTCCGCCAACCGGATCCTTGGCGAAGTCGTAGATGTCTTGGTAGTTGCTCAGTTTCGTGACGTCGATGGGTTGCAACAGACCGTTCTTCACGGCCAGCATGGCGAAATAATCCGCGAAGTGAACCACGTCGATCACTGGGTTATCCTTCTGCGAGATCAACTTGCTGAGTCTGACAGAGTTGTTTCCGAGTTCTCTCTCGATCTGGATGCCATACTTCTCCAAGAATGGTTTGCTGATATTCTTGTCGAGCAGATCGAGATTGAAACCCCAAGTGGAGACGTACAGCTTCTGTACTCCGAGTGTGAGGACTGCTGAAAGCAAAAATAACGCCACAACCAACCTCTTCATGAACATCCCTCCCCAAAGGTTTTCTATATTCTACATCCAAAATGTGACGAACGATTGACACGTGAACATGAACGAATTGTTTTGACATTGTTCCAGCGGACCGTGTGGTGTCATGTGAGTGTGCACCCAAACTGGAGAGTGGAGGGATCGGAAGTGAAGAAAGTCTTGTTCATCGTTTTGTTACGCTTTGTCGTCCTGGCTTTGTTCTCGTGTGTGGCCAACCAGAACCCACCGAACAATGGAGAACCTCCCAACAATCCTCCAACGATGCCAAGCAATCCCAAACCAGCGGACGGTGAAACGGGTGTGCGCTATGGAAACGTGGTGCTCAGTTGGGTGTGTTCGGACCCAGACGGTGATGAACTCACCTTCTACGTTTACTTCAAAAAGGGAGCCACACCAACCGAAACCGACTTGGCCACGGTCACAACTCAGGCGAGTTACACAGTTGGAGAACTGAATTTGATCACCACGTACTACTGGAAAATCGTTGCCGAGGATGACAAAGGTGGCAAAACTGAAGGGCCTGTGTGGAAGTTCACCACGACTTCTTGTCCAGTGTGTCGGTGAGTTCAGATAGTTGGGTAAGTGCAAAGAGTTTTGAATTCGTGATCTTTCATTATCTCGTTCGGCACAGGATTTGAATCTGTACGTAGATGAGTCGCGTGAGCATCGAAAAGCTCGCGCGATTTTCTTTTGGTTAATGTTTATACACCATTCATATAAAGTCCAACGGCCTTTTTCTTGAAAAACAGTTGAAACATTCGGTAAAATTGCTTTCGGGTGATACAATGTTCGTCAAGATAAAGGGTGTTGAGCATTTCGTGAGTGAACCGCCTGCGAACGGCATGAAGTATTTGGGTTTCGAAAGACTCGTTCTTCCTTCTGGACGGCGCCATACTTCAAGCAGCGAAGATTTTGAGATCTTTCTCGTCGTGTTGGGTGGAAAATGCACTGTGAGGGTGAGAGACAAAGTTTTTGAAAAGATCGGTGAGAGAAGGAATGTTTTTTCCGGTAGGCCCTTCGCAGTCTATTTGCCATTCAAGACGGAGTTTTCCATCGAAGCGCTGGATTTCGGCTGTGAGGTCGCATTAGCTAAGGCTCTCATTCATGAAACCGCCAAGATAGAACCATATCTGATCACTCCCTCTCAAGTGAACGTTGGCAAGTGGGGTATTTCGAACTACTCGAGGACTTTCCACCAAATAGCTGTCGACGAGAAGCATCCCGCAGTGAAGTTGATGGTGGGTGAAACCTTCACACCCTCAGGCAACTGGTCCACCTATCCGCCGCACAGACACGAAAGGCACAACCCACCCGAAGAAGTTTTCCTCGAAGAGATCTACTACTACAGGGTCGATCATCCCAAGGGTTGGGGCTTGGCTCGCCACTACAGCGACGATGGCACTATAGATTTTGCTGGTGTCATAAAGGACGACACACTGCACCTCATTCCGAAGGGTTACCACACGGTCGTTGCGGCGCCTGGATTCACGGTCTATTATCTTTGGTTCTTGGCGGGTGAGGAGAGAGTTCAAATACCTTACGTCGATCCAGAGATGAGGTTCATAGATCAAGCAACGAAGATGATCAAGAACATCGAGGACAACCTCTCTCTGTGAGGTGATGGTGTTGGGTGTTCTGGAGAGTTTCTCTTTGAATGGAAAAGTCGCAATCGTCACGGGCGCATCGAGAGGGCTTGGTCAAGCGATGGCGATAGGCTTGGCCGAAGCGGGTGCGGACATCGTCGGCGTGAGCAGGTCGACTGAGCAACAAGAAGAGACAAAGAAGGCTGTCGAATCTCTGGGTAGAAAATATGTTGGAATCGGACTCGATCTGCGAGATTTGGGCAAGGTTGCGACGATCGTCGACGTGGCCGTCAGAGAGTTCGGCACGGTGGACATACTTATCAACAACGCGGGCGTAATAAGGCGGGCCCCCGTGATCGAGTACAGCGAGAAGGACTGGGACGAAGTTATGGATGTGAACCTGAAATCGGTTTTTCTTCTCTCTCAGAAGTTCGCGAGGTATTTGATCGAAAATCAAAAGAAAGGTAAGATCATCAACATCGCTTCCATGCTTTCTTTTCAGGGTGGTATCTACACCGCGGCGTACACCGTTTCGAAACACGGTATACTTGGTTTGACAAGACTGCTCGCGAATGAGCTTGCGAGGTACAATATCAACGTGAACGCGATCGCTCCCGGTTACATGGTCACCGACAACACCGAGGCGCTCAGAAAGGACGAGAAAAGATACAACGAGATACTCTCGAGGATACCCATGGGCAGGTGGGGTTTGCCGGAAGACCTCAAAGGTGCTGTGGTCTTCCTGGCGAGCGAAGCTTCCGACTATGTGACTGGTTCCGTACTCGTTGTGGATGGAGGTTGGTTGAGCAGATGAGAACGTTCGTGAACGCACACGAAGTGGTTCCAAAGAAGGTCAAGGAAGGCATAGAAATGAGAGTTCTGGTGTGGTCTGGAAAGTTGATGATCACGCAGGTGAGTTTCAAAAAAGGTTGTGTGGGAGATCTTCACAGCCATCCTCACGAACAGATCAGCTACGTGGTAGAGGGTGAATTCATGTACAGCGTTGGGGAAGAGAAGTACCACATGAAGGCAGGTTCAGCGATCTACGTGCCAAGCAACGTGAAACACCAAGTCGAGGCGCTCACGGATGGTGTTCTGCTGGATGTTTTCACTCCGATAAGGGAAGATTATGTACCACACTCTTTGTGAGGAGGTGTTTGTATGAAGAGGTTTCTGGTGATCTTGTTGGCCTCTTTAATGGTTATGAGCTTTGCTGCGCCAATCGTGATCAAATCCTCGGATGTGCACCCGCATGGTTATCCAACTGTGGAAGCCGTCAAGATGATGGGTAGGATCATCGAAATCATGACCAACGGAAAGTACAAGATCGAAGTGTACACGAGCGGACAGCTGGGAGACGAAAAAGAAACGATTGAGCAGACGATCATGAACGCGATCCAGATGACACGCGTCTCCGTTGCACCGTTGCAGATGTTCTACGATCCCATCGGAGTCTTCACGATGCCGTATCTGTTCAGGGACGAAGATCATTTCTGGAAAGTGCTCGAAGGGCCCATCGGTGAAGAACTGCTCAAAGGCGTTGAAAAGATCGGTTTGGTCGGGCTTTGCTATTACGATGCGGGTGCGAGGAGCTTCTACACCAGAAGACCTGTTCAGAAACCAGAGGATCTGAAGGGTATGAAGATCAGGGTCCAGATGAACGAGGTCATGGTGGCGCTGATGCAAGCGCTCGGTGCGACGGGTGTTCCCATGGCCTTCGCTGAGGTTTACACCGCTCTTCAGACTGGTGTCGTGGACGGTGCCGAGAACAACCCACCGTCTTATTACACGACCAGACACTTCGAGGTCGCACCGTACTACTGTCTCGACGCACACACGCGAATTCCTGAGATCCTGCTCATCTCCAAAGCGTTCTGGGACAAGCTGACTCCCGAAGAAAAGCTCATCTTCAAGACGGCAGCCATAGCCTCTGCGCAGTACGAGAAATACCTGTGGAAGCAGATGGAGCTCAAGGCTTTGGAGGAAGTTCAGAAAGGTGGAGCGAAGATATTCCAGCCGGACATCACCGCCTTCCAGAAAGCAGCTCAATCGGTTTACGACAAGTTCCCACAGTACAAAGATTTGATCAAGAGAATCCAGGAAGTCAAATGATTCTCCTCGCTGGGCGCGCCCTGCGCCCAGCCTTTCGGGGTGAGCACGTTGAGGAAGGTTCTTGAGAAGATCCTCAGGTGGGTCGAGAACGCCGTGGTTGGTTTCTCCATCGCTGGCGTTGCGTTCATGGTCGTGATCGTGTTCTATCAAGTGATAGCGAGGTATTTCTTCAACAAGCCGCCGAAGTGGACCGAAGAGATCGCCCTCGTGACCATGATATGGATCGCCATGCTCGGTGCCGGTATCGGTTTGAAGAACGACATACACGTGCGTGTTGAAGTGTTCATGTCGGTCTTTTCAAAAAAGATCCAAAGGCTCGTTGAGATCGCGATCATGGTGTTAATCGGTTACTTTGGAGTTCAGATGACTCGCTACACCGTGATGATGGTTCAAAGGCTACCCAATCGACTCGCCGCGACGGGTATATCGGTCGCATGGATGTACGTGCCAATCGCCGTTTGTGGTGTTCTGGTAGTCATGTGTGCTTTTCTCAAGATCATTGAACAGGTCGCATCCTTGAAAGAAGGGAGAAAACGATGAAGAAGTTTTTCTCATACATCTTCGGCGCTTTCATCATCTTTCTTTTGGGCGTGCTCCTCGCTTTCATGTTCAAGCTTCCCATCGTTCAGGGTTTTTCCCGCGAGGAGGGTGGAAGGATCGTACTGTTCACATCGTTCGTGTTGTTGATGATGCTCAGAGTGCCGATAGCCTTCTGTTTGAGCATTCCAGCCTTTCTCACGTCGATCTATTTGAACCTTCCAACGATGGTGATCTTCCAGAGGATGGGCGCCGGCATAAACGCGTTTTCTTTGATAGCCATTCCGTTCTTCATACTGGCCGGTCAGGTCATGGCGGAAGGTGGGATCGCACAGAAGATAGTGGAGTTTTCAAACATCCTGGTCGGTAGAGTGCGCGGCGGACTCGCAATGGTGAATATACTTGCGAGCATGTTCTTCGGTGGCGTGAGCGGTTCTTCCGTGGCGGACACATCTTCCATCGGCGCTTTCTTGATCCCGATGATGGTCAATCAGGGATACGATCGTGACTTTTCCATTGCCGTGACGATCACCTCCTCTACGTTGGGTATCATCATTCCACCCAGTCACAACATGATCATATATTCACTCGTGGCAGGCGGAGTTTCGGTTGGAGCGCTCTTCATGGCTGGTTACATTCCAGGCATCATGGTCGGCGTAGCACAGATGATCGTTGCGTACATCATTTCGAGAAAGAGGAACTATCCGGTGGCTGGCAAGGTGAGTTTCAAGGAGGCACTGATCATAACGAGAGACTCGATTCTGGGATTGTTGGTCGGTGTCATCATCATAGCAGGTATCATATTCGGCGTGTTCACGGCGACGGAAGCTTCAGTCGTCGCAGCCGTTTACGCGATAGTCATAACGACCTTCGTGTACAAGACCATGAATTTGAAGAAGCTACTGAGGACCTTTCAAAACACTGCGGTGGTCATCGCGATGGTTTTGTTCATCATAGCGAGCTCCTCCGCGTTCGGTTACCTGCTGGCGTATTTGAAAGTGCCGGCGTTGGTTGCGAGCGCGCTGACGAGCATCTCTACGAACAAGTACGTGCTCTTGCTGCTGATAAACCTGATGCTCCTCTTCTTGGGTATGATCATGGACATGGCTCCACTCATACTCATAACCACACCGATCCTTTTGCCTCTGGTGAAATCGCTGGGAATGTCCCCAGTGCAGTTCGGGATAGTGATGATGATAAATCTCGGTATAGGTTTGTGTACACCGCCAGTTGGCACCACGCTCTTCGTCGGATGCGCCATCGGAAAGAGCACGATGGAAAGGGTCGCCAAGGCGTCCATACCGTTCTACGCCGTGATGATCGCAATCCTGTTGCTGGTCACTTATGTACCGTGGTTCACGATGTTCTTGGGCGGCAGGTTCGCTCGTTAAGTTCTGCTCCCCGTGAAGAGTGTAATTGTCGAAGAAAGAAGATGAAGTGTCCGATCGCTGGTGCAGGGTGATTCTCTGTTCCAGAACAGAAAATAGTTCTTCCTCTCCACAGTCTTGCAACAGATGAATGGTTGGCAGTTTGCTCTGGGTGTTGTCTTGTGATAAAATTTTTTTGGAAGGTGCCCGAACTTATTGCTTCAGCAAGTAATTAGTTCAAGTAATTAGTTCAAGGGGGTGGTTTGATGAGAAAACTGTTGCTGGTCAGTCTGCTTGCGATCGTGAGCGTGGTCTTTGGAGTGGTCAAGGCTGATCTTTGTGAAAAACCGATCGGTTTTGCAGCAGTCAGTGCGCTGGGGCAAGACGGAACGACGGGAGGTTGCGGAGGACCGATCGTGGTCGTGAGAACTGCGCAAGAACTGGAAGAGTGGGCCAAGAAAGAGGGTAAGTACATCATAGTTATCGACGGAACTATCGTCTTCGAACCGAAGAAAGAGATCAGCATCGCTTCGGACAAGACCATCGTGGGAATCAACGATGCGAAGATTGTTGGCGGAGGTTTCGTGATCAAAAATGGCAAGAACGTAATAATAAGAAACATCCACTTCGAAGGATTCTACATGGAGGACGATCCTCAGGGAAAAATGTACGACTACGATTACATTTCTATCGAATCCTCGCACCATGTTTGGATTGACCATTGCACCTTTGTCAATGGCAACGATGGTGCTGTTGACATCACGAATTACTCGAGTTACGTCACGGTTTCCTGGTGCAAATTCGTCGACCATGACAAAGTTTCTCTCGTTGGGAGCAGTGACAAAGAGGATCCGATCAAAGCGAAAGAGGCGTACAAAGTCACGTACCATCACAACTACTTCAAGAACTGTATCCAGAGAATGCCAAGGGTGAGGTTCGGCATGGTACACGTGTTCAACAATTTCTATAGTGCAGGTTTCAGGTGCGGTGTGTCTGGTAACGTGGTTCCGCTGTACGCAATTGCGTCCACTTGTGAAGCAAGAGTACATGTCGAAGCGAACAACTTCATGGGTTTCGGTGCCACCCTTATGGAAACTGCCAACATCGCATTCGTGCCAATTACAAGCAAAGCAGGAACATCTCCTGAAGGGTACATATCGCTTGGAAAGAACGAAGCGAAGAACGTGTTCACGTACTGCCAGCAAGTCCAAGAAAGACTCATTGAGGAAGGAAAAGCGGTTTTCAATCCCGCCGACTTCTACGACTACAAGCTTGATCCTGCCGGCAAGGTTCCTACTATTGTCGTTGAGGGGGCCGGTGCGGGTAAGTTGATTTTCGATATACCTTAAAAAAGAGAAGGAGGATACCATGGAGCATTTGGTTGAGCAGATCATGACGAATATTTCCGAACCTGAGATACCAAAGAGGGAATTCTGTGTTCTCGACTTCGGTGCAGTCGCCGATGGTAAGAGCGACTGCACCGAAGCCTTCAGGAATGCCATCGAAGCGGCTTCGAACGCTGGTGGAGGAAGGATCATCGTTCCGAAGGGTGTTTATCTGACAGGTCCAATACACCTGGAGAGTAACGTTGAGCTTCACCTCGAAGACGCTTTGATAAAGTTTCACACTGATCCGGGAAGGTTCCTTCCCGTCGTTTTCACCAGATTTGAAGGCATGGAGCTTTACAACTATTCTCCATTCGTCTACGCCTACGGCAAGAAGAACGTAGCAATCACGGGATGCGGAGTTCTCGATGGTCAAGCAAGTGAAAGAAACTGGTGGACTTGGAAAGGTAAAGAGGAATTCGGCTGGAGACCTGGCATGCCTCAGCAGGGACCGGATGTTGCAAGATTAACCGAGATGGTGAAGAACGGTGTACCCGTGGAGAAAAGAATCTTCGGCGAGGGGCATTTCCTGAGGCCAAGTTTCATTCAGTTCTACCGGTGTAAGAATGTGCTGCTGAAAGATTTCGAACTCATCAATTCTCCGATGTGGTGTATCCATCCCGTGCTTTGTGAGAACGTCATCGTCAGGAACGTGAAGATCTCCAGCAAGGGCCCGAACAACGATGGAATAGATCCAGAATCTTGCAGGTACGTTCTGATCGAAAACTGCTTTTTCGATACTGGCGACGATTCGATCGTCATAAAATCCGGAAGAAATGAAGATGGAAGACGTATAAACGTTCCTTGCGAGTACGTTTTAGCTCGAAACAACACGATTCTCAGCCAGAAAAGCCACGGCGGGTTCGTCGTCGGCAGTGAAATGTCTGGTGGGGTGAGGAAAGTTGTTGCAATGAACAATCTCTTCGTGAACCTCGAGAGGGTCTTGAGGATAAAGTCCAATTCGAGAAGGGGAGGATTTATTGAAGATGTCTACTTTTTCGATAACCTTGCGATGAACGTGTCTGAAGAATTCGTTGTGATCCATTTGGATTACGACAACGAAGTGGGAGACTTTCCGCCAAAGGTGAAAAATATCTTCGTGAAGAACCTCAAAGGTGTGCGTGGAAAATGTGGTGTTGTGATTAAAGGTTTGGAGGGTTCGAAGGTAGTCAACGTTCTTTTGGAAAACTGTGTTCTGGAAGACGTTGAACGTTCTCTACAGTTCGAGCACTGCGAAGTGAGGATCAAGAACTGTAGGATCACGAGCAATTTCTTCTCGGACATGATCTTCGATGGAAGGCTGTCGCTGCGTTGAAAAAACCTCCTTATGAGATCGAATGAGAATTGATGCAAACTTGATTGAACCTCCTGAGAGTTGTGTAGAATAACTCTTGGGAGGTGGAACTGTGAGAAAGTTGATCCTCATTTTGGTCGTTCTCCTTTCTGTACTGGTGTTCTCAGAGCAAGTGACGCTCCGCATGATTCAGGTGTTCACAAGTCCTCTGAGGACGAAGGTGCTCGAGGACATCATCTCGAAGTTCGAAGCGCAAAATCCCGGTGTGAAGATCGAGCTCATCTCTCCACCTTACGAAACGGCGTATCAAAAGATCTACCTCATGGTCAGTGCTGAGGAACCCCTCGACATAGTCGAGGTTGGAGATTGGTCGTTGAGTGCGCTCGCGAGCATGGGAAAGCTCCTGTCTCTTGAACCTTACCTCGCCAAGTCCGAGCTCACCAAGCATCTGGTTCCGGGTGTTCTGGAGGCCGCAAGAACTTATAAAGGAACGGCTTACCTTCTGCCGAACGCCATCTACGTTAAGACCTTGTTCTACAGGCCGGACGTCATCTCGAAGTACGGCATCACACCACCTGCCAAGACGATGGACGAGCTTTTGGAGCATTGTCGAAATCTGACCAAACCCGAGGTCGGCCAGTACGGTTTCGACTTCAGAGGCAAAGGTTATCCGACGGCATTCATCGACATTGTGATGACATCCTTCTTCGACGATATAGATCCGAACTGCATGTACCTCAAGAAAGATGGAAAACTCATCTTCGAAGATCCCAGGGCTCTGGAAGGAATCAAGTTCTACATCGAGCTGTTCAAGACGGCTCCAAAAGATTCGATCAACTGGGGATTCGACGAGCAGGTGAACGCCTTCGCTTCTGGAATCACTCCCTATCTCTTCCAAGATCCAGACACGGTTGGTTTGCTCAACGAAATCATGAAGGAAGGAACTTACAAGACCGCGCCACTGCCGATCGGTCGTGGTGGAAAGGCTTACCCAACGATCGGCTTCGCCGGATGGGGCATCACGAGCTATTCGAAGCACAAAGATTTGGCTTGGAAGTTCTTAGAATTCTTCAACTCACCAGAGATCAACGCGTACTGGTGTAGAGACTACGGTGCGCTGCCCGTGGACATGAGAGTTTATGAGATCGATCCTTACTTCAAGAGTGAAACCTTCTATGGCTGGACTGCGATGTTCGAGGATGAGGAGCACTATCAGTTCACCAAGTATCCGCTTGACAACGAAGCTTGGAGCGAATGGAACGAACTGCACGAGACGACGATGCAACAGGTGCTTCTGGGCAAGATGAAGCCAGAAGACGCTTTGAAGACTTGGGCGGACTTCTGGAAAAAGGCGGGTCTTGGGAAGAAGTGAAGAGATCCAAATTCTGGATATTGATGCTCGTTCCAACTTTTGCGCTCGTCTTCTTCGTGAACCTTTACCCCCTCGTCCGCGGGGGGGTAATTTCATTTCAAAGGCTCACCGTTTTCAACCTGAACAACCCGCGCTTCGTTGGCTGGAACAACTATAGGACGATTTTGAACGATCCTGCCTTTCCACGCTTGCTCTGGAACACGTTCGTCTGGATCGCCTGTTCGGTGGCGTTCCAGTTCCTCTTCGGACTCATCTTGGCGTTGCTCTTGGCAAAACCCTTCTTCGGTAGAGGATTGTACATGGGATTGGTCTTCTACCCGTGGGCGCTCTCTGGCTTTGCCATAGGTCTGCTCTGGTCTTGGCTCTTGAACGGTCAATTCGGCATCGTGAACGATGTTCTCATAAGGCTTGGCCTGTTAAAAACACCCATAGGGTTTCTCTCGGACGAGAGGTTCGCGATGTTCTCGGTCATCTTGGTGAACGTTTGGTACGGTATTCCGTTCTTCGCCATCATGTTGCTCGCGGCGATCCAGTCGATTCCCAGCGAGCTGTACGAGGCTGCGCAGATCGATGGTGCAGGTTTCTTTAGAAAACTGTTCTCTGTAACGTTGCCTTACATTCGTCCGACCATCTACAGCACCGTCCTTCTGAGAATCATCTGGGTGATGAACTTTCCAGACATCATCTACGGAATGACGCGTGGGGGCCCCGCTGGGGCAACGAACATTTTGTCCGTTCAGATGATAAACATCGTCTATTACAGGAACAACTTCGGGCTGGCCTCCGCACTTGGCATGATCATAACCGCTATCTTAACGATCTTCGCCGTGATCTATCTCACGTTGCTCGAACGGGGTGAGTTCGAACTGTGAAGAAGAGAGCGATCGGTATCCTGAGGGCGATTGGACTTGGGATATTTCTCGTTGTGGCGCTCTTTCCTTTGATTTGGATATTCCTCACTTCGATAAAGCCCGCCACGGAGGTTTACACGTTTCCCGTGAAGTATCTTCCTTCGAGAGCGACTTTCGAAGCGTACAGATATCTTTTCAGCTTTGCCAGGTTCAACATGTATTTCAAGAACTCCTTCGTCGTGGCAACGGTTTCGGCTGGATTCTCCACCTTCTTCTCGCTCATGGCAGGTTACGTACTGACGCGCGAGAGATTCAAGCTCAGAACTTTTTTGATCCTCGTTCTATTCTTCGTTCAGATGCTACCCACGTATCTGATCATGATACCCCAGTTCACAATGTTTTCAAGGCTCAAACTCACGAACACGCTGACGTCCGTGATCATCATTTATACAGGCTTCGGTTCTGCGTTCGGCACGATCATGGCGAGGGCATTTTTGAAGAACTTGCCTCGAACGATCGAAGAGGCCGCCCTGATAGATGGTTGCAACAGATTTCAGGCGCTCTTCAGGGTGGTGATTCCACTCTTGCTTCCCGGTGTGGGTTCCATATTCAGTTTTTGCTTCGTCAACAGCTGGAACGAAGTCTTCACCGCAGTTTTGTTCTTGCACACGGACAGCAAGATGACCGTACCCGTGGCGCTGTATTCGTTTGTTTCGAAAGCCGGAATACAGTGGAACGTGATGGCCGCAGGCATAATCGTGGCGCTTTTGCCGACGATCGTGGTCTTTTCGCTCGCTCAGAAGTACATCGTCGAAGGCTTGACTCAAGGCGCGATCAAGGCCTGAACGTGTTATCATAAAGTGAGCAGAGCGAACAATTGGAGGTGGACGAATGAAGCTTCTCTTCAAGGGCGCAACGGTATTACCGATAACTTCAAAACCTTTCGTCGGGGACGTGCTCGTGGAGGATGGGAAGATCAAGAAAATCGGCCAGATCAAGCCATCGAAGTCCATGGAAGTGATCGATCTGAAAGGCAAGTTCCTGGTTCCGGGCTTCGTAGATGCACACGCACACATCGGGCTTTACCCAGAAGGTCTGGGACCGACCGAGAGCGAAGGAAACGAAATGACAGATCCCGTCACAGCGCACCTTCAGGCGATCGATGCTTTCTACCCTGAGGACGAATCGATCAAAAAGGCGCTCTCCGGTGGCGTCACGACCGCCTTCGTTGTTATGGGGAGCGGAAATCCCGTGGGTGGTGTGGGATTCATAGCAAAATTCAAAGGTAAAACTGCGCTTGATATGTGCCTGGTGAATCCCGCAGGGGTGAAGATGGCGCTCGGGGAAAACCCAAAGAGGGTCTACTCTGAGAAGAAGATGATGCCGACGACGAGAATGGGAACGGCGGCAGTCATAAGAACGTTCCTGCTCAAGTCGGAAGATTACATGAAGAAGAAAGAGCAGGCGCTGAAAGAGGGAAAACCCTTCTTGGAGAGAGATCCCAAGCACGAAGTAGGAGAGAAACTTTTGAAGCGTGAACTTCCTGCAAGGATACACGCGCACCGTGTCGACGATATCCTGACGGCGGTCAGACTCGCCGAGGAGTTCAACCTGAAGATCGTCTTAGAACACTGCACAGAGGGCTACAAAGTTGCGGACATACTTGCGAGTAAGAAGATACCTGTCGTGGCTGGTCCGCTCATGACGTTCGCCACGAAGCTGGAACTCAGGCAGATGACCATGGAAGCTCTGAAAATACTCGTTGAGAAGGGAGTACTCGTGGCTCTGATGTGCGATCATCCAGTGATACCACTCGAGTTCGCATCGGTCCAGGCGGCGGCCGCGATGCGCTATGGTGTGAAAGAAGAGGATCTTTTGAAGATGCTCACCATAAACCCCGCCACGATCCTTGGCTTACAAGACAGACTTGGTTCGATAGAACCCGGCAAGGACGCAGATTTAGTCGTCTGGTCGGGACATCCGTTCGACATGAAGTCCGTTGTGGAGAAGGTTTACATCGAAGGTGAGCTCGTCTACAGTAAATGAAGAGGCGGCTCAGCCGCCTCTTTCTAAAGTGCTGAGTATCAAACTCAGAAGTTTGAAGATCACTTCGTGGTCGGGCAACGAAATCATGATGGTTCGGTTTCTCAGACCAACGGTCGGTGAAGTGAGCAAGCACTCCGGACAGTTCTCTGCGATGTACTCGCACAGGTACGTTTCCAAAGTGTAGATCCTTTCGTCGGAGATCCTCTTCAGTGCTATACTCGAAACTGCTCTGGACCTTACATCCACACCCCCGAGAACCAGCACGAGTTGCGTATCGTCTCGAGCGTGTTCGAACAACAGCTCGGTCAACTTGTCCACGTTCGCTTCGCTCTCAACAAAACGCACTTGCATCTTTCGCTCTTTGAACCAATCTTTCACTCTTTCCTTAAAATGCTCGGAACTTTCGACAAAAATGCAGACTATCATAAGATCTCCTCACTTCCATGGATCGTATTCACCAGAGAGGAACTTGTCGATCCATTCAGCAGCTCTTTTACCAGCACCCATCGCCTCGATCACAGTGGCCGCTCCGGTGACGATATCGCCTCCTGCAAAGACCTTCCTCATGCTGGTTGCGCAGGTGTTCTCATCGGCGATGATGTAACCATACTTGTTCAATTTCAGTCCATCAAACTGACTGAGGAGGAACCTGTTCGCCTCTGTCCCTATGGCTTCTATCACGGTGTCTGCCTCCAAGATGAACCTGCTGTCTTCTATCGGAATGGGACGGCGCCTTCCAGATTCGTCTGGTTCACCAAGTCTCATCGAGATGCATTCAGCGCCAACCACTTCACCCTTCTCGTTCCCGACGTACCTTATGGGTTGTGTGAGCCAGTAGAACTTTATGCCTTCTTCCACTGCGTGCAAGTATTCCTCGCGGCGGGCAGGCATCTCCTGTTCGGTCCTTCTGTACACCACCGTGACGCTCTCAGCACCAAGCCTGAGCGCGCTTCTTGCTGCGTCCATCGCCACGTTTCCTCCACCCACCACTATGACTTTCTTTCCCCGTCGCACCGGTGTGTCGTACTCTGGGAAAAGGTAGGCTTTCATCAGATTGACGCGTGTCAAAAATTCGTTGGCCGAATAGACACCATTGAGGTTCGTCCCTTCGATCCCCATGAACTTGGGCGTGCCGGCGCCGACTCCTATGAAAATTGCGTCGTACTCTCTCAGAAGGTCCTTCACCGGTATCGCCCTTCCGACCGGCATGTTCAGAAAGATCTGAACGGACAGAGATTTGACGTAGTTCACTTCTCTCTCAACGATGGATTTGGGAAGCCTGAACTCGGGTATTCCGTAGACCAGAACCCCTCCGGGCTTGTGAAGCGTTTCGAAGATGTGAACTTCGTAGCCTCGCTTCGCCAGATCCGCCGCCACGGTGAGTCCCGCTGGACCCGAGCCAACCACTGCCACCTTCTTGTGTTTGGCTGGAGCGATCTCGATCTGCGTCTGAACGGAATGTTCGGCCTCCCAGTCGGCGGCGAACCGCTCGAGCCTACCTATGGCTACTGGTTCTGAACCTGGTATTTTACCGACCACACATTTTTCTTCACACTGTGTTTCTTGAGGACAAACCCTTCCACATATCGCGGGTAAATTGTTGTAGAGTTTCAAAATCTTCGCAGCTTCAGCGAAGTTCCGTTCCCTTATCTTCCTTATGAACCCGGGTATGTCGATGCCCACAGGACAGCCACTCACGCACGGCTTCGAGGGACACTGGAGGCATCTGCCAGCTTCCAGAACTGCCTCTTCTTCGCTGTAGCCAAACGGAACTTCGAAAAAGTTCTTTATTCTTTCCTTCGCTTCTTGTTCTCTCATCGGTGTTTTCTTTGGGAATGGTTTCACAGCCATGACAGATCACCCACTCTTTCCGTGAAGAGTTTCAAGCTCCTCTCTTCCTCATCTCTGTACTGAGCCAATCTCTTCAAAAGCTCGTCCCAATCGACGAGTTCTCCCTCGAACTCCGGACCGTCCACGCAGGCGAACTTGATCTTTCCGTCCACGGTGACCCTACACGCACCGCACATGCCGGTTCCATCTACCATGATGGGGTTCAGAGACACCCAGATCTTCACGCCGTGTTCTTTCGCCTTCATGCTACAGAACTTCATCATGATCGTTGGTCCCACAGCCCAAACGATATCTATCTTTTCTCTCTCAAAAAACATTTGCATACCATCGGTGACGACACCCTTGATGCCGAAAGAACCATCGTCGGTGGTGACGATCATCTGGTCTGCGAGCTTCGAAAATTCCTCGAGCATTATCACGTACTCCTTGCTGCGCCCACCGAGCACAACGTAAAGCCTGTTATTCTGAGCTTTCAGTGCCTCTGCAATGGGCAGAAGAGTGGCGATACCAACACCTCCTCCGACGAGCATCACGTTCCCATAGAAATCTATCTCGCTGGGTCTTCCGAGCGGTCCTGCGATGTCCATTATCGAATCGCCTTCTTTCACCATGCAGAGTTCGTAAGTGCTTTTGCCCACCGCCCTGACGACGGCACGGAAACAATCACCTTTCTTCCCCGCTATGGTTATGGGGATACGTTCCGCCTTCTCGTGCAATCTCATCACGACGAACTGGCCAGGTTGTGCGTATTTAACTATGTGATTATTTTCTATCCAGAACTCGTACACGCCCGGTGCCAGTTTACGCTTTTCACGTATGAGGTTCATGTTTTCATTCCTCCTTTAAACTCCGCGTTTATTTCGTTTCATAACCCCGTAACAAGTTTGGTTTAGGATATTGCTTGGATAGCCCCCCTATCCCCCCTTGGATGGAACCAAGAAACGACGGAGGGTCTGCGCCAGCAGGCCCTCCGTCTATCTTGGTATGTAGAGCGAAAAGTCCCGCTCCAGGTTTTCAACCCGGGGTTCTTTCCATATGACGACCTTTGTGGGATGTTTGGTTGTTCCAACACCATAAACGAGGAAATACACAGTTCCAGGTTTCCCGATCACGATCGTGCAGTCACGCGGAATCTTTATTGAATACTGAGTCTGTATGGATGGTTCTTTGAAGTAATAAAACTTGTACGGTGCCAAACCGGGCTTCAGTTCCCTTGAAAAGTAAATTTCATTTCCCTTTCTGAAAGTGACCCAGACGTTTTCTTGACCTATGACGAATAGCCTTATGTATCCTGTGGTGGGATCGTCCACCATTTCTTCAAGGATTCGTTCGAGATCAACGGACAAATTCGACAGATAGTTCGCGGAGGTTATGATTTTCTCTATACCCGTACCTGCCTTGAGCAGTTCCTCGATTTTCGAAATGCGGCTCGATAGAGTGTCTATCTTCTGGGACAGAGCTGCGAGATTCTTTTCGTTCTGTTTCCTCTGGTTGAGATAGTAGAAGAATGAAACTATGGACAGTGCGAAGCCACAGATGAACACGCTGATCAACAAAAACACCAGAAAGCTTGTAAGAAAATCACCTTTTTTTCTTCCCCCGGTTCCTGTCGTGATGGGCATTGCTGGCACCTCCTCTCACACTTGAATCTCCACACCACTTTTGGCGATCGCGATACTCTTCATCACCAGACCTATGTGGATCGACAGAAACAGCGTTGCCGAGCCACCGTAGCTCACAAACGGTAGTGGTAAACCAGTCACGGGAGCCACTCCCAAGCACATGCCAACGTTTATGAACACTTGAAGCGAAAAGGTTGCGAGCGCTCCAACGCACAGAAGTCTCCAAAATTCATCCTTCGCCAACTTGACCGCTCTCACAATGCGCCAGCACACGACGAAGTACAGAACGAGTAAGACCAAAGTCCCAAGGAAACCGAACTCTTCTCCGATGACTGAGAATATGAAGTCTGTGTGGTTCTTTGGAACGAACTTCAGTCTCGTCGCAGGACCTTTGAGAAATCCTCTACCAAGCAATCCTCCAGAACCAACGGTGTGGATCGACTGGAGCATGTTATAGGCGCTTCCCTGCGCATACCTACCGGGGTTGAGGAAAGATGTGATCCTGTCTTTCTGATAATCCTTCAATCCGAAAAAGAAGAAGAGCACCGCCATGACACTGATCACAGCGACGACTTTCAACAACCTTTTAATCTTCACCTGACTCGCGAGGGCCATAGAAAACCATATGCCGGCCATGAGCAGCGCGGTTCCTAAGTCTGGCTCTATGGCAACGAGTCCCACACAAATCATGGTCAGGAAGAAAGAGCTGTAGAAGTTCTTTCTGTTCGGCTCGGCGAGCAAGGTGGCGTTCAACACTAAAAGGGCGAGCCTTGCGAATTCTGAAGGTTGAAAATAACCAAACCTGAGATCGAACCAACGACGTGCTCCACCGGAGATTGTGCCGTAGAAGAGGACCAGAACAAGGAGGAAGAGCGAGACAAAGTAGAGCGCTTTACCTGCTATCTTCAAGTATCGCTCACGAACGAAGAGCATCGAGAACATGGCACCGACACCAAGAACATCCCATACCAATTGTTTTCGGACGAAACTCAGACCGAGATCTCTCGTGGCGCTGTACAGAGCCAGAAGACCAACGATCATCAGACAGACCACCGTGACTGGAAGAAAAAGCTCAAATCTCTTATTCTCCCAAGGCATTCTTCAACCTCTCTCTCATCTTACAGAAGCTGCACACTTCCTCCGTCGTTGGATAACCGCACACGGCGCACTCGCGCAACTGCACCGGTTCTTTTTCCTTGAAGAATTCCTGTGCACCTGCGTAGAATCTGAGTTTGGTTCCGGGTTGAGCCATCTCTATCTCGTTCAGAACTCTCTTGTACAACAGCGAGCTCGCATTCTTCGAGAAGGGACACTTCTCTTCGGAAAAGGGTAAATCGTTGATGAGTGCGTAAGCGTAGGTTTCTTTCTCCGTGAGAAGCACCAGTGGTTTGATCTTTTTCACGAACTTCTCGTGAGTCTTTGGGAGCGTCGGTGATTGTCTCGCCAAATAACCCGTCTGCCAGTTCAGAAGGTTTCCGAGCAAGAACGAAACCTCATCGTCGAGATTGTGTCCGGTCGCTAAAACATCGTAACCGTTCTCAACTGCGAACTTGTTCATCAAGTACCTTCTCACGTTACCGCACACCGAGCATGTGGGTCTTTTCAAAATTTTCGCGATCTTGGGTATGTCCAGTCCCATCAGATCTTCGTGAGCGTCGTAGACGATGAAATTGCTGCCCACTTTTTTTGCCAGCTGGTCAAGTTCCTCGAGCTTGGGCGTACCCAGACCCGTGTCGAGAAAGAGTGCGTCGCAGTTGTAGTTGAGCTTCACCAGAGCGTGCCACAGTGAGACACTGTCTTTGCCACCCGAAACTGCGACGAGCACTCTTTCGTTTTCTTCTATCATGGAATACTTTCTTATCGCCTTCTGAACCCTGTTCAGGAAGTAATCGTTGAAATGTTCCTCGCAGTAAGCGACGTTGTGCTGAGGTAAGTGGATAACGGCGGTCTGCGAACATTTCTTACACTTCATCTCTTCTCCTCCTTCCACACAAAAATATTCTACAACACGTGTCTCTCGGCGCGGACGGGCACACCTGTGAAGTTTTTCACATAAGTGTCTCAAGGATTTTCCAGTCGCTTCATTTTTGTTTCTCAGAAAGGCCTTAGAATAAATCGTGAAAAAGATAACGATAAAACTTTCACGATTTGGGGTGATGGGATGTTGGTGAAAGTGTGCATGGGTAGTTCCTGTCATTTGAAAGGTTCCTACGCTATCGTCGAGAAGCTTCAGGAGTTGAAGCAGAACGGATTCGAACTCGACATCTTTGGCTCTCTCTGCTTTGGCAGGTGTGCTGAGGGTGTTTGTGTCGAGATCGACGGTCAACTGCACACGAACGTCACCCCCGAAAAACTCGAGCAACTCTTGGGAGTGAAAAAATGTCGCTGATCGTTTCGAGTGAAGCAGAATGTCTGTATTGCTACAAATGTTTGAGGAATTGCCCGGTGAAAGCCATATCTTTCTCCGCGGGCAAGACTTGGGTGATAGAAGAAGAATGTGTTCACTGTGGTAGATGTGTTTCAATCTGTCCACAGAAAGCGAAGAGGTACACGAAGAATATCGAAGATTTCAAAAGATTGCGCGAGAATTCTTTCCTCGTTTCGATCGCTCCATCCTTCTTCGCCCATTACGATGAGCCCTACCGTGTGATCTCGCTGCTGAAGTCCTGGGGAGCAAAGATCGTTCAAGAGACCGCTGTAGGTGCAGAGCTGGTTTCCAGAGAGTATTCTCACCTTTTCCAACAACAGAAAACGATCGTCAGCACCGCGTGTCCTGTGGTAGTGGAACTGGCCGAAAAGCACTTTCCTTCGATCTTGCCGCACTTAGCTCACGTGGACTCGCCGATGACTGCGCACACCAAAATTTTGAAACAGCTTCATGGAGACTTGCCAATCGTCTTCATAGGACCATGTATCGCGAAGAAAGCCGAAGGGACTGTTGACGTCGCATTGACTTTTGAAGAACTCGATGCGCTCATGAACGAAGAGAAGGTAGATCTGTCCCAGTTCGACGAGCAGTTTCCCGAAGGCCCATATCCTTCGTACGCGAGGATGTATCCGACCTCCGGCGGCATCAACTACACGGTTCGCATAGACTTCGACGCGCACATCGTCGTCGAGGGAGTTGAGAATCTGATCGAACTTTTCGAAAACTTTCCATCCCACGAAGAGAAGATCTTCATCGAAGCTTCCGCATGCCATGGTGGGTGCATAAACGGGCCAGCCATCAGAAAGGATCTCAGTCTCGCGGAGAAACGTCTTCGAATTGTGCGACACGCCAGGAAAATGTCTCAGCTGGAACAGGGTTCGATCCAGGTTCAGATCAACATCGATCGGGACTTCTCCGTGAAGAAGAGAACCATTCAGATAGATGAACCGAAGATCGAAGAAGTTCTGACGGAGATGGGTAAGGCTGATGAAAAGAAGAGGTTGAACTGTGGTGCGTGTGGTTATGACAGCTGTAAAGACAAAGCCATCGCGGTACTTTTGGGTAGGGCAGAAAAAGAGATGTGCATCACTTACTTGGTGGACAAGCTCAAAGCAGCGACGCACAGGATCGTTGAAGAATCACCGAACGCGATCCTCATGGTCAAGGATGGAAAGATAATTTACCGGAACAAGAGTGCTTCGAACATCTTCAGAAACGGCGCGGAAGAGAAATTCGTTCAGGAGTTGAGAGAATCCTTCTTCAAGGGCCAACCTGTCCAGATAGGACCGAACCTCTACTATGTCAAGTTCTTTATCCTTCCTGAGGAAAAGGCAGATGTTTACTTGCTCGTGGATGTAACAAAAGAAAGACAGCAGGAAGAAACCCTGAGGCGCATCAAGAAAGAGACAATCCAGAAGATGGAAGAAATGCTCTCGAAGCAGATGAGGGTCGTTCAGGAAGTGGCGGGTCTGCTCGGTGAAACCGTCGCCGAAATAAAGGCGAGTTTCGTCGAGCTGAGAACGTCTCTGGAGGAATGAACCGTGCTCACCTGTCAGATAGAACACGCGAAGAAGAGCAAACCAGGTGAGGAAATCTGTGGAGATTCGATATGCGTGAAGAAAAGCTCGAGCAGAGTGGTGGCTTGCGTCTCGGACGGTCTCGGAAGCGGTGTAAAAGCGAGCATACTCTCGACGCTCACGACGAAGATGGCTGCCACGATGCTCTTTCACGATGTTCCCTTCGATGAGGTCTTCACATCGATTCTGAAAACGCTGCCGATTTGTAAAGTGAGAAGGATAAGCTATGCGAATTTGTGCTGTGTGGTGTACGATGCGACGATCAACGAATGCGTCGTGGTCGAGTACGAATTTCCCGTTGTGCTGTATTTGAGAAACGGTGAGCTGGTGAACCTTGAGAAAGAAGAGAGGAATATCGAAGGTAGAAACATATTGCTGAGCAAGATCACACCCCAAGAAAACGATCTGCTCTTCGTCATGACGGACGGAGTTTCACAAGCTGGTATGGGAACACCACAGTTTCCCCTCGGTCTTGGCTTGAAGAACATTCTCAAAGAGATTCAATCACTTCTCAAACACAGACTTCCACCCAGCGACATCGTCAGACACCTCGTGAGACTTGCCGAGCATCTCGACAGAGGAACCAGAGGGGACGATGCACTCGCGATGGTGGCACAGTTCAGACCTCTGCATGTCTTGAACATCTTCATCGGCCCACCCGAAGACAAAAGCAAGGACGAAGTGATGGTGAAAAGATTTTTGAGTCTGCCTGGCAAGAAAGTCATCTGCGGTGGTACCACGGCGCAGATCTTCGAACGCGTGCTTGGAAAGAAGGTTCAGATAGAGCTCGACACCTTATCTTTCGATTCTCCACCGCTCGGAAAACTCGAAGGCTTCGAACTCGTTACCGAGGGCATCGTCACACTGACTCAGGTGTTCAGATACCTTGAAAACCAGCAGAACCAAATTGGACTCGCCACTCAGAAGCTTCTGGACCTTTTGTTCGAGGCCGACGAGATCAACTTCGTTGTGGGAAGAGCGATCAATCCGGCGCATCAGAATCCTTTGTTCAGCCACGATGTTTCGTTGAAATTCAGACTCGTGCACGATATCGCTCGAATTCTGAGAGAACGGGGAAAGATTGTGAACATCGAATATTGCTGAGGAGGTGAGGGCCTTGGAGAGGACCTACGAAGCCGTCGAGCAGATTTTGAGGAAGTACAACTACAAAAAGGAGAATCTCGTGAAGATACTGCTTGAGGTTCAAAAACTTCATCGCTACCTTTCGAAGGACGTCATACACTACGTTGCCGTCGCGTTGCAACTTCCACCTGCAAAAGTCTACGGTGTGGCCACGTTCTATGCGCAGTTCTCTCTGAAACCGAAAGGAGAGTACACGATCTTGGTGTGCGATGGAACTGCTTGCCACATGGAAGGTTCCACGAGCCTGATCAAAGCCATAGAGGAAGAGATAGGCATCAAACCTGGAGAGGTCACGAAGGATTTGAAGTTCAGTGTAGATTGTGTCGGATGCCTCGGAGCGTGTGCGCTCGCGCCGGCGATGGTCATAAACGGAGAAGTTTACGGCAACCTGACGGCGGAAAAGGTGAAAGAGATTCTGCGGAGCTTGAGGGGTGATGACGATGCTCAAAAATCTAACTGATGCTTACCGGTTCATAGAAAAGCAGAAAGAGATCAGGAACAAAAAGTTGCAGAGCGTTTCTGTTTATGTGTGTGTGGGAACCGGTTGTACCGCAAAGGGTGCGCTCAAGGTGTACAACAAATTCAAGGAATTGATCGAACGCGAGAATCTGAACGTGAGCGTTTTCAAGATAGACGACGCGCACGATGGCATTTTGAAAAAGACCGGTTGTTGCGGTCGCTGTTCTTCAGGTCCGTTGGTGAGCGTTCAGCCTTATGGTTATTTCTACGCGCACGTCGGTGTGGATGACGTCGAAAAGATCGTTGAGAGAACTCTGAAAAAAGGAGAAATCGTCGAAGAGTTGCTACTGATAGACTTCGAAACCAACCAGCGTGTCAAATCGCTCGAGGACACCCAGCTCTACAAGAGACAGAATTTCTACATCATGGAGGACGTCGGCAAAAGCGAATGCGACAGCATCGAAGATTACATGGGCAGAGGCGGTTACTCATCGCTGTTGAAGGTTCTCTCATCGATGAAACCAGAGGAAGTGATCGAAACCATCAAGGCTTCTGGTCTGAGAGGTAGGGGTGGTGGAGGCTTTCCGACGGGTCTCAAGTGGGAGGCGGCGAGAAAGAGCAAGTCCGACATCAAGTTCGTCGTCTGCAACGGTGACGAGGGAGATCCCGGCGCCTTCATGAACAGGACCCTGCTCGAGAGAGATCCGCACTTGGTTTTGGAAGGTATGATCATCGCAGCTTATGCTGTTGGCGCTCAAAAAGGTTACGCCTACGTGCGTGCGGAGTACCCCATAGCGATACAGATGTTTCAAAAGGCGATAGACGACGCCAAGAGACTCGGTTTGCTCGGTGAGAACATACTCAACACAGGCTTTTCCTTCGATCTGGAGATCAAGGAAGGTGCGGGCGCGTTCGTCTGCGGTGAAGAAACCGCACTGCTTGCTTCCATCGAAGGAAAGAGGGGTATGCCCAGGCCGAGACCCCCATTCCCTGCGCAATCGGGTCTGTGGGGATATCCGACTCTGATCAACAACGTGGAAACTTACGCGAACGTTCCAAGGATCATCAGAGACGGTGTGGAGAAATACAGAAAACTCGGAACAGCGAACTCCCCAGGCACCAAGATGTTCTCTGTCACCGGACCGGTAAAGATGACAGGAATCGTCGAAGTACAGTTCGGCACGACCTTGAGACAGATCATATACGACATCTGCGGTGGGCTTGCGAACAACGAGAAGATCAAGGCGGTTCAGATAGGAGGTCCGTCGGGTGCGTGTTTGCCACCACAGTATCTCGACATGCCCCTGGATTACGACACATTGAGATCCATTGATGCCATGGTTGGTTCTGGAGGCATCGTGGTGATCAGTGAGAAGACCTGTATGGTGGAGGTCGCAAGGTTCTTCCTCGATTTCACCAAGCGAGAATCCTGCGGCAAGTGCGTACCCTGCCGTGAAGGTACCGCGCAGGCTTACAGGATCTTGGAAAAGTTCGTCAACGCTAAGGCTAACGAGGAAGATCTGAAGAATCTGGAGTTTCTGGCGAAACTCATCAAGACTGCTTCCCTGTGTGGTTTGGGAAAGACCGCGCCAAATCCCATACTCAGCACCATGAGATGGTTCCGATCCGAGTACGAGGCGCACCTACGTGGGGTCTGTCCGAGTGGTTCATGCACCGCCTTCAAAAAATACGTGATCGACGAAAAACTCTGCAAAGGCTGTGGTTTGTGCGCCCGATTCTGTCCGAACGGTGCCATCAGCGGGGAGAGGGGAAAACCGTACGTGATAGACCCCGAAAAGTGTGTCAAGTGTGGCTTGTGCGTTGAAAAGTGTAAGTTCAAAGCCATAAGGGTCGCTTGATGGGAGGTGAAGGGCATGACAGTCTACGTGGATGGTAGACAAGTTCAGATAGATCCAAATGCGAGCAACTTGCTCGAGGCTCTGAAAGAAGTCGGCATCGAGATACCCAATCTGTGCTATCTGTCAGAGACATCGGTCTACGGTGCCTGCAGGATGTGCCTTGTGGAGGTTGACGGACAGCTCGTAACTTCGTGCACGACGAAACCGAGGGAAGGCATGCACGTCAAGACAAACACACCACAGATTCAACAGTTGAGAAGGGGTATCCTCGAGCTCATACTCGCCAGTCACAACAGGGACTGCACCGTATGTGAGAGGAACGGTAGTTGCAAGCTTCAGAAGTATGCGGAAGAGTTCGGAATCAGAAACGTACGTTTCGATGAACTTCCCAAACCCAGGTTCATCGACGCATCGAGCCCGATCGTGAGGGACACGAGCAGGTGTATTCTCTGTGGGGATTGCGTGAGAATGTGCGAAGAGGTTCAAGGCGTTGGTGCCATTGACTTTGCGTATCGTGGTATCGAATCGCGCGTTTCCCCTGCCTTCGAAGCGAATCTTTCGGAGACCGAGTGTGTTTATTGTGGTCAGTGCGTTTCGGTGTGTCCGACGGGTGCACTGTATGCGAGGAACGATCTGGAAAAACTTTACGAGGCGCTCTCGAATGGCAAAGTCGTCATAGGCATGATCGCACCCGCCGTGAGGGTTGCTCTCGCGGAAGAGTTCGGCATTGAGAAAGATCCGTTCATCGCAGAGAGATTGGTGAGCTTTTTGAAGTTTTCAGGCTTTTTCAAGGTCTTCGACGTGGCGTTCGGAGCAGACCTTGTTGCTTTCGAAGAGGCACACGAACTCTTGGAGCGCCTCTCCAACGACGAGAGACTGCCTCTGTTCACCTCCTGTTGTCCAGCCTGGGTCAAGTACGTGGAGCAATTCTATCCAACGCTCACCAACAACTTGTCCAGCGTGAAGTCTCCTCAGCAGGCTCTGGGTAGCGTTGTGAAGAGAATCTACGCAAGAAAATTGAACCTCGATCCTGAACGGATCTGTCTGGTTTCGTTCATGCCTTGCACTGCGAAGAAGTTCGAGGCCGAGCGAGAGGAACACGCCGGCATAGTCGATCTGGTGCTCACCACCAAGGAGCTGTCGCAGTTCATAAAGGCCAGCAGGATCGATCTGAGAAAGCTCGAACCGCAACCTTTCGATCGTCCTTACGGTGTTTCTTCGCAAGGTGGGCTCGACTTCGGCAAGAGCGGTGGGGTGCTCTCGAGCGTCATCACGGTCCTGAACGATGAAATTGGAATCGAAGATGAAAGAATTTTCGAACTCGAAAAAGGCATCAGACAGATCGAAGCGAAGACCAAGGACGGTAGAACCATCAGAGGCTTGATGGTTTTCGGACTCGCAAACGCAAGGAAAGTGGTCAATGATATCCTCGAAGCAAAGATGAACGTCGATGTCGTCGAGGTCATGGCCTGTAACTTCGGCTGCGTAGGTGGAGGAGGTCAGCCTTATCCGAACGACACTCAAGCCAGACAGAGCAGATCCAAACAGTTGAAAGAACTCGTAGCCGTTAAGAGCCTCATCTCACCCACGGAGAATTACCACATGAGGAAACTCTACGAGGAAGTTCATGATCTTCATGAACTGATCCACACCAGCTACAGACCGAGAAAGCGTATCGTGCAGGAAGACGTGGAAGTTCTGCCAGCGTCGAACGGCGAAAAAGTGATGGTGAAGGTGTGCCTTGGGACCTCTTGTTATCTGAAAGGTTCCTACAAATTGCTTTCAGAGTTGATCGAACTTGCGAAGCGCAAAGACTACTCGTCCGTGGAAATAGTGGGTACCTTCTGTCTGGAGAACTGTGACCACTCACCAAACGTGCTCGTGGATGATAAACTGATAGGTGAAGCGAACCTTGAAAAGGTGGAAGCCGAGATTGAAAAACAACTCCAACGAAGGGTTCATGATGCTTCCCAAACCAACGTTTGAGAGACTCAAACTCTATCACAGACTCCTCCTCGACGTTGAGGAGGAGTACATCTCGTCTGAAACCATAGCCAGGTTGCTCAAGATACAGCCCGAGCAGGTCAGGAAGGATCTGAGCTATCTCAAGACGACGGGAAAACCTAAGGTTGGCTACAAGGTCGAGGAGCTGAAGAAAGAGTTGGACGAACTCTTCGGCATCAAGAGAGAGACGGCCGTCGTCATAGTTGGGGCGGGCCGGCTCGGCTCCGCCCTTGCTAATTATCAGGGTTTTGCGAAGTATGGAATAGAGATCGTCGCGATCTTCGATAAAGATCCAGAAAAGATCGGGCAGTTCGTATCGGACCTCGTCGTGCTTCCCTTGAAGGATCTGAAAAGAGTGGTGAAGAGGTTCAACGTCGAGATCGGTGTGATCTGTGTGCCGAAAGAATCGGCACAGGAAGTTGCGAACCTACTCGTTGCCTGTGGCATCAAAGGTATTTGGAACTTCGCCCCGATCGAGCTCGAGGTGCCCGAGCACGTTCTGGTCGTGAACGAGGACATCACGCAGAGCCTGCTCACCCTGAAACATCTACTGAATCGTAGACGCATCATGGGCTGAGCCGTGTGTTAAAACTTAATTGGGTGAACTCTCATGGAACTGAACGTTCTGGGCACCAGCAAGGTGGCACTGACCATCTGTCGTAGGCTCGTTGAGAAATCCCACACGGTTGGTTTCGTCGTTTCTCGCTTCAAGGAGAACGCACAACGGTTCGTCAAAGACATCGGCAGCGGCGTTCCAATAACTTACGATGAAATAGAAAAACTTTCAGACGTCGTTTTCTTCGCCGTGCCGGATTCTGCCATCGCGCAGGTTTATGAGCGAACGAAAGATAGGATCTTGCCGGGCACCTGTCTGATACATTTCAGCGGTTTTCATTCGTCGAAGATCTTCGCAAATGCTGAAAAACTCGGTTTCCATAGGGCATCGATGCATCCAAACCTTTCCTTCGCCGATCCTGTTGTCGCTCAGTCGAACCTTTTGAACTGCATCTTCGGCGTCGAAGGGGACGCAGAGGGATTGAGAATCGCGATAGAATTGGTTGAGGACATATCCGGCAAGTACGTGGTTCTGCCGGAGGATGGAAAGGCTGGCTATCATCTCGCGGCGGTGGTGTGCTCGAACTTCGTTGTGGGTCTTGCCGCGCTCGCGGAAAGGATATACGAGAAGAGCGGCGTCGAGGAATCTCGCGAACTGATGGGCAATCTGATCGACAGCGTGGCGCAGAACATAAAGATCAAGGGTGTGGCAGGCTCGCTGACAGGACCGGTGGCGAGGGGCGATTGGGAAGTGGTGAAGAAAGAAAGGGAGCTGTTCAAAAGTATCTTTCCTCAGTTTGCATCGTTCTATGACCAGATGGTGGAACTGCTGAGGAGTCTCAAGGAGGGAAGACTGTGAGCATGAACGTTCAGAAATTCATCTCGATGAAGGGAAAACAACCAATAGTTCTCATAACCGCCTACGATGCCCCTTTCGCACGCATCGTGAACGAGGCGGGTGTGGATGCCATATTGGTCGGAGATTCTCTCGCGAACAACGTTCTGGGTTTCTCCGACACGTTACCCGCCACGATGGACGACATGATCAGGCACACACAAGCGGTCAGGAGAGGTGCGCCGGACGCGTTCATAATCGGTGACATGCCTTTCCTTTCCTATCAGTGTTCACAGGACGAGGCCATCAGGAACGCGGGAAGATTCCTGAAGGAAGGCGGTGCGAACGCGGTCAAACTCGAAGGGGGTTCCAGTTTCGCACCTTTGATAAGAAGAATGGTGGAGAGCGGAATTCCCGTGATGGGACATCTGGGTCTCACGCCGCAGTCTGTGAACGTTTTTGGAGGTTACAGGGTCCAGGGCAAAGACGAAAACACTGCCAGGAAACTCTTGGAGGACGCCAAAGCGCTCGAAGAGGCTGGAGTTTTTGCGATCGTGCTCGAAATGGTGGTCGAAGAGGTGGCGAAACAGATCACCGAGAGTGTGAACGTGCCAACCATAGGCATAGGCTCGGGCAGATACTGTGACGGACAGGTGCTCGTGTTGCACGACGCGCTCGGTTTGAACCCTGCATTCTTGCCGAAGTTTGCAAAAAGGTATGCGAATCTGTACGAGATTTCGCTCAAAGCTATCTCTCAGTACGTAGAGGAAGTTCGAACGAGAGAGTTTCCATCTGAGGAAAACGTCTTCAGGCTGGGAGGAAACTGAATGAAGATCCTTCACACCTCGGACTGGCACGTGGGACTTCAGTCATGGGTCGGCTCCAAGGCCGTGGACAGGCTCGAGGAGACCAGGCAGGCTCTTCATTTTCTCGTGGACGTTGCGGAAAAAGAGAGAGTCGATCTTGTGCTCATCGCGGGGGATGTGATACACAGCAGAATCAATCCAAGGATCGATGCTTTGAACGTTCTGAGCGAGGTGGTGGCGAGGTTCGCGGCGATTGCTCCCACGTTTCTGGTCTTCGGCAACCACGATTGGCAAGGGTTGAACTGCTGGAAGAACTTTCAGCTGAAAAACCTTCACATCATCGAGAGACCGACCACGATCGAGCTGGACGACGTGGTCCTGTCCTTTCTACCGTACACCGATTATCAAAGGCTCCTCGGTGTGACTAAAGATCCAATCTCAGCCATGAGGGACCTCTTAGATACTTATCTCAACGATTTCAGAGTACGCATCTCATCGAACAAGGCGAACGTGCTCGTTGCGCACGCAATGCTGGAAGGTTGCTTCGAATCGGAGAGAGAAAACGCGATACTCTACGATCTCAAACCCAGCAGTTTTCCAACGGGTTTTGATTACGTGGCGCTGGGCCATGTGCACAACCAAATGCAGATTTTGCAACAACCGATCGGCTGGTACTGCGGTTCACCGATAGCTCTCGACTTCGGTGAAGAGAAGGATGTGAAGGGCGCACTGCTCATCGAGATTTCGCAGAGGACCATCGTCAAACCCGTGAGGACACCCCATGTGACTCTGAAGACCTTCGTGTACGAAGATTACAGCCTTTCGAACCTGAACAGACTCGAGTCGGAGCTCGAGAACTTCTCGGGTTATGCGCGCGTCCTGTTCAAATGTGTTCCATCCAACGAGGTGAGGAAACACTTGCTCGAACGTTATGAATCCGTCGTGAAGGTGGAATTCGAGACGGACTGGCAGGAACGTGGTGCCGACAGACCCGTGGAGAAGAAGAGTTTGATCGAAATGTACCGTGACTACGTTAAGGGGAAGTATCCGGACTTCGAGGAAGAAATGGTCAAGATCGTTGAACAACTGTTGAGGGAGGTCGAGCAATCTGAGACCGCTCAGGATTGAGATAGAGAACTTTCTCGGTATCGAGGAATGTGTGCTCGATTTCAAAGATGGTGTGTTCCTCATCCTCGGACAGAACGGCGCAGGAAAGTCTTCATTGCTTGAGGCGATCGTCTTTTCGCTGTACGGTGTGGGCGTTCGGTACGGTAAGAGGAGTCCTCTCGACTACGTGAGGTCTGGGGCGGATCACTGCCAGGTGAAGTTCTCCTTCTTGAGGGGTGGGAAAAAGTACGAGGTCGTGAGGCGCGTCAGAACGAAAGACAGATCGAGCGAAGCCGTGCTCTTCGTGAACGACAGAATCTTGGCCTCCCAACGAAGTTTGGTCGACGAGAAACTCAAAGAGATCATGGGAGCGAGCTATGAGAGTTTTACGAGCACCTTCTTTCTGCCGCAGGGTATGGTTTCGAGTTTGCTCACAGCAACGCGTTCAAAGATAAACGACATCGTTTTCGATGTGCTGTTCGAGAAGAAAAAACTCGCGAAGGTCATCGAAAAGGTGAACGACGCCTTCAAAGACGCTCAGCGCGATAGGGATGAACTTCTGCGAAAAGTCAACGAAATGAAAGACGAGATCGAAAGACTGGACTCGCACATCAAAGAGACGCCCTTAGACCTTTTGGAAAGCGAGATCAAGAATCTGGACAGACAGATATCTTCGAAAGAAGAAGAGCTCAAGAGTGTCGAGCGCGATCTTCAGATGCATTCACAGATAGATTCTCTCGAAAAGATGTTGCGTTCCAAAGTCGATGAGAGAAAGACACTTTTGATTCTGCTCGAGGAGGAGAGAAAGATATCTTCGGCCAAATCGCTCGAGCTGCCCTATCGAGAACTCCTCCACGCGAGTGAATCGCTCAAGAAGGTGGAAAGCAACATCGAGAAGCTTCAGGTGAACCGCTCCAAAATTCAGCAAGAACTGCAGAGACTCGAAGAAGAGATACAAAAAGCCAATTTCGAAGCTTCCCAGTGCGATATCACGATTCAAAAGGTTCAGGAAGAGCTCGAGAGGCTTTCGAGGATAGACGAGCAGTGCGAACAACTGGTGGAAAGATCGTCCAATCTCAAAGAGCGCAGGACAATGCTGGAACAACATCTTCAAAACAGAAAGCAGGATCTCGAAAAAACGACGAGGAGAATTCAAGAGAAAAAGAAGGAACACGTTGAACTGGAACGTGAGTTGAATTCCTTGATCGAAGAGTTCGAGAGAGTCAAATCCTCGGCCGTTCTGTGGATGGCCGATCAGATCGCAGAAGAACTACAGGATGGTGACAGATGCCCCGTCTGCGGTGGAACGTACAAAAAGAGAAGCGTTGGCAAGTTCGAATATGATTTAGAAAAATACAAACAGATACGCGAGACGATCGAAAAGTTGAAAGAGAAAAGAGCGCAGATTCTCACAGAACTTGAAAACCTTTCCGAGACTGACCGCAAGCTGAACGAAGAATTCACCGCAGTCCAACAACAGTTACGCCAAATCGAGCTGGAGGAAGGTCAGATCTCTCAAAAGCTCAACGAGCTCGGCTACACACCACAGATTAAGAAGAAACTCAGAGAGATCAACGTTCAGCTTCAGAAACTTCTGATGAAAAAATCTGCGCTGGCCGCGGACGTTTCGAAGAAAGAAGCCACAAAGCAGCAACTTCAATTGAGGTTGAAGGAACTCGAAGAAGATCTGAAGGCTCTTTTCGAAGAGCAGAAAGAGCTGACCTCGCGAAGACAAAGCGTGGAAAATGAATTGCTCCTGTCACTCACGAAGATCGGTATGGACTTCGAAACCTTCAAACAGTACGTCGTGAAAGATTTGCCCGCAGTGAGCGCGCAGGAGAGGCTTTCCAGGATAGACGCAGAGATAGGACAGCTCGAGAGTCAGATAGAACAGTTGAAGGGGTCGGTGAAGAAAAGCAGAGAAGAATGTCAGAGAATGGAGAGGTCGCTGCGGCAGGAGCTGGAGGTTTTGAAGAACCAGAGAGATCAAAAAATCAACAGAAGAGCGATCGTGAAGCATTTCATGGAAAGAAAAGAGGAACTGTCCAAGCAGTTGGAGAAACTCCAAGAAAGGTTCGAAGAGGCGCGCAAGCTATCTTCGATACTTTCCATGGTAAGAGAGACGCTCGCAGCGAGAGAATTTCAATCTTACGTGGCAAACACGGTTCTGAGTGAGATCGTGGAACATGCGAACCATTTGCTGGACTTCCTGACCGATGGAAGGTTCTCGCTCTCGATCGACGACTCGGGTTTCGTCGTGAGAGATGGGATTGTCAAAAGGGATGCGAACGGGCTTTCCGGCGGTGAAAAGACCTTGGTTTCGATAGCACTGGCGATGAGCATCGCAGAGCAAGCCACAGGCGAGATGGAAGCTTTCTTCATCGACGAAGGTTTTTCGAGCTTGGACAGCGACAACAAGTTGAAGGTCGCAGACGCGTTGAAGAGACTCGAAAGACTCAATAAGGTTATAGGCTTTGTCACACACGAACCGGAGTTTGCGGATTACTTCGACCGTAAGCTGATCGTTGAGAAGGGTGGTAAACTGCGATGGACGTGAACGACGATGTCGAACGGCTCGTTGAGAGAATAATATCGGAAAAAGGAGTCGAGGCGATACCGAGTTTGATAAACCTCCTCACGGACGAGGACGAAAAGGTTCGAGAGACGGTCTTGCAGATCATATACCGATTCGGTGACACCGCGCGTCCCATTCTACTACAGAAGTACAGAGAGCACATCAAGATGTGCCAACAGAACGATGTGGTGTTGCTCTATCTTGTGGACATACTCTCTGATCTTGGTGAAACGAGCATAAAGAAGGATCTGTACAATCTTCTGAGCAAGTACGACGACGAGTCCGCCCAGCTCGTCATATACGAAGCGATCTGCAAGCTCAAAGACGGCGAAAAGATCCTCGACGTGCTCGCATACTATCTGCTTGAGGATGAATACAGAGAAGAGCTCGCCACGCAGGTCATCATGGCACTCTCACACGTTCCAACACCACGAACAATAGAAGTGCTCGCCAGAGCTTACAGAGACGAGCGATTCACCCAGGACATAAAGAAAGACATCGTACAGGCGATCTCAATGCTGACGATGAAAGATCCAAAGCTCTGGGACCACTTCGAGAAAGTTGCGGATCAAAAGTTGATCTCAGAAGTCAAAGCGTTCACGAGATAGTGTGACGTTTCTTCACGGATCTCTTCAGTCTTCGGGTGGCCAGAGCCATTTTCTCAGAACTTCGATCAACTGCGCGACGGGATGATCTTTGGTCTCGTAATAACGAGGAGAAACGTAGATGATCAGTTCGGCATCTTCCTTTTCTAAGCATTTTATTCTGTAGAGGTCGCTGTTCACTTCTGGTTCTCCTATCTGTTGTTGTGCCATGCTGCAAACGTAATTCAAGATCAAGGCCAAATCACTTTCTTCGACTTTGAGGTACACGGTTCTGGGACCTTCCGGCATCTCACGTGTGAGTGAAGCCACGCGGTTCTCAAAAACGGTCAGAACAGCGTGCCAATGTACAAAACCACCCGAGTGATAGTGGATCGAAAGGATCGCTCTGCCAGGGCGTGAATCTGTATCCAGTGTCGCGAAGTCTGAGTTTTCTTGAATACAGCCGATGCAGTAAAACATGTGGGCCCGCCCGAATGCCGTGAGCCAGATGAGAACAAGCAAACAGGCAAGCCATTTTGTCATCTCTTCACCCCCGTGGTCAAGATTTTAGACCACGGTGGGGCGGATCTTGTTCGTTGACAGGTGTCCAGCTTTCAGAAGTTCCTCGTCGCGCGCTCGAACGCGTGAGCCACCTGAACGAGCAGATCTTCCCGCCACCACTTCGTGACGAATTGGACACCGACTGGTAAGTTGTCCACGCGACCGAACGGTACACTGATGGCTGGAAGATGAGAAATGTTGAACTCGGCTGTGAAGCGTGTCAAACGCCTTGCCATCTCGACGGCATTTTCGCCCTCAATGAACGGGGCAACGATGGGCACGGTTGGGAGCACCAAAAGATCGTATTGTGAGAAGAGCTGTTTGAAATTGTGCTTTGTCATCGTTTGAACCTTCCTCGCCTGAGCATAATCGACACCGCTCGTTGAAGCTCCTTCCATGAGTCTCTGTCTGACATCGTCGGAAAAGAGTTCTGGACGATCTTTCAACCTCTCTCTGTGGAAGGCCGCTGCCTCTGTCTGGGTGATCAAACCGTTGGCCGCCGCTGCGTCCTTGAGCCATTCCAAAGGTTTCTCTTCGATCACGGCTCCGAGTTCTCTCAACACGTGGCATGCTTCATCGACGATCTTCAAGATTCTCTCGTCGGCTTTGGAAACGAAATCGCCCGTGACTTTCAGCACCTTTATTCCTTTGGGAAACTTCTCAAAATCGGGCTCTCTCAGCGGTGCCTTCTGGGAGAAAGGATCCTGCACGTCGTGTTTCGAAATCACTTTCAGCACGATCCAAGCATCCTCGACAGAGTTTGCGATCGGTCCGACGTGATCCAGATGCCAAGAGAGAGGCATTACACCCCTCACACTGACTCTTCCGTAGGTGGGTTTCAATCCCACGACGCCACACAGTGCCGAGGGAATTCGTATCGAACCGCCGGTGTCCGTGCCGAGCGCTGCCAGCACCGCGTTTGTGGCGACTGCGACCGCAGAACCTCCAGACGAACCACCTGAAATTCTTGTCGGATCGTGTGGATTTCTGCAAGCCCCAAAGTGCGGATTGTTGTTCGTCACACCGAGAGCAATCTCGTGCAGGTTCGTCTTTCCAACGATTATTGCCCCCGCCTTCTTCAATTGTTGTATCACGAAGGCATCCTCTTTCGCAAAATTATCCTTGAAGAACAGGCTTCCAGCCGTCGTCTTCAAACCCGCAACGTCGATCAGATCTTTCACGGCCACGGGCACTCCGTACAACGGTGGAAGTTTCTTTGTGAGAGATTTTTCCAATATCTGCGCAGTTCTCATCGCTCCATCGTAGTCGAGACTGATGAAGGCTCCAAGGTGCTTCGTTTCTTCTATCTTCCTGAAACATTCTTCGACGACCTCTCGGGGTCTGATTTTTCTCTGCGCATACAGTTTCAGCAGCTCTCTTATTCTCACCAAAATCACCTCAGCTTCATCTTTGGACCATCCTGGACGAACTTTCCTCTGAAGGAAGGTTCTTCCAGCAACAGATGGCTGTCCAAGTCGTGGAAATCGAAGGCGCCAGTTCCCAGTGCGAATTGAACGCTCTGATTGATCCCAAGGCTCGACTCAGCCATGCATCCGATCATCAATTTAATGTTGGAAGCTTTTGCCATTTCGACGATCGCGAGCGCATCGCTGATACCACTCTTCATGAGCTTTATGTTGACGTAGTCCACCGCTTCTTCTTTGATCAATCTCAACACGTCGTACTTCCTCTTGGCAGACTCGTCCGCCGCCACGGGGAAGGGACAGTGAAACCTCACGTACCTGAGCCCCTCGACGTCGTACCAAACCACGGGCTGTTCGTAAACCACGATGTCCACGCCAGAGCGGTACAGAACGTTCGCAAACTCGACAGCCTGCTTGGGCGTGTAGCCCATGTTCGCATCGACGATGTAGTTGACTCCTTTCGTTACTCTCGCGATCTCCAACATCGCGTCGATGTCTTCTTTCAGATTTTCCCCCACCTTTACCTTGATAGTTCTGAAACCCTCTTTGAAGATCTCTTCCGCATCCTTCACTCTGTTCTCAACCGTGTCTATGCCCACCGTTTTGTCCGTCTCGATCTCTTCTTTTGCACCACCCAAGAACTCCGCCACGGTTATACCCAGCTCTTCGCACAGCCCATCGAGAACGGCGAACTGAACGGCGGCCTTCAAACTTGGCGTCGCCAAGAGCTTATCTGTGATCTCGAAAATCTTTGCATAGTTGCGCACGTCCAGACCGATCAGATTCTCCCTCAAAAAGTCTTCCATCGTCAAGAGCATCTCCACTTTCTCGCCGTTGACTCTGAAGGATGGAGATGCCTCACCGCGTGCCACGATGCCGCTGTCCAGGAGCAACTCCACATCAACGTTGTTCGCCTCCGTGGATACGCTACCAGTGATGTGGAAAGGTTTTCTGTAAGTGTACTTTTTCAAAATGAGGCGAACATCTTTGATCTTTCCCAACCTTCACACCTCCCAACCTTCGAAGCGCACCACTTCTATGTGTGTTTCGAGGTGCACTTTCTTGTTGTGCGTCTCGGCTTCGCCAAGCTGGTTGTCCGTGGGATCTTCTCTGTAGAACCTCGGTTCGGGCACGAACTGTTTCATGAAGTCGTCGTTGGCGACCATTCTGAAGCCGTCGAGGTTCCCAAAGTAAAAGCTGCGGAGTTTCTCATCGTACCTCCTCGCACCACCGAAAGAGGGATCCGCAGGGAGCCATCCGTACGGTTCGACATAAAAGAGCGCCCAATCGTGTGGCGAGACAAAGTAAGGTGTCACGTACCAACCCGACTGCCATCTCGCAGGAACCTTCGCGATCCTGCACATGGTTATGAACAAGAGCGCTTGAAAGCCACAATCACCTCTCAGGTTCTCTGCGACGTATTGGGATATGTTTTCGTAAGTTGAGTAGGGTCTCACGTAAGAATACCTCACCTTAGTCGTGATCCAGTCGTAAATACGTTTAGCTTTCAGATAAGGGTTCGTTTCGTTGTTCACGATTTGCTGAGTGAGATGTCTTATGTAATGCGTGAAAACTATGTGGGGAGGTTCTTCATCCAAGAATTCATCCATGTCACACGTTTGAACCTGAGAAGGATCTATCTTGTTGATCCACTCTCGAATCTTGTATTCGAATTCCACGATGTACTCTTTGCTCGTTCCTTCGAAAAAGATGGTTCTCTGTGGGACATCGTTGTCTGCTAAGAAATAGTTCTCATCACTGACGTAGAGCAATTTCACATCCTCCACTTGAAGACCCTTCTTTGGAAACGGCAACCAGACTCTGAAGTAATCGTCGTGCGAGTCCACTTTCGTCTTCAATTTCACTTGTATCGTGTAAGTCTTCGGTTCAGCTCCTTCGGCGAGCGCTTTTATTCTTTTCTCGATCAACTCTCTGTGTTCTTCTTCCTCTGGATCTTTCTTTATCCTGCTCCTGTACTCGGGTCGAATGAAACCTATGTTCTGAACGAACCTTTCGAAAAACCTTCTCTTTCTGTTGACGAGTATGAAGTCGACACAACCTTCGTCGATGAGCCTGTAGAATTCTTCGTAATCGAGATCTCTGATCATTTCTTTTGCTTTTTCCAGAGCGTCCGATTCGTCGTACGGGTATGCAGCGAGCAATCTCTTGATCCTGAACTTTTCGTACTCGAGTCGCTGCCTTTGTAGATCGCTGATCCGTGTGTCTCTCAACCATCTGTCAATCAACGCCATCGCCGCTTCCCAGTCGCCGACCTCTTCGAACCGTCGCACGTTCTCAGGAATGCCGCACACCAGGAACTCATGCACGTTGAACACCCCCAACATTCGACAAGGCCTTCAACTTTTCTAATGTTTCAGGAATGTCCCTTTCGAACCTGTTCAAATCGTTTATCTCGAGGACGACTATGCCATCGAATCTTTCACGCACCAGTTCGAACACTCGCTCGAACGGAATTTTTCCAAGTCCTAAAGGTAAATGTAAATCCCCCACCCCGTACAAGTAAGCGAAATGGAGCTCTCTCGAGAGTGAACTTTCAGCATCGTCTTCTAATTTTCCAAAATTGTCGTGAACGTGCAGTTCGAAAGTATGGGGAAGTCCGAGAGTGAGCTGTTCCAGAAACTTTCGTTCGTTTCCCCTCACTTTCAGGAAGAGATGTCCCACATCGATCAAGAGTTTCACCTGCGGATGGTTCACGGCTGTAACAATCTGCAAAGTGTGTTCCACCAGCTGTTTGGTGTTCTCAACGACAAGACAGACGTTCGTCTTCTCAAGTTTGGTGCAGAGTCTTTTCAGATTCTCGATCTCTCTACGTTTTTTCTCTTCGTCTTTACCAAACCAACCGGAGTGATGGACGACCGTCAGCGCGCCTATACTGGAAGCGAAGTCAATGGTCGCCGAGAGGATCTGAAGATCTTCTTTCCTGTCTGAAGTCAGATCCACAGGGTCTGGTCCGTGAACTGTGAACTTCAGACTCGAACGCTTCAGAACCTGTGCGATACGGTTCAATCTTTCGGGGACGATCTCACCGTTAAAGATGACATCCAGACCTGCGGGGGGAATCTCGACACAGTCGAACCCAAGACATTCAAACTTCTCGAGTTCTTCTTTGAATTTCTCTTCTGAACCAGACAGACGCTTCGTGTCGATGTTTATTCCAATCAATCTGACCACACTGTCACCTTCGTCTTTTGTAATTTTTCGAAACAGTCTGTAATGGATTGACACCAATCGTAACCTTATGCTATAGTTATTATAGATGGCTTCATAGATCTCAGAGAGAAATCATCATCGCTTGAACCTTTGGGTGTCTGTTAAGATATCCTGTCGTTCCTTGAACCTTGTCTGATCTTTCAGTCTTATTCTATCTCTAAAAGGAGGGATTTGTGTGAGAAGGTTGCTCTTCGTGGTACTGTTGTGCGCAGCGGTCTTGCTCTTCGCAAGCGTTGAGGACAGCATCGTTCAAGTGGGACGCACGCTCGAGAAGAACGGAATCAACGAGGTACGTTACGCGGTATGGGGCACTGGAGATCCCAACAGCGTGCTCAGGGTTCTGGGTATCGTTGAGGCGGCGAGGCGCATCAACGACATCTGGGCTAAGAACAACATCAACGTCAAGGTGATCATCAGAGAGACGCGTTACGAACTGGACTTCACGCAGATGTATCAGGAATTTTTGAGCAAGCAACCTCTTGGAACTGCTGGTGATTTTCTGGTGAACTCGTACGTGTACATCGCACCGCTCGCCGAAGAAGGTTATCTGCTCGATCTGACGCCGTACCTCGAGAAACACAAAGAGCTCCTCGATGACTTCTTTGCCTCTCACATCGAAGTGGCCAAGTACAAAGGAAGGATCTACGGCCTGCCACAGGACACCGAGGCGAGACCCTTCTACATCAGGAAAGACATCGCAGCCAAGGTTGGACTCGACCTGCACGGCTTGGACCAGAAGGTCTTGAAAGGTGAGTTCACCTGGTTCGATGTCTACGAGTGGGCGAAGAAGACTGTTCAGTTGGGAGCCTCGCAGTGGGGTCTGATTCACAGAAGAGGAAGCGCACATCCTGACCTGATGCAGTTCATACTCGCCTTTGGAAGCAAACTGTACGATCCTGCAGATGGGAAGCTCGTATTCGACAAAGAAGCGATCTACAAGTGGCTCACGATCGAGTGGGTCTTTGCGAGAGAGAAACTGCTTCCGTCCGACATGATGGCTTGGGATTGGGCAAAGCAGGTTCATCCGGCCATAGTTGATGGAAAGACTCTGTTCGACATCGGTGGGACTTGGTACTGGACAGAGTGGCAAACCAAGGATTACTACACCGATCCGAAGACCGGGCAGATGAGGGGATTGAAACCCGAAGAGGTCGAACAGTGGTTCTACTACACGCTGTTCCCGGCGGGAGAACCTGGAAAGAAACCCGTGACGCTGAGCCAGCCGTTCATGTGGATGGTCAGTTCGAAGGCCGGCGCGCAGAACCCCAGATACAGCGCTCTGAAGTCCACCTACGATGAACTCGCTTTCCTGATCGTCGCTAAGGCATCCGATCCAGAGATCAACGCCATACACAGCATCATAAGTGCACACTTGCCAGTTGGAAAAGCTTCGGCCGCGTTGCTCGCCAACAAAGAATGGCTCGACAAACTGTACAACCTCCAAATCGACCTCGATCCGAGCGTGAAAGAGAAGATCGCTGGCATCGTCAAAGCGACAGTCAATCCGATCAACGCAAAATTCTTGTCCGACGTTTCCTACATGCTCGATCACACCAACTTCCCACCGATACACCCGATGTACGCGAAGCTTGCGGCGATCTTCGCAGAGGTGGTCGACTACGTGTTGAGAGGTCAGATGGATCCGGCCAAAGCGATCGACTACGCCATTGGTAAAATCAACGCGGATCTCGATCTCAAGGCCAGCGTGAAGATCATCAACGAGATACCGAAAGATTGGAGATTTGCTGGTAAATGACCAAGGAAAGATACTCAAGAAAGTGGGAGCTGTGGGCCTTCTTGGCCCCGGCTCTCGTTGTTGTGGTGATATTCTACGTCGTACCGCTCATCTTGACTGTATACACCAGCTTCACCCCTCTCAGAAACTGGAACATACAACGTTATGCGACGAGACTGATTGGTTTTTACAACTATCAGAAATTGTTCCACGCCATAGCGAACGATCCGTCGGTGAGGGCGGTCTTTTTGACGACCGCAGTTTTCGTCGGTTGCACGTTGCTTGTGAACGTGCTCGGCGGTTTGATCTTAGCTTTGCTCACCTTTTTCGTTGATAAAAGGACGAATTCTATCGCGAGCACGATCTGGTTGTTACCAAGGATGTCGCCCATCGCGGTGTACGGACTGGTCTGGTACTATTTCTTCCATGGCAGCAGTGTGGGCACTTTGAATTCCCTCTTTTTGAAACTCGGTTTCATCGACAAACCCGTTGCTTGGGGTCAGGCCTTCATTCCCTATGGTCCGTGGAGCGTGATCATCTTCGTCAACGGGCTGGTGGGTGTGAGTTTCGGAATGATCGTGCTCTCTTCGGCCATCAAGAGCATTCCGAGCGAGTTCGTCATCGCTGCGAGGGTCGATGGTGCGACGGACTGGCAGATCTGCAGGAGGGTTTTGATACCTCAAATCAAATGGCACATCATGTACGTCACCACATGGCAATTGCTGAGTCTGCTCACTTCTTACGCGCACACGTACCTTCTGGTGAGCTGGAGATTGGTGAACAAGTCTTACGGAACCCCCTGGGCTCTATATGTGTATGATCTTGCGTTCACAGGTGTGTTCGACCAAGGATTGGCGGCCGCAGCGGGAACGCTGCTGGTTTTGGTGGGAGGACTGCTCGGTCTGATGACGCTCAGAATACTGGGCTTTGGAAAGCTCATGACGGAACCGCGTGGTGATATCTGATGAGTCTGGGCGATGTGGAAGTTCGAAGCAAGAGCAGACAGATCTTTTATTCCATCATTCTAATAGCCTTCTCCGTGCCGGTGATCATGGCCTTTTCCATGCTCGTTCTTTCGAGCTTCGCAAACCAGATGGTGACGAACTTCGACTTTTCCAAGGTGAGATTCACGCTGAGAAACTGGCAGCTTTTGTTTCAGGGCAGGATCGCCATAACTGGAGGGCTGAGGGAGAACATATTCCTCTACTTAATCAGCACGGCGATCGTCGCACTCGGAGTGGCCATCGTCACCACGCTCGTTGGGACTCTTTCTGGCTATGCGATCTCAAGGATCAGGTTCAAAGGGAGAAAGTTCGTACTCTTGATGATGCTCATGTTGCACGCTCTGCCCGGTTCGATCCTCATCGTCGGAGTCTACTTTCTCTACAGGCTGTGGATGCCGACGAGTCTCAATGCGCTGAGATATTTTTCTTTCTTCTATGTCATCGTCGCCCGCGCCGCACTCGAAGTTCCACTCTCAGTGTGGCTCATGAAGGGCTTTTTCGATCTGCTGCCCTGGGAGATAGAGTGGTCTGCGCTGGTCGATGGTGCTTCGAGACTCAAGACGTGGGCGAAGATCATGATGCCCTTGATAAAACCAGGTGTGGTGGCCATACTGATCTTTGGTTTTCTCGCTGGCTGGCAGGACATCATCTATGTCAGAACGTTTCTCATAGACAAGACGCTCGCAACCTTCATCGAATCGAATCTGGAAGCTGAGATGGCTTACATGCCTCTGCTCGCCGCTGCAGCCACGCTTTATCTTTTACCCACGATCTTCTTCTACATAAGTTCTCAGAAGCTTCTGTTCAAAGTCTACGCGGGTGGCATCAGGAGGTGAAGGGTCTTGGCATCCATCGTGCTCGAGAACATCACGAAGAAGTTCGGCAAGGTTACGGCGCTCGATGGGGTGAATTTACAGATAGACGACGGCGAGTTCATCGTGTTGCTGGGTCCTTCGGGTAGCGGCAAAACCACGTTGATGTACCTGATCGCAGGCATCTACAGACCTACTTCTGGACGCATCCTCTTCGACGGAAGGGACGTGACGAACCTGCCTCCGAAGGAGAGAAACGTGGGCCTGGTCTTTCAAAACTGGGCGCTCTATCCTCACATGAAGGTGTTCGACAACATAGCCTTCCCTCTGACCTTGAAGAAGACTGACAGAAACACGATCCAACAAAGGGTTCACGAAGTGGCAAGCATGCTCAAAATAGAAGCCCTCCTTGAGAGATACCCCTGGCAGTTGAGTGGTGGACAGCAACAGCGTGTCGCCATTGCGAGAGCTCTGGTCAAGCAACCACAGATCCTTCTGTTCGATGAGCCGCTGAGCAACCTCGATGCGCTTTTGAGAATCGGTGTCAGGACGGAACTGAAAAGGCTACAGAAAGATTTGAAGATCACCTCGGTCTACGTCACGCACGATCAAGCTGAAGCTTTGGCGATCGCAGACAGAATTGCAGTGATAAACAATGGAAAACTGATTCAAGTGGGCACACCGGAGGAAATTTATTACAAACCGAGACACACGTTCGTGGCCGGCTTTGTGGGAAATCCACCCGCGAACCTCTTGAACGTTGAGTTCGATGGAACGAAATTGACGATACAGACTAAAACTTTCCAGGCCCCGGTCGAATTGCTGCAGAAGATCTCTGGCAGAAGAAGGATCGTTCTGGGCTTCAGGCCAGAGAAGGGAATCTTACTTGATCGCATCACAGAGAACGCCGTCGGTATCGAGGTACAGATTTACGAGGTCGAATCCATGGGAAGAGAACAAATCGTGACCGTTTCTATAGAACAGACGATGGTGAAAGTGCTGAGGCCCTCCGAAGAGAAGTTCCAGGTGGGTCAAAGGCTGTTTCTGTGTGTTGATATAAAAGATTTGATGCTTTTCGATTTCGACACGAACGAAGCGCTCGATGTTCAGTGAGTTTTGAGTTAACATATAACCGTGAGACCGATCGTGGGCATCAGCTGTTCGATGGATGAAGAGTCTTTAAAACTCAACATGAACTATTACCAAGCCGTCGAGGAAGCCGGTGGTTTGCCCGTTCTTGTACCGATCCTCAAAGAGCAAGATAACCTGTACCAGTTGGCCAATCTTCTGGACGGAATGATCTTTTCCGGTGGAGTGGACATCGATCCCCACCACTACAACGAAGAGCCACACCCAGGTTTGGGACAGATAACGCCAGAGAGAGACGAACTGGAAATAACGCTGTGCAGAATCCTCTACGAAATGAAAAGGCCCATCTTCGGCATCTGTAGAGGTATTCAGTTGATCAACGTTGCGCTCGGTGGAACACTCTATCAGGACATAAAGACACAATTACCTAAGGTCCTGAAACACTACCAAGAAGCCCCAGCCCACAGTCCAACGCACGAGGTGTCCATCGAAAAGGACAGCCTGCTGTTCTCCATTGTGAAGAGGGAAAGTTTGCGAGTCAACAGTTTCCACCATCAGGCTGTGAAAGATGTCGCGGCAGCCTTGAGAATCGTTGCGAGGGCACAGGATGGCGTCGTCGAGGCGGTGGAATCCAACAACGACAGATTTGTCCTGGCAGTCCAGTGGCATCCAGAAAGAATGTTCAAACGACACAGAGAACACTTCGAACTGTTCAGGCGTTTCGTTGAAGAATGTGCAAAGAAGGGGTGATCGAACGTGAAGATCTACATTTCTGCCGACATGGAGGGTATCTCCGGCGTTGTGGGGCTGGGTCACGTTTCACCTGGAGATAAAGAGTATGAGAGGTTCAGAAAGCTGATGACTCGTGAGGTGAACGCAGTCGTGGAGGCTGCCGTTCAGTGTGGTGCGAAGCAAGTACTGGTGAACGATTCTCACAACACGATGGACAACATCTTGATTGAAGAATTGCATCCTAAGGCTGTGCTCATCAGCGGTAGTCCAAAGCCCATGAGCATGATGGAAGGCATAGATGAGAGTTTCGATGCCGTTTTCTTTGTGGGTTACCACGCAAGAGCAGGAAGCGCGCCCGCAATCATGGACCACACTTACACCGGAAGAGTCTTCTGTGTTGAGGTGAACGGAAAGAAATTGAGCGAAGCTGGATTGAACGCGAGGATCGCAGGTTGTTTCAACGTTCCCGTCGCGCTCGTGACGGGAGATCAAATCACCATAGAGTGTGCTAAACAGGAACTGAACGATTTCGTCGGTGTGATCGTCAAAGAAGCCGTCGGAAGGTACGCAGCGAAGATCTATCCGTTCGAGGTTGTGGAAGAAAAGTTGAAGGCTGGCGTCGAAGAAGCGATGCGCAGATTGAAAGAGTTCAAGCCAACGGTAGAGCAGGAACCAGTGGAAGTGAAGCTCACCTTCTACAGTTCTGCTTTTGCTGAGACTGCTTCACTTCTTCCGAACGTTGAGCGACTCGACGCCAGAACCGTCCGATACACGGCCAAAAATTATCTGGAAGCTTACAGATTGCTCAGAGTCTGTCTCTCACTCTCTTCCCTGGCCAAATAGTTGCTCGTACCTTTTGAAAAACTCTTCGAGCAAATTCTTTTGAAATCTCAGTCTGTCTGCCAGGAAAGAAAGTCTCTGTTTGCCATCATCGGTGATCCTGTACATTCTCCTGGCGGGTCCCCCACCGAGCACGTCCCATTCGGACTGCAACAAACCTTCAGCCTCAAGACGCGCGAGCAACCTGTAGAGATTCCCCATGGGACCCACGCCTTCGAATCCCACGCCGAGCTCGCTCAACTTCTTGGCGATTTCGTAGCCATGAGCTGGTTCTTCTGCGATCAAGAGGAGCACGAGGGCCTCAAGAAAATGGCCCCCGCGCCCCATTCCGTGACGGTGACAGTGTCTCACTGCGTTTCTTCCCTTTTGAGCTCTTCATCAACGAGCTTCATTTCCTCTTCGAGCCATCTTCTGTATTCGCGCAAGGATTCTTTGCTTGGTCTGTGACAACCAAAAAACTGCGGTCTTCGCGAAGACCACCCATGCCCGTGCCTCATTTTCATACCGCAGTAACAAGGAATGCTATGTGGACAGCACACGTCGATCACCTCCAAAGACATTATATATCAAAAGTATATATATGTCTAATCACCACGGAAAGATCGTCCTCGGACAGAATCTTCGGCTTGAGGCAGAAGCGTCAAACGTTCTTCAAGACCCCCGCTTTTCCACAATGACAGTCGAAACCACGGAAAAGGTCAAAGCAGATCTTGTACTTCTCAAGCACGATGGCCACCGCTTCCTCCTGAGAGATCGCCGCATCATTTTTCGCGCCACTTTGGATGTAGGTCATCAGGGCCTTCTTGAGCTCTTGGGTTACCTCTTTAACCAGATCGGGTGGTATGCGGTTCGTTTCCTTGGTTATCCATCGGTTCAGCCCAGTTATCTTGATGTATTCGGCAATATCCCAAAGCGTCGCCTCTCGTCACTCACTCCCCATACCTCAACTCCTCCAATCTTTTGAGCAGTGCTTCCACCGCAGGCTCTAATGAGGGAATGTCCCGCTGCACTGTATTCCAGACAACATCGAGGTCGATGGCAAAATAGTCATGCACGAGAATATTGCGCATGCCAAATTCCGGACTTCCTCGGGCAGCTTGCTCGCCGCTTCACCGATAATCTGTAGGTGCCGAAGGAACCACACCTGGATGAGCTCGTTTTCCTTAAAATCCCCCCAGTCGCGATCGCGGTATCGGTTAATGGCGGCAATGGCTTCCAAAATGTCCCGCAACCGCTCCCTGGGGTCTCTCATATCGGTACCGCCTCTCTGAGCACCTGTTCTCGGATGCGGGGTTTGAGACCACGTTCTGTAACCACATCCACCCGACATCCCAGAAGCTGTTCGAGCTCGTACTGGAGGCCTCCTAAATCGAAAAGTGTTCGACCAGGCTCGAGCTCAACGAGAAAATCGAAATCGCTTTCCTCATCCGCTTCACCTCGAGCCACCGAGCCGAAGACCCGGATATTGTGAGCACCGTACCTGGTGCACACCTTTATGATTTCCTCACGTTTCGTTTTCAAAAGCTCCTCAAGCTTCATACCCCAGCCCCTCCAGGCTCTTGCTTATCGCCTCATCGAGCCGCTGACCTTCAGTCTGCTGTGCTTTGAGTTGTAACACGATGTGCCGCAGCTTGTCCTCCAAAGGTTCGTCTTCCTCCCACAATCTCAAGCATCTGTGAATCACCAGAGGAAAACAAGGCCCAAGACAACGTGTTTGTACTCGGTGGCGTCCATCGAGCCAAGCAGGGCATTCGCGGCTCGTACCCAACGGCAGCACCTTTCTGAAAATGAAGAAGTAGAGATACACTCTTTCTTTTCTCCATGGATGCCACCTGTGCGTGCCCCTTGGTGATGACTGACTGTCGCTCATTTCTTCACAAATTATTATATTACAGTACAGGCTGGAAAATTCACCGTCCGAAATTCTCACCCTCTCGTGCCAACGTTTAAACTATTGCACGACAGACTGGACATCGAGAAAGTAGCGTTGCGCATTTTGATGATACTTTCAGCTCGTCGTTGTTCAGTAGAGAGTGCACAGGATCACGGAGTCAAAGAGCTTCATTACAGGAAAGCCAACACACCGTCAGGTTCATCTCTCGTCTTGGATTTTGTTACCTCTTTTCAACAGTGAGGTACGTATATATCTTCATGGGAGCGCTCTCGAGGAAAGTGAACCGTCCAGACGGTGGCTGTGTACATTGGTGTTAGTCTAACTCGTTGATCTGCTCTTCAGATACGTTCAAAAGGATAAAGGCGCTCCCGATGAGAAAGATTTTCGTTGAAGATCCAGATGGATCGTCAGCTCACTGATGCACACAACAACAGAACGAAAGGTCGATAATAAAAACCAAAGCCCCAGAAATGGGGCTTTTTGCTTTGGTTGATCGAGGAAGTTCCCATCTGCTCACGATCTTTTCGAGCAGAGCTTGACGTGGACGATGTTCGGTGATAATATATTGACGTCTAAATATTTGACGTCAATCGGAAGGGTGACAGCATGAACGAGGACACCATCTTGAAGAGATTCTTCGTGATCCAAAGATTGCACTTTCACATCCTTCACAGAGAGTTGGAAAAGCACGGCATACATCCGGGTCAACCACCGATGATCATGATCATCTCAAAACATGAAGGCATGACACAGAACCAGATCGCCGAGAAACTGAACCTGAGGCCTGCGACGGTCGCGATCATGCTGAGGAGGATGGAGAAGGCAGGACTGATACACAGAAAGCAGGATGAGAATGACAGAAGGATTCAGAGGGTTTACTTGACGGAAAAAGGAAGATCTCACTGCGATTTCTTGAAGGAGCAGATGCAGAGAATGGAAAGCATAGCCACGCAGGGATTCAGCGAGGAAGAAAAGCTCCAACTCACAAACTTTTTGGACAGAATCATTCACAATCTCAAGAATCATACGAGAGGTGATTCGAATGATTAAGATCCTGAAGTATCTGAAGCCCTATCTGTGGTTGGTGATCGTGACGGTCCTACTGGTCATCGTCGATTCGTACGTAACGTTGTATCTGCCGGACCTCATGTCACAAATTGTGGACAAGGGAATCACGAAAGGCAATGTGGACTACATATGGCAGATTGGTGGCAAGATGCTGCTCGTCTCTCTGATCCAAGTTGTCGCGATCGTAGTGATGAGCTACACATCCTCCAGAGCGGCGATGTGTGCCGGCAGAGATATTCGGGCCGATCTTTTCAAGAAAATCCAAAGTTTCTCACTCGCGGAGATCGACAAGTTCAGTACAGCCTCTCTGATAACCCGAACGACCAACGATATAACCCAGATACAACAGGCGCTCGTCATGATCCAAAGGATGGTGATAAGGGCTCCCATCGTCGCGGTTGGGAGCATCTTCATGGCGATTTCGAAGAATGCCAAACTCACCATGATACTGCTGATTTCTGTTCCTTTAGCTTCGCTTGCGCTCTATCTGATCTTTTCAAAGGTCATGCCTCTGTTCAAGAGCATGCAGAAGAAGATCGACCGACTCAACCTCGTTCTGAGAGAAAGGGTCACGGGAATTCGAGTGATCAGGGCGTTCAACAAGGAAGAGTACGAGAAAAACAGGTTTGAAGAAGCGAACCTGGATTTGACGCGCACGGCACTGAAAGTGAACAGAATAGGAGCCATCGTCTTTCCGATCATGACCATCATCATGAACTTCACGATCGTTGCCCTGATATGGTTCGGGGCCAAACAGATAGACGCTGGACAGCTCCAAGTCGGTGGCATGATGGCCGTCATGCAGTACGTCATGCAAGTGTTGTTTTCGTTCATCATGATATCGCTCATATTCGTCTTTTTACCCCGCGCTTCGGTTTCTGCACAGAGAGTGTTGGAAGTGCTCGCAACCGAACCGTCCGTGAGGGAACCAGAACAGTTCGAAGAACCCGCAGGTGAAGGTGTGGTGCAGTTCGAGAACGTGACGTTCCACTATCCAGGAGCGAAGGAACCAGCGCTCAGAAACGTTTCCTTCATCGCAAAACCCGGACAGGTGACAGCAATCATTGGGAACACAGGCTCTGGAAAGACCACGATTCTCAATCTCATAATGAGGTTCTACGATGTCACTGAAGGTTCCGTCAAGATCGATGGAGTGGACGTCAGGAAGGTACCTTTCGAAAAGCTGAGAAAGATGATAGGCTATGCGCCACAAAGGCCGATCATTTTCTCAGGTACGATCGCTGAAAATATAAGGTTCGGTCGAAGCGAAATCACCGATGATGACATCTTCAAAGCTGCCGATATTGCACAGGTGAACGAGTTCGCTTTGAAATTGCCTGAAGGACTCAACGCCCAGGTCGCGCAGGGTGGAACGAACCTGTCCGGTGGGCAAAAGCAGAGGATCTCGATAGCGCGCGCGATTGCGGGAAAGCACAAAATCTATCTTTTCGACGACACTTTCTCAGCCGTCGATTTCAGAACGGACGCAAAGATCCGTGCGAGGCTCATGAAGGAATTGAAGGATGCGACCGTGATAATCGTCGCACAGAGAGTGGCCACGATCATGCATGCCGATCAAATCGTGGTGTTGAAGGACGGTAAAGTGGAGGGCATAGGCAGGCACGAGGAACTCATGAGAAGTTGTCCAGTGTACAGAGATATCGTGTTCTCACAGATCTCTGAGGAGGAAGCAACGATCGGAGGTGGACTCAATGGCAGATGAAAAAAAGCCAGCCCAACCAACGAGACTGCCGATGAGAAGACCGGGTCCGGGTGGTCCCCCAATAGGCATACCCGCGGAGAAAGCCAAGGACTTCAAGGGAACTCTGAGGAGATTGATCGCTTATCTCAGGCCCTATCTCGTGCCCATGATCATAGTTCTGGGTCTCACGGTCACCGCAACAGTCTTGACGATAATCGCACCGAAGATTCTCGGAAGGGCAACGACCGAGATCTTTCGCGGCGTGATGGCGAAGATGTTCAGACTCCCCAACGCGAAGATAGATTTTTCGTACGTGGCGAAGATACTCATTCAGGTGGGCACAATCTATTCTCTGAGCGGTTTACTCATGTATCTGCAGCAGTTCATCATGGCGGGAGTCACTCAGAAGATCGTGATGAAGATGAGAAAGGACGTCTCTGAAAAGCTCGCGAGATTGCCCTTGAAATTCTACGATTCTCGAACTCACGGTGAAATTTTGAGCCGGGTGATAAACGATATAGATCTGATCAGCAATACGCTGCAACAGAGTCTCGTTCAGTTCGTCTCTGGGATAGTCTCCGTGGCGGGTGTCACGATCATGATGCTCACGATAAGTCCTCTGCTCACGGGTGTTACGGTGCTCACATTGCCGCTGAGCATCGTTACGACGATCTTCATCGCGAAACATTCGCAAAGGTTCTTCTCCAGACAGCAGAAAAAGCTTGGAGAACTGAGTGGGCACGTGGAGGAAGTTTATGCCGGTCACATCGTTGTGAAGGCCTACTGCAGAGAGAAGGATATCACCGAGAAGTTCGAAGGGATAAACGAGCAACTCTGCGATGCGAGCCACAAGGCACAGTTTCTGTCTGGCATGATCATGCCGTTGATGCGGTTCATAGGCAATCTGGGTTATGTGATCGTCTCGGTGGTGGGAGGTATCCTCGTCACGAGGAGGGCCATAACCATAGGCGACGTTCAAGCCTTCATACAGTACTCTCAACAGTTCACGCAACCCATCGTGCAGATCTCAAACATCGTCAACCTCATTCAATCCACGATTGCGGCCGCTGAGAGGGTTTTCGAAATACTCGATGAAGAGGAAGAAAAGCCCGAAAAGCCCGACGCGCTGAGAATCGAAAAGGTGAAGGGGGACGTCAGATTTGAGAACGTGTACTTCAGCTACGTACCAGAGAAACCGCTCATAGAGGATCTGAACATAGAAGTCTTCAGTGGCCAAAGGATCGCGATCGTTGGTCCAACGGGTGCCGGGAAGACGACGTTGGTCAATCTGTTGATGCGGTTCTACGAAATACAGAAAGGAAGCATCAAGCTCGATGGGATAGACATCAGAGACATACACAAGAACAATCTGAGAAAATGTTTCGGCATGGTTCTGCAGGATACGTGGCTTTTCAACGGCACGATAAGGGAAAACATTGCGTACGGAAAGGAGAACGCCACAGAAGAGGAAATAATACAGGCTGCGAAAATGGCACAGGCGCACCACTTCATCATGGCTCTGCCGGATGGCTACGACACCGTGATCAACGAAGAGGCGACGAACATATCCTACGGCGAAAAGCAGCTCATAACCATCGCGAGGGCGTTCTTAGCCAACCCAGACGTGCTCATACTGGACGAGGCCACAAGTAACGTCGACACGCTCACCGAGATATACATTCAGAAGGCGATGGACGAGCTGATGAAGGGAAGAACCTGCTTCATCATAGCCCACAGACTTTCAACGATAAAGAACGCCGATCTCATCCTGGTCATGAACGAAGGAAAAATCATAGAGAGGGGCACGCACAAAGAGTTGCTCGCGAACGGAGGTTTCTACGCACAGCTTTACAGAAGTCAGTTCCTCGGTGCGCTCGTGGAGGTGTAGTAGCTTGCATTGACCAGGAAACTGTGGTATGATAAAAACAGACGAGGCAGTGAAATGTTCTTGACAAAAATTGGTGTTTGTGGTATAATATAAAACAGCAGGGCCAAAAGGCCCTGCTTTTTGTTTAGGAGGTGCAAGCTTTGAAATTGCGCGATGTAGAACTCTTCCTGCTGGACATGGATGGCACTTTTTACCTCGGGGACAAGCTCATTCGAGGTGCTTTGGAGTTCCTCGACGTGGTGAAGTCTCAGGGGAAAAACTTTCTCTTTCTCACGAACAACTCCTCCAAAGGTCCGAGACAGTACGTTGAGAAACTCAGAAGGCTCGGTGTGAACGTCGACGAAACTCATGTGTTCACCTCGGGCGAAGCCACGGCGCTGTTCTTACTCGAACGCTACGGCAAAACGAAACTCTTCCTCGTGGGCACCAAAGCTCTGGAAGAAACCCTCTGCTCGTACGGCCACACGATAGAATGGAGAGATCCACAGCTCGTCGTGCTGGGTTACGATACGGAGGTGACTTACGAAAAGCTTGCTCGAGCTTGTCTGTTGATCAGAAGAAACCTACCGTACATTGCGACTCATCCCGACATAAACTGTCCTTCGGAGGAGGGTCCTTTGCCAGACACAGGTTCCTTCATTGCCTTGATCGAACGTTCCACGGGTAGACTTCCAGACTACGTGGTGGGAAAACCCAACTCTTTGATGATGCAGATAGTGTCTAAGAGGTTCAACCTTCCGACTTCGAAAATCGCCATGGTGGGTGATAGACTTTACACGGACATGGAGTTCGCCATTCGCTCCGGGGCGATGGCGATCTTAGTGCTCAGCGGTGAGACAACGAGGGAAGACCTCGAAAGGAGTTCGACCAAACCACACCTCGTCGTTGAAGATATAGCTGTTCTGGCGAGAATGCTCGAGAGAGGTTGATGCCTTGTCCGTAAAGCACAGACTGAGGGCGAAGCGGAACGAAGAGTTGGTGAACCTCGCACAGGCGGGTTTGAAAGAAGCGCTCGATCTCATCGTGGAGCGTTACTATCCTATGGTCTGCAAAATATGCTCCAAGTACTACGCACCGTGGGCGGAGTTCGACGACATGGTTCAGAGCGCTTTGGTGGGGCTCATAAAGGCGGTGTATTACTATCAGCCGGACAAGAGTGGATTCACCTCTTTCGCATGGAGAAGTGTGGAATCTGAACTGAAATCGTTCTTGACGTTTCTGAACAGGAAGAAGAACAAACTCCTCACCGATGCAGTCAGCGTCGATCTGCTTGCTTCCTCGGAAGATTCCGAGGAAACTGGTTACTCCTTCGAAGATGGTGTCAGGTCGACTGCGCGTGATGCTCTGGCGGAGATGATCGTGGAGCGGGTGAAGGCGTTTCTCAACGAGATCGAGATCGATATATTCCAGATGTGGCTCGATGGGTTCAGCTACGAAGAGATACAGCAAGCACTGGGTGTGAACTTCAAGAAGGTGGACAACACGGTTCAAAAGGTAAAAAGGGTCGTGAAGGAAAAGATAGACCCCGTAATTCTCAGAAGTTTCTTCGAAGAAAGATGATCAGATCAGTTCAAGAACTTTCTCTAAAACTCCGTACTCTGCAAGCTCTCTGTTCAAAGCCTCCGAAGCGTTCTCCCTGTAGAGTTGCACGACCTGAGAAAGATCGTTCAAAACCAGATCGCAAACGATCAGCATGGCCAGCACCTGTTCGTTCTTCACGCCCTTTTCGAGCAGGCTCAGGAGCAGGAGCTTGGCCTCGGCGAACCTCTCGAGGTTCAGAAGCAGGGATGCAAGGTTCACGTAGGCCATCGTAAAGGAAGGATCGCATGCGATGGCCTTTCTGTAACATTCCATCGCCTCCGCGAACCTCTCCATGCGCACGTACACGTTCGCGAGATTGTTCCAGATCTCTGGAGTTTCGCGAATTTTGAGGCACTCTCTGTAGAACCTTTCGGCCTCTTCGAACTTTCCTACCTTGGCTGCCTCGAAAGCCTTCTTGAAGAGCTCCTCGATCATTTCGCGATCATTCCTTTGGTGTAATAGACTGTGTCGGAAAACACCTCGCCCACCAGACGTATCTCGAACTTGACGGGGACGATGTCCGAAGGCGTCGGCCTTGTCCTCGTGAACTTGACGTTCCACACGGGTTGCAGCAGTTCGAAACTGGATTTGAAGTGTCCAAAACCACCGCTGAGGATGACTTCCTCATTTGCCCCATCTTCGGTGAAAATTCGTACGTTCTTGCCACGCAAGCTGACTATGATGTCTCTTTTCAGCTGACTCACATCTTTCACAACGACAGCGTAGCTACTGCCACGCTTCAGGGTGGGCAGCGTTTTCTTGAAGAAATCCTTATCCGCGTTGAGCCAAACGGCCTTTCTGTGAGACAGACTCAGCTCGGAGAAGACCGGTCCTCCACCCTCCCTCACTTGGAACATGTCGCCGAGTATGGGAATGGGGTCTGCGAAGATGTTCTCGACTCGCACCGACAAAATCAACGAGTCTTGATCGAAGCCCAACGAATCTATCTTCACCAAGATCGGCTCTTTACCTTTGAAGATCACCGTGTGCACGCTGTGATCCTTGAAATCCATCAGGAACAAGAAAGGATAGTTGTACTCCATCGTCACGAAGGCTTGCTGAAATTTTCCCAGCTCGAAGAGTCCATCTTTTCGAACGAGAAAGAGTGTGTCGTCCTTCAAAATGAAAGGCTCTTCGAACACTGTGAGTTCGAAGTTCCAAGATCCATACGCGGGAAGTTCGAGCATCTTCCTCATGTTGAAATCGAACAGCACGATCCTGTTCTTGAGGATGTCCAGAACCCAGATGCCCTTCAAACCGACCTCGACGTCCTGGATCGAATAAAAATCGTCGAGTTCGAAGAATTTGATCTTGCCGTCTTCCAAGCAGAACAATCTGTCCACATCCGCACCCCAAAGTCTTCCGAGTCGATCGAAGCCAGCCAAAACAGGTTTCAACAGGTTCGAAGCGAGCACTTCAACGCGGTTGTTCTCTAAATCGAGCAGTGCGATCTTGTCCTCACCAGCCACGTACAGGTACTTGAACGCGTTGGAAATGACGCTCTCAGGCTTGAAACTCAGTTTGTGAACAATGTAGCCAGTTGGACCGTAGATGATGAGCCGATAATTCACCTTGTCCGCGATGCAAACATTTCGTCCCAGCGTCGTCACGGAAACGGGTGAGTAGAAGTACTCTACACTGTTCTTGAAACCTTCGATCTTCAAGATTTCACTCGACAGAGTGGGTGTCGAAGGAGCCAATGGATTGGTGAAGGTCTCTATCTCTTTGACCAGCGAGATTGCCTCGTCCTTCGTGGGCGCGAGCACGAGTAAGGTTCTAAGATCTTCCAAAGCCCTCGCCACATTACCAGAGTCTATGTCCAGTTTGGCGGTGAAGAACCAAAATTCTGGTATGTCCGTGATGTAGATCAGACCCGAAAGCGCTTGAGACATCGACTCCCTCGCTGCCACGACATCTCCAGCGTACCAGCTTTCCAAAGCGCGAGCGAACAGTTCTCTCGCCTGTTCTTCGTTGATGATCGCAAGGCAAAGCGACGCGATGACCAGAAGGACCAGAACGAATTGTTTCATCTCTTCTTCACCATGCCGATGAGATCAGTCTTCCTTTCCGCACCCTTCAGCAGTCTCTCTATGTTGTCCGAGTGTCTGAAGGTTGAGAGCGCCGAAAGAAGGAAGAACAGAACCGCGATATCTTTGTCGAAGAACAGTGCAACGATCGATGCGAGGAAAAGACTCGAGATCGATGCCAGTGAAACGTACTTGGTGAGAATCGTCAAAATCAACCAGCTTCCAAGAAAAACAAAACCGCACGCGGGACACAGCGCGAAGAAGACGCCACAGGTGCTCGCGACGCCTTTACCACCTTTGAATTTCAAGAAGATGGGAAAATCGTGACCAAGCACCGCGGCGATGGAGGCGACTCCAACGAAGTTCTTGTCAAAATTGTACAGTTGGGCAAAGACGAGCACGGGTATGAAGGTCTTGAGAGCATCGAGAACCATACATGTGAAACCTATGACGGGTCCAGCCGCCCTCAACGCGTTGGTGCCCCCCACGTTTCCACTTCCCACTTTTCTGACGTCGATTTTCTTCAGCCTGGGCAAAAGGTAGCTGAAAGGAACGGCACCGCACAGATAAGAAATCAACCCCACGAGAAAATACTCCAAGGATTTCACCCCCTTGGTTTGAACTCGAAAAAGATGGGTGAGCCAGTGAAGGGATCGACGCGTTCTCTGATGAGTCTTTGCAACATATTTTGCGCTTCTGGTCTAATTCTTTCCTTTCTGTTCACGGTGAAAACGAACTTCGGCGGCTTGATCTTCACCTGTCTGATCGCGTACACCCTCACGTCCGATAGATTCGGTACGAGGACTGGAAGCTGCAGGAGCAGTTTGTTCAGTTTTGATTGTTCGACCTTCCTACAGTAGGATGCGTATGCTTCGTCTATGGCACTCAGCAGAGACTTCAAACCCTGTTTTTTCACAACGCTCGTGAACACGATCCTGCAGAAATCCACGAACGGCATCTCCGCCCTGACGGCACGCTCGTATTCGCTTTTTTTCACGTCGATCAGGTCAAACTTGTTCACATCGATCACCAGAGCCTTACCTCGATCCAACACGAGACGGGCGATCCTCTTGTCCTGTCGAGAAACGCCTTCCACAGCGTCTATGAGCAAAACCACTACATCTGCTGATTCCATGGCGTCTATGGCGCGTTTCACACTGAAGTACTCCAAGCTCTTCTCTTCTATCCGGCTCTTGCGTCTCAAACCTGCCGTGTCGATGAAAACGTACTTTTTGCCATCGATCTCTACCAGTTCATCCACCGGATCTCTTGTGGTTCCTGGAATCGGTGTGACGTTGACCCTGTCTTCATTCAAAATGGCGTTGAACAATGACGATTTGCCCACGTTGGGTTTACCGACTATGGCTATGGAAGGATAATCTCTATCCTTGGCGGGTTGGTCGAGCGGTACATTCATTTCCTTCAGAGTGTTGACGATCTTTTCGAGCAATTGGTCCACGTTGATATTGTGTTGCGCCGAGACGAGCACGTAATCGTCGAAGCCGAGTCTGAAGATGTCGGGCAGATTCTCTTCGACGATCTTCATGTTCTCCGCTTTGTTGATCACAAGTATCACTCTTTTTCCGATTTTTCTCAACACCTGTGCGATGTATTCGTCTTCTGACGTGATCCCTTCCCTCGCACTGACGACGAAAAGGATCAGATCGGCTTCTTCGAAAGCCTTCAACGCACGTTGCTTCATGGATTGGAGCATCTCATCGTCGGCCTTTTCGTACACGCCGCACGTGTCGAATAACATGAAGAAGGTGTCACCATGCACCACGATACCTTTGAGTGTGTCCCTGGTGACGCCCTCTTCTTTTTCAGTGATCGCTTTCCTCCTGCCTATGAGCCTGTTGAAGAGCGTCGATTTACCAACGTTTGTCTTTCCCGCAATGACCACCTTTGCCATGGTTCACTTCTTCAGAAAATCGCCGAGCGTTTTCTGAGAACCTCCCATCTGTTTCTTGTATTCCTCGTAGTCTTTCATCTCTTCCAGTTTTTTCTGACTGACGAGGATCTTTCTGCGTTCGGGTATTATCCTCAGTACGAGGACTTCGATCTCTGCTCCTTCCTTCATCTCCTCGGGTGCGTGGCTGGATGGCATGAACGCTTCCACGGAGAAATCTTTCAACTGGAGCACGTAACCTGAATTGAGCTTTGCCTTCACGATCGCCCGTGCGACGCTGCCCTCCTTCAGACTCTCGGCGGCCTTTTCCCATGGATCTGGAGTCGTCTGCTTCACGCTGAGTCTCATCCTTCTGTTCTGCGAATCTATGGAGAGTATCTTCATCTTCAGACTCTGTCTTTCTCTGAACAGCTTGCCCGGATCACTCACCTTGTTCCACGAGAGCTCCGACTTTGGCACGAGCCCCGTTACACCGTCTTCGATCTCGACTATCAAACCGGTGGGAAGGACCTTCACGATGGTGCCTTCGACGATGTCACCCTCCTTGTAGCGTTCCATCACGTTCTCCCAGGGATCTCCCTGCGCCCTCTTGTAACTCAACGCGAGTCTGCGTTTCTCTGGATCGACCTCCACCACTTCGGCTTCGACCATCTGACCGGGCTTGAAGAACTTTTTCAAATCGACTTTCTTGCTGCTCCAGAAGATCTCCGAAACGTGTATGAGTCCATCCAGTCCTGGCTCAAGATTCACAAAGACGCCAAATGGGACAATGTTCTTCACCACTCCCCGCACGACCGTGCCAACTCTGTACTTCTCGGCCGCGGTTTGCCATGGATCGGGTTCGAGCGCCTTCAGGCTGACTTCGATCGTACGCTGTGCAGGATCGAGCTTTACGATCTTCACTTTGATGGTTTCTCCCTCTTTCAGCGCGTCGTGTATGGAAACAGAAGGATCGTGGGAAACTTCTTCCCTCGGGAGCGTAGCCGTCAGTGGCCCGATCTTCAGTGTGGCTCCAGAAGATCTCACTCGCTCTACCTTCGCTTCAACGACGTCGCCGACATTGTGCGACTCAAAAAAGGTCTGAATTTGCCTTTCAACCAGTGCTTTTCTCGAAACGACGATCCTGCCACGCCTGCCCGCAGCGTAGTCGATGATTAGAAAATCGTGTTCACCCTGTGGAATTTCCGCGTCCCTTCTGAGCAGAGACTCGGAACCTGGAAGGAAGGCATCCAACACGTTGAAGAGCTTGACGATGTAACCACCAGAGACCTGCTGCACGAAGTAACCTTTGACGGGCGTTCCAGAATCCTTCGCTTCCCTGACCTTGCGTTCAGCCATCCTCCTGTGGGGTCTCAGTTCGGAGAGCATAGCGTAACCTTCTTCGTCGTTTATCTTCAATATCTGAGCCGTGATCTTTTCACCGATCTTGTAGCTCGAAGGTTCCCTCACAAGCTCCGAAGGTTGTATCCTGCCTTCCTGCTTTCCACCGAAGTCCACCGACAAACCCTCAGCTGGGTCGACGCCAGTTACGGTTGCTTCAACAACCTGACCCGGCCCAAATCCGGCAAGGTCCAGATATTTCTCAAAATCCTTCATGCTCGCGTTTTCTTTTTCCATACGCTCATCCTCCCAAGCGAATTTTCTTAACGACCAGATTGACATCCTCCGGAGGCGTGGACGTTCCGGCCGTCACACCTATCTTCCTGAAACGTTTGAAATCGAACCCTTCAAGTTCCGAAGCATCCTGCACGTGCAACACTCTTGTCGTCTTCGAAGCGATTCTTGCGAGTTTTTTAGTGTTGGAGCTGTTCTTACCCCCAACGACAACAATGAGATCGCACTCGAACGCCATTTTCTTCACTTCCACCTCACGTCTGTGTGTGACCTCACACACACTGTTCAAAAAAAGAAACTCCGTCGGTTCGGAGGCCTTTAAAATTTCAGCACCGAAGCTCAGGAAATCATCCAACGACATCGTCGTTTGTGACAGAACACAGATTCTCCCTCGCAGAGCCAGGGGACGTGTAGTAATGATCGCGTCTTCGACGTGTCCCTTCAAAGCCCTCATTTCGTCGTGGTTCTCATCACCAAAAACGATCACTGTGTAACCAGCTTCTTTTGCAGCCTTCGCCCTTTCGAACAACTTAAGGACGATCGGACAGGTCGCATCTATCACTCGTTTGAAATTCTTTTTGAGTTCGTTCAAGATCCTCGGTGACACACCGTGAGCCCTCACGACCAGCACGGAATCTTTCGCATCTTCTGGGATCGGATCGTTGTCGTGCAAGACTTTGAGTCCTTTCTCCTTCAATCTCTCGACGACATTTCTGTTGTGAACGAGCTCACCAAGACTGTACACACTTCGTTCTTTCTTGAGATATTCTTCCACCGTTTTCAAAGCTCTCTCCACGCCGAAGCAGAAACCGATGTTCTCAGCAACGCACAGCTTCATCCGTTTTCCTCCTGTTGATGATCTCGATGACCTCTTCAAGCACTTGCTCGACGCTCTTGGCTGTTGTATCTATGACTATGGCGTCTTGGGCGGGTTTCAATGGAGCGAGGTCTCTGGAGGAATCTCGCTTGTCGCGTTCCTCTATTTGTTTCGCTACTTCTTCCAAGGAGAGCTCGATACCTTTGCTTTTGAGCTCCTCGGCTCTCCTCTTCACCCTTTCATCGAAGGATGCGGTGAGGAATATCTTAACCTGAGCGTGGGGCAGAACGACGGTACCGATGTCTCTGCCTTCGACGACGAAGTTTCCACCTTCACAGATTCTCCTCTGTAGCTGGGTCAACTTTTCCCTGACCTTCGGCACGACCGCGAAGCTTGATGCGAGCTGGCCGGCTTTCGCTGATCTTATCACTTCCTCACGCACCTTCTCACCGTTCAGATACAGTTCGCCGTTTACATATTGCATATCTATCTTTTCCAGTTCTTCATCAGGAACGTTGTCGGGTGTGAACCCCTTCGAATCCAAGTAAACTCCGATTGCACGGTACATGGCACCCGTGTCGAGGTGGTTGAAACCGAGTCTCTCAGAGAGCAGTTTTGCTATGGTTGATTTTCCAGAGCCAGCGGGGCCATCTATGGCGACGAGAAAGTTGCTCAATTCAAGCCTCCTCCAGAACTTCGACGATTTTGAAAACTTTGTCCAAGCGCGTCATCTCGAAGATCCTCTTCACGTTCTGCCTCAGGCTCGCCAAGACTATTTCCTTACCGAGGTGCCTCGCGTCCTTCAGTATGGCCACCATTGCACCCAGGCCAGCGCTGTCTATGTATGGCACTTCAGACATGTCAATGACGATCTTCGACATCTTGGAGCTCTCCATCCTGTCCTTTATCTGTTTCTTGATCTCCGCTGAATGATACGCGTCGAAGTCTCCGTTGATCTTGCAAAGCAATCTGTCGTTCTGCTCCTCGAACTTGATGTTCACATCGATCATACTTCGTTCCCTCCAGTTATTCTTATTTTTAGTTCTCTCAATTGTTGTTCGCTCACCACGTCCGGTGCACCCGTCAGTGGGCACACACCGCTCGCAGTCTTTGGAAATGCTATCACTTCTCTTATCGACGAGACATTACAGATTATAGCAACTAACCTGTCCAGACCGAGCGCGATACCACCGTGCGGTGGGGCACCGTACTGAAAGGCCTCCAAAAGAAAGCCGAATTTGATCCTGATTTCCTCTTCAGAGAGCTGCATGAGCCTGAACACTTCTCTTTGTAAATCTCTGTTGTGTATCCTGATGCTTCCAGAGCCTACTTCGTAGCCGTTGATGACCAAATCGTAAGATTGTGCTCTTATCTTCGACAGATCCTCGTCTTTGTATCGATCAAGATCTTCGAGGTTGGGCATCGTGAAGGGATGGTGCTGCGCGACATACCGACCCTCTTCTTCGCTGTACTCGAACATGGGAAAGTCTAAAACCCAAAACACATCGAAGCCAACCTTCAGATGGGCAAAATGCGTATCACCTATGGTCTTCCTCAGTTCACCGAGGGCAGCATTCACTTCGGTCGGTTTTCCCGCCACCATCAAACACACATCGCCTTGATTCATTCGAGTCGCCCTGGAGATTTCTTCGTAGATGTTTTTCAAATGCTTCAGTGCGCTGCCTTTCATCTCATTCTCGAGCGCGAACCACAGTATACCACCGAGTCCGTTCTTCTTTACGATCGTTTCGTACTCTTCTGCGACTTTCCTACTCATCTTGGAAGCGAAGTTCTTGACAACGAAGCCCTTCACAACCCCACCGTTCTCTACGATGTTCTTCACCACGTTGTAATCGCTGTTTTTGAAATGTTCGGTCAGGTTGACGAACTCCATGCCGATCCTTCTGTCCGGCTTGTCCGAACCGTAAGTGTCCAAACAGTATTGATAACTCAGTCTGTCGAACTTCTCAGCTAGATCTATATCGAGGACCTGCTTGAAGACGTATCTGACCATGCCCTCAACCGTTTCCAGAACGTCTTCTCTCGTGACGAAGGACATCTCAATGTCTATCTGCGTGAATTCCGGTTGTCTGTCCGCCCTCAGATCTTCGTCCCTGAAACAACGAACGATCTGGAAGTATCTGTCCAGGCCTCCAACCATGAGGAGTTGTTTGAACAGCTGTGGAGACTGAGGGAGTGCGTAAAAAGTTCCGGGTTTGAGTCTGGATGGTACCAGGAAGTCTCTCGCACCTTCAGGAGTGCTCTTGGTCAAAAAAGGTGTTTCCACCTCTATGAATCCTAAAGAACTCAGATACTGCCTCACAGCCTGGGCCACCCTGTGACGCGTTATGATCCTGTCCGTCATCTCTTTCCTTCTCAGATCGATGTAACGGTACTTGAGCCTGACGTCTTCACTCGGCAGGTTCGGTTCTCCAGGATAGAAAGGAAGCTCTCTCTGTGGTGAAGAGAGGACCTCAACGCGTTCGGCGAGCACTTCGATCTCACCCGTTGGGAGTTCTCTGTTGACGGTATCCTTTGGTCTTTCTCTGACCACACCCTCCACACGAACCACCGCTTCGCGCTTCAGGTCCAGATCGAAATCCTTCGACAGCACGATCTGTGTCTGACCGTACCTGTCTCTGAGCATGACGAACTTCACGCCACCGAGGTCTCTGATTCTGTCGATCCAACCCGCCAGCACGACCTTCTTGTTCACATCGCTGAGTCTGAGTTCTCCGCAAGTGTGTGTCCGCAGCATACATCAACCTCCTGTGTTCTCCCTTTTAGAAAATAATACCGCAAAGTTTTACAACGTGTACGGGTCAACGAAAACGTCGATCCACGGTTTTGCGAAGGAAAAGCGCACGAAAAAGATGATCGAAACGGCAACGAGAACAACCATCACTGTCTTGAAACCTTTTGAAATCTTCAAAGTCTCGATTTGTCTCTCTACCACCGTAGCGAAGAGACCAGAGATGATGACGATTGCAAAGGCCCAGGAAAGCTCAATCCAGAGAGTTTCGATCTTTCCAAAGATGGCTGGAACCAAGTACCACACCACCACTATGAACCATGGTACGAGTGAAGTTGAGAACAACCTCGATGACCAAAAATTCTGTTTCTTCTTGAACACAAAGAACTCGATGGCGCTCGTAAAGAGGTAAGCCCAGAATCCCATCTTGATGTGCTCGAAGACGGATTCGTCCGTACCACAGAAGATTTTGAGAAAATCCCAACCTGTGAGTTCGTGACCAAAGTGGAGAACAGAGAAGAGAACCATGTAGATGAGAATCTTGAGAAAAAGTCTCGTTGGCGATCACCCAGCAAACATTCTACCATTTTTGCATCGATGTTTCACTAATTCACCTTCACGAAACAGATATGATACGATAATACCGGAGGTGGTTGGGTGGGCAGACCGACGATCAGATTGGATTCGAAGCTTGTTGAGTACGCCAGGTCCCTCGCGAAGAAGATCACCGACGACGTTCAAATGATCATCGACGAGCACTCAACCGTCTCCACCGAGCGTGCAACATTGAGACTTCTGGGTGTGGACGGCGTCGTTGGTGAAGACCAAGTGCCTCTGGTGAACGTCGTGTTGGACAAGCTCAAAGAATGGAACATGCTGGATCAAGGTGCGTTCAAGCCTGTCGTGAGCGCTGCGATCGTCTTGGACAAAGATGTTCAGCAGGTTTGTGAGGCGATAGCGGACGGTTTGGACCTGCGCACATTGCCACAGCCGAAGCGGCATATCTACGAGGTGTTCTCGCAAGAGCTGGTCGAGAAGGCTCTGATGCGGATAAAGCGAAAGAGTGAAGAGAGAGACGCATTGCTTCGAGAGCTCGGTGATCCTCCAAAGCCTTACAAGTACCTCATTGTGGCAACTGGCAACATCTACGAGGACGTTGTCCAGGCACGCGCAGCCGTCTTTCAGGGCGCAGACATCATCGCCGTGATACGTTCCACGGCGCAGAGTCTGCTCGACTATGTGCCTTACGGGGCGACCACAGAAGGTTACGGAGGAACCTACGCGACACAGGAGAACTTCAGGATCATGAGACAAGCCCTTGACGATGCGGCGAGAAAGGTTGGACGTTACATAAGACAGGTGAACTACGCGTCAGGTCTCTGCATGCCCGAGATCGCTGTCATGGCGGCACTCGAGGGGCTCGACATACTTTTGAACGATGCCATGTACGGAATCCTGTTCAGAGACATCAACATGCTCAGGACCTTCACTGATCAGTACATCTCCAGGCTGGTCTGCGCTTACGCGAACATCACTATAAACACCGGCGAGGACAACTACCTGACGACCGCGGACGCCATAGAGAAGGCCCACACGGTGACCGCTTCACAGCTCATCAACGAACAGTTCGCGATCAAGGCGGGTCTGAAGCCACACTTGATGGGCCTTGGACACGCTTTCGAGATAAATCCCGACATCGAAGACTCGCTCCTGTACGAGATTGCGCATGCCATGCTCTCGCGTGAGCTCTTTCCAGATTGTCCAGTCAAGTACATGCCTCCCACCAGATACATGACGGGCAACATATTCAAAGGGTACGCGATGAACACACTCTTCAATCTTGTCTCTTCGATGACGGGTCAATCGATTCAGCTTCTGGGAATTCTGACAGAAGCGATACACACACCCTACATGCACGACAGATACCTCGCGCTCGTCAACGCCAACTACGTCTTTTCAGCCGCGAGGCACCTGGGTGACGAGATACTCTTCAAACCCGGTGGATTCATCGAGAAGAGGGCGAACGAGGTGCTGAAAAAGGCGGTGGAACTACTCGAGCACATAAGCGATGTGGGATTGTTCAGTGCGATAGAGCAAGGAATCTTCGCCGACATAAGAAGGAGCAGGGAAGCCGGTAAGGGGCTGGAGGGTGTGTTCAAGAAAGGTGAAGCTTACGAGAACCCAATTCGAGACGCGCTTGAACAAGAGCTGGGGGTGAAAGGATGAGCCAGCAGAAGCTCGTCAAACCGTACGGTGACCAGTTGAACGATGGAGCGGTACAGCTTTCCTTCACGTTACCCATTGAGTTCGGGCCTCTGGCGAGGGAAGCAGCGAAAAAGTTCTGCGAAAAGCTTGGTTTTTACGAGGTCACGATAGCCACAATGGAAGATCTGCATGAGGGTTACACGTTTTTTGTTGTATATGGAAAAACGGACATGGCGGTGGATATTTCATCGATAAAGGTAATTGCACCCAAAATTCAGAGACTTCCGAGAGAGAAAATCGACGAGCTGGTTTTGCAAAAGCTCAAACGTCCCATCGTGGTCGTGGGTGCGACGATCGGCACTGATGCACACACTGTGGGGCTCGATTCGATTCTAAACATGAAAGGTTTCCACGGCGATTACGGGCTGGAGAGGTACAAGGCCTTCAAGGTGTACAACCTCGGTGCGCAGGTTCCACCCATAGAGCTGGTCAGAAAGGTCAGGGAAGTGGGCGCGGACGTGGTGCTCGTTTCTCAGGTGGTAACCCAGAGAAACATTCACATACAGCACCTCACCGAACTGATGGAACTGCTCTATGCGGAGAATTTGAGGGACAATCTGCTCGTCATAGTCGGTGGTCCAAGGATAACACACGAGCTCGCACTCGAACTGGGGTACGATGCAGGTTTCGGCAGTGGGACCACACCGAGTGAAGTGGCAAACTTCATTGTGCAGGAGCTTTTGAAGAGACGAGGTCTTTGAGTTTCTTCTCGACGAACTGCATTTCTTGATCGTCGTCGATCGATCCATCGAGCTTCGCGCAGTAAACTTCTTCAAGCAGTTCTCCGATCAGCCTGGATGGTTTGAGTCCGAATTTCTGCACGATGATTCTACCGTCCACATACCTTAGCTTCGTTTCTCTCAGTTTGGTCAAGAATTGCTTGAGGTACTCCTGAGACTCTGGATCGAGATAAGCGGCGATGTAGCAGAAACCTTCGGGTGAGATACCCTTGGTCATTTTGTAGATGTCCGAGAAGTTCAGCTTGTTCGAGATGACCTTCGAGAGTGGAACGATCATTTTCTTCAGCAATTTCAGTTCGTCCACGAACTTGTTCGACAGACCGTACCTCGCCTTGATCTCTTCTATCGCTGTATCGCCGTGATACTCCAAAAAGACGAACATCACGGCGTAAAATCTTTGAACGTTGCCGAAGAATTCCTCGGCCCAAGGTAGAAAGTCTGCCAAAGATCTGAGTTTCTGCTCCATGGTGACTGTGTAGAAAACACCCGGGAACATACGTTTGATCACTTCAAAATCGGACAGTCTCTTGAGTGCGGCGAGCCACTTTGGCTCTTCCAGGATTTTTTCGAACTCCTGTCTCAACCTCTGCCCGCTCACCTTCTCGAGATAACCCTGCCTTACGGCCTCGAGCATGAGCTGAGAAGTTCTCTCTTCTATTCGAAAGCTGAAACGCGTTTCGAACCTGACCGCCCTCAGAATTCTCGTTGGATCTTCCACGAAGCTGAGCGTGTGCAAACATCTCACCACTTTGTTCTCGAGGTCCTTCTTGGCACCGAAGAAGTCGAGCAACAGGCCGAAATCTTTCTGGTTCAGCTTTATCGCCATCGCGTTGATCGTGAAGTCTCGCCTGTAGAGGTCCTTCTTTATGGTGCTGACCTCCACTTGTGGTAGTTCCGTTGGCGCCTCGTAGTACTCGGTTCGTGCGGTGGCCACATCGATTCTGGTGCCATCTTTCAAGAATAACGAAGCGGTGAGGAATTTTTCATGTTTGACAAGGGTGGCTTCGAGTCTCTTCGCGGCGTGCTCTGCGAAGGAGAGTCCGTCGCGTTCCACGACAACGTCCAAATCCAGGTTTGGATTTCCCATGAGCAGGTCTCTGACGAACCCCCCAACGATGTAAACAGGAAGGTTCAGTTCGTCTCCGAAGCGTCCGAGTAGTCTCAGCAGATCGGACACCTTCTTCGGGAGTCTCGAAATCAGCAAATCTCTGACGTTCACGAACTGTTGTTGGTCCTCTTCGAAAACGGCCTTCCTTGGGGCTTTCTTCACAGCATCTGCAAAGCTCGATCTCATCACATCGGTTCTCGTTATGATGCCCACCAGTATGCCGTTTTCAAGCACAGGTATACGACCGATATCGTTTTCCACCATGATCTGTCTCACCCTGCTCAATGGTGTGTTGGTGTCCACGACGATCAGCTTGCTCGACATTATGGCCTTCACGGGATGATTCTGCATGCCATGGTTCATCGCTTTGTCAACGGCCTTCTTCGTCACGATCCCCACCAGTCTGTTCCCTTCGATGACTGGCAGACCGTTGTGGCCCGTCCTTTCCATGATCTTGTTGACCTCACCTATGGTCATGTCCGAATAGACCACGCGCACAGGTGAAGACATGATATCTTTCGCAAGAACGCCCCTGTTGACATAGCGCTTCAACGTTTCGAGAACGATCTTCTTGATCGAAGAAATATCAGATTCGTTCACCGTGAAGCTCGCAGCCTTCCTGTGACCGCCTCCACCGAGTTCATTCGCCACGCCCCCCAGATCCACTTCGTTTGAGGAAGTTCTCATTATCACGTGGGATTTCTTGCCCGTTCTCACGATGCAGACAAGAGTTTCCACGTTCTCCAGACTCCAGAGCTTGCTCACTACGACACCGAGCCCACCAATGAATTTTTCGGTTTCTGCGCTCGCCACGTGCACCGTCAAACCGTCTATCTGGTGGGTTTCGACGTTTGAAAGCAACTGTTCGAGCAGTTGCTTTTGCTCGAAGCTCAGATCGTACCTTATGTACTCTGCAACTTCTGCGAGGTTTGCACCTTTCTGAAGCAAGAACTTAACTGCTTCGAGGTCTCTCAGCGTCGTGCTGGTGTAAAGAAGACTGCCAGTGTCTTCGTATATCGCGATGGCGAAGAGCGTGGCGTCGATGGAATCGATCTCGATGTTTCTCTTCATGATTTCCTCGACGAGCAATGTAACCGTTGCACCGATGTTCTCTATCTGCTTTTCTCCGCGTATCGTTTGTTCCTTGATCTCGGGATGGTGATCGTAAATGACGATCCTCGCCGCCTTTTCCACGATCTTTTGAACCTTCTGGCCGAGCCTGTCAGAAGAGGCCGTGTCCACCACGATGAGGGATTCCACGTTTTCGTCTGTGAGATCGCTTTCCGTGATGTAGTTGTACTTTTCTTCGTAGATACCCAAAAATTGCGATAAGTTTTGCTGAGGAGCACCACTCATCAACACCACGTGGTCCGGATAGAGTTTTTGCGCCGCTACGCACGAAGCGAAACAATCGAAATCTGGATTCCTGTGCCCGACGATGAGCTTCAAGATTTCTTCCTCCTCAGGGTTATCTGTTGGCCTTGTTTCAATCCAAGATTTTCAGCAGCGGAACCTTGGTTGATAGCAATTTCGAGAAATCCAGAGCTGTCTGGATGGATCAGCAACTGACCCTTCGCCACATCGCCAAAAGCTCTAACGTAGCTCGCTTCGAATTTGTCGTTGATAACAATCGTATCGTCCATCTGCCAATCGAGCCTTTCTACCAGCTCGATCGGAACGTTCGTCTGAATGTTTCCAAAGCTGTCGAAGTAAGCGACCTCTCCGACGACGGATTCGTTGAGTATCTGCGCCTGTTTCGTTGGCAGGACTACGAAGTTGGGAAGCACGTCACCCAAATCTTCGAACGGCACGCCTTTCGACAAGTGTGCCGCCACGGGTGCGAAAATATCTCTGCCGTGGAAGGTGTAGGAAGAAGCGTAGTGGTATTTCTTGTTGTTCAGTTCTCTGATCTGTTTCACACCGTATTCGAGCGCGACGTGCGTGAATATACCGTTGTCTGGGCCCACGTAGTACTGTTCGTTCTTGGTCCTCATGCATATGGCCTTCCTGCTCGTTCCGACACCGTAGTCGACCACTGCGACGAAGATGGAACCTTCTGGGAAATCTTTCGATGCCCTCAGAAGGATGTGCGAAGCCATCCTCACGTTGAAAGGTTCTATCTCGTGCGTTATATCTATGATCTCTGCCGAAGGGTTTATGCGTTTCATCACAGCCTTCGCCACGCCCACGTAATGACTTCTTACGGACCAGTCTGTGAGAAAGCCGATCATGTCACAAGCTCACCTCCACAAGCTAAATGCTATCATATCATCGCAAGGACATCGGGGGGAGACGTTTGCGCACCGTGGTTCTTCTGCTCTTGCCAGCCGTTCTCATCGGATCGTCGATACCGCTTGTCAATCAAGAGCGCTCCATTGGTTTGTTTATGATCGATGGAGGTCCTTTGCTCATCGCACAGGAAGACGATGGCAAAGAGATCTTGCTAATATTTCTCAGTGAGACCTTCGAACCTTCGAGAATCGTGAGATTGGCGCATGTGAGGCCCGACAGGATCAACGATGTCGCCCTGTTCGATGATGAGTTGATCTTGGTGGGTCATTCCTCGAGCCGACCAAACCAAAGATCGGTCTACGTCTGTCTGATTGATCTTGATGGAAATGTTTTGAAACAGAAGCTTCTGAACTTTCCCGGTGCCGAGACGTGGGCCGAAGCGCTCGTTCTCGACAAAGAAGGCATTTACCTTGCTGGTGGTTACAACACGCTCAAAAAAGGCTGGTTCGATGCATTTTTGCTGAAATTGAATTGGAACTTTGAAGTCGTTTGGAGCAGGACCACGGGAGGTCTGTCGGACGATTGGTTTCACCGCGTGAAGCGCGTTGGCTCACAGCTTTTGTGTGTGGGTTCGACCGAGAGCAAGACCAAAGGCAAGGCCGATATGTTGATCGTTCTGTACGACGAGAACGGAAGAAAGATCTTCGAAACGAGCTTCGGTGGTACAGATTGGGACAAAGCGATCGATGCGCTCCAGTTCAACGATAGAATCTTCGTCTTGGGTTGGACGAATTCTCACACCCCGTACAGGTCTGGTCTGTTGCTCGAAATGTCGCTCGGTGGAAAGCTCATCAAAGAGCATCTTCTCGATCTCGGTTCAGACTTTTCTCCATCTGGATTGCTCGCGATCGAAGATTGGATCATCGTGTACGGTGTGGTGTGGAACCGAGAAACACGTTTCGATCCTGTGATGCTCGCAATCAACAGAGATGGAAGCTTGCACAACAAAAACATTGTCCCTCTGTCCAACGATCAAACGGTCAGAGGTGTCGTGCTCTGGGCCGGTCAGATCTTGATCCACGGCGAATCGGACAACCCGATCACAGGCAAGGATGTTTTTGTGCTCTCGCTCGAAATCGAATCAGTTCTGATGAACGTTTCAGGACTTGATTAGCTTGTACCTCTCGTAGATCATCGTGACCCTGTTCGGTTCGATGAAGAACTCGACGTCCATCTTTCTGAAGTTCTGGAGCGTGGAACACTTGACATATTCTTTCTCTATCTTTTCTGGAACGAGGACCGAGCTCAACTTCAAGTTCCTGCTCACCATCTCCATGAGCAAGAAATCTCCATTCCTTTTGACATCGAAGGCCACACTCTTTTTATAACCTTCGTATCTGCCGACCAACTTGTGCAAGATCTTGTCGAACTTGACGAAGTCGAAATCTTCGTCGGGGTCCTTCTTGAGCATCAGCGCGAGCGCGTACATGCCGATGTTAGATAGAGGATAGCCCGCACAGTTCGACAGCACCGCAACGCCGATCTTCTTGGCTGGTATGTAACCAACAAAACCTGTGTAGATCAAGACCGAGCCACTGTGTTCGACGAGTTTTTCACCCAGAAAGTTCGGATGGATGATCCAACCAAAACCGTACTTCTCATCGCCGAAGCTCTCCCAAGGCACAGGGATACGGCCTTCCTCCATGGATTCGATCGATTCTTTGGAAACGATGCGCGCTCCTTCCAACTCACCTTTGTTGATGTAGAAAAGCAAGTACTTACTGAGGTCCAGCACGTTGCTCAACAGTCCCCCATCCGAGCTGATACCGTAGGGGAACGGTTTTCTCACGTGTGTGTGGCTCTGTGGATCGAGTACATAACCTGCCGCAACGTTGGGATCCTTTTCGACCTCTTCTCTGTAGAAGTGAGACCTCGTCATCTTTAAGGGTTCGAGGATGTACTTTTTCACGTAATCTTCGTACTTCATGTCTGTGACCTTCGAAACGATCCTTCCCAGCATCACGTAACCGCTGTTCGAGTAGAAGAACCTTTCGTCAGGCTTTGTGAACGCCCAAGATTCTGCGTCCCTCGCGAACATCAACACATCTTCAGGATCCTTCACGGGAAGCCAACCTTCTCCGAGGTTGAACACACCATCTATGAAAGCCTCCGCATATCCGAGCGAAGGAATACCCGAAGCGTGATAGAGCAGATGTTTCACACGTATTGGTTCACCGAATGCTCTGAGTCTCAACGGTAAGTAATCTTCAACGGGCCTTTCAAGATCGATCTTTCCTTCCTCTGCAAGTTTGACGATTGCCAACGCAGTGAAGCTCTTCGTTATGGATCCGACACCGTAGATGGTGTTTTCATCGGCGGGCGCGTAGTTTTCTAAAACTCTGAAGCCGAAACCCCTCTTGTAGACGATCTCTCCATCACTGATCAAAGCGATGCTCAGAGCAGGCATCTTGGTCTGTCTCATCTTCTCTAAGATGAAATCTTCAAGCTTGGTGAAATCCACATCGGACACCCCCTTGAATGCTATTATAAATGGTATGAGATTCGTTCTGATCGTTGTGTTGTTGGTGTTTCTCTCTTCCTGTATTGTGTTGAACGAACCATCGAGCGACGAGAACCTTCGTATCGTCGTACTTGCGTACAGGTTCGGCTACAATCTGAGTGAAGAAGAACTCTTGCAGATCGCCGAGCTTACGAGCTACGACGATGAAGTGCTCGCTTACTACGAGTATTTCAGGACAGGAAATCTACCGAAATTCTTCCAAACCAAGGCTGCAGAAATTTACGATCAAAGGATCCTCAACATCTTGAAGGAAAATCTTCCCATCGATGAAACAGCTTCTGCAACGATCATCGACGCGTTCGATGAACCTCCTGTCAAAAACGAGTGGGATCCACAAGTGGACCAGATCGATCAAGACTTGGTGCAGAGGGTTCACGCACTTCTGTTGAACGATTGGAAGATCAAAGGATTCTTCTACAGCTGGTGTGAGAAGTATTCCATCGGTGTGAGTGAAGAAGATCTGAGCCTCTATGCACAGTTCTTGGTGAACGCTTGTGAAGCATCCTCGAAACTGACGTTGAAAAAGACATCAGAAGGATATTCCACCTTTTTCACAGACGAAGTCGACCTCTCGTTGGTTCCAACCGAGCTCGTCTTGGCGTTGTTCTACGTCGAATCGAGGCTCTTTCCTGGAGCTTTCAGATGTGAGATCAAAGACGGCACAGTTCGAGCAATTTCGGTGGGCTTAGGTCAGATACTCGTCGATGCAGATTCTTTAACAACTCAACAAGACATAGGTGATGGAAAGAAAGATCTGTACACCTTCGAGCTTTTGAACATCCACTACTTCGATGGGCTCTTCAAGGCCACGGATTTGACACAAGTGAAGGTTGGCGTGCTCTTCTGCCGAACCTTGCTTTCTCTGTTGATGCAGAGGTTCTGATAGATTCTTCCTCCCTCACAGATAGGCGAAAAACACCTGCAAGACAATCACCTTGAAAATCGAAATGACCAAGCTCTTGAATCCATAACTGATGCCCTGGAACATCTTTTTCTTTGGATTCAACCTAGGAAGCTCAATAACCATTGTTTGTTGCTCCACACCAACGCGATCTTTGTTGTGAGAATGGGATTTTTGGTAGCTCTCAGGCTGTCTTACACCGAGTTATCTTAACTCCATGGCACAGACCGCATGAGTGGAATCCAAAAGTTCTGGTGTATCCTACCCCACAACTACTTGGGCGTAAACAACCGCTCCGTGGAAGGCAGCCTGACGGGCTGCTAAGAATCCCATCCCCTTTTGTACAAGAACCTGTCAACCAAATACCGTGGTTGACGCCGGTAACTTGCCAATCAACTTCGCTTGAATCCAAGTTCAAGACTTTGAAGACTCCGTAAAACCGGAGAAACCACGGCAAAAACCAACGACTTCTGCGTCCGGTGAAGTGCGAACGAGTTGGGTAATTTCAAAGACAGGATTGGCGGTTTGCAAAAGTCAAGCGTTTGGAGCGGATGCCTCCATCATCTCTGCTACATCCAGGATGAATAAGAAGGCAAGAATGTATGAATAGATTGAAACCATGTGGAGCTCTTGACTGTTTATGTCCCTGTAGTATCCGTGTTTTTCTCTGATCTTCGTCATTACATCCCACTCTCGACACCGTCCGGGTGGTACCTTGGTGAATACGGGTATGCGGTGTTTATCACGAAACCCGAACCAACAATCATCCTGCTCGAATCCATGGTTTTCTCGATCTTGACATCTGATCCCATTTCCCACGCGTACTTCCTCGCAAGGGTGAACGAAGCGTTCAATCGTTCTTCGTTTATACCCATCAAACATACCTCAGTCGGTTTTGAGGGCTCATCGGTTTGGATTACATCTCCCACTAGTCGTAATGAGAACCTCACACTTCCAGCGCCGACGAAGGTGATCTTCAAAGACATCCGTCGATTTTGAAGCTCACTATTTCACAAAAACTCTTAGGTTGCCAAATTTGGCCGCACTATACTTTAATTTGTACCAACCCGATATTTTCCACTTGGACTCGATCTTCGTTGTCTATCATCACAACGTCGTCCACATAGAACTCAAGGGTTGAATTGGGAGATACAACGTAACTTTCCATTCTCGATCCAAGCTATTGTGCGTAGGACGTTCTATCGTCCACTTTGTATCTTTGTTGGATCGTCAAGGTTATCTGTTGATCTTTTCGCATCTTCCTTCGTTCCCCTTAGAAATCGTGTGTTTGTCTCGTCAGGTTAAATTAACTCCAAGCAGGAATATTTCTACCCAAATTCTTAACCTATTCTACCGATGTGATTTCACAACATAAAAACCCCACATTCCCAAAGAAAAAACGAGCCTCCGTGAGAAAAAGGGAATTTTTGCCGATTAATCAGCGCTTTTTACGTCAGACAATTGATTATCACTTTTCAAGATCCTTGACTTTTTTTAATCACAATCATAATTTTTTTGTAGAGAAAAATTTAGGTACTTCGATGGAATTGCTCAGCTCTGTAAAAAAAATAAAAAGCACAAATCGAGGAGTGATGCATTTTGGTCAAGCAAAATGATATTTTCAAACTGAGATTTTCCAAAGAACTTGGACCACTTGTAGCGTTTGTTGCACTTTTTACCTTCACAGCTATCGTCAATCCGAGGTTTTTGACGTCCTTCAATTTGCAATCCTTGGGAAGACAGATTGCCATTTTTGGTCTCTTAGCAATTGGAGAAACGTTCGTGATCATCTCTGGTGGTGGTTCAATAGATCTGTCAGCCGGCTCCGTGGTTGCTCTCAGTGGAGTCTTGGTTGCCTGGTTTATGAAGCAGCAACTCTCTATTTGGTTGAGCATTCTACTGGTTTTACTCATCTGCAATGTCATTGGGATGTGGCATGGTCTTGCCGTGACAAAGTTGAAAGTGCCAGCCTTCATTGTCACGCTCGGCACGTTGACGATCGCCAGAGGAGCTGCAGCTGTGATAACCAAAGGCTGGCCAATCGTGGGTTTACCCAGAGGTTTCTTGACCATAGGTCAAGAGAATTGGATGGGTGTGCCGATATCTTTTTGGATATTCGCGATTATTACTGTGGTTTCTCATTTCTTTCTCACAAAAACCGTTTATGGTAAGCATTTACGCGCCGTGGGAGGCAACGAAGTCGCTGCGAGATTTTCCGGAGTTAACGTAGAAAAAGTCAGATTCATAGCGTTCACCGTGTGCGCTTTACTCTCTGGACTCGTTGGGATTATAGTGGCTTCGAGGTTATCCCAAGGTCAACCAGGTGTTGGAACTTCTTACGAACTATTTGCGATCGCTTCTTCGGTGATCGGAGGAACGAGTTTGGGAGGCGGTGAAGGAACCATAATCGGAGCTGTTATAGGTGCAAGCGTAATAAGCTTGTTGTGGAACGCCCTCGTCATGCTAAACGTTTCGACCTATTGGCACAACGTGGTCATAGGTTTAGTAATAGTCGTTGCGGTCACGCTCGACGTTTTGAGGAAAAGATCAAGCGGGGGATGACTATTCCCTCGCAATCCTAATGGGAGGTGTTTTTATGAGAAGGCTCTTTCTGGTTGCTGTACTAACAGCCTTGGTAGGGGTTATCTCTTTGGCTCTCACAGTAGGGGTTATTGGCAAATCCGTTCACCCATACTGGTCGCAAGTTGAGGAAGGCGTCAAAGCAGCCGGTAAAGCCCTGGGGATTAACGTCAGATTCTTCGTTCCCTCGAAGGAAGACGTTAACGCCCAACTTCAGATGCTCGAGGCCTTCATTGCTCAAAAATTCAACGGTATAGCGATAGCTCCTTCAGATCCGAGCGCTGTTATACCCGTCATTGAGAAAGCTTTAAAGCTCGGTATACCTGTTATAACACTCGATACGGATTCACCCGGGAGTGGGAGATACGTTTACATCGGTACAAACAACTACAATGCTGGGTACGTCGCCGGTACCATGATGAAAGAACTGCTTGGAGGAAAAGGGAAAGTCATGATTGGGACAGGTTCTCTGACTGCGATGAACTCTCTCGAGAGGATTCAAGGTTTCAAAGATGCAATCGCTGATACTGATATAAAGATAATTGACATACTGAACGACGAAGAAGATGGTGCGAGGGCCGTTGCACTCGCGGAAGCTGCTTTAAACGCTCATCCAGATCTGTCAGCGTTTTTCGGTGTGTACGCATATAACGGTCCAAGTCAAGCTTTGGTCGTGGCCAACGCTGGTAAGAAAGACAAAGTGAAGATCGTGTGCTTTGACACGACACCAGATATCCTTTCTTACGTAAAAGATGGTGTGATACAAGCTACGATCGGTCAGAGACCGTACATGATGGGTTACTTGTCTGTCACGGTCTTGTTCTTAATGAACAAGATAGGCGTGCAAAACACTCTAGCCTTACTACCAAAGGTCACCGTCGATGGTAAAACCGATTACATGATCGACACGGGCGTCGATGTGGTTACCCCAGCGAATTTGTCGGAGTATCTGAAAGAAATGGAAACATTGGGCATTCCAATAAGGTTTTGAAAAAGAAGGGGGTTCATCCCCCTTCTTTGACATGGAGGAGAGTTGATAGTTGTATGCAAGAACTTCTTGTGGCGAAGAAGGTCACGAAAAGGTTTCCTGGTGTGATAGCGCTCGACGGAGTAGATTTTGAGGTTCAAGAGGGTGAAATTTTATCTCTCATAGGTGAAAACGGGGCTGGGAAGTCAACCCTCATAAAAGTCCTCTCGGGCGTATACAAAAAAGATGCGGGAGAGATCTTCTTGAGTGGCGAGAAAGTAGAATTTCACAGTCCCGCAGACGCTTTCAAAAAGGGTATAAGCGTCATTCACCAAGAATTAAACCTCTGTGACAACATGACAGTCGCCGAGAATATGTTCTTGGCACATGAGATGATAAAAGGAAAGAGCTACAGCTTGACAAGTGTTGTGAACGACCAAAGTATGTACGACAGGTCTCAAGAACTCCTCGAGATGATAGGTGCACGCTTTTCTTCACGGATGTTAGTCCGAGACCTGAGTACGGCGCAAAGACAGTTGGTCGAAATCTGCAAAGCTCTGACGCGTTCACCGAAGGTAATTTTCATGGATGAGCCAACTTCATCTCTGACGCTGGAAGAAACGAAAAAACTATTCGAGATCATTAAAATGCTCAAAGATCGAGGCATATCCGTCGTGTTTGTTTCTCATAAGATCAACGAGGTGATGGAAATCAGCGACAGAATCATCGTCATGAGGGATGGAAAAAGGGTTGGAACATTGTTCAAGGACGAGTTCAACGAAGATAGTATAATACAACTGATGGTCGGTAGGAACATCGAATACTTTCCGCATTTGGAAACGAACCCAAAGGAGATCCTACTCGAAGTCAGGAACCTGTCGTGGAAAAACAAGGTGAGAAATGTCTCCTTTTATCTCAGAAGAGGCGAAGTGATCGGTTTTGCCGGATTGATAGGAGCCGGAAGAACTGAGACTGCATACCTTCTGTTCGGCATAAACAAAAAGGATTCAGGGGAAATATACATAAATGGAGAAAGGGTCGAGATAAATTCTCCCAAGGATGCTATTGAACAAGGCATAGCTTTGATACCAGAAGATAGAAAGTTGCAAGGTTTGATCCTCCGAATGACTGTTAAAGACAACATTTGCCTACCTGTTCTTGAAAAAATAAGCAGATTTAGATTCATTCTCAACGAAGCCAAGCAGATTCAAGTTTCAGAATCCTTAGTCCAAAAGTTCTCCGTGAAAACCCCATCAGTAAACCAGATTGTTGAGAATCTATCTGGAGGGAATCAGCAAAAGGTCGTTCTCTCGAAATGGTTGGCAACAGATCCGGAAATAATCATCTTCGACGAACCAACCAGGGGTATCGATGTCGCAACTAAAGCCGAAATACACAGGATGATAAGAGAGATCGCTGCGAGAGGAAAGGGAGTGATACTGATTTCCTCAGAACTACCGGAAATATTGAACCTGAGCGATAGAATCATCGTCATGTGGGAAGGTCAGATAAACGCCGTTCTCGACAACAGGGAAAAAAAAGTTACCCAAGAAGAAGTGATGTGCTACGCTTCGGGTAAAAAGATGATAAAGAATTAAACAAAACAGGCCCGGTCGCCGGGCCTGATTGATGTTAAATCTTGAACTTTCTCACTTGTTCGACCAAGCTTTCTGCTATCGAAGATAGTTCCTCCGACAGACTGCTCACGTTCTGCGCCGCATTCGCTTGCTGTCTCACCGCTTGCGTCATCTCTTCCACCTGCTGCGCTATCACCGTGATCG